>Ga0268262_10000169_pt1 | contig 84508 bp, 70 predicted proteins | sample TergutNc150P3_FD_190354 | JGI IMG/M metagenome (GOLD analysis project Ga0268262, IMG submission 190354) | Nasutitermes corniger P3 segment gut microbial community from laboratory colony in Florida, USA - Nc150 P3 (SPAdes) (version 2) | ecosystem: Host-associated > Arthropoda: Insects >...
TACCTATTGAAAAAAGTCGAGGTTGTCATTGGCGAAAATGTAAATTTTGTTACTTAAATGATGGGTATCGCTATCGAATAAAAAATATTGACAATGTTATAGCAGAGATAGATAAACAAATTAAACTTTATAAAGTTAAAAAAATAGCTTTTTTAGATAATGACATTGTTGGTAAAGATATTATTATGTTTGAAAACTTATTAGATACCTTAATTCTCTTTCGCAAAGAGCATGAAGATTTTGAAATCATTGGAGCAGAGATTATTTCAAAAGGACTTAATGCTGACATTGTTAAAAAGATGTCTTTATCTGGCTTTGTTCACGTTCAAATAGGATATGAATCTTCAAGTGATGCTTTATTGAAAAAAATATCCAAGAAAAATTCATTTGCAAGTAATCTACTGTTTATGAAATGGGCAAAAAAATATTCTATTTATATTGATGGATTGAATATTTTGAGAGGCTTATTAGAAGAAACAGATAGTGATATTCGGGAATGTATGGATAATTTGCATTTTCTTCGATTTTACAGAAGATATTTTGGCTTTTTTAGAGGCAATGTAGCAATAAGTATTTCCTCTAAATATTATCAAGAAATAGAGCAAACAAATTCTTTAGATGAATGGAGCGAGAATCAACAAACGGAATTATTACCAAAATCATATTTTACACCCATTGATAGATTCAAATTATTTCCTTATACGAAGAAAAATTACAACAAATTATGGACTCTATATGAGAAAATAGACAAGCATTATCAAGAGAGTAATTATGAATATATGCTCATTTCTCTTGACAAAACCATCTATTATTATGAAATGCTAAATAACATGAGAATTCACAAAATAGAATTTGATAATCCTATCTATTGGGAGATTCTAAAAGAATGTAATGCATCTGTCAAATCACTTTCAGATTTAAGATCCTCATTGAATGAAAAATCAATAAAAATCAGTAATGATGAATTAACGACCATTCTATTAGAATTAAGAAAAAAATATCTTTTGTATTCTAATTCCGATTTTTCAGAGATTGTAACCGTAATAAATACAGATGGATAGTGTTATATAAAATATTTTACTAATTTTGCAATAACTTTTTTAAAGAATTTTTAAAATGAAGAAAATTTTAGCTTTAATAATCTTAGCCTTTTATGCAAGTTCAACTTTTGCACAAATCGTTACTTTAAATCAAGGAAAAATAAAACAAAAACATTACCTACAAGTAATTCCATATCAGAAAATAAATGGACATCTGATAGTTCAGGTTACTATAAATGACAAAATGTATAATTTTATTTTTGATACAGGTGCACCATTAGTAATATCCGATAAACTTTATAAAGAACTTAATCTGCGAACCATTTTCAGAGTAAATGCGGGTGATGCATCCGGAGAAAGAAAAAAAATGAGATATATTCTGTTTCCCGAAATATATCTTCAAAAAATCAGATTTCGGAATATACAGGGGCTTGTCTTGAATGAAGATTCTAAATGGTCTAAATGTTATGGAATTGACGGAATTGACGGAATAATTGGCAGTAATATGTTAAAAAATTCCGTAGTGCAATTCGATGAACAGAATAAACAGATTATCATTACAGATAATATCGAAAAACTTTCCTTGCAGACTAATGCGTGTCAAAAGATGAAACTATCATTTTTGGAAAACAATCCTTACATAAAAATAACTTTGCAAAAAGGAGCGAATAAAGTGGTTCATAATGTATTATTTGATTCCGGTGATGCAAGTGATATTTTTACATTATCATTGAATGACTTAAATAGTCGCGTAGTGGATACCATAGCAGAAAGTGAAGGTTCGTTTGCTTTTCCCGGAGCTCATGAGGTTTATAAAAAACAAAAACATTTATTGCTTAATATTCCTGAATTGATTGTTAATGGTGTAATATTCAGCGATGTAACAGTTATTACAACACCCGCTCGTAGTTCAAGAATCGGTGTCAAACTGATTCAATATGGAAAAACTACTTTAGATTATAAAAAGAAACGTTTTTATTTTGAACCTTTTGACAATATCAATACAAACCAACCAACCGAAAACAAATGGGCGATTTCTCTTACTTTTCAAAATGACAAAGTGGTGGTGGGTATTATTTGGGACAAACAATTAGAATCTCATATAAACTTGGGAGATGAAATATTGAGTATTAATGGAATTGATACTCAGTCAATGAATTTTTGCGATTTTTTTATGTTAGAAATTCCTGACAGGGATAAAAGGATTCTTGAACTTAGGGATATTAACACCGGAGCAATAAAAAAAATAGAAATTGAACGGTTGCAGGTAAAATGACAATAAGAATGAAAATTATTTTGCCCATATTGATAGTTTTATTTTTGACCGCTTGTAGTTTTAATAAGTTGTATCTGTACCCTATAAAACTTCCTCAAATACCTCCTGACAAAGAGGAAGTAACCCTGACTGTAAGGAATAAGGAAGACACAACGCTTGTAGTTTGTCAATCTAAAACCTTTCAACCTACATTTTTAAACATGAGAAATGACACTCTAACATTTGATTTTACAATAGAAAGCGTTGTTTTTAAAAGTGAAAACGGAAACAACCTTAACGGTTGGTTTCTCAAACCTAAAAATTTAACACCGACAATAACGTTGCTTCATTTTCATGGTAACGCGGGTTGTTTATTAAGTTTATTAAGCCTACACAAAGCTATGACACCTTTACTAAAATACGGTTTTCAAATTTTTGTATTTGATTACAGCGGTTTTGGCTTTTCGGAAGGTAAAGCAACGAGAGACAATGTATTGATTGATGGAAATTCTGCATTAACTTATCTGAAAAGCAGAGATGACGTTAAAAACACAAAATTGCTTATTTACGGACAATCATTAGGCGGACATTTATCCGCAGTTGTTGCAGGACAAAGACAAGCAGATATTGACGGTTTAGTAATTGAGGGTGCATTTTCTTCTCACAAAGACATTTCTGCTAAAACGGCAGGTTTTTTGGGACGTATGCTCGTAAATGAAAAATATAGTGCATACAAATCAATTCAAACATATAAAAAACCTCTTTTAGTTATTCACAGTACAGAAGATAAAGTTATTCCATTTAAAATGGGACAGAAAATATATAATAATGCAAACGAGCCGAAAGAATTTTATGAAATCAAAAAATGCCATATATGTGGACCTGAGTTTTATGCAGACAGCATTTCGACTAAAATTGAAAATATGTTAAAAGCAAAATAATACCGGAGAAATAAAACAAGTAGAAATCGAACAGTTGAAGTTAAACAAAGATAAAGAAATTGATGCTAAAAAATAGCAAATCAACCGTAAAAATATTGAACAAAAATCGTAAAAATATTGAACAGAAGTAGTGTCCTTTGTGTATTCTTTGTGTCCTTTGTGGTTAAAATCCCTTCTGAAACAGCCTCATTTCAAAATATCAAAAAAAATACGGATTTTAATCAATAAAAATACGAAACAAGCTTGCCCTGCAAAAACCATTTCTTATTCATTTGTGAAAATTGTTTTATTCCATGACAAAAGAAGAAATCATTAACATTGTTATAAATAAAATTGAAAGCAGTATTTTGGAAGAATTAATAAGCAAAAATGTAATTATTTAATAGGGTATATGAATGAATTATTATTAAATTGGTTACCACCTGCTGATATTTATTCTCCCTCTCCTGCTTTATCCATTTTGAAAGGATTTTTGAGGATTCATGGGTTCAATGTTAAAATACACTATTGGAATATTACCTTATTTGATTATATAGATAAATTTTTAAAATCAAACTCTAAATTTTTAATGGATGATATTTCTTCTATTATCCTTTTTTTAAATTATATTGCTTTAAAAAATAATGATAAGGAAACTTTTGAAAAATTGAAATATACATATCAATCCATGTTTCCATATTTGATAAACGTTGAGAATTTCTCTTTTGATAGTTATCTTAAAGAGAATGCTCGGATTTTAGAAGAAAAAATAATTACAGAATTAGAAAAATTATCCATAAAAGATTGTAAATTATTTGGGGTATCCGCAAAATTATATCAGCTTATTCCGGCAAATGTATTATCTGAAATTGTTAAAACCGTTCATCCTGAAATAAAAATTGTTATCGGAGGCATAGGAACCAAAGAAGAAGCGTTGGCAATTATGAGAAATTTTACATTTTATGATTATGCGATATGGGGAGAGGGAGAGTATCCTTTGCTTGCTTTATTGCAAAGTATGAATGATACAGAAAAAATTAAAGATATTCCCTTTTTAATTCATAGAGTAGAAGACGCTTTATATGTATCTTCAAATGTACAGAAATCTTTTTTTGATTTGAACAGTAGGATATTGCCGGACTATTCTGATTTTTTTGAACAGATTCAACACAAAAATTTATCTTCAAATCTTAGACTACCTATTGAAAAAAGTCGAGGTTGTCATTGGCGAAAATGTAAATTTTGTTACTTAAATGATGGGTATCGCTATCGAATAAAAAATATTGACAATGTTATAGCAGAGATAGATAAACAAATTAAACTTTATAAAGTTAAAAAAATAGCTTTTTTAGATAATGACATTGTTGGTAAAGATATTATTATGTTTGAAAACTTATTAGATACCTTAATTCTCTTTCGCAAAGAGCATGAAGATTTTGAAATCATTGGAGCAGAGATTATTTCAAAAGGACTTAATGCTGACATTGTTAAAAAGATGTCTTTATCTGGCTTTGTTCACGTTCAAATAGGATATGAATCTTCAAGTGATGCTTTATTGAAAAAAATATCCAAGAAAAATTCATTTGCAAGTAATCTACTGTTTATGAAATGGGCAAAAAAATATTCTATTTATATTGATGGATTGAATATTTTGAGAGGCTTATTAGAAGAAACAGATAGTGATATTCGGGAATGTATGGATAATTTGCATTTTCTTCGATTTTACAGAAGATATTTTGGCTTTTTTAGAGGCAATGTAGCAATAAGTATTTCCTCTAAATATTATCAAGAAATAGAGCAAACAAATTCTTTAGATGAATGGAGCGAGAATCAACAAACGGAATTATTACCAAAATCATATTTTACACCCATTGATAGATTCAAATTATTTCCTTATACGAAGAAAAATTACAACAAATTATGGACTCTATATGAGAAAATAGACAAGCATTATCAAGAGAGTAATTATGAATATATGCTCATTTCTCTTGACAAAACCATCTATTATTATGAAATGCTAAATAGCGTAAGAATTCGTAAAATAGAATTTAACAATCCTATTTATTGGGAAATTTTAAAAGAGTGTAATGCATCGGTCAAGTCACTTTCAGATTTGAGTCTCGCATTGAATGAAAAATCAGTGAAACTAAATAATGACGAATTAAAGACCATTCTATTGGAATTAAGGAGAAAACATCTTCTCTACTCTAATTCTGATTTTTCAGAGATTGTAACCGTAATAAATACAGATGGATAGTGTTATATAAAATATTTTACTAATTTTGCAGCAATATTTTTTAAAAATTTTTAATATGAAAAAAATTATCCCTTTAATGCTCTTAATTTTTTATGCAAGTTCCATTTTTGCGCAAATCCTTACCTTAAATCAAGGAAAAATCAAACAGAAGCATTATCTACAAGAAATTCCATATCAGAAAATACAAGGGCTCTTTATAGTTCCGGTTACCATAAATGGAAAAATCTATAATTTTCTTTTTGATACCGGCGCTACGTTGGCAATATCCGATAAAATTTGGAAAGAACTTAATCTGCGGGTCGTTAAGCAAATAAATGCATTTGATGAATCCGGAGCAAAAGCAACAATGAAATTAATTTTGCTTCCTGAAATAGATATTCAAGGAATCACATTTTTAAATACACCGGGAGTCGTCTTTCTTGAAAACGCTGAATCGTCTAAATTGGCTGAATGTTATGGAATTGACGGAGTTATTGGTAGTAATATGGTAAGAAAATCCGTAGTACAATTCAATGTACAGAATAAACAGATTATCATTACAGATAATATTAAAAAACTTGCATTGCAAACTAATGCGTGTCAAAAAATGAAACTGTCATTTTGGCAAAGTTCTCCGCACATTAATATAACTTTGCAAAAAGGAGCGCATCGCGCAGTGCATAATGTATTATTTGATACCGGTAATAGTGGCTTTTTTAACTTATCATTTAAGGACTTAAATGGTCATGTAGTGGATACCATAGTAGAGACTGAAGGTTGGTATGGTTTTGGTTCTCACGGGTTCTATAAAAAACAAAATCATATATTGCTTAACATTCCTAAATTTGATGTGAGCGGAACAATATTCAATGATGTGATGGCTACTACAACATCAGGTGACGCCTCAGGAATAGGCACTAAATTTCTTCAATATGGAAAAACTACTTTGGATTATAAAAAGAAACGTTTTTATTTTGAGCCTTTTAATCATATCAACACAAATAAACCTGTTGAAAATCTATGGGCTATATCTCCTACTGTTCAAAATGACAAATTAGTGGTGGGTATTATTTGGAACAAACAATTAGAATCTCAAATAAATTTGGGCGATGAAATATTGAGTATTAAAGGAATAGATATTCAGGGAATGAATTTATGCGAACTTTCTATGTTAGAAATACCGTCCGAAGGTAAGAATATTTATGAGCTTCGGGATATTAATACCGGAGAAATAAAAAAAGTAGAAATTGAACCGTTGCAGTTCATCAAAGATAACGAAAATGATGCTAAAGAATAGCAAATCAACCGTAGAAATCTTAAACAAAAAACGTAGAAATATTGAACAAAAATATTAATTTTAAAAAGAAAAACAAAAAAGGAAGCTCTATTTTTATTATAATATTCAATAAATGAATAGGGTTTAGAATATCAAAAAAAATACGGATTTCATTCAAAAGAATTACGGAAAGTAATGAATAGCGAAAATAATTCTATTTTAATTTTGTATCGAATTATTAACCAAAAAAATATTATTTATGAAAGATTCAACCTCAAATTTAAGCTCAAACGGTCTAACGATCGAAGAACTTGTAAAACAAGTGAAAATTACCACAAAGTTGTCAAATGAACAACTTGAGGCAGCACGCATTGCTGGCTATACTGAAGCAGAATTGGAATTTGCCAAGGATAATAGTCAATGCCCTACGACTATTTCCATTCCCATTTCATTTAAATAGGAGATTCTGTTGTAAGATTAAACATCAAATGAACTGCAACAAAAATACTGTTCAAAAAGTTGAACTCACAAAACTTTTTGAACAGTATTTTTTAAAAGAATATAGATATTTTATCAACAATTCCTCCAATAAATATCTAATCATTAAAAAAATAAAGTTATTTAAAAAATATATTTTTGCATTTGTTTTTGCATATATATATTTACCATCTAACTAAATTTATCATTTATTTACTAGCAATTTTTTTAACTTTTTATGGAATCTAATATAGAAAAAACAAAAAAAAAACTTATACAAAAGCTTGCTCATTTAAGTAATGATGATATTAAAAATGCCTCTTATGATTTCTCTTTATTTCAGGCTAATATTCAACGTTTTTTACCCAAATGGAATATAGATAACTTTGAAGAACTTTTCAAACAATTTATTTATAGCCAATATCTTGTATCAATCGACCAAAATGATTTTAATAAATTGAATGCGCTTTCTGTTGTAAACTATAGCGCCTTTGATTTGTTGCCTTCACATTTAAAAGAACCTACTATTTTTGCCACATTTCATTATGGTTCATACAGAGTCATTAACTCTTATTTATTGACACACGGATTTAAAGTAGTACTAATCATTGATGGACTTGTGTATATTAAGCAAAAAGATGCAATAGAAAAAATGTATTTGAAATATAAAGAAGAGGCTAAAAAAAACAATTCCGATTTTATTATTCTAAGTGTTAAAGAGCCATCATTTATATTTAAACTCAAGCGATTACTTTTAGAGGGGTATGTTTTGGTGGTTTATATGGATGGAAACTCCAGTTCTGTAAAAGAGAAAAGTTTTAACAAGGGATATGTTGAAATAGATTTTCTAAACAGTAAAATGAACGTAAGAAATGGAATATCTGTACTTAGTTTACTGTTAAAAGCGTCCATTATTCCGGTTATGACATATTGGGGAGCGCATGAAGAATTAGAAATGAAATTTTATCCGTCTATTTCTCCCAACGATTATTCGGACAGTAAACTTTATGTCAAAGATTCTATAACGAAAATATTTTCAATATTAGAAAAAGACCTATCTATCAATCCTGCCCCATGGGAATGTTGGACATATATGCATACATGGTTTGAGAGAAATTTTCATTTACCTTATGAAGAAATAGATAAGGAAAACTTAAAGTATGAATTTAATAGAAAGAGATATGCGCTATTTTTTTTACAAGACAACTACTATTTCTTTGATAAGTTTGCATATAGAGCATTCCCAATAGATGAAAATTTATATAATTTACTGATTACAAATAATATAAATAAAATTAAAAGCAGTACATTAGAAGATTTGATAAGCAAGAATGTAATTATTTAAACATAGATTAAAAAATTGAACTATGAATTTGAAACATTACGACCGTAATGAAATCAAAAAATATCTTCCACACCGAGAGCCGATATTATTAGTTGACGAAATAAATATAATGCAGGACGAAGCGGGTAACGATATTGCCAAAGCCTCTTATTTTATTACCGAAAACGAATATTTTTTAGAAGGACATTTCCCCAATAATCCGGTAGTTCCTGGTGTTATTCTTTGTGAAATTATGGGACAGTCTGCGTCTATGCTTTTGAAAGAGGAGTTAATAGGACGCACGCCATTTATTACGAGCATGACCGATGTACGCTTTAGACGTCCGATTGTACCGAATGACAAATTAGAAATTACTTCACGCATATATAACCGTCGTGCTTTAATGTTTTTTGTAGAGGCATCTATTCATGTAAAAAATAAACTCTGCGCTTCCGGCAAATTTACATTTGTGTTAGTGGATAATGCGGTTATAAACCAGGACAACATAGATTGAAAAAATAAACTCTGAATCAGAGAATTAACGTTGTTTGATTTTATAGAAAACAAACAGATTGAGTAACGCCCTTTTTTTAACCGCAATGAAAATATTTATTTACCAACTCCAACATTTTTTTCGGATCTTTTTCAATCTCTTTTCTAATATTTTGGTCGTTAAATGATTTCAAAAGTTTGATAATATCGTCAATCATTTCAGCAGGAAAAACGCCGTGATTTTCGTAAATTGTTCTATGTATGGAAAGTTCATTAGCAGATTCCCAGCAAGAAGCGGGGAGTTGTTTCAAACTCATTAAACGTTCTTTTTCTTCCGGTTTATGAATATTTACATTGACGTAAGTTTTTTCGGCAAATTTGAGGGCGTTTTCCATTTCAAAGCCATGACGGGCTGCTACCACCAATCCGGCTAAAAGCAGATAGATGTCGGCAGAGCCGTCGGGACAACGAAACTCAACGGTTTGTTTTTGAAACAGATGGTCGTGTTGCGGTTTTTCTAATGGGTTAAGGTCAGCAACGATATCGTTTTTGTGTGTCCAACCGAGGGGAACGCGTACTAAAACCGAGCGGTTTCGATCACCCCAGCAAATAGTAGTTGGCGCTTCCTGATGAGGTACCAAACGAAAATAGGAGGTGGGATTCATATTTCCGAAGGCGGTGAGCGAAGAGGCGCAGGTCATATAGCCGGCGATAGCAGTTTTGGCAATGGAGTTGAGTTTGCCTTTATCTACCATTTTGTTAATACCTGTTTTGCTCACAATGCGCGTATGGATGTGCATTCCGCTACCGGCTTTACCTTCTGTAATTTTGGGGGCAAAAGTAACATTCAAGCCATATTGGTATGCTAAATTACGGATAATCCATTTGGCAAGTATCAGTTGGTCGGCGGCTTCCAAAGTGTCGGTAACTAAAAACTCAATTTCGTTTTGTTCATAAATTTTGCCGTCTAAGGTAAAATTGCCCACTTCGGAGTGTCCATATTTGATTTCTCCGCCCACTTTGGCAATCAACAACATACATTCAGTTCTAAACTGTTCAAATTTGGCAAAGGGCATAGATTCGTGGTAGCCGCGCTGGTTTTCGGCAAGGTACAGATCTTCCTCATCTGCAATCACGTAATATTCAAGTTCACCCATTGCCTGAAAAACCATTCCTGTAGTTTTCTCAAACGATGTCAAGGCTTTACGCAGAATATTTTCAGGTGCATTTTCCATTGGGTGTCCATCTTTATTGAAGAAAGAACAGAGGAAGCAGAGGGTAGGAATTTCGCTGAATGGATCTACGAAGGCGGTACTGAATCTTGGTACTATGTACAAATCGCTTGAACTTGCGTGGATGAAGGCAGGGAAGATGTTAGAGCCATCCACGCGCTCGCCGGCAGAAAGAATCTGTTCTAAATACTCGCGGTTATTGATCACAAAATTTAACGTTTTTAAACGTCCGTCTTGAGCTACATAGCGAAAATTAACCATTTGTATGTTCTTCTCTTCTATGTATTTAATAATATCGACTTTCGTAAATTCCTGCGGCATTTTTTTTAGAAACTGAACCAGGGGGTTCATATTCATTGCGATTTTATCTTTCATAATTAATGGATTAGACGTTCTTTTAAAAGAGAAGCAAAAATATATTTTTTTTGTTAGTTGCTTTACGGTTAAGAATTTTGCGTACGTTACGGTGAGAAGGGTTTTATACCGGTTTACACTGATTTATAAAAAAAAACTATTTTTGCAATATGAAAACCATCTTAATAGTTCGTTTTTCCGCTATGGGCGATGTGGCAATCGCCGCTGCCGTGATGAAAGAGATTGCAGTGCAAAATCCTGACATACGTTTTGTTTTTGCCACCCGCGCTTTTTTTGCTCCGTTTTTTAAAAATATTGCAAATCTTGAAGTTTTTCCGGTTGATTTTAAAGAAAAATATAAAGGTCTGCGAGGAATTTTCAAACTTTACAAAGATTTGCATAAACACTGCAAAATTGATGCCGTTGCCGATTTGCACAATGTTTTACGCACAAAATTACTCCGCTACTATTTTCGTTTTTCGTTTAAAAAAATAAAGACTGTAACTATTAACAAAGGCAGAAAGGAAAAAAGAAATCTATGCAATATTAAAAATCTTACCAAAACTCCGCTTAAACCCACGTGGCAACGTTATGCAGATGTTTTTAATCAATTAGGAGTAAAAACGGTTGTCGAACCAACCCCCATTCCTTTTAATCCTGAAAAAGTAAAGAAAATAGGAGTTTCCCCTTTTGCCAAACACAAAGGTAAAATGTATCCACAGGAATTAATGGAAAAAGTGTTGGAAATATTAAACAACAACTATGAAATCTATCTGTTTGGTGGCGGTAAACAAGAGCAGGAATTGTGCGAGAAATGGCAGGAAAAGTACAAAAACATATATTCTTTAGTAGGGAAATACACTTTATCTGAAGAACTTGACTTTATTCCTTGTTTAGATGTAATGCTCAGTATGGATTCGGCGGGTATGCATCTGGCTTCGCTGTGTAATATTCCTTGTGTTTCTGTTTGGGGCGCCACGCATACTTTTTCTGGTTTTGTGGGTTTTGGACAGGAAAACAACCCGCAAATACAATTAGACCTGCCCTGCCGCCCCTGTTCTGTGTATGGTAATAAACCTTGCAAATATAAAAATTACCGCTGTTTATGGGGGATTGAACCGGAGAAGATAGTGCAAGGTTTAAAGTGAACACTATCTTTTAGAAAATACGCACTCTTCTTTCGTTATTATTAGAATAGATAACAGGAAAATACATCATTTCTGCTTTTGCCGGATTGAGGTAATATGCACCGCTGTAACGGGGCAATAATTCAATGTTATACTCGTAAGTTCCAATAGGTATTTTCTCACAAAAAATCACCCCCCTGTCTTTGGGTGAATATTGTAGAAATTTCAGTGCTTCATTATACGTAATTTCGTAAACATAAGTTAGTTTGGCTTCTTCTTGCCATTTGATATGCTGCGCCTGTAAATGCAAGGAAAACAGCAAAATTAGTGTTATGAATGTGGTTCTCATTGTATTAAAGATGATTATTTTTAAATCTTAAACCTCTTCAAATCCCCCACAAATCCTTCAATATCCTCTTCTGTTGTATCCCAAGAAGTAACCAATCGAATTTCGTGGGTTTTCTCATTCCAAACATAAAAAAAATGATGTTTCAACATTTCTTCAATTAAGACTGTCGAGAATTTCACCAAAATAATATTGGCTTCGGTGGACTGCGTAAATTCAAAATTACCAACTGTTTCTATTTTACTTCGTAACAGTTGTGCCATTTTGTTGGCGTGTCGGGCGTTGGTTAACCATAAATCGTTTTGAAAATAGGCTAAAAATTGCGCAGAAGAAAATCGCATTTTTGAGAATAATTGCGTGGACTGTTTCCGAATATACTTCATATTTTCAGCCAATTCAGGACGAAATGTAATGACCGATTCACCCATTAGCATTCCGTTTTTTGTACCGCCAAAACTGATAATATCTACGCCACAATCTGCCGTAATCTCTTTTAAAGAACATTGCAATGTAGCGGCGGCATTTGCCAAACGCGCACCATCTAAATGCAAATACATGTTATAGTTGTGTAAAAAATGCGCCAATGCTTTTATCTCTTCCGGTTTGTAAACAGTTCCCAACTCGGTGGCTTGCGAAATATACAACACCTTAGGCTGCGAATGATGTTCAAAACCAAAGGCATCTAAAAATGGCTCAAGCATATCCACCGTTATTTTTCCCTCTTTTGTGGGAATTGCTTTTAGCGCGGCGCCGGTCAAATATTCGGGCGCACCGCATTCATCTACAAAAATATGTGCAGTTTCCGGACACAAGATGGCGTGAAACGGTTGCACGCAAGCACGTAAGGCGCAAATATTAGCGCCCGTTCCGTTGAAAGTAGGAAAAATAGTAGCAGCTGCGCCAAAAATCTCTTCTATCTTTTTTTGCAATTTCTCCGAATATTCATCATCGCCATACGCGCAGGTGTGATCTACATTGGCTTGCTGTATAGCCCCCAAAACAGCAGGGTGTACGCCCGAATGGTTATCGCTTCCAAAACTTCTCATATCTATACTTCGTTCACTAATTTACTTTTAATTTTTACACAATATTTATCCTATATGCAATTAAAAATCTCTGGCATACCTTCTGACCATAATTAATCTTGTATGTTTTCTTATATATTTAATGAAAGTGAATCGAGGCTCAAAAGGTTCCGGTGGATTGCACAATCTGAGAGTCACTTGTGTTACTTTGCCGTTTTTGTGTTTAAACATAATCGCATCGGAATGTGTGTCAAAAAATGTACCTATTGTATCTAATACCTGTTCTGATTTTGAATCATACAATACAATAAAAGAATGTTGGTTGGTTAATCCTTTAATAGTTGAAATTTTCACTGCAAAAATGCTATCTGTAATCAAAATTTTAGGATATAATTCCCATATCCCATTTTTTTTAGTTACATCATTGTAGTAACAGGTAACCTTCCCAAATCCAAATTGTTCCAATTTTGTATCAATATAATTAAATTGTGTATCATTTATCCCTGAAAACGTTTTATATTGAGAAAATAAATGGAATGGACACAAAAATAATAGAGTAATCAAAATAATATTAAGCGATTTAGTCATGGCGCGAAAATACGTGAATTTTTTTAACCAAATTATTCAAAAATAAAATAGATTTTTGCACTCAATATTTTAGGTATGAAAATTAACATTATTACGCTCGGGTGCTCTAAAAATACGGTGGACTCGGAAGTTCTCGCCGCCAGATGGAAAGAAAAAGGACACGAAGTGGTTTTTGAAAGTACTCAGAAATCTGATATTGTTATTATTAACACTTGTAGTTTTATTCACGATGCCAAAGAAGAATCTATTGATGAAATTTTTACGCATATTGCACGCAAACAGCGCGGCGAAGTGAGTAGAGTGTTTGTAGTGGGTTGTTTAGCCCAACGATATAAAGATGAATTGCAACAAACCATTCCCGAAGCAGATGGCTTTTTCTCTTTTATGGAACTGCATAAATTGCTGGAAGAAAACGATTTCGATTTACTGAAATCGCCACGTAGAATTATCTCAACGCCAAAACATTACGCTTATTTAAAAATTTCGGAGGGGTGCGACCGTGAATGTTCGTTTTGCGCCATTCCGCTCATTCGCGGAAAACAAGTGTCGAAACCTGTTGAAATGGTGGTGCAGGAAGCGGAAATGTTAGCACAACAGGGCGTTAAAGAACTGCTACTCATCGCACAAGATTTAACCTATTATGGTATTGATATTTATCAACATCGCACACTCTCTAAATTGATGCGCAAACTTGCAGAGATTAAAGGTTTGGAATGGATTAGACTGCATTATGCTTATCCTATGGGTTTCCCTTATGAGATTTTAGAGGTAATGAACGAGTTTTCGGTTTTTTGCCGCTATTTGGATATTCCGTTGCAACATATTAGCGATAATGTGCTTAAAAGTATGAAACGCGGCAGCAATAAACAACAGATATACAAATTTTTGGAAACAGTTCGCAACGCCGTTCCCGAAATTGCACTACGTACTACTTTGATTTCAGGCTACCCCGTAGAAACCCGAAAAGAGCATAATGAGTTGGTTGAGTTTGTGAAAGAGATGCGTTTTGAGCGGTTGGGTGTATTTGCTTATTCTCCCGAAGAAGGAACTTCCGCTTTTGAACTCGGAGACCCCGTGAAAACCAAAGAAAAAAATCATCGTGTAAGAGAAATTATGGAACTGCAAGAGTCTATTTCACTGCAACATAATCAGAAAAAAACAGGAAAAGCGCTACGTGTATTAATAGATAGAAAAGAAGATGACTTTTATGTAGGTCGCACAGAGTTTGACTCTCCTGAAGTGGATAATTTAGTGTTTGTTCATGCTAATAAAAAACTCAATATAGGTGAGTTCTATTCTGTTTTCATTGAGCAGGCAGAAAGTTATGATTTGTTTGGAAGATTGTATTGAACCAAGATTTTTATAAGATTTACAAGACAAACAAGATTTTTTAGTAAGCCATTATATTTTTGCTTATGAATAATAATCATAAGCTAATCAGCGTTTAGAATTTAACTTGTAAAATAACACTTTTTCTTATACATATTCTTAACTACAAACTATAAACCAAGAATCCCACTTACACCTATAAACCCTTTAACCCCTTAATTTTTTAACCCTTATTAATTATGAAAAAAACAACATTTTACACAATTTGCCTGTTTATGGTAGCCTTATCCCTTTTTTCGTGCAAAAAAAACGGAGTGAAAGGAATTAAAGTAGATAACTTTTCAAACGGTAAAGCCGGAGAGGTGATTTTGGTGTTAGACCAGAAATATGCTTCTAAAGAAGCGTTAAACTACATTAAGGGAATCCTTACCCAACCGCAACCCGGACTCAATCAAATTGAACCGATGTTTGACCTGTTAATTTTTGAAAATAAAGATTTTACTTCTCATTTTCAACGACATAGAAACATTATTCAGTTTGACATAAATCCTAATTATGCTTCCAATACCTATAGTATTGAAACTAATGTTTGGTCAAGTCCGCAGATACATATTTATTTTAGAGGAAACGATATGAATAGTTTGATGTTACTCTTTATGGAAAATGAAAACGATATTATTAATGCGCTCTATGATAACGATTTAAAACGAGTTCAGTATTATACTTCTTCAAATAATGACCCCTTCATTGAGAAAAAAATAAAAGAGAACTTCGATATTCGGATAACCATTCCGGGTACCTACAATGTAGCTCGCGAAGATAAAGATTTTATATGGTTGCGTTTCAAAACAGTTAGAAATGACAGGTTTATCATTATCTATAAAACTCAGGGTAACGATTTGTCGAAACAAGGGTTAATGAATGCCCGTAATGAAATCACCAAAACCTATATTCCAGGGGCGGTGAAAGATGCCTATCCCGTTGTGGCTGAAGTACAACCGTTTCCATTATACAAAGATAATGTTACCGTTGGTGCAATTACCGGCGCTGAATTGCGCGGACTTTGGGAGTGTGTAGGCGACAAAATGGGAGGACCCTTCTATAATTTCTCTTTTCTTGATAAAACCGGAGAAAATGTTATCTCTGTAGGCGGTTTTGTTTACGCACCCGAAGAAGAAAAACGCGACTACCTGCGCGAAGTAGAAGCCATTGTGAAGTCGGTGAAATAATCATCTTACCACTTTACCACCTTCAAACACTCCCCTAATATTTTGCAATAGTAAATTCCATTCGGTTGTTCGGAAATATCAATACATAGTGCATCTGTTTTTCCGATTTTAATTATTTGCCCAAAAGAATTAAAAATTATATAATCGGTATTAAAAAAATCAGCAGCATTGGGATTGATAATTTGAAACTGTCCCTGATTAGGGTTAGGGGCAATGAAAAACCGGTTACTCTTTATGTTTTTGTTATCAATACTATTTTCTTGAATGGGAACTCCACGAACAGTAATGTTGTCCAAACGGTTATTTCCTGTAGCGCCGGTACAGCCGGAGAAAGTTAAACGCAAGAAAACTGCTTCACAGTCTTCTAACTCATTTATCGTACTCAAATTTAATGTAGTAAGCACAAAATTTCCTGCAACAGTGGGACAGGTATTGGCATCATCAATAAGTGTGTAGTTTACTCCGTCTAAACTCCATTCCCATTGATGTGAATTAAATCCGGTAGCCGTTCTGCGCACTGCCATACTTAAAACCAAATTAAAAAATCCTTTGGTTGGAAATTTTAAAACAATACTTTTACCGTTGGCAGTTGTATTTGCGAAAGCGATGGCATTTCCGGCTACAGGCGTTGAACGCGGATCCCCCGCTACAGTTCCGGAAAAAGCATCTAATTCAGTGCCGGAATTTGCACACAACCAATCACTTGACTGATATGTTCCATCGCAATATAAAACCGCTTCTGAAATTGTATCCAATAAATGATAATCGGCAGCAATAATCTTCGGAGTGTTCGGTTTTCCCTGTAAATTGTCGAAAGTCCATGCCAACAACGGTTTTTGTTCTACCTGATAGGGATAAAAAAACGCAACTGTTGCATCATCTAAAAATGCCATATTTTTAGATAACAAGTGTTTAATACTTAAAATGTAGGTAGTATTTTGCGAAAACAAACCACCGAGATGAACGGTTAATGTATCATTCAGATAGTGTAACGAAGTAACCGCAACGGTTTGATTTATAGAATAATTTAATGGATTTTCCGTAGTCCATGCCACCATCGGTTGAGTAAAAGTAATCTTCAAAGTTCTATTATCTGTAAGCGCCGACCACTTGATTGCAGGTTTTTCAGGTGGATTTTCAATAGTAATTACTACAGGATTTATAGAATCATTTCCCCATATTTTGCCTACCCACTCAGGATGGTCAATAAAAGGGTTTCTATTTTTCTGCACGGCATAAATAGCGTTGTTGCGCTCTTGCTCTTTCTGGCTTACCGGGTCTAATTGATGCCATTCCAACAGCATATTCAACGCCCACGATTGCAGTTGCGATTTGTTAGTCATTGGGGAAGGGTTTTGAAAATTTTCATCTTCAAACATATAGCGTGTTGCCATATAGAAAAATGAACGTGCAAGATCTCCTTTATAATCATTAACAGGTTCATAACAAGTAACATTAGGGGCGCTAGGATAAGTATTTATCCCCATTTTTGAACCATTTGAAAAAATTTGAGATGGAGTTTCTACTTTCCCGTAAGGGTTATTGTTTCTTTTGGTATTTATCCATCCATCAACAGGATAGAGGTGAAAAATATCGGTATAGGGTGCGGCTTGCCCCCCCCCGAACCAACTTTGACAAAACGAATGTTCGCGCGTATAGCAAATTCCTTCGCTACTGCCGATATTCACACACTGGTCTGTCCTATATTCAAAGTCATGATTAGAATAAATATCCCAAATCTTCCCATTAGGTTTAACATCCGTATATTGATAGTAAATCCAAACTTCCGAATATGTTACGCTTCTGTGACTTTTAATAATTTGATTTAATGCAATTTGAAGTTCTTTGCCTTTCTTTCCATTCACTGAGTTGTAATAACCTGAAGGAATTTGTGCATAAATCTGTGTAAAAACTGTAAAAAAGAAGCAGAAAATTGAAAAAATATGTTTTTTCATTGATTTTATGTAAAAAGTATGCGCGAAAATAGTTTTTTATCATTCACCGAATAAATTAAAAAACGTGTTTATTTGTATCGTTAATTTTTTACTATGAAATTCAATTATAAAATCTCATTAATAAGTGGTTTAATTTTCTTCTTCTTATCTATAAATCAATTATATGCGCAAAAAAAGATGTCATTGCAAGAGTGTGTTGATTTTGCATTAGAAAACAGTTATTCCGTGAAACAGAAAATATTGGAAAAAGAATCTAACTATATTCAGTTAAAGGCACGGAAAACAAGTATTGCCCCTTCAATTGGAGCAAATGTAGGGCAAAATCTCGATTTAGGACGTTCTACTTTATCGAATAACGAAAAAGTAGATATCTCACAATCCACAACAAGTTTTTCAGTAGGAATGAATATGGATATTTTTCAAGGATTGCGTACGCACCATCAAATTAAATCAGACCAATTAAATTTAGATGCTACATTATTTGATATTGAAGATGCCAAAGAGAATATAGAACTTATGGTTACCGCTTACTATCTTCAGGTCTTATTAAACAAAGAGATGTTGGAGGTAATGAAAGCACAGGTAATATTAGATAAGGAACAAGAGAATAGAATAAAACTTTTAGTGGATAACGGTAAGAACTCAGATGCAGAACTGTATGCGGCAAAATCCACATTGGCATCAGATCAACTTTCTGTGGTAGAAGCGGAAAACAGTGTTCGTTTATCATTATTAGATTTAGCCCAATTGATGAATTATCCTGAAATAGATAAGTTTGATATTGTTACGGAAGGTGATAAATCGAATATTGATGCTATTTTAGATAAAAATATTGATGTTAATACGGTGGTAGATAATGCCTTGAATAATCGTCCTGCTATTTTGGCTGCGATGACCCGTATCGAGCAGGCAAAGCGCGATATTAAAGTTTCGCAATCGGGATGGTATCCCACACTTGGATTGAGCGCATACTTTGGAACGGGATATTACTATCGTTTTAACGAGATTGCTTTACAACCGAATTTGCCTTTTGGAGAACAATTTAGAAAGAATGCCGGCGAAGCTATAGGACTTACATTAACGATTCCTATTTTTGATAAACTTTCGACCTATTATAATGTTAAACAACAGAAAATCAGAGTAAAATCGCAAGAGTTGCAGTTGGAAGAAACAAAAAGGGCATTAATCAAAAACATAGAGCAGGCGTATGTAAATGCAGTAGCGGCAAAAGAAAAATATGTAGCCTCGCAGGTTGCACACACCGCTACTCTGGTTGCATTTCAATACGAAGAGGTAAAATATAATGCGGGTTCTTCCACAAACTATGAATTTAATGATGCCAAAAACAAATACTTAAAAGCACAATCCAATTTGATACAGTCTAAATTTGATTTTTTATTTAGAATTAAGATTTTGGAATTTTACGGGAAGGCGTAAAAAAAAATGTTGTGCAATGATACACAACATTTTGATTAATCATTATTAATTTTTTTGTGTTCAAGCTGGGATTCGAACCCAGGACCCCATCCTTAAAAGGGATGTGCTCTACCTGCTGAGCTACTTAAACATCCTTCGTTTTTGAGGGCGCAAAAATATATTTTTTCTATTGCTGATACCCACTTTCCTTTTCTTTTTTTTTGTTTTAATTATTATTAGTTTATATATCAGTTATTTATAATAAAAATGATCTTTTGTATTATATTGTAAATTGATGTTTGAAAAAAAATATATTTGCTTGAAAATTAAAATATTATTATAGAATAATGCAAATATTAACAAATTGAACAAATTAGTAAAAAATATGCAGAAAAATATTAAAAAAAGTCACTTTTTCAGCATTTGGTTACATTGTCACATATTGATTTTAATCTTATAAGTGCGATGAAAAAGATACTTTTACTTCCAAAAACAGATACGGTTATCATTTGTTTACCAGAACAATGGGTGGGCACTCCTGTTATTTGCAAGTTAGAACCCGTATTAGTCAATCATATTAATTTTGAAGAGGTTGAAACAGAAGCAGAAAGAATGATTGTATTTATCAATAAGAAAAGACGAAAAAAAAATAAATGACTGATTAAAAAAAATTGTTTATTTGCAACCCGATTAACGAAAAAAATTAACTTAAAAAATCAATTAAAATGAAAAAAACATTTCTATTTGTAACCTTCTTATGTTTCACAAGTTATTTATTAATTGCACAACCTGCCTGTCTTAAAGATGTTACTTATTCATTAGTGAGCTTAAAAGAGGTTCCTAAAGCAAGAAAATTAATGGAGGAAAATTGTTTCCCCGGTAATGAATCAAGCGCTGATGTTTGGTTAGTTCGCGGCAATGTATTTATTCAGTTATACGATTATGAAGTTGAAAGAAAAAATAAAGATTCCAAGTATGTAATTCGTTGGCCCGATGCAATAATTACTGCGAATGAATCCTTTTATAAAGCCGTAGAACTTAACCCGAATATTAAATCTTCACAGGGTTTATTAGATGCCAAAGATGGTCAGTTGTTATCGGCAACCCCCATTCATAATTTGGCTATTGAGGCTATGAACAACAAAGATTATGCGGGAGCTATTAAACTTCTTAATATGGCAATTCGTAGTTATAGAGCTGATATGAAGGGATATGCAAAATATTTAGGATATGCATATATAGATTTGGCAAATTGTTATAAAGCCTTAGGTGATGATATAAACTGTAAAAAAACATTGTTGGATGCTGCTAAATTAAATGTAGCAGTTTCCGATATATATTTGAGTTTGTATGATATTTATAAAAAAGAGAATGATACCGTAAAATGTAGTGAAATATTAAATCAGGCACGTAAAATAATTCCAGATTCCTTAGCCATTGATGTAAAAGGCGCTGAATTAGATTATTTAGCGATGATTGGCGATACTGCAAAACTTAAAGCAGCCGCAGTGAAAATGTTTGAACAATATATTGATAACTTGGAAGTTATCAATATGGTTTCATTACATTTAATCAATATAAAAGAGTATTTACTTGCCGAAGAAATGATTAACAAAGGATTGGAGATTGCTCCAAATGATTTTAATTTGAATCAGCAAATGGCATACCGCTATAATTGTGAAGCGCTTGATTATGTAAAATTGAGAGAAGACAAATTAAATGAAAAACCACGCAAATACGCGGAAGCTGAAACAGCCCTTAATAAATCACTTGAAATTTTTAAATTAGTGCTTCCATGGGCAGAAAAAGCATACAGTATTAATAATGAAGACCGCGATAATAATGTTATGCTTTCAAGAATATATGTACGTTTAGATATGGAGGTTCCTGCTGAACTTAAAGAAAAAGTGGATTCCTATTTTAAAAAACAATAATGCGGTGAACGATGAGTGCTAAGAAGTTTGCGGTGAGAGGTTTTTTACTTCAATTGTTCATATTGCTATTTTTACCTCTATTTTCTTTTGCACAACAAAAAGTATATTATTTTACTATTGATGAAACGATTGCCAAACCGGCACAACGCAAAACGGAATTGGCGGTTAAAGAGGCGGTAAATCAAAATGCTGATATTTTATTTTTGCACTTAAACACCTTTGGCGGCGAGTTGGAAGCCGCTGAAAATATTCGTACACTATTGTTAGACGCTACTATGCCGGTTTTTGTGTTTATTGATAAAAATGCCGCTTCTGCCGGTGCGCTTATCTCTATTGCCTGCGATAGCATCTATATGTCGCAGGGCGCATCTATCGGCGCTGCTTCTGTGGTAAATCAAACAGGCGAAGTAATGCCCGATAAATACCAGTCGTATATGCGCTCAATGATGCGCGCTACTGCAATTACTAACGGAAGAGACCCCGATATGGCTCAGGCAATGGTGGATCCCGATGTGGAAGTACCCGGAGTGAGCGAAAAGGGAAAAGTTTTGACTTTTACGACTACCGAAGCCATTCAATTCGGTTTTTGCGAAGGAGAAGCCAACTCGAAAGCGGACGTGATGAAATTAGCCGGCGTGGATGATTATTACTTTGTAGAACAGGAAACCGGCTTTATTGAAAAGATAATTCTTTTCCTGTTAAATCCTTTGGTAAGCGGATTGTTGATTATGATTATGATAGGAGGAATTTACTTTGAACTGCAAACTCCGGGCGTGGGTTTTCCGCTTATTGCTGCTTTAGTGGCAGCGGCGCTCTATTTTGCGCCACATTATTTGCAAGGGTTAGCAGAGCATTGGGAGATATTGCTCTTTATTCTCGGAATTGGTTTGCTCCTTTTGGAAATATTTGTGATTCCGGGTTTCGGAATTGCCGGAATTTTTGGTATTCTATTGATAATAACTGCTTTGGTATTGTCTATGACTTTGAATTTCGGATTTGATTTCTCATTTACGCCACCCACTGCCATCATCAAAAAAATTGCTGTTGTCTTAGGATTTTCCACTGCCGGATTTTTATCTTCTATCTGGTTGGGAATGAAAATAATAAATACTAATTCCAGATTGGGAAGCATTGCGCTGAAAACCGAATTAGGGAAAGAAACCGGTTTTATTTCGCAAGACCTTACGATGAACGCATTGATTGGAAAAACGGGACGTGCTGCCACTCTCTTGCGCCCCGCAGGTAAAGTGGAAATTGATGATGAAATCTACGATGCCGTTTCAGAATATGGTGTAATTGAAAAAGATACAGAAGTAAAGGTAGTTAGGTTTGAAAATTCACAATTGGTAGTTGATATATTGTAATTATTTTTATACACAAAAAAGAGAATAATTGTCTTATTGTGCTATTTTTCGCAATTCCATCTCTATTGCAAACAACCCATCTCGTATAGCATTCAACTCTAACTCGTCATTCGTAATTTGGAACTCGTCATTGTTCATTGCTTTCAAAAACTGCAAAATGCGCAACCCATCGGCTTTTTCGTGAAAGGCACGGGTAAATTGCGGCAACGTTTTGAAATTCTTGCGCAACGGGCTCCACAAATCATTGGTTTTATATTGTTCTTTCAAAAAATTAACAAATTCCGTTTCTATATCTTCTGTAAAAAGTTGCGGAATAATGTCGTAGGTTTCTTTAATTTTATTGAATAATGAATAATGATACATAGGATAACTTGTCCAATCGCCGCTATTGCCTTTTATCATAGCGGGACCGGTTCCGAAAGACACGCGGGTGGAGAAACGCGCGGCAGGATACACCATTTCGGCATTATAGTTTGAAATAGGCGTCATCTTTCTGATTTTCTGTAACAGGTAAAAATCTTCTCCGCTGTTAAGGGGTGTAATTCCTCTTATTTTTTTCAATGTTTTCACTTTCACGGCAATAGCAGATCCGATAGCGGTAAAAGCGTAGGGAGAACCAATGCGGTGCATATTGATAAAATAGTTGCGCAAATAGATTTCATAACGTAAAATAGCACGGTTAGCATCTTCATTTTCAGTGAGTTTATGATAATAAGGTACGGATAGCGCCTCTATTTTATTTTGGATAAAATTCTCTCCCACAGATTGAAAATAAGACTCATTAAACAACGTATCGGCATCTAAACTGATAATCACGTCATCGTCGGTTACTGTTTTCATAATTTCGTCAAACAACGTTTTTCGCGCCCAGCCTACGCCGCACTTATTACTGCCCCATCCAAGCCCGGAAGTAGATTTGTCAATAATGTTGATTTTAAACTCTTTAAACTCTTGTAAAAAATGCAATAATTTCTGATTATTTTTACAAATTTCAACCTTTTCATCATTGTTCCACCAATCATCGGGTTGGTTTACACAAACATAAACCGCAAAAGGAAATTCTGTTTTTTGTTTGGCAATAGCGGCAAGCGTATGGGGTAAAAAATCCAATTCGTCAAGGGCTGGAATGGCAATGTAAAGATTCATACGCCGCAAAAATATAAAAGATTATGCAATATTTTATTTTTTTATCGTTAGTAAAAAGAAAAAATATTATTAAAAAAATTTAAGTTATTATGAAAAAAATTGTTTTTATTTTGAGTATCGCATGTTTACTTTTAAGTTTAAGTGCATGCAAATCATGTGGAGGAAGTTCGGAGCAGAACCAGATTGCAACCGGCGATAACTCCCAAACCTGTTTAGACTGGGAAGGCACATACTCGGGAATTCTTCCTTGTGCAGATTGTGAAGGTATTGAAACCAACCTTATTCTGAAAATGGATAATACCTATCAGATAAGTTGGAAATACATGGGAAAAGATGATGAAATATATACCCATGAAGGAACATTTGTTTGGGATGCTACCGGCAATATTATTACCCTTGAAAATATGGATGTTGAGGAATATCCGACAATGTACAAGGTATGTGAAAATTATCTGTTACAACTTGACTTGAGCGGAAATGTAATTACCGGCGAATTGGCAGATAAATATATCCTGACAAAAAATTAGTATCAGGATTATCCTTCGCGTAACATCCATCTGATTTTGGAAATCAGAATATCAATTCCTTTGGCGTTATGTCCGCCTTCTGGAATAATAATATCGGCGTATCTTTTTGAAGGTTCAATAAATATTTGATGCATCGGTTTTACAAACTTTTGATAATGTTGAATAGATTTGTCTAACCCTCTGCCTCTTTGATTCACGTCGCGTTTAATGATTCTCATAATTCGTTCGTCGGCTTCCGTATCTACAAAAACTTTCAAATCAATCATATCTCGTAGTTCAGGATCAGCAAAGATTAAGATACCTTCCACAATCACCACTTTTCCGGGTTCAACAGGAATGGTTTCTTTTTGGCGCGTGCAGGTAATGTAAGAATAGGTAGGCATTTCAATAGACTTCCCTTCTTTTAATTTCTGAAGATGTTGAATAAGCAAAGAAAACTCGATAGATTCAGGATGGTCGAAGTTGATTTGTTCGCGTTGTTCTTGCGTTAGAATGCCATTATCTTTATAATAAGCATCCTGCGATAAAACGCGCACGCTTTCATTGGGAAAACTGTTAATGATTTTTTTTACTACTGATGTTTTTCCGGAGCCTGAACCGCCCGCAATGCCGATGATATACATAACCAAGCCAATAATTTGAATGCAAAGATATACTTTTTCTTAACCTATCACAAAAAACACTTTCTTTGCCACTATCTATTCTATATTTATGAAAAGAAGCGTTAAATGGATAATCATATCATTATCAACAATCATTGGACTTATTGTAATTGCGTTTCTTTTGTTTTTATTTTTATTAACCCCCAAACGTCTTACTCCGATTGTAAATAAATACTGTACGGAGTTTTTTGATGCAAAGGTAACTTTTGATACGGTTTATCTTTCTTTGTTTGAAGAGTTTCCCAAAGTGAGTGTGAAACTTATGGGCGGAGAGATTATTTCAAACTCCTTAAAAAAAGATACTGCATTTCTTGCTCTGCATCCCCAAAATGCCGATACGCTGCTCCGGTTTAACGAATTGATGGTGTCGCTTAATGTGAAAGACTTGTTGCAGTCGAAGATTAACATAGAACGTATCAGGCTTTCGCAACCTGACATTTTTGGGTACATTTCTCCATCAGGGCAGGCAAACTGGGATATTGTCAAACCTTCGGAAAGTGCAGACAGTACGCAGTTAGACCTCCATATTGACCGTATCGCCATTCGGGGTCCGGCGTTGGTAAATTTAAAATCCTGCCCCGATTCTATGGATATACAGGCTTCTATCGGCAGGCTTTTTGTAAAAGGAAATATTACCCTCGATATGGCTCAAATTGACATCAAAAAGTTTGTATTTTCCAATCTTACTGTAAATGCAGACCTCAGGAAAGAGCATATTTATGCCTGTTTGGCGCTTGATTCTGCCGCAGTGGATATTATTGACCCGCGAAAAGAATACAAATTAAACATAGAAGGAATGGCTTCTGCATCTGTGGAAAACCAACAATATTTAGATAAGCTTCCTTTAAAATTGAATGGAACATTACGGACTGATTTAGATAATTTTAAAGCATTCGGATTTAAGGACTTCTGTTTAACGGTTGCCAATCTTCCCGAAGTGAAACTAAACGGTGATATCTTGCTTAATGAAGGATATATTAATTCAGATTTGGAATGTAAAATTGAAAAAATTCCGTTACAATCACTTTTGGATATTATTCCTGAAACTGTTTCTGAAGAAATAAAAAAAATTAAAACCAACATTATCATTACTTTAAATACAAACATCAGAGGCGTTTATGAATTTGCAGAAAAAGGCAAATTACCGATGGTGGATGTGAACTTAAAAATTCCAAAAGGATTTTTAATTTATAAAGATTTGGAATCTAAGATAGATAATATTGCGGTGGACGCCTCTTTTCATTTTGACCCATTTTCTCCACAAGAGACAGGTATTAAACTGAAAACTTTTAATGTAGATGCGTTTGCCGTGAAACTTGAAGGCAATGTTAATGTTACCAATCTGTTTGACGATCCGTACGTGGTTATGAAAGTCAAAGGCTCAGCCAACTTGCGGGAGTTGCAAAAGTTTGTACCGGAAGATTTTGGCGTTACCGCACGTGGCAATATCTCTTTTAATGCCGAAGGGTCTTTTCTGGCGAGTCGTCTCAATCAGCAGGATTTAGCGCAAAATAACCTTATTGTACAGTTCAATGCCGACAGGGTGCGCGTTCGTATTCCCAAAGATACGATTAGCGTACTGGTTGAAAAAACTTTTTTAGAAATCAATACCACAAAAACGAGAACAAGCAAAAGAACCGGCGAAGTATTCAAATTGTTAAGCCTTGATTTTAAATCCGATACTGCCCGAATAAGAATGCCCAACCGTCAGATAATTGCGTTTTCAAAAATAGATTTATCTATGCGAAGTTCCGATGCGGCGCTCACCGGAGACACCTCGAATGTTATTCCCTTAATAGGAGAGGTTACGGCAAACAGTTTGCAATATTCCGATGTGGACTCTACCACTATTCTTTTACGTGATATGAAAACCAACATCAGGATTTTACCTTCAAGAGAAAATCGTACGTTACCTTCTATTCGTTTTGAAGTTGAGACCAAACAAATCAGATTCTTTTCACAAGGGAATCGGGTGATGGCTCGCGATGCCGCCCTCTCTATCGTGGCAACAAAAAATGACCCTGCCCTGTTAAAAGAACGAATGAATGCCAACAGGCGCAATGCGAATCAGGGAAATACAGGCGGACAAAGAGAAAGCAACCGGCGGGCAGATGACTTTGCCGGCGAAGACTTGAATATTAGAGACGTTGAAACAGGCAGGTTGTTGCGTGAGTGGACAGTGGACGGAAGCCTTAAATCGCGCACGGGCAGAGTGGTTTCCCCACACTTCCCATTGAGAACCCGCCTGCAAAATATTGACATTACTTTTACTACAAACGATATTACTTTACAAAATCTTGATATTAAAAGCGGCGAATCAAAGTTAAAGGTTACGGGAAAAGTGGATAATATCCGCAGAGCATTATCCTCCGGAAGAGGATTGAGAATAGAAGCCGACATTAAAGCCGATACGCTCAATATGAATCAGTTACTTACTGCTTTTTACAACGGTGCAGCATATTCCGGCGCTTCCGAAGAATATAAAAAAGCAGTTACGAATGCAGACGGCGAAGAACAATTAGAACAGATTATTCAAAATGAAAATGAAAGAAATAAAGCAACCTCTGTATTGCTCGTTATACCTTCAAATGTGTCTCTTAATCTTAAACTTGATGTGGGATATGCCCAATATGCCGATATAATGATTAATAAACTTACCTGTGAGTTAGTTTCACGCGACCGCTGTATTCAATTAAAGGATTTTGTGGCTCAAACCAGCGTGGGCGAAATTGACCTCACTGCCCTTTACGCTACCCGAAGCAAAAAGGATATTACTTTTGGTCTTGATTTGGAGTTTAAGGAGATACTTGTGGAAGATTTTATTAGAATTATACCTTCCGTAGACTCTTTAGTTCCTATGCTGGCATCTTTTAGGGGTGTGGTAAATTGTCAACTTGCCGCAACAGCCGCATTAGATACCACTATGAATATAGAACTGCCAAGTCTGAATACCGCTTGCCGAATAAGCGGTAAAAATCTGGTATTGCTTGATGGCAAGACATTTTCTGAAATTGCAAATACTTTAAAATTTAAAAACCGTGATAAAAATTTAGTAGAACGTATTAGTGTTGAGTTGCTTGTGCGTAACAACCGAATAGAGATATTTCCGTTTATTATGGAAATTGACAGGTACAAAACCGCCATAAGCGGGATTCATAATTTAGATATGACCTTCAACTACCACGTATCGGTACTGAAATCTCCGCTCCCTTTTAAATTGGGAGTTAACCTTAAAGGCGATTTGGAGGATATGGACAATATGAAAATTGCGATTGGAAAAGCAAAATACAAAGATACCAATCTGCCCACTTATGTAACTGTAATTGATACCACCCGTTTGAATCTTCGCGCACAGATTGACAGTTTTATCCGTCAGGGTGTGGACGTAGCGCGTTTCAGTCAGTTCTCAACGCCCACCATTGACCCGACCCTCATTGAAAAAGACACCGACAACCCCACATTCAGCGCCCAAGATTCATTAATACTTTACAAAGAAGGAATTATTGATGTAAAACCCAAATCAATATCAGACACCGTGCCTGTGATTAGGTGATGTGAGGATTTGATGATTATCATCTGTCACTTCTCGTCACGTGTCACTTGAAAACAAAAGAGGGCATTGCGGGTTTGTTCGCAAGTTCTTGCCATATTATTTTTTTATTTTTGCCGTGTTAAAACAAAATTATTTTGAAACGTAATATAGCCCTTCTCGGTTCTACCGGCTCTATGGGAACGCAAGCCCTGCAAGTAATTGACCAATTTCCTGATATATTTGAAGTTGAACTACTATCCGGTTATTCCAACAGTGACTTACTCATTCAACAGGCGCAAAAATACAAACCTAATGCAGTGGTTATCATTGATGACAGTCATTATTTAAAAGTAAAAAACGCTTTGGTAAAAGAAGATTGCAAGGTTTTCTCCGGAATGAAGTCGTTAATAGAGTGTATGTCTATGGACAGTATTGATATGGCGCTGTCGTGTATTGTAGGCATTGCGGGACTTGCGCCGGTGTATGCCGCCATTGAAAACGAAATACCGATAGCGCTTGCCAACAAAGAGACCTTGGTCGTTGCCGGTGAATTGATGATGCAGAAAGCAAAAGAAAAACATGTACCGATAATTCCTGTGGATTCCGAACACTCCGCTATTTTTCAATGCCTGATTGGCGAACAGGGAAATGAAATTGCAAAGATTATTCTTACCGCTTCAGGAGGTCCTTTTAGAGGAAAATCAATAGCAGAACTTGAAAAAGCAACTTGCAAACAGGCACTGAAACATCCGAACTGGAATATGGGAAATAAAATTACAATAGACAGCGCCACGCTAATGAATAAAGGGTTGGAAGTAATTGAAGCTAAATGGTTGTTTAATATTAATTTAGATAAAATTGAAGTGATTGTACACCCGCAATCCATTATTCATTCGTTAGTTCAGTTTATAGATGGCTCTGTGAAAGCCCAATTAGGAGTGCCCGATATGAAACTGCCCATTCAATATGCGCTCACCTTTCCTCAAAGAATGAACAATGAGTTTTCACGATTTAATCTTACAGATTATCCTACTTTCACCTTTGAAAAACCTGATACCAACAGCTTTCCCTGTTTATCTCTGGCATATCAGGCATCGAAAGCAGGCGGCAACAAACCCTGTGTGTTAAATGCGGCAAATGAAGTAGCAGTAGCGAAGTTTTTAAGTGGAAAAATTAAATTTACGGATATTCCTAAAATGATAGAAAAAGCATTGGAACGTATTCCTTTTTCTCAACCTGAAATGATTGAAGAATATTTGGAGGTGGATAGAGAGGTGAGAAAAACAATTTGTGAATTTTCTCAGAGTTAGATTCGGAAAAATAATCTGTGCAAAATTATTTTTTTGGATTATATATTTCAAAACTATTGTCTGAATAAAAAAATATGATTTTGCTAATAGATGCCGGTGATGATGGGGCAGGGTAGGAGGGTAAATAACTCGGATTGAGGTCTTTTTGTTCAATTTGCGGCATTGTGTTCTCAACCTCACGAGAATCGGATATTTGCTCACTCACTTTATTAGGATATACTACAGCCGATTCTACAGGAGTTGCATTGTGATTTTGTGGTACAGTTTCCTTTGCCGTGTTGTAATGTGGTTGTACTGAAAATAAATCCGGCGCACTTTCTTCTTCATAAATCTTCCGTTCATTTTTAATCTTGTTATCTAATTCTTTTTCAGCCTCTCCCCGCATCATTTCACCAACACCCATAATGAGCCATTCGGTTTTTATTTCGGGATAATTGTGTAGGATTTTTTTGGCAAGATCTAAACTGGGTTGATTTCTGCCCGAAAAAAGATGCGTTAAGTTTGAACGATTGATTCCAATCTGTTCGGCAAAGGATGCAGGAGATAATTTATAATACTCTATTATCTGTTTAATTCTGTCAATCATACTTTCCATACTGTTTATGTTTGTAAAATTATTAATATTACATTTGTGCAAAAATAGATTTTTATTGTTTTACTTTTGTAATTGTTGATAAAATTATTATAGTATTAGTTAAATAATAATAATAAATATTTAAAAATCAACAATTTAATATAAAAATAATAGATTTTCAAGAATTGTTGAAATAAATACATTAAAATAATGATTATAAATATTAATTAATAATTATAATATATTTGAAAATCAATAAATTAGTGTAATAATAAATCAATATTTTTGCTATTTAACAAAAAATATACAGATAATAGATAATATTACATACGTAAACATAATTGTGCGTTGCGAAATGTAAACAAAAATAATGATAGTTTCATTTTGTAAACACATTTTGGGATTTGAATTAAAAATAATTATTGATTAGAATAAAATAAATCTAATAATATTCGTTTTGAAGTATAATTATTAAATTGAAATTTTTTATGGATATTACCATTTTATGGGCAGACGATGAAATTGAGTTATTGAAGCCCCACATTAGTTTTTTACAAAATAAAGGGTATAAAGTTATTCCTGTAGTGAGCGGAAACGATGCTATAGAGATATTGGAAACCCAAATTGTGGATATTGTTTTCTTAGATGAAAATATGCCCGGACTTACTGGTATTGACACGCTAAAACGGATGAAAACCATTAATCAAAGTGTTCCTATTGTGATGATTACTAAAAGTGAAGAGGAAAATATTATGGAAGACGCCATTGGCGGAAGTATTGCCGATTATTTGATAAAACCGGTAAATCCCAACCAAATTTTGTTGTGTCTCAAAAAGAATATGGAAAACAAAAAATTGGTTACCGAAAAAAGTGCACTTGCTTATCAACAGTCTTTTAGAGAAATATCTATGAAGATTTCCGATAGATTATCTTTAGAAGAATGGGAAAAACTGTACAAAGAACTTGTTTATTGGGAACTTGAACTGGAAAAAATTGAAGATGTGGGTATTGCGGAAATTCTTGCCGACCAGAAAATTGAAGCCAATACTTGTTTTAGTAAATATGTAATACGCAATTATCAAAACTGGCTATTAGGCAATGGCATTGAAAAACCGTTACTTTCTCACACTATTTTGAAAGAAAAACTTTTCCCGTCTATTAAAGATACTCCCGTTTTTTTATTTCTCATTGATAATTTACGCTACGACCAATGGAAAACACTTCAACCGCTTATTAACGAGTATTACAGAACAGATTCGGAAGATATGTTTTACAGTATTCTGCCTACGGCTACGCATTATTCACGGAATGCACTTTTTGCAGGACTTATGCCCGGCGAAATTGCTAAAAAATACCCTAATATGTGGTTGAACGAAAATGACGAAGGTGGTAAAAATCAATTTGAACAACCTCTACTCGGCGAATATTTAAAACGTTACGGTAAAAATGTGAAATTTTCGTTTTCAAAAATCTTAAATGTTGATTTTGGAAAAAAAGTTTTTGACAATATGCATCAACTTATGCAAAATCAGTTGAATGTCATTGTTTTCAATTTTGTTGATATGCTTTCGCACGCACGCATTGAAGTGGATTTGATTCGAGAACTCGCAGAGGACGAAAAATCTTATCGTAGCGTTACCAAATCGTGGTTTGAAAACTCTACGCTGTTAGATATGATAAAATATCTGTCTGCACAAAAAATTCCCATTTTCATTACCACCGACCACGGTACTATTAAAATAACCAAACCTATAAAAGTAATTGGTGACAAATTGATTAATGCCAATTTGCGTTACAAAGTAGGAAGAACAATGGATTATCCTGCCAATCAAGTATATGAAGTAAAAAATCCGGAAGATATCTTCTTGCCGAAGGAGGGGGTAACCCATCGCTTTATTTTTGCTACAGGAGCAGATTTCTTTGCTTATCCCAACAATTACAATCAATACGTAAACTACTATAAAAACACCTTCCAACATGGAGGTATTTCATTGGAAGAGATGATGTTACCATTTATAAAATTGATGCCGAAATAAAGAGTCTGTCTTAAAAGTTAAATAGAATTCCGGTAATACAAATTTAGCAGATTATCTATGATTTTTAATTGAATGCGAAATTAAAAACGCTATTCGGTTGTATTTCAAATGTTTCCTGCTCGTGTCGCATAATGCGTAATGGGCGTTCGCCTCTTAGTGTAATCTTGTCGTTTTCAACCCAAAGCGCCGTGCCTTCGCGCAAGCCCGCCACCGTTACATTAGGATTGACTGCTAAAAATTCATTGATTCTATCTTGACGCGTTTCGCCGCCGTGCCGAATGGCATCGTTAATCTCTTCAGGATGCGGGTCAATGTAATGGGGATTGATTTGAAACGGCACAAAGTCGAAACATTGAAAACTTTTGGGCATAATAATCGGCATATCGTTGGTAGTGCGCAGGGTAGGGCAGGCTACATTAGCGCCAGCGCTCCAGCCCAGAAATGGAGTTCCTTCCAATACTTTTCTGCGCACCGGCTCAATAAGTCTGTTAGTATGAATTTCATACACCAAATGAAAAGTATTTCCGCCGCCAACCATAAGCACATCAGCCTGATTTACAGCCTCTATCGAACATTTTGCCTGATGAATGGAGGTTACTTGAAATCCGTGCTGCGCAAAAATTCCGGTCACTCTGTCCGAATAGGCATCGTAACTTTCCGGATGATTCTTACCTGCAATTTTTACGCCGGCATAAGGAAAAAAAAGAATGTTTTTCTTTTCATTTTTTAAAAATTCTTTGATAAGCGGCATACACCATCCTAAGTATGGTTCTTTGTAATTAGTTGAGTTACTTAATAATAATAGTTTCATAATAAAAAAAATTTCATTGTGGACAAAGATAGATAAAAAAGTATATTTTTGCTGCCTCAAAAAATAAAAAGTTCTTTGAAACAAGCCTTGGTGGTGGAATTGGTAGACACGCAGGACTTAAAATCCTGTGACCATTGCGGTCGTGCGGGTTCAAGTCCCGCCCGAGGTACGAAATCTACACTAAGGTGTAAACAATGCGGAAGTAGCTCAGTTGGTAGAGCATGACCTTGCCAAGGTCAGGGTCGCGAGTTCGAGTCTCGTTTTCCGCTCGCAAAGACAGTCTGAAATGGCTGTCTTTTTTTGTTTATATCTAAGTATGGGATTGTCTTTAATGATCCTACACATTGGTCATGCTCACTTCCCCCAACTATCCCTGTCCAAACTTCTATAATGAATTGCCTCTGCTAAATGCTCTATTTCAATGTTCATTGAGTTATCCAAATCGGCTATGGTTCTGGCAACTTTTAAGATACGGTCGTAGGCGCGGGCGGAAAGTCCCAATTTTTCCATTGCTATTTTTAAAAGCTCTTCTCCTTCTTTCGAGGTAGTGCAGTTGGTTCTTACCATTTTGCTACTCATTTGCGCGTTGCAAAACACATTATCAATTTTTTCAAAACGTTTGCGTTGAATGGCACGTGCTGCAATTACCCGTTCTCTAATTCTGGCGCTGGGTTCAATAGGCACAATAGATGCTAACTCTGCGTGCGATACGGGGACTACTTCCACGTGAATATCAATTCTATCCATCAAAGGACCGGAAACTCTGTTCAGATACTTTTGTACTGCTCCCTGCGGGCAAGTGCAGGCTACTTTGGGGTTGTTGTAGTTTCCGCAAGGGCAGGGGTTCATAGCGGCAACAAACATAAAAGAAGCGGGAAACTCAACGCTGTATTTGGAGCGTGCCACGCTTACATATCGGTCTTCCAAAGGTTGACGCATCACTTCAAGTACGGTTCTTTTAAATTCAGGAAGTTCATCTAAAAAGAGAACACCGTTGTGCGCCAACGAGATTTCGCCGGGTTGCGGGTGCTGTCCACCGCCTACCAATGCTACATCTGATATTGTGTGGTGTGGAGCACGAAACGGACGCACTGAAACTAACGAGGCATAGCGGCTCATTTTTCCGGCAACCGAGTGAATTTTGGTAGTTTCCAATGCTTCGTTCAATGTTAACGGCGGTAAAATGGAAGGAAGTCGTTTTGCCAACATCGTCTTTCCGGAGCCGGGCGAGCCGATAAGGATAATATTATGTCCGCCGGCTGCGGCAATCTCTAACGCACGCTTAACGTTTTCCTGACCTTTAACATCCGAAAAATCGAACTCATACTCATTTAAACTGCGCTGAAATTCATCGTGAATATTAATTTTTGTAGGTTCTATGGGAATATCTGCATTAAAAAAATCAATCACCTGTTTAATATTTTCAACGCCCAGCACTTCAATATCGTTTACAATGGCGGCTTCGCGGGCGTTTTGAATGGGCAAAATCACTCCCTTTTTTCCGCGTTTTCGTGCTTCTATGGCAACAGGCAGCGCCCCGCGTATGGGTTGTAGTTTGCCATCGAGCGATAACTCTCCCATAATATAGTAATCTGCTACTTTTTCTGCGCCTCTAATTTGCTCTGAAGCAATGAGAATGCCGATGGCAAGCGTTAAATCATAAGCAGAGCCTTCTTTCCGGATATCGGCGGGCGCCATATTGATAACGATCTTTTTAACAGGAATTTTGTAGCCATAGCAACGCAATGCGGTGTCAATGCGTTGCTGACTCTCTTTTACGGCGCTGTCGGGCAAACCGACCAACATAAAATTAACGCCAAGTTCTATACTGACTTCAATGATGGTGGGAATTGCTGCAACCCCCATTAGAGCGCAACTGTAGGTTTTTATGAGCATAGTTTTTTGTCGGCGAAAATATCTTTTTTATGATACGAAACATCAAAAAAATAATTTTATCTAATTGATTATCAAATAAATAAATATTACAAAATGAGATAATATGACACTCATTTTTTACAAAAATGTACAAAAGAACAAGAATAATGCAGAAAAAATTTGAGATTGCCGTTTTTTCTACGTTATGAGAATTTTTTTATTTAGCATTAATATACTTTTTGAAACTAATTGAGGTAAGTTTTTTTACATCCTTTCCGGCACATCAATACCCAACAATTTCATCGCTTTTTTGACGGTTGTTGCGCAATGGGCTGCAATTTGCAAACGCAAAGCACGTTGCTGTTTATCTGTCTCCTTAAAAATAGGAATCTCCTGATAGAAACGATTAAACTCTTTTGCCAACTCAAAGACATAATTGGCAATGAGTGCGGGACTGAGCATATTCGCGGCATTTTCTAAAACCGCATCATATTCATATAACAGTTTGATAAGTTCTTTTTCAGGATTTCCAAGTGTAAAATCCGATAAAAAATCAACGACTTTACAAGCTATTTCATTTTCTTCTGCTTTGCGTAACAACGATTTAATACGTGCGTGGGTGTATTGAATGAAAGGCGCGGTATTCCCGTTAAAATCAATAGATTCTTCGGGATTGAAGAGCATGTTTTTTTTAGGGTCAACTTTAAGAATAAAGTACTTTAGCGCGCCCATTCCCAGCATTTCGTACAGTTCGGAGGCTTCCTGCTCTTCAAAATTGAATTTGCCCAACGCTTCTGAAGTTGCTTTGGCTTCCTGAAACATTGCCTCCATTAAATCGTCGGCATCTACTACCGTTCCTTCCCGCGATTTCATTTTTCCAAACGGCAGTTCTACCATACCATACGACAAATGTTCGATAGTTTTTCCGTACTCTTTATGCAGTTTTTTATCTAAAATCAATTTTAATACATCAAAATGGTAATTCTGTTCATTACCAACTACATAAATCATTTTTTCGGGCTGATATTCATTATAGCGCAATTGTGCGGTTCCCAAATCCTGTGTCATATATACCGACGTGCCGTCGGAGCGCAACAGCAACTTTTCATCTAATCCCTCACCGGATAGATCTACCCACACTGAGCCGTCCTCTTTTTTATAAAATACTCCGGAGTTCAAACCTTCCTCTACAATCTGTTTTCCTGACAGGTAAGTTTCAGATTCGTAATATATTTTGTCGAAATGAATACCCAGGCGTTTGTAGGTTTTTTCAAAACCCTCATACACCCAGCCATTCATTTGTGTCCATATCTTTTTCACTTCAGGGTCGTTTTCTTCCCATTTTCGCAACATCGTTTGTGCTTCCTGCATTAACAGCGACTTTTTTTGTGCCTCTTCTTCCGAAAAACCTTTTGAAACCCATTCGGAACTCTCTTTTTTAAGTTCTTTGTCAAATATTACATAATATTTTCCTACCAGATGGTCGCCTTTGATACCTGCGCTTTGGGGCGTTTCATTGTTTCCAAACTTTTGCCATGCCAACATTGATTTGCAGATATGAATACCTCTGTCGTTTACCAGATTAACACGAACAACACGATTTCCGCACGCTTCAAGAATATTGGCTACGGCATTGCCTAAAAGGTTATTGCGAACGTGCCCCAAATGCAAAGGCTTGTTGGTGTTAGGGGAGGAGTATTCGATAAGGATCTTTGGTTTTTGAGGATCTTTGCTTTCTACTTTCTGCTTTCTGCTTTCTGCTATTATTTTTAACCAAACATCTTCCTGTAATACAATATTCAAAAATCCTTTAATGACATTAAATCCTTTCACCATTTCAGCATATTCTGCCGTTAATTTTTCGCCAATCTCTGCGGCTAAATAGTCAGGTGATTTGCGGGTGGCTTTTACGTAGGGAAATACTACAAAGGTAAAATCGCCTTCAAACTCTTTCTTGGTTTTTTGAAGGGTGTTGAAGTTAATATCTACTTCATACTCATACAGTTCAAATAGAATTTTTTGAATGTAAGATGCTAATGTTTGTTGCAAATTCATTGAGATCATTTTAGTTTTCTAAAGATTCAAATATTTCAAAAAGGTCATCAACAGGGAACTGGCGGGCAACAATTTTGTGTTGTTTGTCAATAACGAAAATGGCAGGGGTATCGGCAAAATTAAAATACTCAACGGCATCGTAGTTAGGCTCTTCAATAGCATAGCTGGTATTAAACCATTCCAAATGGTGGTTTTTAATAAAGGTAATCCATCTGTCATAGTCTTCCGTAACAGAGCATGCTATTACTTCAAAATTATAGAGATTATGATATTTGGTATAAAAATCACAAAGTATGGGAGTATATTCAATGCAGTGTTCGCAATCGGGATCCCAAAACCAAAGGATAGTGTATTTTGCGGGAATCTCTGCAGTAGAAATTTTGTGATGGTCGTTGGTATAAGATTCAAAAACAGGTATGGTTTGCCCCACCAAAGTTTTTCTCATTCTATCGGCAATTCGTTGAAAAACATTTATTTCAGAATCTGAAATAAATACGGATTGGCTTATTTTTGAAACATAATTATCCACAAGATATACAAAAACAGTATCAAATTTAGGGTCGGCATTCATATATAAATGAATTAACTTTTTAAGATAAAAATCTTTTACATCTATTTGGGTGCGCGACGGTTTTTCGTTTAATATGCGTTCAAACAGATTTTCAATGCTTGAAATCACGTTTTCAGGAGTTTGTGGGTAAAGCGATTCCATAAAAAAATCTTTCAACTCTACGTCTAATGGGGTGTACATTAATCGAATATCTTTAAAATCAATATTATCAAAATAATGGGCAATTAGAAATTGATAATACTGTTGAGCGGCGGCATCTCTACCTTCGGGACTGCCCCAGTGAAATTCGGGAACAGGCACAGGAATATACTGAGCCTTCACATACTTCGCCAACAATGATTCGGGAGTAGTATAATAATAGGGTCGAATATCGTTTCCGGCTTCTAAATCTTTTTTAAAATTTTGATAAACAATATTTTCATCGGAATTAACAAACACAATTTTATCACCGGTAGCGTCAATAGTAAATTTTCGACTATTATCAACAATAAAGTCTGTTAAAAGAGTTCCTTTTTGCGATTCAATGCAGTAAAATCCGGAAGGCAATTCTTTTTTATTGTTTTTGAAAACATACTGTTTATTTGCGTATTTGGCGCTATCTGCAATGTATGCTTTATTGCCGTATATACCGGTCAAATAAAGATATTTATCTTTCACTGTTTGAGTTTTAAAAACAATTTCATAACCTGTTGTTGAAGGTTGGGAAAAAGAGAGAAAAGGTAATGAAACAGTGCAAAAAACTAATAGAAATCGTGTAAACTGTTTTAGATTCTTCATTTTGTATAAATTTGCGGCAAATTTATAATTTTTCTTGCACGAGTGGACTACTATTATTCTTACAAAAATTATTTAATAAAACAGTTTGGCGCGAGGGTGCAGAAACTTACGATAGATGCTGGTTTTACCTGCCCAAACCGTGATGGAACGCTGGGAGAACATGGTTGCACTTATTGCGATAACGACGCCTTTAATCCGTCATACTGTACGCCGCAAAAATCGGTGCAGCAGCAAATAGGGGAGGGGATTGAATTTCATAAAAACAGATATCGCAGGACTGAATCTTATTTGGCGTATTTCCAAGCCTATTCCAATACGTATGCTTCGTTAGAAAAATTGAAAGAGATTTATCAGCCTGCTATTGAACATCCTGAAATAAAGGGAATTGTTGTGGGTACGCGCCCCGACTGTTTGGAAGATGAAAAATTAGATTTTTTTGCGGAATTAGCGCAAAAGATGTTTGTTTCTATTGAAATCGGCGTTGAATCTATTCACGATGAAACACTACGCAAAATAAATAGAGGACACGATTTTCAATGTGCGGTGGGTGCTTTGCAGCGCATAAAAGCAAGAAATATCCATACCGGCGCTCATTTTATTTTCGGACTGCCCGATGAAACTCCCGAAATGTGGCTGGAAGATGTGAAAGTTATTAACGACCTGCCTCTCAACAGCATTAAATTTCATCAGTTGCAGATTATTAAAGGCACTCCAATGGAAAAAGAGTATTTGGCAAACCCAAAACCGTTTTATCCTTTTACTATGGATACCTACATTGCTTTTATAGTAGATTTTGTAGAAAGATTAAATCCCACATTTGCTATTGAACGGTTTGCCGGTGAAGTCCCGCCCCGTTTTCTATCCGTAAACAATTGGGGAACGATACGGTATGATGTTGTTTTACAGAAAATTATTAGAGAATTTGAAAGTAGGGGGAGCGGACAGGGGAGAAGATATTTAGATGTTTTGTTCTGAAACATTTTCCTCTTCTGTAACGAAATTGTCTATTTCGTTATCTTCATCTTCTTCTCTCGGCACTTGCGTAACGGCGGCAATGGAATCTTCATCGTTCAGATTGATGAGGCGTACTCCTTGTGTTGCGCGTCCCATAACGCGCAACGTATCCACGTGCATACGAATGGCTATACCCGACTTGTTGATAATCATTAAATCATCGTTGTCGGTTACATTTTTGATGGCAATTAAACCGCCCGTTTTTTCTGTAATATTGATAGTACGTACTCCTTTACCTCCACGATTCGTAACTCTGTACTCATCAATAGAGGAGCGTTTTCCGTAACCGTTTTCAGATACAACAAGAATATCGTATTCGGGACTGTCCACGCTAATCATACCTATCACAAAATCTTTATCATTTGCCAAAGTAATTCCTTTTACGCCGGAAGCATTTCTTCCCATAGGGCGTACTGTTTTTTCGTTGAAACGAACTGTTTTTCCAGAGTATAACGCCAGCATAATTTCGCTAACTCCATTGGTTAATTTGGCTTCCAGCAGGTGGTCTTCATCGCGGATAGTTATCGCATTAATCCCATTAACACGCGGACGGGAATAGGCTTCCAACGAGGTCTTTTTAATCACACCTTTTTCTGAACATAATATGATGTAGTTGTTGTTAATATATTCCTCGTCAGAAAGGTTATCTACATTAATTACCGCTTTTATTTTGTCGTCCGATTCAATATTTAATAAATTTTGAATAGCGCGTCCTTTTGAAGTTTTGTTTCCTTCGGGCACTTCAAACACACGCAACCAGAAACATTTTCCTTTTTCTGTAAAGAATAGCAGATAGTTGTGATTCGTAGCGATATAAAGATGTTCGATAAAATCTTCGTCTCGTGCGGCGCTTCCGCGCGAGCCTTTTCCACCGCGATGTTGTGCTTTATATTCCGACAATAATGTTCGTTTAATATAGCCTAAATGAGAAATCGTAATGACTACTTCATCATCGGCAATCGTATCTTCAATTCTAAAATCGGAGGCAGCAAATTCTATTTTTGAGCGTCTTTCATCGCCATATTTCTCTTTCATCTCTGCCAACTCATCTTTAATGATTTGCATACGAAGCGATCTGTCTTCAAGTACCTGACGTAACCAATCAATTTTCTTTAACAGTTCATCGTATTCATTTTGAAGTTTTTCTCGTTCTAAACCTACCAACTGACGCAGACGCATATTTACTATCTCCTGTGCCTGAATTTCGGTGAATTGCCAATTCTCCATCAATCCGTTACGTGCATCTTCAACGGTTTTAGAGTTGCGTATCAATGCAATAATCTCATCAATAATGTCTAACGCTTTGAGTAATCCTTCCAGAATATGGGCGCGTTCCAATGCTTTTTGCAAATCAAACTGTGTACGGCGCACCACTACTTCGTGACGATGTTTCACATATTCTACAATAATATCCTTTAAGTTCAGCGACATCGGACGTCCGTTTACCAAAGCCACATTATTTACGCTGAATGAGGATTGTAATGCCGTATATTGATACAATTTATTGAGTACTACGTTAGGTACGGCTTCTCGTTTGAGTTCGTAAATTATCTTTGTGCCGTTTTTTTTATTTGAAAGGTTTTCAATATTAGAGATGCCGTCAATTTTATCTTCCTTGATTAAATCTACAGTACGTTTTATCATCTCTGATGGATTTGTCATATAAGGTAAGGAGGTAACCACTATTGTACTGCGTCCGTTTTCTTCTTCAATAGTAGCCTCTCCGCGCATCACCACTCTGCCGCGTCCGGTTTCAAAGGCTTCCCGCACTCCTTCATAGCCGTAAATTACGCAGCCGGTAGGAAAATCGGGGGCTTTAATATGTTCCATCAATTCTGCGATGGTAATTTCGTTGTTGTCAATATAGGCAGAGATGCCGTCACACACTTCACTGAGGTTGTGTGGCGCCATATTGGTAGCCATACCTACGGCAATGCCGGCTGAGCCATTGAGTAGCAATGCTGGCACTTTGGCGGGCAGCACGCGGGGTTCTTGTAGTGAGTCATCAAAATTATTATCAAACGGCACCGTATCTTTCTGAATATCTTCGAGCATCTCTTCCGCTATTTTCTTCATTCTGGCTTCTGTGTAGCGCATTGCGGCAGGCGAATCGCCATCTACAGAGCCAAAGTTGCCTTGACCGTCCACTAACGGATATCTTAACGACCATTCCTGCGCCATTCGCACCATAGCGTCGTAAACGGCTGTGTCGCCGTGCGGGTGGTATTTACCCAGCACGTCTCCCACTATTCTTGCGGATTTCTTATAAGGTTTGGTAGAGTCAATTCCCATATCCCACATGGCGTACAAAATTCTTCGGTGCACCGGTTTCATTCCGTCTCGCACATCAGGAAGCGCCCGCGACACAATTACCGACATAGAGTAATCTATGTAGGCTTCCTTCATCTGGTTTTCAATATTTACCTGAACTATTTTTTCGCCTTCTTTGATAAAATCTTCCATCTTATTTATCTAATTATCTTTTAAATATAAAAAAATATTATTTTTTAAAATTGCGTGCGAAGATACAAAAAAAATGATATACTTTTGCGCCATGAAAATTCCCCACACTTTTACCATCGTCTTCAGTCTTGTTATTCTATGCGCCATTGCTACATGGATTGTTCCGGGTGGTGCATTTTCCCGAAAAACCGTTGAAATTGAAGGAACAACAAGAAGTGTGGTTATTGCCGACTCTTTTCAATATACGGAAAATGCCCCTCAAACGTGGCAAGTGTTTCTCTCATTCTTTAAAGGATTTTCAAAAACAGCTTATATTATTGCTTTTATCTTTATGATTGGCGGCGCGTTTTGGATTATGAATGCCACTAATGCCATTAATATCGGTATCGTCAGTTTTTTAAGAAGTGTTGAAAAATTGCAAAAACTGAGATTCTTTAAAAAAGTTGGGGTTAACAATTTGGTAATTTCGCTCATTATGATTATGTTCAGTCTGTTTGGCGCTATTTTTGGTATGAGTGAAGAAACCATTGCATTTATCGTCATTTTTGTACCGCTATCCATCTCTATGGGCTACGATTCCGTAACGGGCGTGTTAATGTGCTATGTAGCTGCGCACGTGGGTTTTTCCGGCGCTATGCTCAATCCGTTTACCATTGGAATTGCACAGGAGCTATCTGGATTACCCACTTTCTCAGGCTTGGAGTACAGAGCGTTGTGTTGGGTCGTTCTTACCATAATCGCCATTGTTTTTACGCTGTGGTACGCCCATCGCGTAAAGAAAAATCCGAAAAAATCTTTTATGTATGAATTAGACAACTATTGGCGTGAAAAAGCAGATGAAACACAAGAGTTGCAAAAAAAACAAAAATCTACATACACCACGTGGGCAGTTTACGGTATAGTATCATTGATATTGATTTACTGCGCATTTGCATTTACGTATAGCGCCATTACGATTGGAAACAATATGGTTAGTGTTATGTTATTTCCGGTAATTGCCGCTATTTTTATACCCTTTGGTTTTTACTCCGCATACAAATCCGTTCACAGCTATATTATGTCGCTTTTGTTGTTAACCATTGTACTTTTGATAGTTGGCGTGCTGGGTTACGGTTGGTATGTAGGCGAAATAGCGGGATTGTTCTTTGCTATGGGGATTGCCGCCGGTTTTGCATTTCATTTTACATTCGACAAAGTAATTCGTTTGTTTTTAGAAGGATGTAAAGATATTATGAATGCCGCTCTGGTGGTGGCTATTGCCGGTGGGATTATCATCATTTTGGAAGACGGGAAAATTATAGATACCATTCTTTATGGCGCTTCACAAGTAATGTCCGGTGCAGGAAGAACAGGTTCTGTTGGCGCTATGTATTTTATTCAAAGTCTTATAAACATCATTATTCCTTCGGGTTCGGCAAAGGCGGCACTCACGATACCGATGATGGCGGAGTTTTCAGATATCATTGGAGTTTCGCGACAGATGACAGTACTTGCTTTTCAGTTTGGCGACGGGTTTACCAATATGATAACGCCTACTTCCGGCGTTCTCATCGGCTGTTTGGGTATGGCACGCATTCCGTTTTCTAAATGGCTCAGTTTTTTTCTTCCGTTTCTATGTATTTTGCTGGTTATCGGATTTTTACTGTTGTTACCGCCGTTGTTTATGCAGTTTAATGGGTTCTGAAAACAAGACAGGATGTAGAGGTTCGTAAATATTATGATTTTGATTTCTCTGTGCATAATTCAAAAAAATCATGTTTATTTGCCGAAAAGTATTGTTAGTATTAATTTTAAAAAATTTATTTTATGAGTATCAAAGGAACAAGAACCGAACAGAATCTGTTAAAATCATTTGCCGGCGAATCGCAGGCGCGTAACAGATACACATTTTTTGCAAGCAAAGCTAAAAAAGATGGCTTTGAACAAATTGCCGCTTTTTTTGAAGAGACGGCAGCACAGGAAAAAGAGCACGCCAAACTGTTTTTTAAATTTTTGGAAGGCGGTATGGTCGAAATCACCGCTTCGTTTCCTGCCGGTGTTATTGGAACTACTGCCGAAAACTTAATGGCGGCAGCCGAAGGCGAACACGAAGAATGGAACTTGCTTTATCCTGAATTTGCCCGCATTGCAGAAGAAGAAGGATTTACAAAAATCGCCAGTGCTTTTAAATTAGTCTCTACCGTTGAAAAAAGACACGAGGAACGTTATCGTAAACTGTTGCACAACATTGAAAACGAAAAAGTATTTAAACGTGCTGAGAAAATGGTATGGGCGTGCCGCAATTGTGGATTTTTATTTCCCGGCGAAAGTGCTCCCGAAAGTTGCCCCTGCTGCGACCATCCGAAAGCCTATTTTGAATTGGAAGCAAAAAATTATTAAGAAAAAAACAAATCTTCAGTTTATTTTTCTGTAGTGTTGTAAAATGTATGCGGACTCTTTTGTGACGCAGGTAGAAATTTTACCCCATACCACGTAAAATTAAGCGATAAAAATCCTATCATTAAAATAATGAACAGGATTTTTCTATTAATTTTTGTATTTTTTTGAAGATGAATGTATAATAGAAAAATTGCCCACGTAATTAGGGCAGCCGTTTCTTTAATATCCCACGACCAATATTGCCCCCATGCCTTTTTTGCCCATAAAGCGCCCAAACATAATCCTATTCCTAATGCGGTAGTTCCAATTTGAACTAACAGATTACATTTTGTGTCCTTTGTGCTTTCCCATCTTTTGGAGAGGGTAGGGGGTGGTTCTTTGTGTCCTTTGTGGTTAGAAAATTTCAACAACTCCAAAACCGCTACCACAAACGCACACCCAATCACTGCATAAGCAAACATATAGGTTGCCACATGCGGAATAAACCACACCGATTGCAGCGCAGGCATCAATACCTGCGATTGTATTTCAGGTGTGCAGATATTTATGAGCAGAAATACAACTGCCATAAGATTTGTAAAAACAAGTAAATAGTTCATTTTCCAACGCCAATAAGTTATTAAACCCATCAAGGAAAGAAAGAATGCGTACCAAATCCTTGTTTCGCCCATGGTGCTGAATGGCGGGCGGCGTACTGCCACCCAAAGCCCAATAATAAATACGCACAATATCAAAACCCCAAATGTTTGGCAGATAATCGCTTTTTTTTCTTTACTCTTAATTGCTAAAAAAGAGGCAATTAGCAGAAGCAACAGAGCAGTTGTTAAATAAAAAAAAGCTGTGTCAATCTGTAAAATCCGTGTCATCTGTGTGCTAAAAGTGCTAAAAAACGTAATTCACTTCCTCTAAAAACAAAGCATGTGCAGGAACAGACAGCCCTGCCTTGCATCTGTCTTTATGATTAATAATATTTTGAAAATCTTCAACAGAAATTTTCCCTTTACCCACAAGAAGTAAAGTACCTACAATAGCACGCACCATATTTCGCAAAAACCGGTTGGCAGTAATGGTAAAAATCAGCATATCATTTTCTTGCTCCCAATGTGCAACTTTCACTTCGCAAAAATTGTTATTTACGTCTGTATGAAGTTTTGAAAAACTTGTAAAATCTTTATTTCCAATTAACAAAGCCGCCGCCTTATTCATTAATTCAACATTAATATTTCCAAAAACGCGATAGGTGGATTGGAAATGAAACGGATTTTTTGAGGTTGCCACATAATACCTGTATGTACGGTCTAAAGCGCTAAAACGAGCATGTAGATCTTCTTTCACTTGAAAAATCCTGTAAATAACGATCTCTTTCGGTAAAAAAGCATTGAGTTTCTGTTTTAACTTACCGCAATAACTATCTGATAATAAATCTATATGGTCGAAATGCGCAAAATATTGTTTGGCGTGCACGCCGGTATCTGTTCTGCCGCAGCCGGTAAGTTCAATTTTGGTTTTCAGCAATGTAGAAAAGGCGTCTTCTAAAATTTCCTGAATAGCCATTTGTTTGGGTTGCCGTTGCCAGCCAAAAAATGGAGTTCCGTTGTAGGCGAGTTCGATAAAATAGCGCATAATAGATCTCAATAATTAATCCGAAAAACATATAAAGCGTTGGCATAATTTATATGTTTTAAGATTTTACCCCGCGAATAAACATGAAATTTTTAAATTACGCAAAGACAAATAAAAATTTCTTTCAATATTGAGCAACCATTATTTTATCTATCTTATAATTATTTATTAACAAAAATTAACATATAGAAATTTTGGAAAAACAGAACCTTATAGCACTATATCGGGTATTACTATGTAATTTTTTCTAATTGATTTTCATAATTTTATAATATAATTAACACTTTTTAACAAAAAAAGTGTTTTAATAAAGAATATCTAATATTTTTGCCGACGATAAAATTTATTCGGTTTTTAAGAAAAAAATTTAGAGTATATGAACTTTAATATTATCGTATTAATAAAACAGGTTCCCGATACAAGAAATGTTGGGAAAGACGCTATGAAGAGCGATGGAACAGTGAATAGAACAGCACTTCCTGCTATTTTCAACCCTGAAGATTTGAATGCCCTTGAAATGGCTTTGCGCATCAAAGAGCAGATTCCAAATACAGTGGTTACCGCTATTACTATGGGACCGGTAAGAGCTGCAGATATCCTGCGCGAGGCGCTGTATCGTGGAGCCGACAAAGCAGTATTGGTTACCGATAAAAAATTTGCAGGGTCAGATACTTTAGCCACATCTTATATATTATCATTAGCTATAAAAAAGATTGGAAGAGTGAATCTGGTGATTGGCGGAAGACAGGCAATTGATGGAGATACTGCACAAGTGGGTCCGCAAGTGGCTGAAAAACTGAATATTCCGCAAATTACATACGCAGAAGAGGTTGTAAAAGTAACTAATGATAATATTCAAATCAAAAGACGTCTAGAAAGAGGAGTAGAATTAGTAGAGGTTGCTTATCCCTGCTTAATTACGGTGCACAGTTCGGCGCCGCCGTGTCGTTTTAAAAATGCTAAAAAGGTAATGAAATACAAAAAATATTACACTGTTTCTGAACAACAAAATGAGAATATGAATTGTATATCAATATTAGACCGTGTAATTGAAGAATGGAATGCCTCTGATATGAATGCTAATATGGAGATGTTAGGACTCTCCGGTTCTCCCACCAAAGTTAAAAAAATTGATAATATTGTGTTGGTTCAAAAAGATAATAAACTTCTCACTGCTTCCGAATATGATATAGCGTTGTTAATGGAGGATTTATCTAATAATCACTTACTTGGGAAATAGGTTATTGTTTTTATTAATTAATTTATTGATAGATGAATGTTTTTGTTTATTGTGAAATTACAGAAGAGGACGCCTTTGCAGAGGTAAGTTTAGAACTTCTTTCCAAAGGGCGCAAATTAGCCGACAAATTGAAGGTGAAATTAGAGGCTGTTGTGATTGGAAATAAAATCGCGAATCCTGAAGAACAATTATTTCCTTATGGGGTAGATGTGATTCATCTTGCAGAAGATAAAAGGCTATTTCCATATACTACGCTTCCACATTTCTCAATTATTACCAAACTGTTTCAGGAAAAGAGACCTCAGGTGGCGCTATTCGGAGCCACGTCGGTTGGTCGTGATCTGGCGCCACGTGTAGCGTCAAAACTGCGCTGCGGATTGACAGCAGATTGTACGGCTCTTGAGATAGGGGAACATACGGATACTAAAACCGGAAAAGTTTACACGGAACTGCTGTACCAAATTAGACCTGCATTCGGAGGAAACATCATTGCTACCATTATCAATCCTGAAACCCGTCCTCAAATGGCAACTGTGAGGGAAGGCGTGATGACGAAAGAAATCTATGATCCAAATTATAAGGGAGTTGTAGAAAAACTTCAGGTAGAGCATTATATTTCCGATGATGATTTTGCCGTAAAAATTATTTCAAGAGAAATTGAAGCCCGAAAGATTAATATTAAAAATGCACAAATCATTGTAGCAGGTGGTTATGGAATGGGAAGTAAAGAGAATTTTAATAAGTTACACGAATTGGCTGCACAAACAGGCGCAGAGGTAGGCGCTACCCGTGCGGCTGTGGATGCCGGATTTACTGAGTCTGAACGCCAGATAGGACAAACCGGTGTAACTGTACGCCCAAAACTGTATATCGCCTGCGGAATATCCGGCGCTGTGCAACACCGTTCAGGTATGGAAGAATCTGCAAAAATAATATCAATCAATACCGACCCCAATGCACCCATAAACTCAATCGCAGATTATACTGTTATTGGAGATGTTAATGATGTTTTGCCGAAAATGATAAAGGCTATAATGAATACTAAAATTAAAAAATAAAAATTAAAAATTTAAAAATGAATAATTTCTACACAGATAATCCTGCTCTTAAATTTCAACTCTCTCATCCTTTAATGGAAAAAATTGTAGTATTAAAAGAGCGTAATTATAGAGATCGGGAAAAATATGAAGATGCTCCCGAAAATTTTGAAGATGCCATAGACAACTATGATAAAGTGTTGGAAATTGTAGGCGAAATAGCGGCAGAACTGTTAGCAGTATATGCAGAAGAAGTGGATAAAACCGGTACTAAAATGGTAAACAATGAGATTATCTATGCGAAAGGTACGCAAAAATCGCACGAAGCGATGAAAGATGCCGGACTTTACGGAATGTCGTTGCCCAGACAGTACGATGGACTGAATTTTCCATACATCCCTTATGTAATGGCGGCAGAAATGGTATCTCGCGGCGACACGGCTTTTGCCAATATATGGGGATTACAGGACTGTGCCGAAACGCTGCTTGAATTTGCTTCGGACGAGATTAAACAGGAATTTCTTCCCAAAATTCACAAAGGCGCTACCTGCTCTATGGATCTTACCGAACCTGATGCAGGTTCAGACCTGCAATCAGTGCAACTTAAGTCCACGTGGGATGAAAATGCAAACTGCTGGAGGCTGAACGGAGTAAAACGCTTTATTACTAATGGTGATGCCGATATTAAGTTAGTATTGGCACGTTCTGAAGAAGGCACCCTTGATGGCAGAGGACTGTCCTATTTTGTTTATGACAGAAAACATCGGGCTATTTCTATAAGGCGTATCGAAAATAAATTAGGTATTAAGGGTTCACCAACTGCTGAATTAGTGTTTAACAACGCACCGGCACAGTTGGTGGGTGAACGCAGGTTAGGACTTATCAAATATGTGATGTCACTTATGAATGGCGCACGTTTGGGGGTTGCCGCGCAGGCGGTAGGACTTTCCGAAGCCGCCTATAGAGAAGCTTATACCTATGCTTTTCAAAGGATGCAGTTCGGAAAAACTGTCGCACAATTTCCGCAAGTATATGAGATGTTGGCTAATATCCGTGCCAAAACTGATGCTTCCAGAGCGCTTTTGTATGAAACCACACGCTTTGTAGATATTTACAAATCATATTCTATGATTGCTCAAGAACGTCCTTTGACTCCCGATGAAAAAAACGAAATGAAATACTATCAAAAATATGCCGATATCTATACACCACTTCTAAAACTTTTTGCTACAGAATATTGTAACCAAAATTGCTATGACGCCTTGCAAATTCACGGCGGCTCGGGATATATGAAAGATTATCCCATAGAAAGGATGTACAGAGATGCACGTATTACCAACATTTATGAAGGAACATCGCAAATGCAGGTAGTGGCTGCTATCAAAGGCGTTGGTAGTGGGTTGTTTTTGAGTAAGATAAAGGAATATGAAACGATTGAAATAAATCCCGAATTTCACGATTTGCACAACAAACTCATCTCTATGACTGTGCAATACGAAATTACCGTAGCAAAAGCAATAGAGTGGGGGAGTAGTTCCGAAGAGTACGATTTCAACGCCCGCCGAATGGTAGAAATGGCAGGCAATATCATTATGGGATACCTGCTACTGATTGATACTTGCCGCTGTGTGGATTTCAAAAAATCTGCCACAATATTCATTGCCTGTGCGCAAGCGGAAAATAGTCGCTCTGCCGATTTTATTAAAAGTTTTAATTCAAAATTGCTGGAATTATTCAAAGTATAAAAGATAAGAAATATTTCCTTATTTCGCGGCAAATTCTTTTTTATATGTTCCGCAAAAAAATAACTCCATTCCTAATTATCTTCCTGCTGTTTGCACTATTTTGCTCGCAAGCACAAAAAACTGCTATTATAGGTTTTTATAATGTTGAAAATCTGTATGACACAGAGAAAGACCCCATCACAAATGATAATGAATTTCTACCCAATAGTACTTATCAATGGACTACAGAACGTTACAACCAGAAATTGAAAAATTTGGCATATGCCATCTCTGAAATCGGAAAAGAACAGGGTGGGGTAGTGGTGCTTGGAATGAGTGAAATTGAAAATGCACGTGTACTCAACGATTTAGTTGCGCAAGATGCTCTGAAACCATTGCATTACAAAGTGGCGCATCACGATGGTCCCGATTTGCGCGGCGTGGACGTGGCTTTTATTTATCAAGGAGAGAGATTCGAGTTTATTTCACAAAAACCTCATACATTGACCATTCCGGACAATCCAACTTTCAAAACAAGAGACCAGTTACTTTTAGTGGGTGTTTTGGATAAAACGGATACCCTGTATCTTATCGTAAACCACTGGCCCTCAAAGAGGGGAGGGGAGGCGCGAAGCGCTCCGCTACGAATGGCTGCTGCCCAACTTACCCGCTCTATCGCAGATTCGTTGCTGAAAATTAATGCAAATGCTAAGATTGTGATAATGGGAGACTTAAATGACAATCCTAATGCAAAAAGTATAATGAATGGTTTGAACGCAAAAGGAAAAATGAATGATGTACAGCAATATGACCTTTTTAATCCTATGTGGAAAATGTACAGAGACGGTATTGGATCTTATGCCTATCAGGATAGTTGGGATTTGATTGATCAAATCATTATGTCTTATGCTTTATTGCAATCAAAACCAAATAAATACAAATTTATTTCTGCACACGTTTTTAACCCTAATTTTCTGAAAACAAAAACAGGATCATTTCAGGGATACCCGTTTAGAACTTACGCAGGCGGAAGTTATGCAGGAGGATATAGCGATCATTTTCCTGTGTATGTTGTTTTGCAGAAATGATTTAGAGTTTATATTTTAGACTTTATGATTTAAAATTTAATCAAGTGACAGTATGAAAAGAATAGTTTTTAATACAAAATTCAAAATAATATGGAAATACAGTCTGATAAAAAAGTAATTATCATTCCCACTTATAACGAGAAGGAAAATATTGAGAATATCATTCATAAAACTTTCTCAGTTACTGATGCCGATATTTTGGTAATTGATGACGGCTCGCCGGACGGTACGGCAAACATTGTGAAAAAATTAATGAAAGAATACCTGAACAAGCTCTTTATTGAAGAACGTACCGGTAAATTAGGATTGGGAACTGCTTATATTCACGGTTTTAAATGGGCTTTGGCAAGAGATTATGACTATGTTTTTGAAATGGACGCTGACTTTTCGCACAATCCTGAAGATATAGAACGTTTGTATGCTGCTGTATTAGAACAAAATGCAGATGTTGCTGTGGGATCAAGATATTGTCAGGGCGTAAATGTGTTGAACTGGCCTATGTCGCGTTTGCTCATATCTTACTATGGCTCTATGTACGTGAGAGTTATCTTGGGTATTCCGGTAAAAGATACCACCGCCGGTTTTATGTGTTATTCATCCAAAGTATTGAAATCTATTGATTTTTCAAAAATTAAACATATTGGTTATGGATTTCAAATTGAAATGAAATTCAACGCATATAAATTGGGTTATAAAATTATTGAAGTGCCTATAATTTTTAAAGATAGAACATTAGGAACATCAAAAATGAGCGCAGGAATTTTTAAAGAAGCGATATTTGGGGTGATCGGACTGAAAGTAAGGAGTTTCTTTAGAAAATGGAGATAATCTCTAATAATCTCCCATAATTCAATACTCTATTTAACATAATATAAATTATAAGAAAAAATATCCTCATAAACAAATTCCACCATAACCCTCCAATTCTCTAATTTCCTAATCATCTAATCACCTAATCGTCTAATCTAAAAAAAAATGGAAACCCCGCTCTTTTTTATCCTCTTCCTCATATTTATTGGCTCAATGCTCGCATTGGATTTGGGCGTATTTCATCGGAAAGACGAAAAAATTACCCTAAAAAACGCAACCATTTGGACGCTTATTTGGATACTGATTGCTACGCTTTTCGGGGCGCTGATTTGGAAAATTGACGGCTCGCAAAAAACTTTGGAATATTTCAGCGGTTATCTTATTGAGAAAGTGTTATCTATGGATAATATTTTTGTAATGATTTTGATTTTCACTACATTTAACATTGATGTCAAATATTATCACAGAATACTGTTTTACGGCATTCTTGGTGCTATCGTTTTTCGTTTTATCTTCATTTTTGTTGCAGCCGCGTTAATCCATCGTTTTGAGTGGATTTTAGTAATTTTCGGCGTTATTTTAATCTATTCTGCCGTAAAAATGTTTCTGGAACGCAATCAACCGGTTACGATTGATTTAGAAAAAAACAAACTGATTCGTTTCTTCAGCAAGCGTGGTTTGGTAACCTCTGAAGTGAAAAATCATGATTTTTTCACCAAAATTAACGGAAAACTACTTATAACGCCTTTATTTTTAGTATTGTTAATGATTGAAATCTCTGACGTTATATTTGCAGTAGATTCTGTTCCGGCAGTTTTTGGCGTTACCCGCGACCCTTATATCGTTTTCTACTCTAATATCTTCGCTATCTTAGGATTACGCTCTTTATTTTTTGTTATTTCTAACATTATGAGCCGTTTTAAATGGTTGCAATATGTGCTAATGCTGCTACTGCTATTTATTGGGGTAAAAATGATTGTTGGGTATTTTGTAATGTAATAATGTTTGAAATCAACATATTACATATTTTCTACTAAGGTTGTTTTGTTATTTGATAAGGTAAAAATAATGTTTTTATATCTTGTCTTTTAATGACAAATAAATGTTATTTTTGCAAAAAAAATTAAACGAAGTAATAATTAAAAAAAATGAAAAAAATTGGATTTATTATTAGTTTTATTGTTTTAGTCTCATCTGTATTCGGACAACAATTTCTTTGGTCAACGGTAAAAGACTCCACTTCAAAATATCTTCCTTTGGATAATGTAACAAGTGAAGTATTAAATTTTTATGACCAATATAAATATTATTACGACCTTGCTGGATTTAGCAAAGATGGTTTTTTTGAATTTGTTAAAAAGTCTGAGAAAAATTCAATTGATTGGAAACAACTTAAAAAGAAAATTGAGAATATTGAAGATTTGACAGTTTTTGCATTCAGGGGCAATCTTGGAAGAGGGTCAGTTGTGTTCATTATGTGTATTAGTAAAGATGATGTTAATATGCTTCTTTTTTCAAACACCTGTGAAGCAGATGCTATTATAACTTCTAATTATAATAGAGAAAAATTTGCAAATTGGTTTAGAACATTAAATAATAATTTAGTTGGCTTGGCAGACAATAAATTGATTGATTTAGCACCAAAACCGGATCCCGGAGCAGCCTATCATTCGGGTAAAGGTGGTGGCGCCGGAGGCGGTACAGGTGCAGGTATGGGATTAGGCTTAGGCGAAGGCGCCGGCGAAGGTTCCGGAAAAGGTATCGGATATGGCTCCGGAAACCGCGCTTATGTGAATATCCCTGATGTCAGCATCAGCGAAAACGGAGTAGTTTATGTGGAAGTACACGTTACCGCACAAGGAAATGTAATTAATGCACGCATTCTAAGCACCTCTAAATATCCTACCAATATTACTAATCCTAAAATTTTGGAAGATTGTTTAACCCGCGCTCGTAATGCAAAATATGTTACAGGGAAAGAAGAGTTGCGGATTATTGTTTTTAAGTAGTTAAAAATAAAGTTATATTTTTGCGGGTGAATTAAATAATGAAATTATGGCAACGGCAACTATAAATAAACCGAAGAAAAAAACAATAGATTGGATAAATCCGCATTCAGAAAAAGTAACGTTAGAAGAGTATCGTAGTGAAATGCAAGCAGCCGAAAATTCAGGTTTCATTAGTTTTGAAGAACATAAAAAGAATATGAATCAATGGCTGACAACGAAGTTATAGATAAGGAAAATCCTGTATTTTCTATTGAACTATCTTTAAGATATGAAAAAAATCTACAAGCGGCACTTGATTATACTTTTCAAGAATGGGGCGCTGTTACAATGGTAAATTTTTATCTTCAAATTATTAAGGAAATAGATAAATTAGTTTTTTTCCCTTATTCAAATGCCCAAAACAGATTTTTAGGCGATATAAATTATAGAGAAATAATCTTGCGGAAATACCCTTTTGTTATCACTTATCGGATAAATAAATACATTGTCAAGATAATCAACATTATTCATACAAGTAGAAATCCAATTAAACGAAAAGCAATGCGTTAAAATTGGAAAAAATTGTATGACTGTAATCAATTCAAATGCTCTTAATCAACCAACTGCAACCCTATAAAAGTCTCTCTATCATTGGAATGGAGAAAAACACCGGCAAAACCACGTGTTGTAATTATCTATTAGAGCAATTTAAGGCAACAAACCGGAAAATCGCGGTTACTTCAATTGGTATTGACGGCGAGCAAACCGATTTGGTTACACAAACTCAAAAACCTGAAATAGAAATATTTGAAGGTATGGGGTTTGTTACTACTGAGGGTTTTTATAAACAAAAGAAACTTACGGCTGAAATTCTTGATGTTTCTCAACGCAGTACATCGTGCGGAAGATTAGTGTTTGCCAAAGCCATAACTTCCGGAAAAGTAATCCTCTCAGGACCTAATACTACGGTTTGGCTCAAGCAAACAATGGAGCAACTTCACAGTTTTGGTTTCGATTTTGTGATTACCGATGGGGCGCTCTCCCGAAAATCGTTAGCCTCCCCTACCCTATCCGAATCTTTGATTTTGACTACCGGCGCCGCACTTACTCCTGTGCTTTCAGAATTGATTCGAAAAACAAAGTTTGTTTATCAACTTACTCAAATTGAAGAATTTACAACAAATTTAAAAAGTGTGCTCGAACATTTTGAAACCGGCACTTATGCTTTAAAAGAAGATGAATATATTGATTTACAAATTCCATCTACATTATTATTAGATAATTATAAAAATGAATTACTGACACATAGCAATACGCTTTACGTGGCAGGCATCATAACAAATACTTTATTAAATACCTTACGTGTGCACAAACAAATAAGGGATATAACCTTAGTAGCCAAAGATTTTACCAAGATTTTTGTGGATAAGGATGTCCTGAATCATTATTACCGTTCTGGGGGTAAATTAAAAATATTGAATAAGAACAAGTTAATTGCTATTTGTGTAAATCCAACTTCCCCGCAAGGGTATAGAATGGATAGTCGAAAATTGATTGAAACCCTGCAAAAAGAGGTAGATGTGCCGGTATATGATTTAGTGATTAGTGATTAATAATATTACAAATATTATCCTTTCATCGCCTTATCAAATGCCGCTTCGTCAATTAATCGCAATGCTAACGCTGCTTCTTTGAGGGTTAAATCGTTTTTGTGGGCGTGTTGGGCAATTTTGGCGGCGTTGCTATAGCCAATTATCGGAACCAAAGCGGTAACCAGCATTAACGAGTTTTCGTAATGTTTTTTAATATTTTGCAGATTGGGTTTGAGACCGATTGCACAATGGTCGTTGAAAGAATTGATTGCATCGCTCAATAAATGAATTGATTGCAGAATGTTTTTAGCAATGAGCGGCATAAACACATTCAGTTGCAGATGACCTTGCATGGCTCCTGTTGTAATGGCTACATCGTTTCCGATTACCTGACAGCACACCATTGCAAGTGCTTCACACTGGGTAGGATTTACTTTTCCGGGCATGATAGAGGAGCCGGGCTCGTTTTCCGGAAGCTGCAACTCGCCCAAACCACAGCGCGGACCTGATGCTAACAATCTAATATCATTGGCAATTTTCATCAGCGAAACGGCAAGGCGTTTTAATGCTCCGGAAAGTTCAACAAAAGCATCGTGGGAAGCCATTGCCTCGAATTTGTTGGAGGCGGGCGAAAAAATCATAAGAGGCTCACCGTTTACCGCACACCGCATATTGTCAATAAATTGGTTAATGTACGCTACCGCTTTCTCGTCATATCCTTTGGGGGCGTTAATTCCGTTGCCAACGGCAGTGCCGCCAACAGGCAGAAAACCAAGTGTTTGCAGGGCTTTTTTGATATGGGCAATGCCAAACGACAGTTGCGCGGAAAAAGCCGAAAACTCTTCTCCCAAAGTGAGCGGCGTAGCATCCATTAAATGGGTGCGTCCAATTTTTTTAATGGTGGCAAATGTTTCCGTTTTGGCGGTGAATGTTGCTGTAAGTTTTTCCAATGCAGGGAGTAAATCATCATGCACGGCACTTACCGCAGCCATGCGCATTGCCGTAGGAAACACATCATTGGTAGATTGCGATTTGTTCACATCATCATTAGGCGAAAGCGTAACCGGCGGTTCTAACGTTTTTGCGTAATTGGCAATTACTTCGTTAAGGTTCATATTGGTTTGCGTACCTGATCCTGTTTGCCACACTACCAATGGAAAAGCATCCGAAAGTTTACCACTTAAGATGGCGTCGCAGCTTTGGGCAATAGCATTGCGTTTTTCTATAGGCAGCGCGCCACAGTCGTAATTGGCAAAAGCCGCAGATTTTTTAACTATAGCAATGGCATTAATGATTTCCATCGGCATTTTTTCATTACCGATTTTAAAGTTGTTTAACGAGCGTTGAGTTTGCGCGCCCCAAAGTGCATTGGAGGGTACCTGAACTTCGCCTAAGGTATCGTGTTCAATTCTGTAATCGTTCATTACTTTATTTCTTCATCTTTTTTAGGAGAAGTTTTGGGTTTTCCAATAGCATCACGCATATTCGTATCGGCTTTCAGATTTTCCAATTTGTAATAATCCATTACGCCGAAATTACCTGTTCTGAATGCTTCTGCCAATGCAAGAGGCACTTCCGCTTCGGCAAGGATAACTTTAGCGCGTGCTTCCTGCGCTTTGGCTTTCATTTCCTGCTCGTTTGCTACCGCCATAGCACGACGTTCTTCTGCTTTTGCCTGTGCAATGTTTTTATCGGCATTTGCCTGATCCATTTGCAAAATAGCGCCGATATTTTTACCTACATCCACATCTGCAATATCAATAGAGAGAATTTCAAAAGCTGTTCCTGAATCTAAGCCTTTGGATAGCACTAATTTTGATATAGAGTCAGGGTTTTCCAATACTGATTTATGGGAAGCAGCAGAGCCAATGGCAGAAACAATACCCTCTCCTACCCTTGCCACAATAGTTTCTTCTCCGGCGCCACCTACCAACTGTTTGATGTTGGTACGCACTGTAACACGCGCTTTGGCAATCAACTGAATACCATCTTTTGCCACCGCTGCAACAGGAGGCGTATCTATCACTTTGGGAATTACGGAGGTTTGTATCGCTTCCAGAATATTACGACCTGCCAAATCTATGGCGGTAGCCGCTTTAAAATCAAGACCAATATTTGCTTTGTCGGCTGAAATTAAAGCATTGACAACGGGAACAACGTGTCCGCCGGCAAGAAAGTGTGCTTCCAACTGGTCTCGGTTGAGTTTGATACCGGCTTTAGTGCCTGTTATCAGCGCATTGACAATAATTCCGGGCGGCACTCTACGCCAGCGCATTAATATTAATTGAACGAGTGAAACGTGCACGCCGTTGAGGAGTGCATTAAACCATAATCCCAGCGGAACCAACCACAAAAACAGGATGAGCAGTAGAACAATACCGGCAATGGTTAAAAATAGGGCTACATTTGGGTCCATAATGTTATTTTTTAAGTTTGACAATAATTTTACTTCTTTCTATTTTGGTAATAATAACTTCTTGGTTTTCATCAATAAACTCTTGTTGTGAGAATACTTCTTCAATACCGGTTTCAAAGATTGCTTTACCGCTGGGCGCTAATCTGGATATGGATTTTCCGACCATACCTGCTGCTAAACTTTTGTCGGGAACATTCATTTTACTGTCTATCTCCGTTTCCAACATCAAAGGTTTCCACGTTTTATATCGGAAAAAGAAGATAATTGCGAGAAGTAAAAGTATCAAGGTAGTTATAAGCCAAAAGGTTATCATAAAATCAATTTAGGGTGCAATTATAATAAAAAACGTCTAACAGGCAAATAAAATCTGTGTTTAAATGGAAAATAAAGTAGATGCGCTATGGGGCAAATGAGTTGCTCAAAGATAATCGCCCTTTTACTGCTTTACAATCTTCCGACAAACCTCATTTACCACTACAATATAAATTCCATTCGGCAACGATTTTTTTTTACTTTGCTTTCTTCCACAAAAAATAAATCCCTAATCCCACACACAAACTGCAAAAAATTACAACCGGATAAAATCCTGTAATTTGATTTGGAGCCATAGCATCCAAATCTATTCCTCTACGCTGAATTTTATAATCGAAGATAAGGCTGGCGGCATTGTGCATAAAATGGGCAATAATGGGTACCCATAGCGACCTACTCCATACCAACAGATAGCCAAGATAGATTCCAAGTAGAAAACGCGGAATAAATCCGTAAAATTGAAAATGGATAGCGCTGAAAATAAAGGCTGTTAATATAATAGCAACAGATTGGTTTGCAAACCATCTAGCAAAAAACTGCTGTAAAGTTCCTCTAAAAAAAAACTCCTCACATATTGCCGGGAGTAAAGCCATTATTATAATGTTTACCCCCAGTATAAGAATGTTTGAATTTGCAGTTAAAGTTTGTATGATTACCTTGTTATTTTCCTCCATCTCTCGCATCCACATTTCAATTTTTTGCATAGATTGAGGGAGCGAAATCTGCTCATTCAGATATCCCAGACAAGCAATGACCGGCAACATGAATAATGATAAAATTACGACATACCCTACCAACAGCGGTGGAGCAATTTTATCGGCTTCATTATAAGAAAAACAACTTTTTGAGGCACAATAAGAGAAGAGTAAAGCAGGAACAAAAAATGTTCCAAATATACTAACAGACTGTATAATATACAAATATGCTCTCGAATTAAGTTCTGTTGTAAAGCAAAATTTTGTTATAATAAGAGCAACAGAACCGAAAATGGTTATCCCGCCTGTAATAAACAAAAACAAATAGCACAATTGAAGCCAATATGATTTTGAGGAAAAGAGCGGATTGAACACTACAACAATTTAAGATTTAAAATTTAAGATTTAAGATTAGGCGTACAACTCAATCAATTTTAATATTTCAGGATACGTTTCCAATAAAGGTGAAAATTCCATAAAGTTCTTGTGCCAGTTGTAGTTTATGAGCAATGCTTCGCTTAGACAGGTGTTTCCCATCATACTGTTTTCGTTTAAGTAATAGAGCGCCGCTAAATAATAGTACATTTTTGAGCGTTTCTCATCATCATTTACATGTTCACTTTTAAGAAATACTTCTATGACGTTAATACCCACTTCATACATCTTGTTGTAGATACAAAACTGTGTGATGAAAAAGAAAAAATGGTCGCTGTTTTCTAAATGGTTGAGCGTGAGTTCTGCTAATTTATAAAAGAAAGTAGCATCCTGTTCTTCAAAGAAAGTAACAACAGCAAATAAAAGATCAATATTTTGAGGATATTTTTCGAAGGCATTTTGCACAAAGACACGGGCTTCCGACACTTTTCCCAACTCAAATAATGCATTCACAATTCCCAAAACGGCTTCGTTATGTGTAGGACTAATTTCATAAGCTTTATAATAATACTCTAACGATTCGTCAAACCATTTTTGAATAGCATAGCAATCTCCAATATTTGTAAGCGCTTGAAAATCTTCCTGATCAAGATTATATGCTTCAAAATAATGATGTAGCGCTTTGTCGTAGTCTTTCAATTCAAAATAGGCATTTGCCATATTGAAGTGTGCGGAGGCGATATCGCCGTCGCAGGTAAGGGCGAAACTGTAGGCTTCTATGGCTTCCTCAAACCGACTACTCCAACTCAAAGTGAATCCCAATGCAAACCACGCGGCGCCAAGCAGTGGAAACTCTTCCGTGAGAATAGTAAAAAACTCAACTGCTTCTTCCGGTTTATTCAGTTCTTCAAAGAGATAAGAATAAGTAAACAGATTCTCTCCAAATATAGGGTCGGATTGCAGCGCGAGGCTAACGTGTTTAATGGCAGTGAGTATGTCGTTTTTTCTGACATACTCGTGCCCCATTAAAAAGTGAATATCGGGGTCGTTAGGCTCCAATGCCAACGCTTTATTCAACCACTTAATAGTTTTTTCCGTTTTTTTATTCGTCATATTCGACAGAAACACCTTCTCAATGTAAAGATCGGCGGAGGGCGGAAAGGAGCGTTCAATTTCGTCCAATTCTTTTTCAGCGTTTTCCATCTGAAATTCTAAAATATATTTCTTAACGCGGTAAAAACGGAACAACGACTCACTTGGAAACTGCGCGATAGCGTGATCAATTGCTAATGAAAGATATTGAAAATTCAAGGCATTCATCAACTCTTCAATAATATCTTCCATATCTTCAGAATCAAAATAACAGGGTATGTTATTATCAATGAGTTTGATAAACTTGTTTACCAAAGCGCTATGCTCAAAATTTCCGAAAGAGTCCATTAAAGAGTTTAAAGAATTTAAAGTTTAAGGTTTAAAGTTTAAAGTATTGTTTATTAGTGACGAGTGATGAGTGACAATCATCTAATTATTCAAACGATATAATTGCTTTTTTAATAAGTTCTATAGCGTCACGCAGTTGTTCTTCAGTAATTACCAAAGGAGGCGCAAAACGGATAATGTGTTGGTGAGTAGGTTTGGCAAGGACGCCGAGTTCTTTCATTTTCAGGCATACGTCCCACGCTTCTTTTCCGTTTTTAGGACGAATTACGATAGCATTTAAGAGTCCTTTTCCGCGTACTAATTCTATCATATCGCTATTCAGTGAACTCATTTCTTTGCGGAAGATTTTACCAAGATATTCTGCTTTTTCTGCTAATTTTTCATTTTTAACTACCTCCAATGCGGCAATAGCGACTTTACAAGCGACAGGATTTCCGCCGAAGGTAGAGCCATGTTCGCCCGGTTTAATGGTGAGCATAATTTCATCATCGGCTAAAACGGCTGAAACGGGGAGTACGCCACCCGACAATGCTTTTCCGAGAATTAAAATGTCGGGGCGCACCTCTTCGTGGTCACAAGCCAGCAATTTTCCTGTGCGTGCAATACCTGTTTGTACTTCATCAGCAATAAAGAGTACATTTTTTGTTTTACAGAGGTTGTATGCTTTTTTCAGATATCCATCATCGGGAACAAACACGCCTGCTTCACCTTGAATGGGTTCAACGAGAAACCCGGCAACGGTATCGTCTTTCAATGCTTCTTCTAATGCATTCAAATCATTGTAGGGTATGCGGATAAAACCGGGGGTAAATGGTCCGTAACCGCCGAAAGAATCGGGGTCATTCGACATAGAGACTATGGTGATAGTTCTGCCGTGGAAGTTGCCGTCGCAGCAAATAATTTTTGCCTGATTTTCGGGAACGCCTTTTTTCAGATACGCCCATTTGCGGCACAGTTTCAGTGCGGTTTCATCGGCTTCTGCGCCGGAGTTCATAGGAAGCACGCGATCATATTTAAAATATTCGGTAACATACTTTTCATAAACACCCAAGACATCGTTGTAAAAGGCACGAGAGGTTAATGTAAGCGTTTGTGCCTGTTCGCATAAGGCATCCACAATTTTAGGATGGCAGTGTCCCTGATTGACTGCTGAATATGCAGAAAGAAAATCGTAATATTTTTTTCCTTCCACATCCCACATAAACGGACCTTCGCCCTTCGCAAGGACAACGGGGAGTGGGTGATAATTGTGTGCTCCGTACTTCTCTTCTAATTCGATAGCTTGTTGGCTATATTTAACTTTTTGAATCATAATATATTAATTTAAAGTGATTGACTTTTTTTTAAAGAGCAAAAGTACAGTTTTTTTTGTGTGATAACTATGCAAAATCAGGACAAAAGGTATTAATATGTTTTTCGGCTTTGAGCCGTTGGATGTCGCATTGCAGGGCAGCACTGTTGTTTTTAAATTTGCTTTTTTTTTTAACAGTAAGAGTAATTTTTTATACTCGCTTTTATAAACCCCATAAATAAGGGGTGCGGGCGGTTGGGTCTCGATTTAAATTCAGGGTGAAATTGACACGCCACAAACCACGGATGATTAGGTAATTCTATCATCTCTACAATTCCTCCGTTTGGGGAAGTTCCGCTAACAATCATTCCTTTTTCTACTAATAAATTCAGATATTCATTATTTACTTCATACCTATGGCGATGACGTTCGTAAATCATTTCCGTATTATAGCGTTCGTATGCTTTTGTTTCTTTTATCAATTTACACGGATATTTTCCCAAGCGCAAAGTACCGCCTAACATACTGTATTCGTTTTGTCCTGGTAGAAAATCAATAACGGGGTAAGGCGTATTGGGGTTTATTTCTCTGCTGTTAGCATCTTTAAGTTGCACAACGTTTCGTGCAAATTCAATAATGGCAATTTGCAAGCCCAGACAGAGCCCTAAATATGGGATTTTATTTTCGCGGGCATACTTTGCAGCATTGATTTTACCTTCAATACCCCTTTCTCCAAAACCGCCCGGAATCAAAATTCCGTCTAAACCACGTAGTAACTGCGCCATATTTTTTTCGGTAATATCTGTAGAATCGTACCATTTAATTTCTAATTCTGCAGAATTGAAAATAGCGGCGTGTTTTAGCGCTTCCACAACACTAAGGTAAGCATCGTGCAACCCGGTATATTTGCCAATAATTCCTATAGTTACTGAAGATGTGGTATGTTTGCTGCGTTCTACCATTTCTTCCCAATCGCTCAAATCTTTCTCTTTGCATTTGATTCTAAGACGTTTAATCACTTGTTTTGCTAATCCTTCTTCCTCTAATGCCAATGGTATTTCGTACAGTGAGGAGAGGTTTTTATTGAGGATAACGCTTTCTAAAGGAACGTTGCAGAAAAGGGATAACTTGCGGCGGATATCGTTTCCGAGGTCTCTATCAGTCCTACAAACTAAAATATCGGGTTGAATACCAAGACTTAGCAACTCTTTTACGCTATGCTGCGCGGGTTTTGTTTTAAGTTCATCGCTGGGGGTCAAAAAAGGGATGAGCGCCACGTGAATGTACATACAATTGTTATATCCTTCTTCGTGCGAGAATTGGCGAATCGCTTCCATATAAGGCAAACTCTCATAGTCGCCCACTGTACCGCCAATCTCCACAATGGCAATGTCGGCATTATTCGATTTGGCATTAATACGAATGGCATCCTTAATCATATTGGTAACATGCGGAATCATTTGTACGGTAGCGCCTGCATAAACGCCATTGCGTTCGTTTTCCAGCAAGGCATTATAGATTTTTCCGGAAGTATAATTAGAGTGTTTATTCAGATTTTCATCAATAAAACGTTCGTAATGACCTAAATCCAAATCTGTTTCAAGACCATCTTCGGTTACGAATACTTCACCATGTTGCAACGGGTTCATCGTTCCGGGATCTATATTGAGATAGGGGTCTAACTTCTGCATAGTTACTTTCAATCCTCTTGATTTGAGAAGACGTCCTAACGAGGCTGCGGTGATTCCTTTTCCAAGCCCTGAGACTACACCGCCTAAAACAAATATGTACTTTGTTGTCATAAATAGATTATTAACTAAATAAAAAAAGTGTCCTCGGGGGGATTCGAACCCACGACCCATTGATTAAGAGTCAATTGCTCTACCAGCTGAGCTACGAAGACAACGCGCGAAAATAGATTTTTTTTTGTTACTGAATCAAATCTGTTTCAATAATATACTGATTTCTATCGGAAGCGTTTCTTGACATCATCTCACCAAGAAACCCTGCGAGAAACATTTGCGTACCTATAATCATTGCTAATATAGCAAGATAGAACAGCGGCTGGTCGGTAACCTGCCTGAAGTGCACCGCCTGATTTGCCATCAATATCAATTTTTGAATAATTAATGCGATAGTGATTCCAAATCCGATAAGGAAAGCCAATGTTCCCCACACGCCAAAGAAGTGCATCGGTTTTTTGCCGAAACGGGAAATAAAAGTGATGGAGAGCAAGTCAAGAAAGCCGTTTACAAATCTGTTCCATCCGAATTTAGTAATTCCGTATTTGCGTTTTTGATGGGTTACCACTTTTTCGCCAATTTTTGTAAACCCTGCCCATTTGGCAATTACGGGAATATAGCGGTGCATTTCGCCATATACTTCAATAGATTTAATCACATCTTTGCGATAGGCTTTTAATCCGCAATTAAAATCGTGCAACCCAATTTTTGAGATTCTTCTGGTGGTCCAGTTAAAAAATTTAGAAGGAATATTTTTGGCAAAAGTACTATCATAGCGCACTTTTTTCCATCCGGAAACCAAGTCATAGCCGTCTTCGGTTATCATTTTGTAGAGTTCAGGAATTTCATCGGGGCTATCTTGCAGGTCGGCGTCCATAGTGATAATTACTTCGCCTTGTGCTTTTTGAAAGCCGGTGTTTAGTGCTGCCGACTTTCCGTAGTTTCTACGAAATTTTACTCCTTTAAAACAGGGATTTTCTTTATGCAGTTGCTCAATAACTTGCCACGATTTATCGCGACTGCCGTCATCAATAAACAGAACTTCATAAGAGAAGTTATGCGCATTCATTACTTTTTGAATCCATGTTGCCAATTCCGGCAACGATTCTTCTTCGTTTAACAGGGGGATGATTAGGGATATGTTCATAGTGATTAGTGGTTAGTGGTTAGTGATTAGAGTTTAGATATTAGAGTTTGGAGTTTCTTAAATTTCTTAGTCATTTTTACGGTCTTCTAAAAAAAGCGACGGTCTATAAGCCGGATTCTGTCGTGTTCTGTCATTTATCTATGCGCGACGTTGCCGTTGCGCTATAACGACCTACCCTCCGAGTTGGGCGAGCCACCCTCAAGCCTCGGTTTACATGGTCTTTCAACCCATAAGGTTTACCCCCGTTGAACATCACTGTCAACGTCGTGAGCTCTTACCTCGCGTTTTCACCCTTACCCTGAATTGCTTCGGGGCGGTTATTTTCTGTGGCACTCTCTGTCACTCTTTCAAATGCCTTCCCGTTAGGAAGTATGGCGCTCTATGTTGTCCGGACTTTCCTCTCCCGATTAAAATCGGCAGCGACAGAACGACCGTCGTTTTTACGGCGGCAAAAATCTATATTTTTTGATAACATTTGGTTTCGTAATCTATTTTTCTATTTTTAACTCAACTACAACCTATCCTCCATACCTTGCTGCACATCCCTATGCTCCGGATAATCCAACGAATAGTGCAATCCTCTACTCTCTTTTCTATCCATAGCATTATTAATAATGAGATACCCTACGTTGATCATATTGCGCAGTTCGCAAATTTCAGGATTAAGGATAGATTTTTTGTACAGTTCTTCGGTTTCTTTGTATAATAGAAACAAACGTTCTGAGGCTCTTTGCAAACGAAGGTTAGAACGGACAATTCCCACATAGTTAGATAAAATTGACTGTAATTCTTTTTTAGATTGGGTAATCAATACCATCTCTTCGTTGAGGACGGTTCCTGAAGTATCCCATTCGGGAATGTCGTGACAAAAGGGAATATATTCAAACCTATTCACTGCATTTATACAGGCGCGGTGAGAGAATACCAGTGCTTCCAACAGCGAGTTGGATGCCAATCGGTTGGCGCCGTGCAATCCGGTAGAAGCGCACTCTCCCGAGGCATAGAGATTGCGAATGGTAGTTTCTCCCCATTCGTTGGTAATGATGCCACCACAGGAATAATGGGCAGCGGGCACCACAGGAATCATATCTTTGGTAATATCAATGCCGATACTCAGGCATTTGGCGTAGATAGTGGGGAAATGGTCGAAAATTTCGTGTTTTTTAATTTTTGCAGCATCCAACCAAACGTGTTCTCGTCCGCTCATTTTCATTTCATTATCAATGGCGCGCGCTACAATATCTCTTGGGGCGAGCGAGCCGCGAGCGTCATATTTTTGCATAAACTCATTGCCGTTTTCAGCTTTCAAAACGGCTCCTGCGCCACGCAAAGCTTCTGTAATCAAAAATGAAGGAGATTCTTTAGGGTTATACAAAGAGGTGGGGTGAAACTGTACAAACTCCATTCCTCGTACTTGTCCTTTGGCACGATATACCATCGCAATGCCGTCGCCTGTCGAGACCAAAGGATTGGTAGTATTGCCATAAACCGTGCCTATACCGCCGGTTGCCATCATAGTAATCTTGGACAACACGGTGCGCACTTTCTTTTTATGTGGGTCGTAGATATAAGCGCCGTAGCAAGTCAAATCGGGAGTTCTACGGCTCACATTGATACCCAAATGGTGTTGGGTAATAATTTCAATGGCAAGGTGATTTTCTAAAATCTCAATATTTTCGTTATGCTGTGCGGCTAAGATTAGTTTTTCTTCAATCTCTTTTCCTGTCATATCTTTATGATGTAGCACGCGGTATTCGGAGTGTCCGCCCTCTTTGGCAAGGGCAAACTTTCCCGTTTTGGTTTTATCGAAATTAACGCCCCATTCTATTAGTTCCATCACCCTTTCAGTGGATTCTTTAATAGTGAGTTCCACAATTTTTCGGTCGGAGAGTTCATCGCCGGCAATCATAGTGTCCCGAATATGCTTTTCGTAGGTATCCGGATGATACAGCACTGCCGCAATACCGCCCTGAGCATATTTGGTTGCCGTTTCGTCTATTTGTGATTTCGTAACCACGCATACTTTTCCGAAATTTGCCGCTTTCAGGGCAAAACTCAAACCTGCGATACCAGAGCCTATTACTAAAAAATCAACAGTTTTGCGCATAATATCTTAACGTAACATTATTGTATCCTTGTAATTCGTAATTGTTAACTCGTAATTCGTAATTCGTAATTCGTAATTGTTAACTCGTAATTCGTAATTATTAATTCGTAACAGGTTGTACTGATCGCCACCCTTTGTATAATTTCTCTATGTTGTTCATAAGCAATTACAAGGTATGATACGGCTTCAAAATCTCCTTACCTACCTCAACGGCTTTAATATTTTCAGGAATTAGCCCATGATGACGGGCGGGTAATGATTTTTCCAATCCTTTTTTCAAAAATTCATCAGTAACTAACGGTTTAATTTTCAGGAATCCGCCCAGCACAATCATATTAAAAAGTTTAGCAATACCAATTTTAGATGCTTCTTCGGCAGCGGCAATTTGATAAATGTTAATATCTTTTCTTGTAGGATGTGTAGTGATACCGTTCGGATCGTAAATAAGTAATCCGCCCGGCTTCACCGAATTTTCAAACTTATCCATAGAGGGTTGATTGAGAATAATTGCCGTGTCGAATTGGTTTAAGCACGGGGAACTGATGCGCTCATCGCTGATAATTACGGTAACATTTGAGGTGCCGCCGCGCATTTCAGGACCATACGAAGGCATCCAACTCACTTCTTTATTTTGCATAACGCCGGAGTAAGCCAATATCTTTCCCATAGAAAGAACGCCTTGTCCGCCAAAACCTGCTATTATAATCTCTTCAGTCATAATTTTTTATTTTTTATTTATTTATTATTTTTTAAATCGCCCAGCGGATAGAATGGTAACATATTTTGTTCTAACCACTCATTGGATTTTACAGGAGAAAGTTTCCAACCGGAATTGCAGTTTGAAACAATCTCTACAAAGGAGGTACCCTGTTTTAGTTTTTGATTTTCAAACGCCTGACGGATTGCTTTCTTGCATTTACGCGCCAACGCAGGAGTATAAACGGCTTGTCGGGTTACATAAAGTGCTCCGGGCAGTTGGGCAATGAGTTCCGTAATTTTCAACGGATTACCCATAATGCTCAAATCGCGTCCATAAGGAGAGGTCGAGGTTTTCATTCCTTCCAGAGTAGTGGGCGCCATTTGTCCGCCGGTCATACCGTAAATACCGTTATTCACGAAAATCATTGTCATATTTTCGCCGCGGTTGCAAGCGTGAATGGTTTCAGCGGTTCCAATGGCGGCGAGGTCGCCGTCGCCCTGATAGGTAAATACAAAATGGTTGGGATAAAGTCGACTGATAGCCGTTCCCAACGCGGGGGCGCGTCCGTGTGCCGCTTCGATGAAGTCCACATCAAAGTAGTTGTATGCCAAAACGGCGCAACCCACCGGCGCAACGCCTATGGTTTTGTCTTGAATATCCATCTCTTCAATGACTTCTGCAATGATGCGATGCACCAATCCATGTCCGCAGCCCGGACAGTAATGCATAACGTTATCGGTGAGCACGGAACTTTTCTTATATACCAGATTTTCGGGTTTAATGATTTCTTCTCTTGTCATATTGTTGTTTTTTTTAAAGATTCTTTAATGCGTTTAAAATTTCAGAGGGAGTTGGAACAATTCCTCCAAAACGACCGTAATGTTTCACGGGAACTTTACATTCAACTGCTAACTTTACATCTTCAATCATTTGACCGGCATTCATCTCAACGTTCAAAATACCTTTTGTTTTGATACCGATGTCGTGAATAATCTGTTTGGGGAAGGGCCACAAGGTAATGGGGCGAATAAGTCCCACTTTAATACCTTCTTTGCGGGCGAGTTGCAGCACTTTTTGGCAAATACGTGCAGAGGAGCCGTAGGCAATCAAAAGATATTCCGCATCTTCTGTTTGAAAAGTTTCGTAGCGCACTTCGTTGGCTTCGCATTCTTTATATTTTGCCTGTAAGCGCAGATTTACCTTCTCCTGTTTATCTGATTCCAATTGCAGAGAAGTGATGATGTTGTGGTTGCGTGATTTTGGTTTTCCGGTGGCTGCCCACGGGTAAGTTTTAACAATATAGTCATCAGTCCAACGCGGTTTATAGTCGCCTACTTCCACTTTTTCCATTACCTGACCGATAATACCGTCTGAAAGAATCATCACAGGGTTTCTGTATTTGAACGCAAGGTCGAAGCCGAGTTCTACGAAGTCGTACATCTCCTGTACGGAAGCTGGTGCTAATGTAATGAGGCGATAGTCGCCGTGTCCGCCACCTTTAACAGATTGGAAGTAGTCGGCTTGAGAAGGTTGGATAGTTCCTAATCCGGGACCGCCGCGCACTACATTCACCACTAAAGCGGGAAGTTCTGCACCGGCAATATAGGATAGACCTTCCTGCATTAAACTTACCCCCGGACTTGAAGAGGTGGTCATCACCCTTTTGCCTACGGCAGCGCCACCATAAACCATGTTGATAGAAGCCACTTCGCTTTCGGCTTGTAGCACTACCATACCGGTTTTTTCGTAAGGTTTTTCCGCCATCAGATGTTCCAAAATCTCGGATTGCGGCGTAATAGGGTAGCCGAAGTAGCCGTCGCAGCCGCAGCGAATAGCGCCCTCTGCAATCGCTTCGTTTCCTTTCATTAATTTTAGTTCTTTCATACTTATTTATGTTTGATTATTAATTCTTCTATTTAACTATTAACTTTTTCGTGTCATTTGCAATTTTTACAAGATATAAACCTTTTGACAAATTTGAGATGTCTATTTGTGTTTTCCTGCTGTAAAGTTGTAAATTTTTCAAAAGTGCTCCTTGTGTATTGTATATTTGAGCCGTAACAGTTGACTTGGCTAATGCTGCATCTGATAAAATAATCTCTACATAATTGTTTGCAGGATTGGGGTAAATGGAGAATAAATTATTAGATATTTCATTTTCTTCAGTAATACCACCACCATCAATATACACTTGAATAGTGTGATCTTCCGTTACGTCTTTAAAAGTATAAACCATATAATGTGGGTCTCCTTCATTGGGAATAAATACGCCATCAACTATAGCTCCCGAAATGTTGCTATTACAATGAGAATCTATAAAAAAAGTTTGGTCTGTGTGTTCTAATACTTTTATTTCTCCCATAGGCTCCATAGTCGCACATTTGAGAGAAATGGATATCTCTGCATTAATAGTGTGATAAACTTGCGAATATGCCGCATTTATGTTGGCAATTGCAAATAAAAAAACAATTAAGAAAAACCTGTTTTTCATAATCTTTAAACTTTTGCGCGATACACTTCAATAACGCCGTCGGGGCATATTACTGCGCAGTTTGCACATCCGATACAGTCATCGTTGATTAATTCTAAGAAATTATATCCCTTTTTGTTTACCTTTTTTGAGAGCGCAATACAATTGTTTGGACAACCCTGTACGCAAACGGCGCATCCTTTGCAAAGTTCTGTGTCAATCACTAATGTTCCTTTAAATGCCATAGTTTCAATATTTTAATGTTACTAACTTATAATGAATTTGTATTTATATATACGGTAAAAATTGGAGAATGCGAAAATAGTATTTTTATTGGATACTATTCATTATTCATTAAACCTCAAATACATTTTTTTGCATAGCCTAATGCTGCATCAAAATTATCAAAAATATGCTCCTCTCCTATTAGTTTAGAAATACCACATTTATTCAATTCTTTTCTCACATCGGGTTGCACGCCGGAAAGCATAATCAGTTTGTTGGAAGATTTAAGCGATTTGATGGCTTCTTTAAAGTTGTGTGTACCTGTGGCATCAATGAATGGAACGTGCCTCATTCTAATAATCAATACTTTTGTAGAAGAAGGACCACCTTTCAGCGCCTCGCTGTAATGTTTGGCTGCTCCGAAAAAGAAAGGTCCGCTAATTTCGTAAATCTCTATCGCTTTTGGTACCTCTTTATAATTTTCTACAGTATCATTCTCTTTGTCGCGAAGAATAGCCTGCCCGTTGTCAGCCATTCGTTTCATAAATAAAATAGCAGACAATACAACGCCTATCTCAATGGCTACCGTTAAATCAACCAAAACCGTAAGGAAGAATGTGGTGAGCAATACGATGATATCAAATGCAGAGCCTCTTAAAATAGCCCTAAATGACCGCCATTCACTCATATTGTAAGATACTAAAATCAAGATACCGGCAAGACAGGACATCGGTATCAACTTTGCCCATTTTCCAAAAAAGAACATAATAAGCAAAAGCGTAACGGCGTGAATCATACCGGCAAGAGGCGTTCTGCCGCCATTTTTGATATTCGTGGCTGTTCTTGCAATGGCGCCGGTAGCAGGTATCCCTCCAAAAAACGGCGTTACAATATTGGCAATTCCCTGTGCAATCAATTCCGTATTGCTTCGATGAGTACTTCCAATCATCCCGTCGGCAACCACTGCCGAGAGTAGCGATTCAATAGCACAGAGCAATGCAATCGTCAATGCCGGCTGAAAATAATATTTAATCTGGCTAAGATGTATGGCGGGAACGGACAGTGATATCGTATTGGGAATATCTCCATACAACGTTTCTATAGTTGTAACAGGAAGTTTGAAAATAGCAACAATAGCTGTCATCAGGATAATTGCCACAAAAGAGCCGGGTATTTTATTGGTAATACGCTTAAAACCTACACTAATTATGATAGTTACCACGGCAATTACAATCGAAATCCAATGGATTGTTTTCAAAGCATTAAAATAGACGCTCCACTTGTCAATAAATGCAGCGGGAATGTTGCTAATCTCCAATCCCAAAGCATCTTTAATTTGCGTAGAGAAAATTACTACCGCAATGCCACTGGTAAAACCCACAATCAACGGATGTGGAATAAACTTCAATAACGACCCCAGCTTCAACAATCCGAAGACCACCAGCATGATTCCGGCTAAAACCGTAGAAATAAGCAGTCCTTCAAATCCATATTGAGAAAGCACACCAAAAACAATGACAATAAATGCGCCGGTAGGTCCGCCAATCTGCACGCGACTTCCGCCCAGAAGAGAGATAAAAAAACCTGCAATAATTGCCGTGATTAATCCCTTTTCCGGCGACACACCGGAGGCTACGGCAAATGCAATAGCCAGCGGCAACGCCACCACACCGACAATCATTCCGGAAAAAACATCTTTTATAAACTGTTCTTTGCTATAACCTTGCTTTAGAACGGTGAAAAATTCCGGTTTAAAAATTGTATTCATAATGTATTAAAAAACTTTCACATTATTTCTTGTTAAACAAATCGCGGCAAATATAAAAAAATTACGAATTATCAATTGCAAAAAAAAATCCACAACCCTATTTTACATAAACTTATTTTCTATTTTTGCCCTTTTCCTTTAATATATGAAACCATCAAATCTTCCATGTATTCCCTTTTCTCCGCCTCGCATTGACGACAAAACCATTGCGGAAGTTACTGCCGCCCTGCAATCCGGCTGGATTACTACCGGACATCGTGTTAAAGAATTTGAAAAACGCTTGGCGCAATACGTTGGCATTGAAAAAGTAGTGTGCGTAAACTCCGCCTCTGCGGGATTAGAACTTATGCTCCGCTGGTTTGGCGTGCAGGAGGGCGACGAAGTGATTGTGCCTGCTTACACTTATTGCGCTACGGCAAATGTGGTGGTGCATTGCGGCGCAAAACCCGTAATGGTAGATGTAAATTCCACCGACTTTAACATTAATATTAAAAATGTTGAAAATGCCATTACGAAAAAAACGAAAGTAATTATTCCTGTTGATTTTGCAGGCTTCCCTTGCGATTATGATGAATTAAATCAGTTGGTTAACAAAGAAAATATTAAGAAAAAATTTACACCTAAAACCGCAGAACAAAAAATGTTAGGTCGTATCTTAATACTTTCCGATTCGGCACATTCCGTTGGCGCTACTTATAAAGGAAAACATACCGGCGCATTAACCGATATCACCGTTTTTTCATTCCATGCCGTAAAAAATTTGACCACAGCCGAAGGAGGCGCAATCTGTTTAAATTTACCTGCTGTATTTAATCAGGAAGAGTTATATAAATATCTATGTGTAAAATCATTACACGGACAAAGCAAAGATGCACTATCTAAAACGCAAATCGGAAATTGGCGTTACGACGTTTGCGAAGCCGGTTATAAGTGCAATATGACCGACATCCTTGCCGCAATCGGCTTGGTTGAGTTGGAACGTTATGAAAATGATATGTTGATAAAAAGAAAACATATTTTTGACCAATACACAGCGGCATTTTCCAAAGATGAACGTTTTGAGGTTCCTGTTTATAAAACCGATACAAAAACATCATCGTATCATGTTTATCCTTTACGCATAAAAAACATCACTGAAAATGAACGTGATTGTATTATTCAAAAAATTACCGAACAAAATATCTCTGTAAATGTGCATTTTATCCCGTTACCGATGTTGAGCTTTTATAAAAATCGCGGATATAATATCGCTGATTTTCCGGTTGCTTACGATAATTTTGCGCGAGAAATCAGTTTGCCGGTTTATTATGATTTAACAGATGAGCAGGTGGAAAGGGTGGTTGCGGCGGTTATGGGAAAGTAATTAACAAATAAATATGTCATTATGAATAACGTATTCACAATCAATAGAGAAAAATTGTTTCACTTATTAGAAGGTAACGAGCCTTCTACCGAACAATTAAACGCCATTCTACAAAAAGCTCGACAACTCAAAGGACTTGAATTGGAAGATGTTGCAGCGCTATTAAGCGTACAAAATCTTGATAAGATAAAGCAAATCATGGAGGTTGCAAAATATGTCAAAGAGGAGATTTACGGCAAGCGTTTGGTACTTTTTGCGCCGCTATACACCGGAAATGTGTGTGTAAATAACTGCGTGTATTGCGCTTTTCGCCGCGCTAACAAACATTTGGTACGCAAGGTGTTGAATATGGAAGAGATCAAACAGGAGGCACAGATGTTGTTGAAAGACGGACACAAGCGTATTTTGTTGATTTGCGGCGAATCACCGAGAAACGACATCAACTACGTGTGTGAAGCCATTCGTAGCGTTTATTCCATACGGATTGGAAAAGACAATATTAGAAGAATTAACGTGGAATTGGCGCCTATGACGGTGGACGAGTTTCGACAGTTAGCGCAAGAGAAAATCGGCACTTATGTTTGTTTTCAAGAGACTTATGACCCTGAGTTGTACAAAGAATATCACCCTGAAGACACGCCTAAAAGCGATTATCTGTACCGCTTAAATGTGATGCACCGCGCAATGGAAGCCGGCATTCCCGATGTGGGGTTGGGTGTTTTGTTCGGTCTCGCCGATTATCGCTTTGAAATTCTCGCTTTAATGGAACACGCTAAAGATTTGGAAAACAAGTTCGGCTGCGGACCTCATACCATTAGTTTCCCAAGAATAGAACCGGCAGAGGGCGCTCCGCTACCTGAAAATATACCCCACAAAGTTTCTGACGATAACTTCAAGAAAATCATTGCAATAATCCGTATTGCTTTGCCTTATACCGGCATTATTTTGAGTACGCGAGAAAGCGATGAACTGCGCACAGAACTTTTTAACTACGGAATAAGTCAAATTTCGGCAGGTTCGCGAACGAATCCGGGCGCATACAGCCACGTTGCCGATAAATCGGGCAGTCAGTTTGCACTTGGCGACCACCGCTCGTTGGAAGAAGTAATCTCCGGTATGATTGATTGCGGATATATCCCCTCATTTTGCACCGGCTGCTACCGACACGGCAGGGTTGGTGCAGACTTTATGGATTTGGCAAAACCCGGACTTATCAAACAGTTTTGCCTGCCTAACGCTTTATTCTCATTTAAAGAATATTTGTATGATTTCGCAGGAGAAGATACTCGAAAAAAAGGGCTTGCCTTAATCACTAAAATGATAGAGCAAATGCCTGATACAAAGGCTAAACAAAAGATTGTAGAAGAGTTGGAAGCGATTGATGACGGAAAGAGGGATTGCTACTTTTAGTTTTTATGCAAAATTTTACCCTTGTTGGTAATTAATTCGTGTATTTTCGCAACCTCAATTTTTTAAATATCTATGGAAACTGTAGTCAGCGGAATTCGCCCCACCGGTTTTTTGCATTTGGGCAACTATTTCGGCGCCCTGCGCAACTTTATTAAAATGCAAGACGAAGCCAATTGCTTTTTCTTTATTGCAGATTATCATTCACTTACAACACACCCAAAAGGTTCGGAACTCAATACCCACATCAAAAATGTGCTGATAGATTATTTAGCGGCAGGTCTTGACCCCGATAAATCAACTTTGTATGTGCAAAGCGACCTGCCCGAAACGGCAGAACTCTACTTGTTGCTGAACATGCTTGCTTATTTGGGGGAATTGGAACGTTGCGTGTCGTTTAAAGAAAAAGTGCGCAAACACCCAGACAATGTCAATGCCGGATTGCTTACCTATCCTGTTTTACAGGCTGCTGATATTCTAATACATAACGCCGATAAAGTACCGGTTGGAAAAGATCAACTTCAACATTTGGAGATGGCACGCGATTTTGCCCAACGTTTTAATCACATCTACGAAACAGAATATTTTAAATTGCCTGTTGCTTATAATTTTGGCAATGAATTAATAAAAATACCCGGCTTGGACGGCTCTACCAAAATGTCTAAATCCGACAACGAAGCCTCTTGTGTTTATCTTTCCGATGCGCCCGAAACCATTCGTAAGAAAGTGATGAAAGCGGTTAGCGATTCAGGTCCTACCGAACCTCATCAGGAAAAACCGCAAGCCATTGAAAATCTATTTCAATTAATGCAAGCCGTTTCAACTTCCGAAACGTTACAGTTTTTTGAAGAACAGTACAACACCTGCCAAATTCGCTATGGCGATATGAAAAAACAATTGGCAGAGGATATCATTGCCTTTACAACGCCTATTTATGAAAAGATATTAGAACTGCGCAGTAACGATACTTATCTTCGTAGCGTTGCGCAGAAAGGCGCCGAAAAAGCGCACGAAAGCGCGAGTAAAACCGTGCGGCAAGTGCGCGAAATTATTGGGGTGAGGAGTATTTAGACAAATATTGGTGCATTAAAATTTTGTCCATTATACCCGAGAATTTTATTTTATACAGAAATATGCAATATCTTCTTTATCGGGGTAATCTAATAAGGTTGGGTACTGAGTTTTTCCGAAAGAAATGCGGTTTTCTATAGCGTAGTCGCTTGAAACGATACATTGTATATCGTTTTCTCTCGTTGAGATTTCTTCCAGAACTTCACTTATTTTTTCATATTCTTCGTAATAAATTACTGAAATCGGAGAGGCTAACGATTTGTTTTGGATGAGTAAAAAGGAGTTTCCATCGTAAAACGGTACGTTGTTCAACGCATAAATAGCGCGATGGTATTCATAGTTGTTCACATAACCGTTGTGCATCAATAATGATTTCGATTTTTCCTGAAAAAGATCAATAATTCTTTTAAAATCATAGTTTTTCGGAACATAAATTTTAGAAACCGACCGGCATCCTAACCCAAAATATTGAAAAACATCTATAGAAAGTTTTCTTAGATCGTTGTCTGTTTCCGTACCGTTTAGTATGGCAATGCTGTTTCTGTTTTTGCGCAGCAAAATGGGGTAATCTTTAAAATAGTATTCAAAATAGCGTGCGCTGTTGTTGCTTCCGGTGGCAATAATTTTGTCGAATTTGGGCAGTTTTTCTACGAACGCCATTTTTTCTGCCAGTTCAGGCGCAATTTTTACCAATATTTCTGCAATAGAAGGCAATAAAAGCGCATCTTGTGATGATAACTTTCCAATAAACCGATTTCCGCTCACTAAGACGCAGAAGAAATCGTGAAAAGCCGCACAGGGAATATTCCCGGCAGATATAACGGCAATTTCTTGTGATTTATGCGCTTCTTGAAAATAGTGTTGATATTTTTGAAAAAACGTTTCACAAGATTTTTTATATAACATTTTTATCAAAGCATTTAATGCAAAACGACAGTTTTCTTCTGTAAACCATCTGTTTTCGATAGTTTGCTGTTTAATAACCGTGTCAAATTCTCCGTTATTCAGCGAACAATCCATTTGCTTTCCCAATTCGTGAAAAGCGGCTAAACGTGTTTGAAAATTACAACTCATTTATTCAATAAATGCAATAATATCGCCTTTTTTCACGCGGTCGCCCTGTTGGGCAACTACGGCGCAAAGTTTTCCATCGTACAACGTTTTCACTTCATCATTTCCGAAATAGGCGTTAATCCAGCACACAATCTCGCCTTCTTTGTATGCTGTTCCGAGCGGTTTTGGCATAGATTGTTCCGTTACTGGCAGTTCCCAAATCACAATACCAGTTGCAGTTGCCACCAGTTGTTTGGCATTGGGATATTTTGCTTCTATCTTTTCGATCAACTCTTCTTTTACTACTTCGGGCGCTTTTATCTCTTTTATAATCACTTGTACATTCGATTTCTTTTTGGCGGCTTCCAACTCTTCTTCAAATTTCTTTTTTGCCACGCCGGTTTTGTAATCTCTATACTGGCGGTCGTGCATTGCCAATTCAAAGAGTTCTTCATCGTCCGGTCCGTACTCCCAGCCATTTTCGTCCATCTCTTTCCGATAGTTATCCAATTCGTTGGGGTAGTTGTCTTGCGGAGTACCGGTAAAGAACTCGAAATTTTTCTCTTTTGCCAGTTCAATAATTTCGGGGGCTAATGCACCGGGGAGTTTTCCGGTTTTTCCCAAAATCATATCCCAGGTATTTTTGTCCATTTGTGAGTAACGCGGTTTGTTTTGCGCCATCTGCATAATATTCATTAATGCAATGTTTTTCACATATTGGCTGAATGGGGTTACCAAAGGAGGATATCCTACTTTAGGCCATACATATTCCACTTCTTCAAACAGTTTCACTACAAGTTCATCTTCGGTAAGTTCTTTTTTGCCGCTGTTTCGCAAGAACATATTAATGCCGGCATGTGCGCCTTTCAGGTCTGCCATCATAGATCCCATCATACCACCGGGTAGTCCGCACCCTACTAATAATGAAGTGCTTTGTTTGTTTTTCGGGTCAATGAAATAGCCTAAAAAGTCATCTACAAATTCCTGAGTTAAAGATCGGGCTTGCATATAGGCATTCATATTGATTTCGGGCACGTCAAAACCGGCATCTTTCAGCATTGCCTGAATGGTAATTACGTCGGGGTGAGACATTCCCCAGGCGAGTGGCTCTATTGCTACGTCAATGATATCTGCACCGGCATAGGCAACTTCCAGCATAGAGGCAACGGAGAATCCGGGACCGGAGTGTCCGTGATATTGTACTAAAAGATGTGGATATTTTTCTTTAATGGCTTTCACCAATTTGCCGAGCAATGCGGGGCGTCCAACGCCTGCCATATCTTTCAATCCTATTTCATCTGCGCCGAAAGCAGCAAATTCATCTACCAAACTCATATAATATTCTACGGTATGGATCGGGGAGTGGGTGATACTCAATGCGGCTTGCGAAATGAGTCCCGCTTCTTTGGCATATTTCACAGAGAGTTCCAAATTTTTCGGGTCATTGAGTCCGCAGAAAGAACGCACGACGTCCACGCCTTGCGCTTTTTTCACTTTACACATCAGTTGGCGCACATCGGCAGGCACGGGGTACATACGCAAACCGTTGAGCGCACGTTCCAGCATCATAGTTTTAATGCCCACTTCATTGAATGGTTTCACCCAGGCGCGTACAGAAGTGTTTGGATTTTCGCCATACAGCAGGTTTACCTGTTCAGAAGCGCCGCCGTTGGTTTCCACCCGACTAAAGCAGCCCATCTCAATAATTACCGGAGCAATGCGGACAAGTTGATCCACGCGGGGTACATATTTCCCAGACGACTGCCACATGTCGCGATACACTAAACAAAATTCGATTTTACGTTTCATATTTAATAGGTTATAATAATTTTAATTAAGCAACTGCAAAAATAGAATTTTTAATTTGAAAAAAGAGATTTCATTTTGAAGTTGACTTATTTGCTAAAAATATATTTTTGCCGTGCATTTTATGAAAAATATCATTTTCCCTATTGACACAAGCCTTTTGGAACAAGAACTTACCGAAGATAAATTCTTGCGTACCACTAATGTAGGCAACAACTCCATCTATATCATTACCGCACACGATTCTCCCAATGTTATGCAGGAGATAGGGCGCCTTAGAGAGCTGACGTTCCGCGCTGCCGGCGGCGGCACTGGAAATGAGGTAGATATTGATGAGTATGATACGGCGGAAATCCCCTTTAAACAACTTCTTGTATGGAATAACGAAACCAAAGAAATTGTGAGTTCCTATCGTTTTATTTTGGGCAAAGAGGTTCCGTTGGACGAAAATGGATACCCACACACGCCAACTTCTAAATTGTTCCATTTCTCGCAAAAGTTTATTGAAGGTAAATGGCAAAAAACGATTGAACTGGGACGAAGTTTTGTGCAGCCTAAATATCAAGGCACTACCAACCCGCGTCTCGGACTTTTTTCATTGGATAATCTTTGGGACGGTCTGGGCACCCTTGCCGTAGATTACCCCGATGTAAAATTTTTCTTGGGAAAAATGACTATGTATAACAGTTACAATCGTTTGGCAAGAAATTTGATACTTTTCTTTTTGAGAAAATATTTTAAAGGAGATAAAAATTTAATAGCGCCCATTCACCCTGTTGAAATTGATAGACGAAAACAGATATTTCGTTCCATCTTCAGACAGAGCTCTTATAAAGAAGACTTTAGAGTGCTTAATGATAATGTCAGGGATTTAAAAACCTCCATTCCGCCACTCATTAAGAGTTATATGTCGCTTTCTTCCACTATGAAATGTTATGGTGCTTCGGCAAATCCGGAATTTGGTCCGGTGGAAGAGATTGCCATTACCATTAAAATTAAAGACATCAACGAAGATAAGAAGAAGCGGTATATCTATTCGTATGAGGGGAAGAAGAAAAGGCGGTTGAGACTGAAAAGGGAGAAACGGTTAAAAAATAAATAAATATAACGTAGTGACAAGTGGAGATAGTGCCAATGAAAAACAACACATAACACTATGCAAGAAATAACAATAAAAAACTTCACAGATGCCGTTCAGGCAATCAAAAGCGCCATACTGAAAAGCCGTTATCGTGCGGCTGCGTTAGCAAACAGAGAGTTGCTTTCGCTTTATTACGGCATAGGGAAGTACATTTCCAAAAATAGTCGTACAGGTTTTTGGGTACCCGGCGCTATAGGAACAATTTCTCAAAAACTACAACAAGAATTGCCCGGATTGCGGGGGGGGGCATCTACCAACATGAAAAATATGCGACTTTTCTTTGAAGCATGGGTAGATATTTTTTCAGTTTTTCCAAATCGTCTGTTGCCAACGGACGAAATACAACCTATCGAATCGCCCGACAACGAGCCGGACGAACGTGTATTAGAAAGCAAAATCATGAGCAATATCCGAAAACTTATCATGTCGCTGGGCAAAGATTTTTCGTTTATCGGCAATCAGTACCGTCTCATAGTAGAAGAACAAGAATATTTTATTGATTTGCTTTTTTTAAACAGGCAGTTGCAATCATTGGTCGCTTTTGAACTCAAAAAAGGTGATTTCAAACCCGAATATCTTCGGAACTGCCCTCCGAATACAAAAATATCCTGCCCGATCCTGAAATGTTAAAAGAATTATTGTAAAATAATGTTGAAATATTAAAACAGACCCATGATAAAAACCATCACTTTTTTGCAAAGCGAAGTAGATTGGCGAAAGGCTCCCCCACCCTCTTTACCTGAATATGCCTTTATTGGTCGCTCTAATGTAGGCAAGTCTTCTTTAATCAATATGTTGGCTAATAATAAGAGTATTGCAAAGATTTCTTCCAAACCCGGAAAAACGCAAACCATTAACCATTTTTTAGTAAATAATGCGTGGTATTTGGTGGATTTGCCCGGCTACGGCTACGCAAAAATCTCAAAAACCATGCGCGAAAAATGGGCTAAAATGATTAACGATTATTTGGTGTTAAGAGAAAATTTGCAAGTAGTTTTTGTTTTGATTGACGCACGTTTAGAACCACAAAAAATTGACTTGGAATTTATTAACTCTTTGGGTGAAAGACAAATATATTTTGCACTTATTTTCACAAAATCGGATAAACTTTCTGCGTTGCGTGTTTCGCAAAATGTGGAAACCTTTAAACAGGCAATGTTGGAAACGTGGGAGGAACTGCCGCCCATCTTCGTTTCTTCTGCTACAAATGGAAAGGGCAGAGAGGAAATTCTTGATTATATAGACAGTATTCGCAATTTATAATTTTAGGTGTATCGGTAAAATTTCAGGCTAAAATTTTTCGTAAACCTTTTTAACATATCTTCTTCTGAAAAAATATCAAACCGCATATTAATTATGGTGTATATTCGGATTATAACTCATATCTATTTATTACGTATTATTGTTACTATTTATTGTGGGTTGTTGTGTTGTTGGGGCAACGCATGCGTTGCCCGTACAAAGGCGTTCAATTTCCCGTTTCTCCATCAAATAATACAGTGTCGGCAACAGATACAGCGTGATAATCGTCCCTGCCAGCAGTCCATAAACAATCACCGTTGCCAGCGGTCGCTGAACATCAGAACCGATATTGGTTGCTAACGAGGCGGGCAGTAATCCCAAAATGGCTACGGAGGCGGTCATCATCATCGGGCGTAATCGGTGTGAGGCCCCGTCTATAACTGCCTGTTTCAATTCCTTACCTCTTTGTCGCAAGACGTTGATATGCGAAATCATAATGACCCCGTTCTGTATCGAAAGTCCGAACAGGGCAATAAATCCTACTGCGGACGAGACGTTGAACGTCATACCGCGCAGTACCAAGGCTAGCATTCCGCCTAAAACCGCAAGGGGCAACATTCCGATAAGCAATCCCGCCTGCCGAAATTTACCGAATGCGAAAAAGAGCAACAAAAACATCACCGCCAAAGCCATCGGCACAATCACCGCAAGCCGACTATATGCCCGCTGCTGATTTTCGTACTGTCCGCCCCAATGAATTTGATTGGTAATGTGGTTGTACTGTACCTGTTGGGTTATCTTCGTCCGTGCTTCGTTGAGGAAAGAGGTCAGGTCGCGCCCCCGCAGATTGACACGCACGGTAAGAAAACGGCGATTGGTTTCGCGGGTAATGGCACTTGCACCTGTGGTGGTTTTTATCTGTGTAACAGCCGAAAGCGGTATCATCGCACCTGAGCCGGAAGTGAGCATCAATGCCCCGATTTTTTCGGGCGTATTGCGGGAAATATCGTTGTAACGGCAAATCACATCATACACTTTGTTGCCGATAAACACCTGCGAAATCGCCTTTCCGCCAATCGCCACCTCTATCAACTCGGCGACATCGGCAACGTTCAATCCGTACTGGGCAATCTTATCGCGGTCGGCAATGATTTGCAGTTGCGGCAAAGGCGGTTCCTGCTCTATCGCGACATCGGCAGAGCCTTGCACATCTTGAATAATGGTCTTGATATGTTCGGCAATACGGCGGGTTTCTACCAAATCTTCCCCAAAAACCTTGATTGCCAAATCGCTGTGCGCCCCTGCAATCTGGTCCATTACCATATCAATAATCGGTTGCGAAAAACCGACTTCATAACCGGGCATCGTCTTTATCATTCTGTCCATTTCCACAATCAGTTCCGATTTGTTGCGTCCGCTTTTCCACGTGTCGTACGGTTTTAGTCCCACAGATACTTCAATATGAGAAGAGGAAAAAGGGTCAACACCTTCATCGTCGCGACCTGTCTGCGTCATTACATAACTTACTTCTTCGTATTTTTTGAGGTTGTTTCGCAGTTCGGTTGCCATTTTTGACGATTTTTCAAGCGAAATACCCGGAGGCAACTGCACCTGTATCCAAATACTGCCCTCATCTAAGGGGGGTAAAAAATCTTTTCCTACAAAAACAGACAGTCCGATAACGGCAATCAAAATAGCAGCAATGGGCAAAATGATTTTTTTCGGAGCAGCGATAATCTTTTCAGTATGACGTTTATACATATTCGTTAAACGTTCAAGCCAGCGGTTGCGATATACTTTTTGCGGTTTTCTGTAAATGGTAAAAGTCAGTCCGGGGATTAAAATCAACGCCGCTGCCAAGGCTCCCAAAAGGGCAAATCCAACGGTGAATGCCATAGGTGTAAACAGTTTACGTTCCACACGGTCGAAAGCAAACATCGGCAAATAGGCAGTGATGATAATCAGCGTGGCGAAAAATATTGGTTTGGCAACTTCGGTAACCCGTTTGGCAATGCCTTCCTCGTCCAACGGTTCAAGGGGATTGTCCTCGCGTTTTTTGAGAATGGTTTCCATCATCACAATCGTACCGTCCACAATAATCCCGAAGTCTATCGCACCCAGCGACAGCAGATTGGCGGGAATATCGGTGAGCCACATCAGAATAAAGGCTATCAGCAGTGCAACAGGAATGGTAATCGTGGCAAGCAACGCCCCTTTGGGACTGCCGAGAAAGATTATCAGCACCCCAATAACCAGCAATATCCCGAACAAAAGCGTGTGCGAAACGGTGTGCAAGGTGGTATCCACCAATTGCGTTCTGTCCATAAAAGTGTGGATTTCAACTCCTTTTGGCAAAACATCAGCGTTTAATTCCGCTACCGTCTGGTGAATTTGTTCCAACACCTGCGAGGGATTTTCGTAACGCAACAACTGCACCATTCCCTCTACGCCGTCCTCGTATTCAACGGCATCGTCCACAAAACCGAGAATGCCCTTGCGTTCAAGGTTTCCGTATTTGAGTTCGCCCAAATCTTTCATAAAAACGGGTGTTCCGCCTACGGTTTTCACTACGATATTGCCCAAATCCTGCAAATCTCTGACAAGTCCCACGCCCCGCACCACGTACGTCAAATCGCCGCGGGTAAGCATACTGCCGCCCGCATTGGAGTTGTTGCGCTCTATGGACTCGGTAACTTCGCCCAGCGAGAGGTTGTATTTAGTCAGTTTGTTGGGGTCAATTTCAATCTGAAACTGCGTTGTAAGTCCGCCGAAACCAGCCACATCGGCAACGCCCTGTATCTGTTTCAGTCGCGGGATAATCACCCAGCGGTTGAGTTCGGTCAATTCCCGAAGGCTCTTGTTTCCCGTAACGATATAGCGGTAGATTTCGCCCGTTGGGGAAGTCAGCGGATTGAGTTCGGGACTTGCTTCGTAGGGCAATTCTACCCCTGCAATTTTTTCCTGTACCCGTTGGCGTGCCCAAT
>Ga0268262_10000170_pt1 | contig 83695 bp, 84 predicted proteins | sample TergutNc150P3_FD_190354 | JGI IMG/M metagenome (GOLD analysis project Ga0268262, IMG submission 190354) | Nasutitermes corniger P3 segment gut microbial community from laboratory colony in Florida, USA - Nc150 P3 (SPAdes) (version 2) | ecosystem: Host-associated > Arthropoda: Insects >...
CAGAGGGTTAATATGCTGTTAAAAATGTAAATCAAAAGATATCAATGATAATCTAACAAAAAATAATTCTGAAAATCTGTGAAGGGAAATAAATCTCTCTAAGAGTAATAAATTCGACAGTCTCAACAAGACTGTATGCGTTTCGTCGCTTAACGGCGGCTCGCTATACCCAGAACGTTATTTGTAATATTTGTTGGAATTGATTGGAAAGTAGTGTACAAATAATCATACAATAAAATATAGAAAATGATGAAAAATGTTAATGTTTTCTGTTTTTAATATACCCAAATGATGAAAAATGTTAATTTTTTAACCCTTTGATGTATTATTATCGTAAAAATAAAGGAGCATTTATGTCAGTAAAATTCAGGTCCTACAAATTATTAGCTGATTTCGATAAGGTTATTAAGTATCTGACAGATGTTTATAACATTGAAACACTTAATGGTTATTTGCTTCCACAGTATTTTGAATATGCCCATACTCATCCCTCATTTAATTATAAACTGGCGCATAGATTTAGTTTATGGGAATATGAAAATGAGCTTATCGGGATTGCGTGTTATGATATGTATCCCGGCGAGTGTTTTATAAGCGTAAAAAATCGCTTCAATTCATTATTGCCTGAAATGATAAGTTATTCAGAAGAATATTTATCTGAAAAAAGCGATGGAAAAACGTCTTTATCAATATCAATTATTGATAAAGAAATCGAAAAGAAAGAATTATTGGAAAAATATGGTTATACAAATATTCACTCTGAACCGGTAACTATATTCTCATATGAAACCCCTTTCCCTAATCGAATTCTTCCCGAAGGGTTTTCTGTTATATCATTGGACGATGAAAATGATTTCAGAAAAATAAATGATTGCATATGGTATGGATTTGATCACGGTCCCGAACCCGACCCGGATAATGATATTGATTCCAGAATATTAATGCAAAGCGGACCGAATTTCCGTAAGGACCTAACTACTATAATAAAGGCCCCAAATGGTGAATATGCATGTTTTGCCGGAATATGGCTTGATGAAAAAAACAACTATGCCTATTTAGAACCATTAGCGACAGTACCAAAATACAGGCGCATGGGCTTGGCGGCAATTGCATTAGTTACAGGAATGAAAAAAACAGAAAAGCTGGGTGCAAAATATTGCTTTGGAGGAACGGGGGAATTTTATAAAAGTAATGGCTTTAAAGAAATTGCTAACCGTGAATTATGGAAAAAGGAATGGTAGGGATAAGATGATATTATGGGCAATATGATATGAAAAGAATAATAGTAAAGTTAAAACAAATGCGCTTCAAAGAATTAATTGTAGCCATCCCGCCTGAACTAAAAGTACAGTTTAATCAAATGCAATTAAAAAACAACATATTTAGACTTAAATTATTAGGAATTATTACGGTTATTTTCAATTTAATGAATTTTCCTTTTTATATTCTTCACGCCGATGGAATCAGCGCATTACTATTTGACAAATTATTCCTTGCGGATTTATGCCAGCTTTTTATAACTTTATTATTTATTTTTTTGACTTGTTGTTTTTCAAAAAAAAGCAAACATTCAATACTCTAGTTTATGTGTTATTTATTCATATTATTACATTATCTTTTTTGGTCATATTATATGTTCTTTGCCGATATAGTTTTAGCCTTGCAAATTTTCTATGTTTTTACTTCCTTATATACATTTGTACCGGATTTCAAGCCAAAAATATTTATAAGTTTTTTAGTTTTCTGGTATCTTACAGTAGCAGGGTTGCTTGCATACAAAAACCAATCATTTGCATTTGGAGGCTCACAATTATTTACTATAAATGTTTTTTCAATTGCCTTAGTAAGGATATTCTATTATAATAGCAAAGTTGAAACATTTATTGATACATTCAAAATTAAAACACTAAATGAGAAGTTGGAAGCTTTATCAATGACTGACGAACTGACAAAACTCAATAACCGTCGTTCATTTTTGAACTATATAGATATAATATGGAAACAAAGCCGCCGTTTACAGCTCCCGGTAAATATATTAATGATAGATGTAGATTATTTCAAAAAATACAATGATTCCCTTGGTCATTTGGAAGGCGACAAAGCGCTTATTGCCATTGCCCAATGTATGAAAAATCAAATAAAAAGGGATACCGATTTTGTTGCAAGATTTGGCGGTGAGGAATTTATATGCCTGCTTCCATATATTGAAAAAGAAAATGCTGAAAATTTTGCGAAAGAATTAGTTCAAAGCGTTGAAAAAATGAAAATTCATCACCCATTGAGTGAAATTTCAAAATATGTAACAATTAGCGCAGGTATGGCAAGTGTCGTACCGAACGAAAAGAATTCTCAAACACAGTTATTAGATGAGGCAGATAAAGCTCTGTATGAGGCAAAACATTCTGGTAGGAATAGAGTTTTTGGAAGTTCCTGAAATGAAATCAATGCTATCGTATTTTGTAAATATGGGAGTATTTTATGGAAATTAGGAAATTAGAATATAATGATCTTCCTCAATTGGCTTTATTGTATAAAGATTTCTGGAATGAAGACAGCGATATACAAAAAATGGAGAGAGTATTTAGTAGATTGGAGGATAATGATTCCTATATTTTTTTATGTGCCGTAGAAAACAATAAAATATGTGGTTCAATAATGGGAATAGTTTGTTATGAACTATATGGGAATTGTGATCCGTTTTTAGTAGTTGAGAATATGATTGTAGATGTAAATTATCGAAAAAAAGGAATTGGGAAATATTTGTTCAGTGAAATAGAAAGGACGGCAAAGGAAAAAAAATGTACTCAAATAATATTAGTAACTGAATCAACAAGAAGAGATGCTTGTAGCTTTTATGAATCTATTGGATTTGATCCGGTAAAAAATAAAGGATACAAAAAGAAAATAAAACAGGAGAATTGACAATGACGGATTTTGTGTTTGGTATATTTGGAATAATAGGCGGGTTGCTCTGTGCTGTTGGAGACATATTGTTTGACTTAAAAGGTCCGAATAACATAAAATCCGGTCCCGCCAAAATTATTGACAGTAACTGGCAGATAATGTCCGAATGGAGATTTAACGCATCTATTCTTGTTGCCGCAGTAGGCGTTCCATTAAACTTTTTTGGTTTTTTAGGAATGGCATACCGGCTCGTACAAAGCAACAAAACTATAGCAATGGCATTTTTGGTATTTTCAGTCGTTGGGGCTTCAGGCGGATTGTTTATCCATGCTTCGATATGTCTATTGCCAATTATAAGTAAAGCACTAACCAAAAGCGGCGTAAATAAAGATATAGTGGAAAACGTTATTGCCAAGATTTATAAGGCTGTAAGAATTCCTTTGTTCGCCATGTTCTTCAGCCTTGTTATCGCAACTTCAGCCATCCTGATATACGCCATAATCATAAAATATCTAAACGTGCCGTTTATTTTTGTGGTAATAAACCCGTTCGGGCTAATTCTGATAGGCTGGCTGTTTCGTCTTATAAACAAAAAGATTTTTAGTGATCTGCCGGGTATTATTATGCCAAGTGTAGGAATCGCAATGATAGGTTTAATGACTGTATTAACTGCACTAAGCTGATTTATAAAAATCATGCAACACTGAAAAATAATACCCTTAAGGGTGATTTTGAGAATATCCGCTAAAAAGAACCGTAAGAGCTGCCATATTTACGGCTCCGGTAGTCTGATAAATATGCTGCAGATGTTTCTTTACCGTATTTATAGAAATATTGAGTGATGCGGAAAGCTCTTTTTGACTGACACAACCCGTTAAAATCGCTTCGATAACTTCCAATTCCCGCTTGCTTAACTGTCCGATAAATTGAGCGTATCCTGAATGAGCTGTATCCGGTAGTTTTGTAGTTTCCTCCCTTTTAGCGGTTATAGGCTCTTGAACGGCAAGCCGTGAATAAAAATACACGGCGAAATTCAGAATGCATACCAACAATATTCCAATAAGCGCCAGACCTAAAAAAGACAAGGGCATGAGCGGCTCTGTCTGCCACAACCAGGTTGTAATTAAAAAAACTGATATCAATAATGTAAAGAAAATAAAAAACAGGCAAAAGTAAACGCTTATTTTTAGCGGCGGTTTTTCCTGAGTCTTACGAAGCCAGCGGGCGGCAAGAAAGCAACTGCACATTATGATTAAGTTCAAACTGAAAAGATAAATAATAAAATTAAAGTACTCAAAGATTTGTGAGATTCTGTCAAAAAAATCAAATTTAGCAAATAACGGGACAATTAACGCGGAAGCATAAATAAGCGGAATATACACTACATACGAAATGCTAAGAACAAACGCGGCGGCGACAAACGCGCGCAGACGGTTAGAACCAAGTAAAGCGCAGGCAAGAAGTGAAAACAAGTTAATGATAAAGCTGCCCGTACGCGTAGCAATGACACTTTGTTCATAAAATTGTCCCGCGTGGAACTGCCACACCGTAAAAATCGGACGGCTTAAAATGACTACCGCAAGCATTACAAAAAAACGCCATCGCACAGTAGGACGGTTTATAGTGAAAAATAGACGGTAATACCCTACTGAAGCAATAAACCCGAGAATAAATGTAATAAAAAGCGTAAATTTCATGATTTTTCTCTTATACCTGTATATTTACCACCCAAATCCTCAGCCCTCAAATCCGAAATCCCATAACACCGCTCCTCCCCCGTTGCAGGATCAGTAAACGCAAGCGAGCAGGCCCTCAAAGCAAGGCAGCCATTCCCTAAACCCGCGCCGCCGTAAAGCGCATCGTTAAGTATCGGCATTCCAAGCCATGCAAGGTGGCACCTAATCTGATGACGAAAGCCCTTGCTTATCCTGAGCCTGAGAGACAGGCAATTTCCAAGCCCTGCTGTGGATGTCAATTTGCTTTCAAGAACTTCAGTTAAATATAGCTTTTCCGGCTCATTGTCTTTCGCGCCGCCTATTAAAACAGGCCGCACGGCCTTTCTTCCCTTCCCATAAGGCCTGAATGCGCTAGTAATTTCAATGGACTTTCCTGGCTGCAATTCCGGTTTTTCTTTCGGAAAACCCGGCAGGACAATTCCGCTTTCTCCAGTCAACGCGCTGTATTCTTTAATAATTTTCCCCTGCTCCTGCTGCTCAAGCAGAGCTCCCATACCAAGCTTGCTTCTTGCAAAAAGCATTATCCCGTGCGTTTCGTAATCCAGCCTGTGAAGCAGCCCGCCCTCGCCTTTGTTCCTTCCGCTTAACTCGCCAACTTCCGGGAAGTTCTTTACACACCAGGTGTAAAGCGACTCTGTAGAAGATGCCTGCGGGGCTGAGTGCATTCGCGGAGGCTTATAAACAATCAAAAAATCTTTCTCTTCCGCAAGAACCTGTGGCATATTGATTCCATCATTAAAGTTCCACTTGTCTATAGAAATAGATCTGGTACCCTGCAACATCTAAAACATTACTCCATTATTTTTCACGCAGAGGCGCAGAGGACGCGGAGGTCTGATTTCATATATTCTCTGCGCCTCCGCGAGCTCTGCGTGAGGATATTTTGAAATAATGTATTGTAAACCTTTCCATTCTCATTCATTTCTTTTCTCTACGCCTACCTTCGGTTCTTTGTTGTGTGAGGATTACTTCTAAAAAGCGTTCCGGCAGCGGCGTTCTGAAAGTTGCTCTTACATAGGACGGCAAGACCAGCGAAAGCCTTTTCGCGTGAAGCATCAAGGTTGCGTTAGGAAACACGGAATCATGCAGACCATAAATTGGATCGCCAAGAACTGGATTCCCAAGGTATTTTAAATGAACGCGGATCTGGTGGGTCCTTCCTGTCTTCGGCCTGAGTAAAAGCAGAGAATATTTGCCGTAAGAGCGGATAACTTTAAAATACGTCAGACTCTTTCTTCCTTCCGTGTCGGAAACGGTGAAGGTTTTCCGATCGCGGCGTGAACGGACAATTCTCTTTTCAATGCGTCCCTCTTTTTCTCTGGGACAGCCTTGCACCAAGGCGGCGTATGTCTTACGGACTGTCCTGTTTTTAAACTGCTCCGAAAGAAAAGCCAGGGCTTCATCGTCCCAGGCGGCAATAATGACGCCGGATGTGTCTTTGTCCAGGCGATGTACGATACCGGGCCTTAATCCGGCAAAACTGCCGGAGGATTGTTCATCGGGAGTAAAGTCATGCAAACGACCGGTACTTTTTAGCTTTCGGTAAAGAAGGGCGTTTGCCAGAGTGCCCTGCGAATTTCCTGCGCCGGGATGCACCACCATCCCTTGAGCCTTGTTCACTACAATCACCCGTTCGTCTTCGTAAATTACATCCAGAGGCAGCTCTTGTGGAATTAAAAACGGACTCTCGGATTCGAGCCATGAAAGATCAATTTGCTCTCCCCCTTTTAGAACATGGGAGATTTTTACAGAGCGGCCGTTTAAGCGGGCTTCAAGGTTTCTTGCTTTAATCTGCGAGCGGGAAAGAATTTTCAGGCGTTCCGCGACGTAACGATCAAGCCTTATTTCCGGAGTAAGCGTATTCTCCACAGTGCAGGAAAAAGACGGCATCATTCAGTTTTGGGAAGGGCGCCGGCTTCCTCATCATACAGGGGCCTTCGGATAATAATGGGACTCCCATCTGGAAGGCTCTCCAGTTCTTTTTCAAGACGGCTTCTTTTGTAGCGCATAACGCCGTAGTCTATCAGGGCGGCTAAAACAGCGCCGCCCGCGGCAATACCAAGGGTCATGAATTTCTCATTTTGTGTCTTTTCTACGGTACCGGCTGAATTAAACGGCCACGGAGCGTACCGCATATTATTGCCGTGGTTTGACCAGCGGTAAGTGTCAACGCCGAAATTCGCGAAAAAATACATAATGGGAAACGATCCAAAAGCTACAATTTCAGCGCGGCGCAGATCCTTTGCCCAGAGTGGAAAGCCGGTCATATCGAACTCGGTAGAAGTGTTTCTTGTTTGAGAGTAAATATTTATAATCAGGCCGCAAAAGAGAAAGATTAAGAAAAAAGCCTGTTTTTTTTTCATTTTCAACCTTCCCCAAAAATGGCTGTTCCCAATCGAATCAGGGTCGAGCCTTCTTCAATGGCAATTTCATAATCGTTTGTCATACCCATCGAAAGGCATGACCAATACCCGCTGAAGCGTTTTTCAAGCTCATCCCTGGCAAGAACTAGACTTCTAAAAGACGAACGGATGAGAACCGTATCCTGAGTAAACGGGGCCATAGTCATAAGCCCCACCGGACGCAAGCCTGGAAAGGACAAAACTTTTTCCGCGGCTTTTAATAAACTGTCCAAATCGGGGAAACCGGTTTTGGTTTCTTCCCCCGTGTGGTATTCCAACATGATCTTTATAGGATTTTCCGCTCCGGCGGTCAAGACTCCCAGCTCATCAATGATGGAATCCCTGTCTATTGACTGTATGCAATCAAAAAAGGTCGCGGCTTTTTTTGCCTTGTTGCGCTGAAGGGGGCCAATCAGGTGAAGCTCGGCGCTTCCATCCTTCCGGCGGCCTTCCCAAAATTTTGAGAATTTTTCCGTCGCCTCCTGAACGCGGCTTTCCCCAAACAAGTTTATACCGGCTTTGCAGGCGGCCTCTACCGCCTCAACTCCGTGGAATTTCGTAACCCCCATTAGCCTAAGTTCTTGCCGTTTGCGTCCCGAACGGGCGCAGGCCGCCTCAATTTTCTCTTCGATAAGAGCAATTTTTTGAGCAACCTTTTCGGCAATATCATTAGCCATTAGAAACAATCTCCTCCAAAAACGCCGCCAGAGCGGCAAACTCCGGTATGCTCAGGGTCTCAGCGCGCCTGTCTCCTGAAATTCCCGCCTTCTTCAAGGTTTCCAGGGCGGCCTCCCCCGCGGGAAGCTTCGATCCGGTTATAAATCCGTCAATGGATCCGTTAATAGAATCAATTATAACCGAAGAAGCAAAAGCCGTTAAAGTGTTTCTGAGCGTTTTTCTGCGGGAAGAAAAAAGGTTTCTTACAAGCGAGTAAAAAAGTTTTGGCTTTTTTTCTGGTTCAGAAATCAGGTCCATACGCACCCCCTGGGAATCCACCCTGGGAGCCGGATAAAACGAAGAAGCCTTTATTACTCTGAGAAGTTTTACTTTGTAGACGGACGAACATAACACCGAGAATGATGAATAATCCGCTGAACCGGGGCCGGCGGCCATACGCAGGGCGACCTCCCTCTGCACGGTTACGACAACGCGCTTAAAGAAACGCGCCTTTTCAATAAAACCGGCGATTAAAGCCGCGGCGATGTTGTAAGGCAGGTTCCCGAAAAGAAAAAGCTCATCGTCTTTTCTGTCAACAGTCTCCCATGTTTTCAGTATGTCTCCTTGAACAAGGCGAAAAACTCCCCCGCCCTCGGCAGAACCATCAGCGAAAAATTCTCTTAAAGCTCCGGCAAATGCGGGATCTATTTCAAAAGCCGTAACCTGAGCGCCGCGCTTTAAAAGGCCGTCCGTCATTGCGCCTAACCCCGCGCCTGCCTCCCAAACCTTCGCCCCTGCCGGCAATTCCAAAGCGTCAAGCAGCGTTTTTCGCTCGTGTGGATTGATCATAAAATTCTGGCCGAATTTTTTCCTCATCCCAATTCCGCGTTCTTCGAGAAACGCTTTTAATTCTTTTGGCGAATCGTAATTAATCGAAGGGGGCAATTATGTTCCTGTAGCGCTTGTTTCGCGCATAAAGAAAATAAATTAAGACGCAAAAAAGAAGCGAGAAAATCAAAACCGCAACAGGGCTTGAAGCTGAAAATCCCGGAACACGCCCCGCCAAAGTAACAAACGATTCCAGCAAGCGGTAAATCCCGGTAAGAATAAAGTCTAAAATATTCCATACGGGAAAGGGCAAAATACTTGCGGCAAGAGCCGCCAGGGACAAAACCATAAAAAGTGAGGCAATAGGCGCGGCAACAAGACCTGCAAGAATTCCTATAGGCCTTAAAGAAGCAAAATACAGGGCCACGACAGGCGCCGTAAAAACAAACGCCCCTATGGAAGCCGAAAAGCCCGCGCCAAGAAACTCAGGCAGCATTCCCTTTAACAAATCCCGCGCGGCCTCGCCCAGGGTGAGTATACCAAGCAATGCCAGATATGAAAGGATGAAAGAAAGGGAAACGCCTGTCTCGCTCTGAAAGAGAAGCTGAATTATAAAAGCCATGCACAAAAGTGATAAGGGTCTGGGTTTTAAAAGGCCCCATATCGCGAAGGTTCCAATAAAGTACATTATCGCCGCTCTGACTAAAGAAGGCTGAGAGCCCGCGGCAAAAACGTAAAGCAAAACGAAAATCGCACCGGCAAGCGAAGCCCAGCGGATTCCAAGGGGCCTGCGGATCAAGAAAGCAAGAATACCGGCTAGAATCGCAAGGTGCATTCCGGAAAGGGCCAAAATGTGCGTACAGCCGGAATTCCTGAACGCGTCCGAGAGCTCAACGTCAAGGTCGTCCCGCACACCCAATAGCAGGGCGGAAGCAAGAGCGCCCCAAACCGGCGGCTTGGCGGTCATTCCCTTGCGGTCCTGGCTGCTTTGAAATCTTGCCAGTAAAGCGGCGCGGAGGCGCGTGCGGAAAATTTCTACTATAGGAGCGGGCTTTACTATGTGAACCGAAACAGCGCTAAACAGAGTTCCGCCGCCCGTTTTTGAAAAAGCCCCGTCCACGTAAATTTCGCAGCCCCTGCCGAATTCCTTTAGCCTGCTTACGCTTTCCGCCGGGAAAAAAACGGTAGCCATTCCCGAAGCGGACGCGCGAAGCCCTCCCCCGCCCGTACATCCCTGAAGCTCGATTACCCCTATTCCGGCGCCGGCGCTGCGCGCACTTTGCAAAAACCTTGGGTCTTCACGCAGTACGCCTGAAATCGCGATTACGTTTCCTTTTTCAATCCCGGTTTCAACAGAATCGAAGAAAGACCTTCGCGCCGCGATGCCCAAAGAAAAACCTATGGCCGCCGCTGTAACAAGAATGCCAAATTTTCTGAAAATCATGGATTGCGTAAAGGGAAGGCTGTTAAATGTTCTAAGAAAACCGTCAAGTAATACTAGAACAAACAGCAAACAAAAAAGGGCATACTGTCCAAATGAAAAAGAAATTAACAAGGGATAAGCGTAATAAGAGAGCGCCATGGCAAATGCCGCGGATACAGGAGGATATATCAGTCTTTGCTCCTAAGAGCCAAGCTCAGAGCTTGGCTCACAACTCGGCCCCCGAAACCTCAGCCTCAGTCTCAACCTCAGCGGCTGCGTATTCCCCGCCGTTTTCTCCCATCTCTATTTCTGAGGTCATTTCTTCAGCTTCCTCTCCCAATATCCTGAAAGGAAGTTCTTCCTCATCTTCCGGACTCATACCGAAAACTTCTCCCAGTATCTGATTTCTGATTTCTATAGGCAGAGGATCAGCTTCAACATGAAGCATAGACCTATTCAAATCATCCTTGTAATCAACCGAGCGGACAGTACCGGACATACATATCAGATTATTATTCAGAATAAACTGCGCTTTAATACGCAAGCCTGACAGGGCTCTTCCTCCGATTGTTATGGCGCAGCCGGTATCGGAAAGGTCTTCAATATAGCATTTAACGCCCGGCTCGCTTTCCAGTTTATTTAACTCTTCATCGTTTATAACCGGGTAGAGATAGGCTGCCTTATGCTTCCTTACGCGGATAGATTTCCGTTTCTGGGTTCTAAAAAGAGAATCGGAGTGGGCTATTTTAAGAGAGGCAATGCCTTTGGAAAAAACTTCATCCTCAACCGTCGTATCAAAGACATAGCCCGCGTCCTCATCCCGCCAGAAATAAACGGAAAGCTTCATCCCCTGCCAGGAAAAATTCGTCGGCAGTTTATCGCTTACCGGCCGTGATATCGCAAGGTAAGTGCTGGTGTTTTTAACGACTTGTGATTTATGAACCCCGTAACCTTTTGCCAAAATCCGCAAATTCTGCCCGTCGCTTATCTGCCTGGAATTGGAAATACCGTGTTTTATTTTTGGCTTTTCCATCTCGATTTTCTGCCTGAAATCATACAATTTGGACAGAAAATCCTGGTTTACTTTATCGTTTTCAGTTCCTGCCATACGCAGGGTTCTGACCAAATCCCTTATGCACGTATCCAGTTGTCTGTTGGAAAAAAACAGAGTTGTAGGATCTTCCAGTTTTGACTTAATAGCCAAACGCTGAAGAAGCTCAAGTTCCTTGAAAGTAAAACCTGAATCCTTTCCTTTCGCGTAGAATTGAACCCAACCCTTCTTGTTCCGGTCGGTTACTGAAAGGAGGAAAAGCGCTAAAAATGAGCCGACAATAGTGATAACGAAAACAGACAGCAGCATACTATCAATTTCCTGACCGTATTGTTATAATCATGGTATAATATAATATATATCGGCATAAAAAAACTGTCAAAAGGAGGAATCGGACAACTTCCGGCGAATATGGAGCCTTTGATTCTGTATTTCGTTCTTTTTTTCCCCGGAATTTATTCTACCAGCGTTTGGGGAGGGGTTGAAATCGCGGAAACAATCTCTTTTTCCATAATCAGGGAGCTTGGCAGGACCTTAACCTACACAATTCCGTCGCTTGCCCTGTTATGGTACATTTTTCCGGACAAAAAAGGCTTTTCCTCCCTGAAACAGGAAAGATTCCAAAAACGGGATTTTCTGCCCTTTGCCATAGGCCTTCCCGGTCTTATTCTCATAGGTCTGGCCGTTTCGTTTTTAGTTTCGTTTTCTTATCTGCGTTTTGGACTGGCTTTACCGGTCAAGGTAGAAGCGCCGGTTTCGGTTTTGGGCTGGATTGTGATGGTTTTTTCCTGCCTGGGAACCGGTTATCTGGAAGAGAGCTATTTCAGATACTACCTTCTTACAAAGCTTGAAAAATGGCAGCCGAATGTATTGATTAGAATTGTCTTCTCAACAATTCTTTTTTCTATTTGCCACATTTTTGAAGGCCCCTGTGGTATAATAAACGCGATGCTCGCGGGTTTTTTCCTCTCGTGGCTTTACAACAGGTTTAGATCCCTTCACGGGGTAGCATGGGCTCATGGGGCCTATAATATTTTTGTTTACTTTATAGGGGGCGTAGTATGAAAGTAGGAACAGTAAAAGAAATTAAAAAACACGAATACCGTGTCGGCCTGACTCCAAACGCGGTTGGGGCGTATAAAAACGCCGGAAACACCGTCTTTGTGGAGAAAGGCGCAGGGGAAGGATCGGGCTACACCGACGATCAGTACGTCGCCGCCGGGGCGAAGATCCTGCCGTCAGCCAAGGACGTATGGGCGGATGCCGATATGGTGGTGAAGGTTAAGGAACCGCTCGAAGCCGAATACGGCCTTATCCGTGAAAACCAGATTTTGTACACCTATCTGCACCTTGCGCCGGATAAGCCGCAGACCGAAGCGCTCATAAAAGCGAAGTGTATCGCCGTCGCTTACGAGACCATAAGGGACAAAAAAGGCCAGCTTCCCTGCCTAAAGCCAATGAGCCAGATTGCCGGCCGCCTGGCGATACAGGAAGGGGCAAAGTACCTTGAAAAACCGATGGGCGGCAGGGGCGTACTGCTCTCCGGCGTTCCCGGCGTTCCCCACGCGGAAATCGTCGTGCTTGGCGCGGGTGTTGTCGGCGCGAACGCGGTTAAAATCGCGGTAGGCGCGGGCGCCCATGTTACGGTTGTTGACATTAACCTTGACAGACTGGAATACCTCGAAGATATTTACGGTTCAAAAATCTCCACGCTCTATTCAACGCCTGAAAACATCGACGAAATTCTGCCCAAGGCGGATTTGGTCATCGGCGCGGTTCTTATTCCCGGTTCCTCGACGCCAAAGCTTGTCCGCAACAAGCACCTACCCACGATGAAGAAAGGCTCCGTTATTGTAGACGTCGCTATTGATCAGGGCGGCTGCACCGAGGCAAGCCGTGTTACTTATCACAACGATCCTGTCTACGTGCAGGACGGCGTAGTGTTTTATTGCGTAGGCAATATGCCCGGCGCAGTATCCTACACTTCGACAAACGCTCTGGGCAACGAAACGCTCCCCTACGGTCTTTCCATATCGAAGCTGGGCGTTGAAGCTGCTCTGAAAAAAGACGCCGGTCTTTTGGAAGGGCTAAACGTTTATAAGGGCCAGGTTACCTATGAGGGCGTCGCGGAAGCGCACGGGTTGAAATACACTCCGGCGACCGACGTGATTAAGTAAAAATCCTGTGAGGAAAGCGGGCTGCGGCCCGCTTTCTTTTGCATAAGAAAGGGATTATCAGTATGACCGTACTAAATAATGGACATCCCGGTATGGCATAAATTATGCTCCTGAACCTTGAACACAGAAAAACGCACAAGGATATAGAAGTATCAATTATATACCCGGAAAAAAACAAAACCGTTGAAAGACTTGTCTCATTCATCAATTCACTCAGTATAAAAATAGAAGGTTATACAGAAGATGCCATAAAACAGATAAACGCGCAGGATATATATTACATTGAAAGTGAAGACAAAATAGCGGTAATTTACTGTGAAAAAGATTATTACAAAACAAAATACCGTCTGTATCAAATTAATGAAAAATTAAACGGATTGGGTTTCGTTCAAATCAGCAAATATTGCCTGATAAATATAAACAAGCTTGATAAAGTAATACCTCTGTCCAACAAGCGTATGGAAGCAATATTGAAAAACGGGAAACGGGTTTTTATTACCAGAAAATACCTATATGACATAAAGAAAGTGTTACAGGAGAATCTTGATGAAAAGTGATGATTTAAAGAGAATTATTTTATATATATTTGCCAGCACCGGCGCAGTCCTGTTTCTTTTAGCGGTTTTTATCATGTTCAAAGAAGAAAAATATATCAACGCAAGCACTATTTTAGAAATAACAGGGGCAAACATAGTTATTTCCACCGGCCTTTCTTTGACTCACAAAATAGAGTTTCGTTACGCGATTTTCGAATTCCTGCTTGATATTGGTTTTATGATCGCGGTTATAATATTATCAGGAATATTATTTAATTGGTATTCCCGTGTACAGTCATGGATTCCTTTTGTCATTGTAATTATAGTTTATATATTATTCTATTTGCTTGATATTATCAGGGTTCGCAGGGACATAAAAGAAATAAACAAATTATTGCAGATGCGTAAAGAAAAAGAAGCTAATACTGCATCTTAGTAGTAAATTCAGGCGTGTTGGTTCAATTTATGTTCTTAAAATGTATAGCGTTATTTATAATCGTGACTCTATAAGGTAATTTTCTTGAAATTGAACCTAAGGCTGCCGAATTAATGACAGATACGGATGTAAATGTTTCACGTAAGTATTTTATTGACAATATTCGGTCAATTACGGTGATAATTGTTATTGTATACCACGTTGCATATTTGTTTAACAGCGCCGGTGTTGTATCTAATATCGGGAAAACGGGTATTCCGGCTTTTGACATTCTTTGTTATTTTGTATATCCATGGTTAATGACAATTATGTTTTTGGTTGCCGGTGCAAGCGCCGGATATGCATTGCAAAAACGCACGGCTAAACAGTTTCTGAAAGAAAGAGTGCAAAAACTATTGATACCCTGGATTGGCGGCATTTTTTTACTTGGCTGGATAACCGGGTGGGTAATAAATCAATATAATGATATTTTTGCAGGTAATTATGTGCCTGGTTTATTAAAGTATTTTATATTCTGTTTTATAGGAATGGGGCCATTATGGTTTAACCTTGAATTATTAATTGTTTCAATGGTTTTAATATTAATTCACAAAATCGATAAAAATAATCGTTTAACGGCATTGGCTGGTAAGACAAATATTTTTGTATTGCTTGCACTTTTTTTATTGTTTTGGGGTTCATCGTTTATATTAAATATGCCATTGATAACGGTATTCAGGAATGGCATATACTTATTTGTCTTTCTGGCCGGATATTATTTATTTTCACAGGAAAAAATTATTGATATATTGGCAAAGTTCAGGTTTCCATTACTTATTGCCGGAATAATTTTCGGCATTATAGAAGTTTATTACTTTTATGGGAAAAACTTTGGCGACAACAATTTTCTACAGCATCCATTAACAAACATTTATTCCTGGACTATGATGTTGGCGATATTGGGTTGTTCAAAAAAATATTTCAACAAAACAAATAAATTAATGGATTATATAAAAAGCGGCAGTTTCTTTTGGTATTTATGCCATTATCCAATAATGGTATTTATTGCGTATATTTTGACTTCTGTTTTCAAACTGCCCATGATTTATATCTATTTTTTGCTATTGATATTGGCGTTTGGGGTAACAATAATATTTTGTAAAGTAATACGGTTAATACCTGTGTTAAGGTATTTATTGTTTGGAATCAAGAAACCTGTATTACATAAAGGTATAAAGTAAAACCCTTCCTGTCCGAATAATGTTGGCCTTATCTGAGTCCCGCCAGTTCTCTATACGCCATCTCGGCAAAACCGAAATTCGCGTTTTGCGTGAACGCTTTGGCGTACTCGTCGTAGAGCATATCCTCGTAAACTTCCCCGGCAAAGCCTGTATTAATAAGGTTGTTTTTCTGAACCGTGGAGCGCATGCTTTTAATAAGGTTCTTGATTAAAAAGGTTTCAAGCTCCATACAGGCTTCATAGAGCTTGTCGGTCTTGTCGATAGGAGTTTTTTTTGCGGAAGAAAAAGTTGTGTTGAAAGCTTCCTTTTCTTGTGCCTTTTTTAAGAGCTTTTCAAATCCATTGGATTCTCCGGAACCTAGGCTTGTTGCAGCCTGTGAAGATGAAAAGGGAATATATTCCTGATTAGTGTACTGAACACCTAAAGCATTTATTTCCATAAAAATATACTCCTAACGTTTATAAGAATATAACCACAGAGTACACGGAGTTTCACGGAGAAAAAAAATGTCTTAAAACTCCGTGGTACTCTGTGACCTCTGTGGTTTAAATCTTCCTAAATTAGTGCCAACTTCCTATTACCTCTTCAAACTCGTTGCCGTTCCAAGCATATTGTCGCTGGTCTGTATCGTTCTTGAATTGAACTCGTAGGCGCGCTGGGCGACGATAAGGTCAACCATTTCGCGAACCACCGATATATTCGACATTTCCAGGAATTTGTGCGCTATTTTGCCCATGCCCTCGTAGCCGGGCCTGCCTGGAATCGGATCCCCGGATGCGGCGGTTATCTTAAAAAGGTTTTCCCCGATAGCGGTAAGACCAACCGGGTTAGGAAAGCGGTACAGCTCAATCTGACCAACCTGGATCGGCTCATCGTCAATCTGCGGCACGATAACGGAAACCTTGCCGTCCTGGGAAACGGTAACGGAATTGGGAAGAAAATTCTCAGGCATCACGATATCCGGCAGCAGCCAGTAACCGTTACTCGTAACCATCCGGCCTGTTTCGTCTATTTTAAAATTCCCGTTTCTGGTATAGGCCCAGGTACCGTCGTACATCTGTATTCTAAAGAAGCCGTCCCCCTGGATCGCCATGTCGGTCGGCACTTCGGTATTTTGCAGCGCCCCCTGGGAAAAAACCCTTTGAGTGTCGGCGAGCTTTACGCCGTGTCCCATTTGAATTCCAACCGGTACTACAGTGTCTTCGGTGGCAGGCGTTCCCGCGGTTTTCACGGTTTGATAGATGAGGTCTTCAAAGTCCGCGCGCATCTTTTTATATCCGGCAGTATTGACGTTTGCCAGATTGTTGGAAATCGTGTCGATATTGGCCTGCTGGCCTATCATGCCGGAAGCGCCGGTCCATAAACTTCTAACCATTGTTTACCTCTCTTATACCTTTGCTACCTGATTGATCAAAACGCCAAGCATAGTATCGTGGGTTTGTATAACTTTTTGATTTGCCTCGTATGCGCGGTTTACTTCGATCATCTGCACCATTTCGCGGACAGGTTCAACATTGGCCGCTTCCACAAAGCCCTGTATTACCTTAGGCCTGTTATCTTCATCCATAATCATGGCAGGCCCTGAAATTTCAGTTTCGTAGTAAAGACTGGAACCTTGCTTCTTTAAGTATCTGTCAATGTCAAAATCAACCACTTTTAGGGTGTCCAGCAAAACGGGGTCAGACCAGGTGTTGCCTTCCCTTGACACAAGGACATTGGGATCGTCGTCGTATTCGCCGTTTATCCAAACCCGCCCTAACTTGTCTATCTGAAAATTATTGGCCTTTACGCGGATTGGCCCGTTCTCGCCCATAACCGGGAAGCCTTCTTTAGTTTCAAGAAAGCCCTCTTTTCCAAGCTGAAATGAACCGTTTCTGGTGTACCTTTCGCCCCAGGGAGTGCTGACGGCAAGAAAGCCCTTTCCGTCAAGCGCGATGTCAAAATCGCTTTGGGTTTCTTTAAGCGCACCCTGCTCAAAACTGACAAAAAGCTCGTTAAGCTCTACTCCGGTTCCAAGTTTGCCTATTATAGGCGCTGCGTCCCCCGAACCAAAGGGATGCAGGTATTGGCCGTCGTCCTTCATGCGCCGTAAAAGCAGCTCCGGAAAAGCCTTAAAAGCGGCCTGTTCCCGCTTATAACCGTCTGTGTCCACATTCGCGAGATTATTTGCCACCGCGTCCAGGCGCCACTGTTGGGCCCTCATTCCGCTTACGGCGGTGTACCACCCTCTTACCATATACTGAATATCGGTAATTTTGATATTATTACTTAATGACTGCGGTGTCTTCAGTTGAGCAAAATACGGAACAAAATAAATCAAAGCATAAATTCAACGGCCAACTGGCGGTTCTCGCTACCGCCGTTTTATGGAGCACCTCGGGCATAGCGATCAAGGTAAATATCCTGCATCCCATGGTTATTGCCGGTTTTAGGAGTCTTCTTGCGGCTGTTTTTATGATTGTCGTCCGCCTTATTACCGGGACGCGCCTAAACAGGCAAAATGAGCGTTTTCCATTCTGGGCCGCCTCTTTGGCCTTTGCCTCCTGCATGATTTGTTTCATCACCGCCAATAAGCTCACCACTTCCGCCAATGTAATCATGCTTCAATACAGCGCTCCGGTTTGGGCAGCCCTGCTGGGCTGGGCGCTGGTAAATGAAAAGCCGCATTGGGAACACTGGGGCGCTCTGGTTCTGGTAAGCTCAGGTCTTTTCCTTTTTTTCCGGGACGGTTTAAGCGCGGGTTCCCATTTGGGAGACGCCATTTCCATATTGTCAGGCGTCTTTTTGGGGAGTTCTTCGGTTTTCCTGCGAATGATGAAAAAAGGCAGCCCGCAAGACGCGATGTTTATGGGCCAGGTAATCGTTGCCGTTGTCTGTACTCCCTTTTTCTTCCTGTTTCCCCCTTATTTTGACCCTACCGTAGTTATATCCATTTCTTTTTTGGGTATCTTTCAGGCGGGTTTAGCATCGGTAACCTTTTCCTACGGTATAAAGCGAATCAGCGCCGTTCAGGCCATGCTTATTGCCGCCGCTGAGCCTATTCTAAACCCAATTTGGGTTTTATTATTAATAGGAGAAAAACCTTCCTTGACGGCGCTTGCCGGCGGTATCATCATTATAGTCGCGGTGGTGTCCTCGTCCCTGATAAGCAAATACCGCGAGGACAAGGGGTTTAATTGCAATGACTGAAAGTACACTTCGTATAGTCCGCGCAATCAGGGCCATTCCCAAAGGCAAGGTTTCATCTTACGGCGCTATCGCTTTGGCTGCGGGGTCCCTCAACGATGTGATGCAAGTCGTAAGGGTTTTACACTCACTCTCAGAAAAACTCGATCTTCCATGGCACCGGGTTATTCGTTCAAACGGAAGCATTGCCTTAAAAGAAGGTAAAAGAAAGAAACTGCAAATAGAGCTCCTCCGCGCCGAAGGGGTGGAAGTCTCGCCTGATGGATTGATCGATATGAGCCGGTTTAAGGCTTATACCTAAATACCAATTTTAATGAGCCAAACGGTATCAAAAAACGAGCCATGTGGTATCTTCCCTTTTTATATAAGTGTGTGTACAATTTATCCGTGATGAATGCCAATGCCGTAAATAAAAACTTTATAAAAATTGGCGACAATAAGTGAGCCGGGTAGTGTTTGGAGAAGGCAGTAGGCGGCGCAGTAACGTAGGGTGTCGCCTTTCGGGACTCGCGAAGCAATTTAAATAAGATACTAATATCTTAAAACTTCGTGGTAAAATTTTTTTTGGTTTTTATCAGGGGTTTAATTGCAATGACTGAAAGTACGCTTGGTATTATCCACGCAATCAAGGCCATTCCCAAGGGCAAGGTTTCATCCTACGGCGCTATCGCTTTGGCCGCGGGGCTCCCCAACGGCGCACGGCAGGTCGTAAGGGTTTTACACTCACTTTCAGAAAAATTCGATCTTCCATGGTACAGGGTTATTCGTTCAAATGGAAGCATTGCCTTAAAAGAAGGTGAAGGAAAAGAACTGCAAATACAGCTCCTCAGCGCCGAGGGGGTGGAAGTTTCGCATGACGGATTGATCGATATGAGCCGGTTTAAGGCTTATACCTAAATACAAATATTTATAGAATTTTACCACTAACCACACTAACCATCACGAACAATACACAGAAATCTGCCTCAGGATATAATCGCTAAATCCTTTAACAAGTCCACGGCTATTTTAACAAAAAGCAATATTGAAACCAGGGCAAGAACAAGGCGAATTAATTTCTTGCCCGTTTTTATCGCCATCCTTGAGCCCAAAAAACCGCCTGCCACGGAGCAGACCATGCAGGGAATAGCGATCGGAAAAAGAATTTTACCGCTTATAAGCCAGGTGATCATGGCGGTGAAGTTGGAAGAAAAGTTGATAAGCTTGGTACTCCCCACGGACTTAATCAAATCCAGATGAACTATACCTGAAAGCAGAAGCGTCAAAAACATTCCCGTCCCCGGCCCAAAAAAGCCGTCGTAGCAGCCAAGCGCCAGCCCTATAAGCGATGAAGAAATTATTTTAAAGTGCGCCGTCCTTTGTACGGCGGAATCCGAGTCCCCCGCGCCGCGCTTTGTAAAGATAAAAATTCCCACAAGCGGAAGAATTACCATAAGGCATATTTGCAAAGCCCTGGGAGAAAGGGAGAGCGCAAGACGGGTTCCAATAAACGAGCCTATAATTGCCGCGATGCTTCCGGGAATGGCGGCGGTGAAATCAATGCAGCCCCCCTTTATGTAATTCGTTACCGCCATCGCGGTTCCCATTGAGGCTGGAAATTTATTTGTAGCGTAGGCGTTGTGAATCGGAATCCCGACAAATATATATGCCGGCAGGGAAATCAGCCCTCCGCCTCCGGCAATGGCGTCGATAAAAGCCGAAAGGAAAATGATGGGGCAAAGAATTAAAAGCGTAACAGTGTATGAATAATACATGACTATAATATAAGGCAGGCGTCTCCGTAACTAAAAAAACGGTAGCCCTTCTTAATTGCCTCCTTGTAGCTTTCCAGAATAAAATCCCTCCCCGCCAATGCCGATACCAGCATGAGCAGCGTAGAACCTGGGGTGTGAAAATTGGTGAACAGACAATCCACTGCCTTAAAAGTATAACCAGGATAAATAAAAATCGAAGTACTCCCCTCCCCCCGCCTGAGCCTGCCGCGGCCAGGCAGAGAATTGCCTTCTATCGAATGCTCTTCTATCCATGCCGATTCCAGTGTCCTCACGCTGGTTGTGCCCACAGCCAGAATTTTCCTTCCCTCGGCCTTTGCTTTTTCTATCAGACAGGCCGTCTCCTCACTGATGCTGTAAGTTTCCTCGTGCATCTTATGCTCTTCAATGTTTTCAGTCCGCACAGGCAGAAAGGTTCCAGGCCCGACATGAAGGGTTATAAAAACAGTTTCCATCTCCGCTTTTTTAAGCTCAGATAAAAGTTCCTCTGTAAAATGAAGCCCCGCGGTCGGCGCGGCGGCCGATCCGTGTTCCCGCGCGTAAACCGTCTGGTACCGCGCGGCGTCATCCTCTGAATCCTCCCGTCTGATGTAAGGCGGCAGAGGAATGTGGCCGTGAACATCCAGCCATGCGTCATCTATTGGATGATCAAAACGCAGAATAAAATTCCCTTCGGCTGCGCTCTGTATCTCGGCGCTCACATCGTCAAAAACATAGCGGTTCCCGGGTTTTTGCCGTTTGGATCGCTTGGAAAGAACAAGCCATGAAAGGGTATCAGTTTTTTTCAGCAAAAGGAATTCAACCTTTGCCCCTGTCGCTTCCGCTATACCGAAAAGCCTCGCCCTGCGCACACGCGAATTGTTGAACGCGATTAAGGTTCCCTTTTCAAGAATTTCCGGCAGATCGCTAACCATCCTGTGCTCAATACAGCCCTTTTCGCGGTTCATCACCATTAGCCTGCTCTGTCCCCGCTCGGCCGGAGGGTATTGGGCAATTAGTTCTTCGGGAAGTTCAAAGATATAATCGGCGGTCTTCATAGGGTTTATTGAAAGAGAAGCCCCTCGTCCTCCGTCTCTTTTGGGACTTTCAGATAGTTATACGCAAGCGCGGTAACAACCCTGCCGCGCGGAGTGCGCTGGATAAGGCCGGCCTGTATAAGGTAAGGCTCGTAATAATCTTCCAGGGTGTCTACGGACTCTCCGATTGAAATGGCCAAAGTCTCGGCGCCCACAGGCCCGCCTCCGTACCGTGTGATTATTATTTTAAGAATTTCCCTGTCGTACCTTTCAAGACCCAAGGTATCTATTTCCAGGCGCTTAAGGCTTTCTTCAACAATTTCTTTAGTGATCAGCGGTTCTGCTTTCATTGAAGCTGCTTTAGCAGAAGCTACTTTAGTAGCATTAATCTGCGCGAAATCCCTTACGCGGCGCAGAAGCCGGTTTACCACCCTCGGCGTTCCCCTGGCCGACCTTGCCAAAAGCGAAGCCGCGTTATCGTTAATCGCAATACCCAGTATCCCCGCCGAGCGCCTGACAATGGCCTCCATGTCTTCGATTTCGTAAAACGAAAAACGGAAGGTGATACCGAAGCGGCTTATCAGCGGGCTTGAGACATTTCCCGCTTTTGTGGTCGCCCCCACAAGCGTAAAGGGCTGAATGGGTATCCTTATGGTTCTGGCGCTCGGCCCCTGACCTATAATCCAGTCCAGCTCGTAATCTTCCATCGCTATATAAAGCATTTCTTCAATAGCGGGCTTCAGCCTGTGAATTTCATCGATAAAGAAAACCGACTTCTCGCTGAGAGTGGTCAGTATTCCCGCAAGATCCTTCGGCTTTTCAAGAGCCGGCGCGGAGGTAACTTTAAAATCCGCCCCAAGCTCATGGGCTACAACCTGGGCCAGCGTGGTTTTTCCAAGGCCGGGCGGGCCGATCAAAAAAAGATGATCGAGGCTTTCGTTCCTCTTCCTTGCGGCTTCTATAAAAACAGCGAGATTTTCTTTCATGGCCTTTTGACCCTGGAATTCCGCGATGCTGCGGGGACGCAGAGCCGTGTCGCGGCCGTCTTCTTCCGGATGCTTCTCAGGGTGCAAAAGTCCTTTCGCTGTTGTGTCTGTCGCTTTCCCCATACCTTACCCTAGTATCCTATCAAATACAAACACAATAATTTTTTACCACGAACCACACTAAAAACACGAACTCTTAATATCCAACTTGTCGTTGTTCGTGTTGGTTCGTGTGGTTAGTGGTTAATTATTACCGCTTAAATATACAATGGCCTGCTTGAAAAGCAGCTTTTCTTTTTCCTCGCCGGATACGCCCGGCGGAAGTTCACCCTCGGCCCTCGCAAGTGCATCGGCGGCGGCGCGTTTATCGTAACCCATGCCGGCAAGGGCTTCCAACAGATCTCCGTATGGAGTTTCCGCCGCGGTCTTTGCCTTGGTCAGTTTGCCCTTTAGGGCCAGAATCATCTTTTGGGCGGTTTTTTTTCCAAGCCCCGGCACCGCCTCCAGACGGGCCAGGTCTTCGGTTTCAAGGGCCTTTTCAAGCTCCTCCTGACCGATGCCGCCCATAATTTTAAGAGCGCCCTTAGGCCCTATTCCCTCTACCTTAAGGAGTTCCAGGAAGGTGCTTCGCCTCTCTTCCGCGCAGAAACCGTAGAGCTTCATCTGGTCTTCTTTGTGGTAAAGCCAGGTAAAAATCCGGCCTTCTTCTCCGGCGCGGGGCAGGCGGGAAATGTCAGTGGCAGGAACCGCAATGTCCCACTCCAGGCCGCCAGAGACAATAAAAACACTGTCAACCGATTTTTCCGTTATTGTTCCCAGTATGCTGTTAAACACGCTTAAACTATAGCATATAAGCAATCACTTGACATCCCACTAAAAAGAGTCAAAAATGTATAAAATACGGAGCAAAGGATGAAAACAATTCTGATAGTTGACGACAGTCGAATTATGAGAAACCTTGTAAAGAGTACGCTCACAGAACTACAAATTCCCAGCCAATTTCTTGAAGCGGAGAACGGGAAAAAAGCCATCCAGCTCCTTGAAACAAATAAAGTTTCCCTTATTTTGCTGGACTGGAATATGCCGCAAATGGACGGCATGCAGTTTCTAAAAAAAGTCAGATCAATGCCTGATTATAAGGAACTTCCCATCATCATGGTTACTTCCGAATCAGCGAAGTATAACGTTGTTGAAGCCCTACAAAACGGCGCGACCGACTACATTGTAAAACCGTTTAGTGATAAAGTGTTTATGGAAAAATTATCGGAAATAGAATTCTAGGAGAAAAAGTGGAAAAATACATCCGGCTTTTTACATTTACAATAGAAGAAAAGAAATGAAAAAAAACCCCGCAGGAATTATTTTTTCAATCTTCATCGGAAACCGGTACTCAAAGCTGGAAAAAATCAACGATCAGGCAAAATATTTGATCCTGAATTTCGTCTTCATAGTCGCCTTGATTCCCCTGACTTTTCTCGGCTATGTGTTAATATATGTTGATCGAACAAGGTCCATCGTTGATTTTTCTCTGGCGTTTTTGCTTCTGACCAGCATTGTACTCTTACGTACGAAATTACCTTTGAAAGCGGTTCCGTTTATCATAGTGCCTCTTTTCGGGGTTTATACCCTCTATCTTTTACGACAGGGAACCCTTGAATTCTGGACCGCGGCGTGGATTTTTACCTTCCCGCTGATAGCTATTATACTCTGCCAGATGACCGCGGGGCTTATTCAATCCCTGCTCGTTCTTGCCGGAGCGATTGCGATCATGTATGTCCCCGGGATCGGAGAATACATGCTTAAAGACATCAGAATCAGATTTATCATCGTTTATTCTCTTATTTTGAGCCTGACCGTTATCTACGAGCTTATCAGCATAATGAAAGACAAAAAAGAAGAGGCTCTTAACGCTCAACTTGCCAATGAAAGAGACGTAATTCAAACAATGCAAAACAATATCCAGCAGGGGATATTCCTGATGGATTCGGAGCTTAAAATCCTGCCGGGGTATTCAAAGCCCCTTCTTGCCATTCTTTCTTATTACGATTCAAACCTCGACGGAAAAAACTTTCTTGATTTGCTTCAGGCGTCTCTTGATGTCAAACAGCTTCAGACAATGAAAGGCTACTTCTCCATGATTTTTTCAAAATCAAAAAGCGCAAAAGTTCTTGAAACCGCTAACCCCATCTCGGAATTTGAATACCGCGTCGATGATCGCGTAAAAACTATCACCACAAATTTTCACCTTATTGAACGCTCAGAGGGCGTACCTGTAATTATAGGGATTATCCAGGATATATCCAAAGAAAAAGAGTTTGAAAGTGAAATGCAGGCTCAAAGAGAAGTCCAGGAAATGGAAATGAAAAATATTTTCGACGTCCTCCAGGTCGATCCTCTTGTATTTAACGACTTTATTGAAGATACGGACGCGAATTTCAATTACATAAATACGATTCTGAAAGACAGATCCCTGACAGAAAAGCAAGTGCTGACAAAATTTTTTCAGACTGTTCACGCCATTAAGTCCGATGCCCTTATCCTCGGCCTTGAAACTTTCGGCAAAAAACTCCATACGCTGGAGGACGATGTAAAAGCTGTATCCGCTTATGACAAGATCCAGATTGATGATGTCCTGGATCTTGCGGTGAAACTTGAAGGCATATTAAAAGAAAAAGACGAATATATAAAGATCACAAAAAAGATTGAGTCTTTTAAAATCTCCAACCAGATAGATACCGTTTTATTCCAGTCACTTTCAAAGGCGGTTCAAAAGGTCGCGGAAGAAACTAAAAAGAAGGTTGAGTTAAAAGTCGGACAGGTGGACATTTCCATTCTTGAATCCAAACTTCGCAAACCCATTAAGGATATTTTATTCCAGTGTGTAAGGAATTCAATTTACCACGGAATTGAACCATTGGATGAAAGAATCAAAAAAAATAAAAAACCTGCGAGCCTTCTGGTATTCAGCATTCAAAATGTTAACGGCAAGGCCGAGGTAACCTTTTCCGATGACGGCCGCGGACTGGACTGGGAAAAAATCAGGAAACGGTATATCGAATTAAACCCGGAAGCCAAGGATACCAGCAAAAAGGCGCTTCTTGTGGCGATTTTCTCGCCGGAATTTTCCACTTCCGGGGAAACCACTGCCGTTGCCGGACGCGGTGTCGGCCTTAGCCTTGTTAAAGATCTGGTAAAAGAAAATAACGGAATCATTAAAGCAGATTCATCCGAATCCGGCCTTACCCTTAAGTTTATATTCCCTATTCCTGACAAGGCATAATGTGAGAAGCGCTGATCGCCGCGCCCAAGGCATCGGCGGCGTGATCCGGCTTTGGTATTTCCTTTAATCCCAGAATAAGGCGCACCATTTCCTGAATCTGGCTTTTATCGGCTCTGGTTACCCCCACAACAGCTTTTTTTATGGCGTTGGGAGTCAGCTCCCTGATGGGAAGCCCCTGGCTTGTCAAAGCCAAAAGCAGAACGCCGCGGGCTTCCGCAACAGACATGGCGCTGGAAATGTTTTTGCCGAAATAAAGGTTTTCTATGGCGGCTTCGCGGGGCTTGTAAGCTTTCAGCACTTTTAAAAAAGAAGTATGGATGATATGCAGCCGCTTGCCTCTGGGGTCTTCCGCACCGGTTTCGATACAGCCGTGGGCAACATAGAACAAACGATTTTCTGAAAACTCCACCACGCCCCAGCCGGTTGAAGCCAGACCGGGGTCAACACCGATTATTCTGAATCCGTCACTCAGACTCAAACCCGTCGGGGATATTTATGTTGGAGTAGACGTTTTGAACGTCGTCGTTTTCTTCCAGCTTATCGATTAGCTTCAGCACTTTGGCGGTAGCGTCATTATCCAATGAAACATCGGCTTCCGGAACCATGCTGATCTCCGCGCTCATGGTTTCAAAACTTTTTTCGGTTAAAGCGTTCACTACGGTTTCAAAATCTTCAGGCGCGGTGGTAACCTCAATGACGCCGTCTGAAAGGGACACGTCTTCGGCTCCTCCCTCAATGGCCACTTCCATCACCTGGTCTTCGGTGTACTTTTCCCCGTCCAAAGTGATGACCCCAAGGCGCTTAAAGAGCCTGGACACCGATCCGGCCGTGGCAAGCTGACCGCCGGCGCGGGTAAGGATATTCCGCACGTCCGCGGCTGCCCGGTTTTTGTTGTCCGTCAACACTTCGATAAGCAGGGCCACTCCGCCCGGCGCGTAGGCTTCATAGGCGAGTTCCTCGTAAGTAACGCCTTCCAGTTCTCCGGTTCCCTTTTTAATAGCCCTGTCAATATTGTCTTTGGGCATATTGGCAGCTCTGGCTTTTAAAACGGCAGTCCTTAGCCGCGGATTCCCTTCAGGGCTTCCCCCGCCCATACGCGCCGCAATCGAAATTTCCTTAATTAGCTTTGTAAACATCTGACCGCGTTTCGCGTCAGCGGCGCCCTTTGCATGCTTTATGGTAGCCCATTTACTGTGTCCGGACATTATTTCTCCTTCTCTTTACGCAGAAAAGCGCGTTTTCGCACAGTATACCTGATACAACATCTCCAACTAATCAAATCGCGATTTTTACTTCCACTTTACCTTTCTGGATGGATTTTTCAATAGACTCTTTGTAAAGCCTTTCATACCACTCATAGTTGAATGGCGCTTTATTCCGGACTATAGGCTTAACCTGATATTCAATCTTGTCGTGACAAGATTCGCAAATATCCCTGTGAGCCACATGGAAGTAATTGCGCCCGGAAACGGGGTTTTCCATAACATTGCCGCAAATATCGCAAGTAAGGGTCTTCATAAATAAACTCCTTCGTTGTTAATAATTATGATTGATATTACAATAAGTACACCGAAAGCGCACTATAAGGCGAAAATCAATCATTTACTAAATGATTGTACTCCCTTATAAGGAAAAAGTCGAGGGGTATGCAATGAAAAACGGAAAAATAATGATAAATAATACCGAATACAGCAAAGAAAACGTTTTTATTATTGCGGAACTGGGGACAGCGCACGGCGCGGACCCTGTAAAAGCAGGGGAACTTATCGATGCGGCTGCCGAGGCCGGGGCTGACTGCATAAAGTTTCAAATCGTCTATGCCCATGAGATACTGCACCCCAATACCGGCGATGTGGAGCTGCCGGGAGGTAAAATCCGGCTGTTTGACAGGTTCAAAGAACTGGAGGTTGCCCCCTCATTTTTCGCCGAAATGAAGGAAAAAGTTGAAAAAAAGGGGCTTGTCTTCCTTTGCACTCCTTTCGGCCTTCAAAGCGCGCGGGAATTAAACACATTACAGCCGAAATGTATAAAAATCGCCTCTCCTGAGCTTAACTATTCCGCTTTGATAAGGGAAATTGCCTCTTATAACCTGCCGGTTTTGCTTTCATCCGGTGTTTCCAAACTGGGTGACATCGAAGAGGCGCTCTCGATTATGGATGAAAACGCTAACGGAAGGCCCCCCGTATGCCTTTTACACTGCGTAACTTCCTATCCGGCCCCGGAAAAGGACTATAACCTAAAGGTTTTAAAAAGCCTGGCCGGAGTTTTCGGCGTTCCGACAGGCGTCAGCGATCATAGCCTTGACCCATGCCTCGTACCGGCCCTTGGAACCGCCATGGGGGCCGCCGTAATCGAAAAGCACTTTTGTCTCTCACGTTCCGACAGCGGGCTGGACGATCCCATTGCCCTGCCTCCCGCGGAATTTGCCCAAATGGTCAAGGCGATTCGCGGGGCTGAAAAAGCGGGTTCAGAGGCGACTATTGACGCGATGCGCCGTGAACACGGAAGCGGCCTGGTAGAAAGCGTCCTTGGGGATGGCATAAAGCGCCTCGCCCCCTCGGAAAAGGCAAATTACACGCGGACAAACCGCTCCATACACGCGCTCAGAGACATAAACGCTGGTGAAACCATCGAAAGGGATATGATTGCCTGTCTTCGCACCGAAAAAATACTTACGCCGGGTCTGTCCCCATCATGGGAGGAGCAGATTATTGGGCTAAAGGCAAAAAGATTCATACCGGCAGGGGGAGGGATCTGCCTGGGAGATATATAAGAGCTTGTCCCCAAAACCAACACGAACAAACCAAAAAAGGCTTCACGCACGGTCGGATGGTTCTGTAGGATACCGAGCGTGATCCCGGCTAAAAAGACTAACCTACAGAACCGTCCAACTGAAGGTCGGCGGTAGATACCTTCGTGTTGCCGTGTTACTGCTTTGCCCATGTATATGGCGAAGCCCCAGTGCCAGCTCCGCTTCTTGTATACGTTCCTTTGCCCCCTGCCTTGTACGCTGTTTGCAAACTATTGCTACCGGGGAATGAACTAGCGTCGGAGATAGTGGTATCCGCCCTTTGAAACGTTACGCTGGTAAGGCTCTTGCAAGAGTAAAAAGCGCTATTCCCAATGCTGGTAACGTTGGCGGGTATGGTTACGCTGGCAAGGGCGGTACAACCATTAAAAGCATAATTTGAAATGCTGGTAACGCCGCTTCCTATGGTTACGCTGCTAAGGCTGGCGCATTCACTAAAAACTCCATCTCCAAGGGTGGTAACGCTGTCCGGTATTGTTACGCTTTTAAGGCCGGTGTTTCGAAAAGCCTGATATCCAATGCTGCTAACCCTATTTCCTATGGTTACGCTGGTAAGGTATTTGCAATCTCTAAAAACGCTACTCCCAATGCTGGTAACGCTGTTTCCTATGGTTATGCCGGTAAGTCTGTCGCAACCCCAAAAAGCGCCATCCTCAATGCTGGTTATGGTACTGCCAGAAAGGTCAAGGTTGATGTATTTGTCCGATACTGTCCCGTTACTAAATTTGGATAGGCTGTTAACATTCAGTTTAACGGTATAAGGCGAGGAGTCGCTATTGGCTGGTTGGTTTTTTAACCACGCTGTCATATCGGGAATGCTGGTAAAGGTATTGCTGCCGCCTCCGCCGCCTGTAACTGTAACGGAACAAGTGGCGGTTTTACCTCCGTCCGCAGTAGTAACGGTAATTGTCGCTGAACCCGCCGCGACAGCGGTAACCGCGCCGTTATTTACGGACGCTATACTGGCGTTACTGGAAGACCATGTTACCGCTTTGTTAGTCGCGTTGGAAGGGCTGACAGTCGCCGTTAAGGTTTCTGTTCCACCGACAGCCAGGGAAAGACTGCTTTTATTAAGCGCTACTCCTGTAACGGCTACGTTGCTGCCGCCACCGCCTCCACCTCCGCCGCCTGTAACGGTAACGGAACAGGTAGCGGTTCTGCCTCTGTCCGCAGTAGTGACGGTAATTGTCGCCGAACCCGCCGCGAGAGCGGTAACCGTGCCGTAGGTTACAGTCGCCACGTTGGGATTGCTGGAACTCCAACCCACTGTTTTGTTAGTCGCGTTGGAAGGGCTGACAGTCGCCGTTAAGGTTTCTGTCCCCCCGACAGTCAGGGAAAGACTGCTTTTATTAAGCGTTACTCCTGTAACGGCTACCTCACCGGGGCCTGGGTTATAGCCGCCGCCGGGGCCGCTGTCGTCATCGCAGGCGACCATTGAGAACCCGATTACCACCATGAGGGCGATAATGCCTAATTGTTTTTTCATGTTTTTCATAATGAAAAACTCCTTTGCGATTTATCGCGTTAGAAATAAAAAAGCCACAAAAAAAGAAATCTTCGTACAAGAAATTTCAAGTATATTCCTATAGTTCTATATATAGAACATATAGATTTTTGTCAATAACCAACCCTACTGGTTTAATTAGGTATTGATATATGGGGATGTATGCGATAATTGATAGACGGGCAGGAATTAAGGAGTATTCTTGGCAAGGGGATACGGTTTTACAGACACCAGAGGCAGTTATCTCAGGCTAACCTTGCGGAAAAGGCGGAAATTTCAGTCACTTTTCTCAGTAATATAGAACGGGGCATAAAATATCCGACTTCGGATACCTTGTCCGCTATAGCCAATGTGCTTGGGGTTGAGGTATTTGAACTGTATCGCCATGACCATTCACCCGCAGAACATAGGGACATGTTTGAACGGTTCAAAATTGATATAACCAAAAATGTACTTGAAACCCTTGAAACTGTATACAAGGCTTATGATAAATAATGCGGCCTAATTTCTTAAATCCTCACACCGGTTGTTTATGGTTATTAGGGCTACACGGAAATCAATTTTACCACAAACCACACAAACCATCACGAACTTGCTGTTAGATAAACCATTTTAACCTTCAGATTCCATGAAATTAATAAGGATCAAGAGGGGAACCGCGAACCTCTGGTTCGACGCCCTTTGGGCTCGGTTGAGGAGCATGAGAGTTTTACGGTAGATATCGGAGTGACGGTTCGTGGCGTTCGCGTGGTTCGTGGTAAATTATTTGAAAATTGATTTCCGTGTTAGGGCTATACGCTATATTGTAAAACCCGCATTGATATTATAAACTAGCGCAAGGAGTCTTTGAACAATGCCCACAAAGCCTAAAAAAATAGATGCAAGAGAATCAAACCGCCTGCGCCAGCAGCGTTTCCAGGAAAGACACCGGGATGAGATAAACGAAAAAAGGCGGGAAAAATACGCCGATCGGAAAGAAAGCGGCCGCTGCCCCAGGTGCGGAAAAAAACTCAGGTCCTCAAAACGCACCCTTTGCAAAGACTGCCTTGAAAGAGCCAGATACTATAACCAGGGTTAAAAGCTTGTCCCAAAAAAACAATATCTTTAGAATTTTACCACAAACCACACTAACCATCACGAACAACGACAAGTAGAATATTACAAGTTCGTGTTTTTCGTGTGGTTCGTGGTAGAATCTCTTTATTCCTATGTTTTCGTACCTATAGCTCAGATGCGGTTATCTGAATAATCTCCAAAGTACGCTTTGCGCAAATATCCCAGGAAAAGTTACGGGCCTGTTCCAGACCTATGCGCTGGCAGTTCCGGTGAACGTCCCTATTGGCGGTTAATGTAATCATTCTTTCGGCCATATCCTCGGCGTCCATAGGATCAAAATAAAGAGCCGCGTGCCCCGCCGCCTCCGGTAATGACGCGGCTCTGGCGCATGCAACCGGCACTCCGCTGGCCATCGCCTCAAGAATCCCCATGCCGAATCCTTCATACATTGAGGGTATAACAACTATGTCGGAGCCGGCGTACAATTCCGGAAGGCTTGCGGCGGGAAAATGGCCGGTAAAGAAAATATCGTTCCTGTAAGGAGAGGCTCTGGCGGCGTTTTTTACTTTTTCCGCGCCCTTGCTGTCCGCGCCGGCCAGAACCAGGCGGTGGGGATATCTGGTCTTTTCCTTAAAAATACCGAACGCTTCGATAAGTTTTACGTGGTTTTTAAGAGGGTGTTCTATTCTGGAAGCGTAAAGCACATACGGACGCCTGAAACTAAAAGGCTGGATAAGCACTACGCTTTCTTCTATTCTGGGACGCGGATAGAAGGCCGTCAGATCGATGCCGTTGGGAACCACCTCGATATTTTTTTCCTTGACGCCTGTTTTATCTATCAGTTCCTGCTTGACCCAGGATGAAACCGCGATAATCCTGTCCAGCCTTCTTAAAGCGCTGGGAAGCAGCATACGGATAAGCATTTTTATTTGGGCGTGGCTTTTCTTGTCCACCCAGGGGGCCATGTCGTGCACAACCCCAACTGTAGGACAGGGCGAACCAAAGGGCGGCCTCTTATGGGCAGCCGGAAAAAAACAGGCGTTCCAGGCCCGCTGACGCGCCAATTTTGGATACCGCGTAACATGCCAAAATGAATTGGCCAACTGGCTGTTTATTGTACATCTTGACATGAACTCCAGATCCGGCGCGGCCTCGCTGTAGGCGAAACGGTCGTAATTCCAGCCGAAAAGCTCAAAATAGTCATCCCCGGAAGGAGGAATTCGTTTTAAAATATTCATTAAATAGACGCCTATTGCCGATTTGCCGCTGCCGCAGGCAAAAGTGTCTATCCCTATCTTCATCGCAATAGCATAACAGGCCTGAACCTTAAATACAACCAAAATTTTATTTTTATCGGTTAAAGCGCAAAATTAAGTGAAAATCTCCATTATTTAAGTAAAAATCCTTCATTTTCATCAAATTTTTGCCTTAAGACTCTTGTTACACAACATATAGCGTGATATAATAACAACTGAAAAATAATCCACTATATATATGGCGCTATATGCCGATATAATACTAGAGGTAGCACTAGATGCGTTGCCCCCATTGCGGCAGCTTTGACGACAAAGTAATTGAATCAAGAACCCTCGCAAACGGAGACGCCATACGCAGAAGGAGAGAGTGTATATCGTGTAGTTACCGCTTCACCAGTTATGAGCGTACTGAGGACAAGCAGTTCATGGTAATTAAACGGGGCGGCCGCAGGGAGCCCTTTGACAGAACCAAGATTGAGCGCGGCGTAAACCGCGCGCTGGAAAAGCGGGCTGTTTCTCAAATGGGCATTGAAAGCCTTGTAAACGAGATCGAAGATCAGGCCGCCATTCTGGGAAAGGTAAACCACGAAATTGACGCCGGGACAATAGGCGATCTTGTGCTGGAAAAGCTGGCCGCCCTGGATAAGGTGGCCTATATAAGATTTGCTTCAGTTTACCGGCATTTCGAAAACCTGGATGAATTCTTGCGTGAAATTCAAAAAATAGACGGACAAAAAGGCGAAGCCTTAGAGCGATAAAAAGGGGGAATAGGTTTTGATTAAGCAGGTGGTCAAAAGGTCGGGGGAGATAGAGGGATACGACCGGACCAAGATTTCAAACGCCGTAAAAAAGGCCTTTAACGCGGCGGAGACAGTAAAAAACCCGGAGGAATTTCAGGCCAGAATCGAGAAGATTACCTCCAGGGTAGAGGCTTTAATACGTGAAATGATGTCCTCAAGGCACCCCAATTCCATTCCGGCCATTGAGGAGATTCAGGATTTAGTAGAGAACACTCTAATCGAAGAAAAAGAAACCAGTGTAGCCAAGGCTTATATTCTATACAGGGCCCGCCATGAGGCAATGAGGGACGCCAAAAAGCTAATGCTGGATATTGACAGCACAATGGACGGCTATCTAAAACAGTCGGACTGGCGGGTAAACGAAAACGCCAACGTCAATTATTCGCTGGGCGGGCTTATCCTTCACAACTCGGGAAGCATCACTGCCAATTACTGGCTAAAAAACATTTACCCGGAAGAAATTGCCTCGGCGCACCGGAACGCAGATTTCCACATACATGATCTTTCAATGTTTTCAGGTTACTGCGCGGGCTGGTCTTTAAGGCAGCTCGTTAACGAGGGTCTGGGAGGGGTGTCGGACAAGATCACCAGTAAGCCGGCCAAACACCTTTCAACCCTGATGCAGCAGGCCGTGAATTTTTTGGGCTGTTTGCAAAATGAATGGGCCGGAGCCCAGGCGTTTTCTTCTTTTGACACTTACATAGCCCCCTTTGTAAAAGCGGATAAACTTTCCGACAAGGAAATCAAACAATGCCTGCAAAGTTTTATTTTCGGGGTGAATACCCCGAGCCGCTGGGGGAGCCAGGCGCCCTTCACCAACATCACTTTGGACTGGACAGCTCCGGTTGATCTTAAGGGAAAAAAGGCCCTGGTTGGAGGAGAAGAACAGGATTTCTGCTACGGAGACTGTCAGGAAGAAATGAACCGCGTAAACCGCATCTTTATCGAGCTTATGCTTGAGGGAGACGCGGAAGGCCGGGGCTTCCAATACCCGATTCCGACTTACAACATTACCTCCGATTTTGACTGGGAAAGCGGCAACGCCCGGCTTCTCTTTGAGATGACTTCCCGTTACGGTACGCCCTACTTTCAGAATTTCGTCAATTCCGACCTTAACCCCTCCGATGTGCGTTCCATGTGCTGCCGCCTCCAACTGGACAAACGGGAACTGCGAAAGCGCGGCGGCGGTCTTTTCGGCTCCGACGAGCTTACCGGCTCCATAGGGGTTGTTACCATCAATCTTCCCCGGATCGGCTACCTCGCCAAAGACGAAGAAGAATTTTACCGCCGTCTGGAACAGCTCATGGTACTGGCAAAAGAAAGCCTAAGGATCAAACGCAAGATCGTCAGCCACCTTTTAGAGGGCGGGCTCTTTCCGTATACTAGGCGCTATCTTAAAACCCTGGATAACCACTTTAGCACCATAGGACTGGTGGGCATGAACGAATGTCTGTTAAATTTCCTTGGCAGGGAATTCACCATAGCCACCGAAAAGGGCCGTACTTTTGCCCTTGATGTCCTTGGCTTTATGCGGAATAAGCTCGCCGACTTCCAGGAGGAAACAGGGGAACTCTTTAACCTTGAGGCCACCCCCGCCGAATCCACGTCCTACAGGCTTGCCAAGCATGACAAAAAGAAATACCCGCGCATTATCACCGCCGGAAAGGATGAGCCTTACTATACAAACTCAACTCAGCTTCCGGTAATGGAAACCGACGACATTTTTGAGGCCCTTGATTTACAGGAAAAACTCCAGACCGCCTATACCGGCGGCACGGTTTTCCATTGTTTCCTCGGCGAAGCTATTGAAGACTGGCGGGTATGCAGGGATCTGGTCAAAACAATAGCCGGTAATTACAGAATTCCTTATTTTACAATTTCGCCTACTTTCTCGGTGTGTCCTGAACACGGATACCTGAAGGGCGAGCATTTTACCTGCCCCAAGTGCAGGGAAGAAAAAGAAAACGAACTACGCGAAAAAATCGTGGTATTGGAAAAAGAGCGGAAAGCCGTTTTGGCTGCCGCAACAATATAGCACTTAGCAGGAGATATTTATGAGAAACCTTGAGGTCATTGAAAAAGATTTAGCCGAGGCGAGGGAGGCCCTTTCATCCGTGGAAGGGACGCCGGCTGAAGTTTACAGCCGTATCGTGGGTTATTACCGGTCGGTACGAAACTGGAACCGGGGAAAGAGGGAGGAATACGGCGAGCGGCAGCTTTACCGTATCAACGAATTGCGCGCCGCCGCTTCTCCCCGGCCTGTTCCAACAGAAGAATCGCTGCTTCTGCTCTTCATCCGCGCTTCCTGCCCGGCCTGCCCTCCTGCCAAGGCCGCGGCGGGAAAATTGGGCATCCCGGTTGAGCTTGTAAACGCGGACACGGCGGAGGGCATGGCCGAGGCGGTAAAACGCAACGTGATGTCTACCCCAACGGCGATACTCATTTCCAAGGGTGGTGAAGAACTCGCCAGGGCCGGAAACGCGGAAACAATAGGCAGGCTGCTTGCCGCCGCTTCCTGATACTTTGGAACATCTAGTATCTATAAGGAATTTACCACGAACCACACCAACCCCACGAACGTTAATCATATATTTTATAGTTGTTCGTGTTGGTTCGTGATGGTTTGTGGTAAAAAATATTAAGAATTGTTATGGGAAGAATGTAAAGTACTAGACTTTACGTACTAGTCATGAGTAGCGTAAGAATACAGCTCAGGAAGACCAGCTTTGTTGACTATCCCGGGCGTATTTCGTCGGTCTTTTTTTTCTACGGATGTAATCTTCGCTGTCCCTGGTGCCATAACCGCCAGCTAATTAGCGGCGCAGAGGAAGACCATATCAGCGTCGAAGAGGGTCTGGCCCATTTACACAAGCGCAAACAGGTTCTTGGAGGCGTGGTATTAAGCGGCGGAGAGCCATGCCTTTACCCCGATCTTCCTGACATCATAAAAGAAATAAAAAAAATAGCCCTGCCTGTAAAACTGGACACCAACGGAATGTTTCCCTCGCTTTTAGAAAAAATTTTCTCGCTGGAAGAAAGCCGTCCCGATTATATAGCCCTCGATCTTAAAATCGCGCCGGAGCGCTACAGGAACCTGCTTGCCGGTAGGGAAGAGACACTAGACCCCGCTTCGCTGCTCCGCCAAAGCGCCCGGTTAATCAGCGAGTCCGGCATCAGCCACGAATACCGTACCTTGGCGCTGCCTGAAGACTTCGTCAGCGAAGAAGACATCGAAGCGCTTGCCCCTCTGGCGGATAACTCCCCCTGGTATTTCAGGCCCTTTTCGGGCGGAAACTGCCTGGACAGCGCCTGGAATGCCCTGGAGAGCCCTGCCGCCGAGAAAACCGAGGCTTTGGCAGAGAAAGCAAGGGAGCTGGGGAGAACAGGAATTGCCAAAAGCTAAACTAAGGAATTTTACCACGAACCTCACGAACCGTAATTTGATATCTGAGCTTGGTTCGTGTTGGTTAGTGTGGTTAGTGGTAGAAATAATGTATGCATTGGCTCTGACTGACTTTCCTATTAGTGCTATACTTTCGGGTGAAGGCTATGAAAAAAAAACACTGGCTGCTATTTGCTTTATTTGTTATTTCCTTTTTGGTTTGGGCTCAGGAAACCAGGCCGATTATACAGTTTACTCCCTTTGCTTCCCAGGGAATAAGCAACGAAGAGATCCGTTTTATTGAATCTTTGATCCAGTCTTATGTTTCAGACTCAGGTGAGTTGGTTTATAGTTACGACAACATTCCCTCTGACGCGCATTTATTAGGCAGGGGGTTTTTAACCGGTTCCTGGAACAGAACTCCCGATTATATCCTTTCGGGGAGCGTCTACCTCGAACGGAAAATAAGGATTTTTACGCTGGAAATTCGCAATACCCGCACTGACGAAATTACCAAAACCGTCACAGAACACAAAACAGCCGGAGATCTAATATTAAGGGCACGTTCGCTTGTGGAAAACATCATTAAGTTTCCTGTTTTTTCCGAAATGGAATCGGCGGCTGTAAACGAAGCCGGCCGGGAAATCCCTCAAAAAATCACCGAGACCGGCATAGCGGGAACATGGCGGGGAGAACCGGGGATAGAGATAATCCGCCTTCAGCCTGGGGGACGGGGAACGGCCTTCTTTTCTTCGGGGGCGCAAATGAACCTAAGATACGCAATCGAAGGCAATACCCTTAAAGTTTGGCAGAATTCCCCAAATAACGAACGCTTTTATTATCCTAATCCGCCTGAAATCGCGAAACAGCTTTCAGAGCAGGCGGAGCCGATGCGCTGGGAATTTATGCTTTATTCGGGCGGAAACCGCCTTAGAGGAACAAAAATATCGACTGAAATCCGGGTTTTGCAGAACGGAAATACGGAATTGCTTAGCGAAACAACAAGGGACGCGGTTTTAATCCGTTCGTACTATTAAGCCTAAACCCTCTACAAGGGATCCCTGAAGAGCTTAAGTATGTCAAAAACGACCATACACAAAAAAATACTGGCGCCCGAGCAAAAGGCAATCATCACTATGGTCTTTTCTGGGACATATTGGGGGTCGGCAACGGTAATTATCTTGCCTGGGAAAGTCTTATTTTTTTGATTCACCCCAAGACCGACTATGCGCATGAACTTTTCTTTAGAAGAGGCATAACCCTGTTCACGGGCATAAACGGCAAGCGTGTCTTTATCGTAAAGGAGGGAATTCATTGTGTCTTCCAGTTCCTGATTTATCGATCTTAGGGATTCTATATTTGCTTCCTGCTTTTTTTGTTCATTTTCGAGCTGCCTGAAGGCGGAAAACCCTTTAGCGCCTGATAACAGGAACAGAGAGGCATATATTAAAACTCCTGCCCAGAGCGAAAAGAGGTATTTAGCCATTTTCATTACCTAAATTAACGGTATTTTCCCTTTTATCCTTTAGGAAAGAGCCATTGACTCGCAACCCGTGTTAGCGGGCGGTAAATCCATTCCTTAAAAGAGCCAATGGCGAAGCCATTGACAACAGGAAAAGCATTGGGTTACCCTTTATATTGTGAACAGTGTAAACTTTCCCACAAATTGTTATGGAAGATCGTTATTTTTGCCGATAATACAATAGAGGTATACTCGTTGACAGTCATGTGTTATTTAGCGGGAGCATTTCATGGCAAAAGATAAAAAACCTTCTATATTTGCTGATCGGGGGAATATTGGCTCTCCCGATGAGTTGGATGAATACGGCGTGTGGGTAAAAAGTGAGCCGCAAGACTTGTCCCAGGCTTTCCCTGAAACAGATGGAATTTCCACAGAAATACCAGATACAAATGAACTTGATTCGGTAATACCTGATTTGGAGGATCTTCCCGACTTTGATACACTTGGGGCGGCATACCAGGACAGCGGCGCTTCATTAAATATTCCTGTTGATGACTTTTCCCTGCCTGATCTTGAACCTGAGCTTGAAATAAATGACAAAACAGATAAAGCGCCCGAAGAAGATAACGACAGCGACGTTTTTAATTTCGGAGAACTCCCGGAACCGGTAGAATTGGATTCCGGAAATCCTGATTCCGGAGATTTGGATTCTGCGAAATTAGACTCCGATGACGATGAAGACTTTAAAGAAATTTCCATGGATGAATTTGTCGGCATACAAGATTCGGCAGACCCTTTAGGGGCTACAGACTCGCTGGAACTCGATGAATCGCTAAAACTTGACGACTCGCTGGAACTTGATGACCCGCTAAAGCTTGATGAATCGCTGAAGCTTGATGAATCGCTGAAGCTTGACGAGCCGGACGAGTCATCAGACTCGTCAGAGTCTGCAGATCCATTAGAGTCTTCAGAGCCTACTGACTCACTGGGGTCCGCTGAACCCATTGAAATTGACGCCGATATTGTAAACGCGATATCCGAAACTCCGGCTCTTCCCACTGAAAAAGAAACTGTAAAAACAACTCAGACCCTGGATCTTTCCACACAGTTGTTAATGAAGATTGCCGAGGAACTGTCTTCAATAAGGAACGAACTAAGCTCTCTTAAAAAAGAGTTTTCAGGCCTCAAGACGGCCACGCCTCAAGCGGAAAGCACAGATAATGACATCCTCGGAGAAGAGGACGATGAAAAAATTTCCCTTACCGGCGATGAAATGAACAATATCCTCAATACGGCAGATTTTACCGAAGAGGCAGGGTCGGACGCGGGTATTAGCCTTTCAGAAGAGAATGAGGATGATTCGGGTGAACTAAGCCTTAGTACGGCGGATCTGGATATGGAAATCGATTTAAGTGATTCCAATTTGGAAACCCCCGAAAGCGAAACAATTTCTGCCGATACGGAAACGCCGGTCGATTCCATAGTTGACTTCAGTTCCGGTGATTCAGGTGAGCTAAATGAAATCCTCGAAAAGGGCGTTGAACCTATGACTCCCTCCCCTGCTCCTGAGGACACGAATTATCTTACCGATGATCCCCTGGCTAAGGGCGATGATAGTAATGATCTTCCTCCCGACTTAGCTGAAGCGGTCGCCGAAGAATCCATAGATCTTTCCGAAGCAGTAATTGACGAGCCTGACCTTTCTTTGGAAATCCATGATAACCCGCTTGAAGAACCTTCCCTTGAAGATATATCAATCAATCTGGATCTGTCGGATTTAGATACTTCTCATGATTCTCCTGAGCCGGATTCGACAGAATCTGGTTCTATTGAATTGGACTCTCCTGAACCGGTATCACTTGAATTGGACCCCCCGGAAATTGACACCGCGGCGCCGCTTTCAGAGGATGATTCACAAAGCGAAGATGAGCTTTCACTTCTCCCCGAAGGTTTTGAAATAGAAGGGGATGATCTCAGCGATACTTCCGGAATAGAAGAAACTCTTGACGATATGAAGGAAGAAATCGAGGAGATTCAGGAAATACCGGAAGATGTAATCGAAGAAATTGAAGACTTTGTTCCTGGAGCCGAAGAAATCGAAGCGGAAGAAAGCGCATCTGCCGCTCCTGAACCTGAACCTGAACCTGCTCCTGCTCCTGAACCGGTTGCTGTAGAAGCTCCGGCTTCCACCGCTGAAATTTCAGGAATCCCTGCGAACTTAAAAACGGAATTAAAGACGGTGCTTTCGTACATGGATCAGCTTCTGGAAGCCCTTCCGGACGATAAAATTGAAGAATTCGCCAAGTCCGAATATTACGACACCTATAAAAAACTGTTCAAAGAATTAGGGCTTGTATAATTCTCTTCCCTAAATGAATCAGGAAAAAACCGCATCTTTACATTCAAGGTACAACCCTCAGGGAGAAGCTGAGCGTTACATTGAATCACTTTCTCTGAACGGGAACATTCGCTTTTTTATCCTGATTGAGCCCGGAATGGGCTACATGGTAGCGCCCTTAAAAAGAAAAGCTCCGCGCGCAAAAATTATCGCGCTTCACGCTGAAAAACCCGTCCAAATACCCGCGGCCAAAGAACCAACGGCCAAGCTACCTACGGTAGCAGCCGACTCAGAGTGGTATCCTGAGACAGGCGTATCTGTACAAGAGTTTCTTGAAGCTGAAATTCCTGATTCAGAGGCCCATGAAATTCGCCTTTTGGAATGGAGGCCGGCGCTTAACGTTTACGGTCATTTATATCGGACTCTTGTAGAAGAAGCGGCGGCCTTTATTAAGCGCTCGGATGCAAACGCGAGAACTACCAAAGCTTTTGGTTCCAGGTGGTTTAAAAACTTTATCAATAACCTTTCGATAATTAAGACAGTTATAAACCCTGTCAGCCCTGCCAACAATAAATTTTCTGTGCCGCTACTTGTAACAGGCGCCGGGCCCGGCCTGGAAGACGCAATTCCAATAATAAAAAACGAAGCGCCGGGCGGTCTATTCATTCTGGCTTCTTCTTCGTCCATTGCCGCCCTGGAGGCCAATGACCTAATTCCCGATCTGACGATCTCAACGGATGGATCAAACTGGGCAAGGCTTCACCTTTTTAACTCTTTCAGGGGTAATTCCGCTAAAAAAGAAACCTGCCCCCTCGCTGCGGCTCTGACCGCTGCCCTTCCCTCGCAGTGTGGCGCCCTGCCGGTTTTAGTTATAAGCGACGGAAGTTTTTGGCAGGCGCTAATTCTGCGGGAACTCCGAATTCCGTTTATCGCCCTGCCCCAGCGCGGAACGGTAACCGCCGCCGCCCTGGATCTCGCGTTCGCGCTTACAGGCGGACAGATTTACATTGCCGGCATGGATCTCGCGAATTGGGATATACGTTCCCACGCGCGTCCTTACAGTTTTGACATCTTGATCGAAGAAAAAGCCTCAAGGACGAGCCCCGCGTATTCAGAAACCTACAAACGCTCTTTCCTGTTAAACGCGGGCGAAAGTTTCGGCATTTACGCATCGTGGTTTAAAAAACAGCTTTCTTTATACCCAAGGCCCCTTTATCAAATAGGAAAAAATAATCCCGTATTTGAATCAAGGGCAAATCTTCCTTTCACCGCCAGGCAAAACACAGAGGCTGAGATAAAATTTAATAAAACCGGTTTGAATTTTATTGACGCGCCATCCGAAAGGGCGATTTCAATTTTGGAAGCTTCTTTGCAAGATCCTGTACGCTCAGAAACACTGCGGAAGGAATTACAGGCTTTGCTGCTTCCGGGCAGAGAATCTGTATCAGAAAGCGATTTGGTTTTAGAATTAATTGAAGCAATACATTCAATAACCGGTTTTGCCCGCGGAGAAAGCAATGGACAATGATAATCTTTTTGAGAAAAATCTTCTTGCCCTTTCAAAAAGAAACAGGGAACTCTCCCATAGACTTTCAAAAACCGCCGCAAAAACCGGCCGCTACAAATTTCCGTCTTCCCGTTCAGGTGAAACAGTGCCTAATTGGGTAGATCAGCAAGGCGCGTCCCATCCCCTTCACTCAATGATGGATCCACGAAAAGAAGCAAAGCGTCTTATTGAAACAATACAAAGCGAAGGCTTTATTGTCCTTCTCGGACTGGGAGCGGGCTTTTACGCCGAAGAGGCGCTAAGGCGGGAAGGAACAGGCTTTGTACTGGCTGTTGAATACGATTTATGCGGCCTTGTAGAGCTGTTCCACAATATAGACTATACCTTTCTTTTTGAAGACACCAGGTTCAGCCTTGTCGTAGATTTATCCGGCGAAGAACTCAAGCAGCTTATCTTAGGCTTGTATCAGCCTGTTTTTTTCGGCGGGATAAAGGTAATTCCCCTTCGCTCCAGAACCGGTCTATTGACTGTGACTGAGAGCTTTATAAGCGCGGCAAAAGCAATTGAAGGGGCCGTTGATCAGGTCGCATCGGATTACTCGGTTCAGGCGCGCTTCGGGAAGCGCTGGCTGTCGAACATCCTAAGGAACCTTAAAACCTCAAGCGCGGTTATGGGCAGCGTCCCGCCAATAAAGAAGGCCGCGGTTTGCGCCGCCGGCCCTTCCCTTTCGCTTCAAATTCCGGCAATCCAAATAACAAGGAAAGATCGATTTCTCATTGCCGTTGATACCAGCCTTCCCTGCCTGCTTAACGCCGGAATTACGCCTGACGCGGTTATTTCGATAGATTGCCAGCATATTAGCTATTACCACTTTATGGACGGCTTACCGCAAGGGGTTCTCCTTTTTTTGGATCTCGCAAGCCCTCCCCTTCTGGCCTCCCGTTCCAAAAGCTTTCAGTTTTTTACAAGCGCCCATCCCTTAACAAGGTACATCTCTCAGGCTTGGAAACCGCTGCCGGAGCTCGACACATCCGGCGGGAACGTAACTTACGCCGCTGTGTCCCTAGCGGAGCAAATGGGCGCCGACGAAATTGAGCTTTACGGCGCGGATTTTTCCTATCCGGGCGGCGTCTCCTACGCCCGCGGCGCTTACATTTTTTCGTTTTTCGCAAAACACCAAAACCGCCTCTCCCCTCTTGAGGCCCAGTGTTCTGACTTTCTCTATCGAACGCCCCTGGAAAAAATCAGCGCCCGGGTGGAAGGCGGTTCCTGGTATTACGAAAACCGGCTCTTAAAGTTTTACCGCATGAGGCTTGAAGAAAAAAGCTTTTACATGGAGGCGGCGCTTTTTCCTGCCGAAGGGCTTGGAGCGCCGATTCGCGTAAGACAGGCTGAAGGCCGCAAGCCAAACAAAAAATCATTCTCCTCAGGCAAGGCCGCAATGGAAGCTGATAAGTTTCTTGAGCATTACAAAAGCAGGATCGCTTCTCTCCCAAAGCCTGAAAAAAGCGCCGCCTTGTTCCTTGAATCACTAAAGGACGAAGACAGGGCCGTTTTTGCAACTATTCTCCCTTTGGCCGCCTCGATAAAAAACCGTAATTCTATAGGGGACTACAGGGAACTAATTGAAGAGGCGAAGGCCTATACCATAAGACAAATAGATAAGGTTCTAGCAGACTGTAACAGCTAAAATTTAACTCAAAAATATCCTCACGCAGAGCTCGCGGAGGACGCGGAGAGCATCGCATCATTACCAAATTTTTCGTCTTCAACATGCTTTTCCTTATTTTTTATGAAATATGCATGAAAGAAGAAGCTGACTTTCTCACTACTCATAGTCCCCTGCGTCCTTTGCGCCTCCGCGTGATAAAATTCAAATAAAGTTTTAGTCTTTCCAATGTTCTAACCGAATGAAATGGCGGCGTAACCCACAAAGGAATCGGGAACATCATCATCTTCCGATTCCGGAACATCGGCGCTCGTAGAGTATTCAAGGAGCTTTGCTTTTTTCCCCTTCGGGAAAGCAAAACCAAGGGCGCCGAGAACAGCGCCGGCTGAACAGGCGGAACTGTCATCCTCCGCCCGTTTCAAAGCTAAAGCAGCGTCTCCTCCAAGAACAGCGTTAATAAAGGCGGCGTCGTTGCTCTTTTTCACCCATTCAAGGGCGGGTTTTCCGCTTCCTTTCGGGTTAAAACCGTAATTACGCCCGTAGTGGGTAAGATCCGTGGATGAAAGAACGGCAATCTTCCTGCCCAAATTCACGGCGGTTTCGGCAAGGATCTTTCCGGCTTCAAATGAGGAGACCTCAGCCGGAAACCTGAGCCAAAGCAGCTTTGATTCGGGGAAAAAATAATGCGCCATAGGCAAAAGGACTTCCACCGTATTGTCCTTGTAGTTGTCAGGGGCGATGGTAATTCGTTTCCCAAACGCCTCCCTTAATTCACTGTCGATCATCATTGCGCCGAAGGGGGTCTTTACGCCGTCTTCCCTGGCGGCAAGCACAGGCGCACCGCGCGGCAAATGGCCGCCTATAACGACCACTGTTTCCGCCCCGGACGCAAGCGAAGACACGGCCAGCGCCGCCAGACGGCCGGAGTAATACCAGCCTGCGTGGGGGGCTATTGCCGCCACAGCCGGAAGTAAGGTTTGTTTGCCTTCCTTAAAAGGTTCTAAAAATTCTTCGATATTCTCCCTTTGCCGGGGAAACCAACCTGGAGGAAGACACGGTTCCCGTAAAATCATTTACTTATCCTGTCGTCTATCCTAGCATCGAATTGTAAAAACGTATATAATAATTACATCAATTACAGCTAAGGAATACACATGGGAGTTCCTGGTAAGACATCAAAGGTTTCCTCGTTTATAGCCGCCCTATGTATATTATTGTACATAGGCGCAATCGGGCTCGGAGCGGTCCAAATTATTATTGACATAGGGGAACGCCGGAATCTTGCGGAAAGGGAGTTTTACGACCTTGCCGACAGGGCCACATCCTCAAGCGTTTTTCTTGGCTTTATGAGCGAAGCGTATCAGGCCACCATCAGAGATCTTCTGGGCGCTTCCGATACCCTTCTGGGAGTCATCATTACCGGTTCCGGCGGGGAATACGCTTTTGAAAAGTACCCCGGCAGCGGCATTGTCTGGACGGCGGATTCACCGCGATTCAAGACAGGATTCGCCTTTCCAAAAGAATCGTTCTTTCTGCCGCTTGGAATTGACGGTCAGCGGAACGTAACCATACAGGCGATTTACGGCAGAATTGACTATAACTTTCTCCAGAAGATTCTAAGGCAGACCCTTTTAGTTATACTCTCCGCCCTGATTGTTGCTTTTATCACCCTCCTTGTGGAAAGGACGGTAAGGAACAGGAAGGATTATTACAAAGCCGAATCGCAGGGCGTGAATACCGGCGCCATAAACGTCGACGAAATGAATGTTAGCGAAATGAATTCAGGCGGCGATTTAGACGGCGGCCTCTATGACAGTATCAGCGCGGACGATGAGGACCCCAGGGGTCTCTTTAATCCAAGGGGGAACATTGGCTGGGATTCTTACACCAACGAAAGGCTTGCGGCGGAACTACACCGCTGTTCTTCTTTTGAACAGGATCTTGTTTTTCTTGCTATGGAAATAAAAGGCCCGGTAAAAGTCAATGACAGCCTGTATTGCAAATTTACCGATGAGGCTGTGAACTTCTTTACAATGAGGGATTTGATTTTTGGAAAAGGTGAAAAGGGAATAGCCGTTATAATGCCCAACATTGATCTGGATCAGGGAATCTCAAAATCCGAACAATTTCATAGCCGCCTAATTCCAAAACTGCAGGAGTTAAGCGCAAGCCAGGGCGGAACTACGGATATAGAGCTTTGCATAGGCCTTAGTTCCCGTTCAGGCAGGCTCATTGAAGCGGATCGCCTTATTCTTGAGGCAAACAAAGCTTTGGAAAAAGCTATGGCCGACCCTCTTTCGCATATTATGGCTTTCAAGAGCGATCCTGAAAAATACCGCGAGTTCATCAAAACTAATCGAAAGTAATCGAAGCTAATCAAAATTATTCGAAGAAAAAAGAACTTTCCCTAAAAAGATTGTTAAATGTACGCTCTGTCAAAATATAGAAATAAGGCGATCCCGACACTGCCGCGTAACGGCTGCCCTGCTCTGTGGACGGGCCTGCACGCAGAGTCTTTGTACTGCCGTTTCCAAACTGCACCGTAACGCTTGCTTCTATTGTTTCAGGGGCGTCTACTCCATAGCCGTCGGCTTCCGCTTCAAGCAAATGCCTGAGTGTAGACTCTACCCTTACCGCGTCCAAAGCGATGCTTTCTTTTCCGGGAATGATCCATCCCCTTCCGCTGCGGCGCAGGATATACGCTTCGGCAGGGAAAGAAATTTCAACCTGCTGGATTGAATCAACAGAAGCGGGAGTAAACAAACGAAGATCGTACCAGAAACGCGCATTTAATTCCGTAAAAAAACTGTAGTCGTCTTCCGCGGAGTATATCTGATTCCAGCCCGCCCTTCTTAAATAAACTTCCGTGCCCAAAGCGTTTGCGCTTCCAATCAGGAGATCCAGAAGCGGCAGACCTACGCCTCCGCGGACAGTAATGCGGGAAGCGCTTCCTTCTCTTAATCCCAGCCTCTCTATGCCCTCGGACGATGACGCCCTGACAGGATAATTGTTTTTCCGGGTAAGCAGGGCAAAGAGATCGGCCACCCTTTCCTGTTTTGCAGGAAATTCACCTGTTCCGTCGGCGATAAGCCAGACGTTGTTTCTGCGTCTTAAAACGATTCTGTTTTCATAACCGGATATTTCAATTGCGTCGGCCATAACCAAAAGCGAAGGATCAAGCCAGGCGAAGGCGGCGCTGCTTTTGTTTTCAGGATCAAAAATAAAAGTCATGATGTAAATCAGGGCAAGAACGGCAACAATGGCCGAAAGTATGGCGGCCTTCTTTTTGTACACCATATTATTACTTGTCAACGGAATATCCTTTGTCTTTTGAAGTTTTCACCTTTCGTTTCCAATTCAGAAAAAAGCCTAACAAAACTACGCCAAGGGGAATAACGATGGTGTTAATTGAACGTGAAAAGGCCATTACCCTGTTTCGTATAGCGCGGTCTGCTATACGGTCAAGTCTGCCCGCCTGCGCCTGCCGTCCGCGAATTGCCACAATATCCTCGTCATTGGAAAGCCAGTCCGCCGCCTTAATCAGAAAATCCAGGTTTCGCTCTTCCCCGCGGTTGGCCTGCATAATTGAGCCGGCGAAATGCGAGTTCCCCACAACGATCAGCCGCGAAGGCTTTCTTATAACCGGCTCGCTTCGCCAATCAAAAGCGCTTGGAAAAACCCCGGAAAGGGAAGCGCCCAGTATTTTGGTTCCTCTCGTATAGTCCGCTTCATCCTCAAATTGCGAATAATAATTGGGATTGGTAACAAACCTTTCCGTCTGCAGCCACGCCTGAGGAGAACTTGTAAAAAGAACATCCGCGGAAACACCCTGCGGAGGATCTAATTCAAGAGGGCTTGCCCAATACAAATCCAGGCCCATAAAACGGGCGGTCAGGGGATGATCGCCATTGCCCATCTGCTGCGTAAGGCCAAGCCACTGCGGATACCTCATTGTTTGAATAACCGTACCGTTTCTGCTTTGGCTCTGGAACGTTATGTTAAGCGCAAGCACATCATTTACCAGCGCGGGAGGCAGTACAGCTCCGTAATTGGCCAGCATTGCAAGCAGGCCGTAATCCTGCATTTTTCTGGCCTCAAAACCTCTTCTGGTGTCCACAAAAACTCCGTCCAGGGCAAACAACACATTCCCGCCGCCAAGTATGTAATTGTCAATAGGGAGGAGCTGTTCTTCATCAAGATCCTCAACCCCGCCGAACACAAACAGGGCGGGCAGGCTTGAGGGGATATAATCCCCGGCTTTGATAAGCCGCACGCGGAAACCTGAAAAAATAAGCTCCTCGTTCAAAAGTCCGTACTCGCCGTCCCACTGGCTATAACTGTCGGCGACAATGACACCGATTTCCCTTTCCACATTACGCACCAAAGAGCGGATGCGGGAGCTTAAGTCGTATTCAAGGGTGTCCAATGAAAAAACAACAGGAATAACCATTTCCCGATCCAGGTATTCTATAAGAATTCCCGAATAGACAGTCGCTACGGTAATTTCATTCTGTTCGGCCAGTTGAATTTGCTGGGGCTCTATTCCCAAATCTTCCACTGCCTGAAGTAGCCCTGCCTTTGCGGGATCCTTTTGAAAGAAACGGATTTTTCCCCTTGAATTTGCCGCGTATTCGCGCAGCAAGTCGGCAATCTCGCCGGGCATGGGATGGGCCTGCCTTAACTTATCCGAAACAAAATAGGTAATTCTTATCTGGTCTGATATTTCCTTGTAAAGATTCCTGGAGACTTCCGAGATGGTGTAGGCTTTGTTCTTTGTCAGATCCAGGCGGAAGAACAAGCGGCCGCTTATCAAAAAAGCAAATAAAAAAATCGCCGCCGACAACAGGCTTATAACCCTGGCCTGATTCTTGTTCATTGCTATTTCCACCTTCTATAGACAAGAACCTGGGTATTAAGAAACAAAAAGAGGATCGTGGTTATAAGAAAGAAGGCCATATCACGGCTGTCCAAAAGCCCGCGGGAAAAACTTTCAAAATGAAACGCCAGTGAAAGGTAATTAATCAGCGACGCAAGGCCGGAAGGCAGGTTCTCCGTCAGTTGGTGCATGAGCATTACCGCAAGCAGGGCTACTACGGTTCCCACAAATGCGGCGGCCTGGTTTTTTGAAACGCCTGAAAGAAAAATCCCCAGAGCGGTTGCGCTTGCTCCCAAAAACAAGGTTCCCGCATACTCGCCGAATATCAAAGCGCCTTCAAAATGCCCAAGCGGTAAAATGCTTAACGGAACAGGGACGGTAAGCAAAACCATTGCGAATAACAGCGCAAAGCAGGATAAAAATTTACCCAGCACTAGTTCCCATTCGGTAAAGGGCATGGTGAAAAGAATCTCCGCGCTGCCGATTTTTTTTTCTTCGGCCCAGACTCTCATTGTTAAAACCGGAATCACAAAAATATAAACAAAGGGGAAAGCCTGAAAAAAGGGCCTAAAACTGGCTGTGTCCATGGCAAAGAAGCGCTGAATGTAATAAAGCCATATTGATACAAAAAGAAGGAAGAAAACCGTAACGCCGTAAATTGCCGGGGAATTGAGCCATGAATAAATTTCCTTTCGGGCCAATACAAAAACCCTGGGTGAAATAATTTTCATCTCCTGCTATCCTCTTCAGTTGTTAATTTCACAAAAATATCTTCCAGGCTGAGTTTCTTCCGGTTCATTCCGATTATTTTGAAACCCTGCTTTACCGCCCAGTCAAAAATAATTTCCCCGTCACACGCGTAAGCGCCTGAGTTCCTGATTACAAAGCCGAGCCGGATTATTCCGTCCTCCAAAGCTTCCGCTTTTACTTCGCCGGTTTCTCTTTCCAGCTGCCGGAGGCGGCTTTCAATCTCCGCAGCGTTCGCCCCTTTAAGGAATAGCTCCCAGGTGTCCATTCCCCCGCTTGAGCGTATGGTTTTCGCGATTTCATCGGGCGTGCCCTGGGCGGCTATGCGGCCCTCGTTCAGAATAAGCACCTGAGAACAAACGGCCTCTACCTCTTGCAAAATATGTGTCGAAAGAATAACGGTCTTACGCTTTCCCAGCTCCGTTATTAACGAACGAATTTCGATGATCTGATTTGGATCGAGGCCGGAAGTCGGCTCGTCAAGAATTAAAATCGGCGGGTCGTGAATTATGGCCTGGGCAAGTCCAACCCGCTGTTTATAGCCCTTGGAAAGGCTTTCAATGCGATGGCTTCTTTCACCCTCAAGACCGCAGGCGGCAATGGCGTCATCGACCGCTTTTTGGATTTTCTCTTTCGGAAGAAGCCGCGCCGAGGCCGCAAAGTAAAGGTATTCCTCCGCTGTCATGTCGCCGTAAAGCGGATTGCTTTCCGGAAGATAACCTATGCGCTTTTTGATTTCTACCGGGGATTCTTCCACGGAAATGCCGTCAATTATCGCTTCGCCGCCGGAAGGGAAATGGTAGCCTGTTAGAATTTTCATGACGGTAGTTTTGCCCGCGCCGTTCGGCCCGAGAAAACCAAGCACCTGATCCCGCCCCAAAGAAAACGAAACGTCCCTGACAGCCTCAAAGTCCCCGTATTTTTTGCTGAGATTTTTTACCTCAATCATGATGTTTACAGTTTAACTTTTAGACTATTTATCACGCTGACCTTCAAGAAGCCAGGACTTAACAACAGTGCCATTACCGCGTTTTGCGATATATTCATCATAAAAAGACTGTCGTACAGCTACAACACAAGCAAGAACCAAACCGGCAATACCTGTAAAAGCGCCTATCAAAGCTATAACTAACTCCATACTAACCTCCAAAATAACCACATAAAGACTATGGCAAATAAGGGCATTTGTCAAATAAAAGGGTCGCTGTTAACGCTTAGTGTCGACCACCATATACGCTAGCATACCCGGAAATAAATTCTCACGCCAAGGCGCAGAGGACTGCGCGGTATCCCCTGAAGAATTAGCTGAATTCAAGCCCGTTCATTTCTCTACAATTATCTATACAGTTTAGCTTTTAGACGATTTATCATGCGGTATCAATAACGCCAAAAATTCATCGGGACTTACTACTGGTAAAATTGCGGAAGCAAAATCGCTTTTATTGCGGGTTACGATATAATCGACCGCAATAGTTTCTCCTGCAGCATATTGCACAGCATCTTCAAAATCGCCCCAATCCAAACTAATAGCCTGACGTATTTCATTGCCTGTTACAGCGGCAACATCAACGGTTGCCAGTAAATTTTTTAATAATGATATGGCAATTTTTTCGCAAGCCGCATTTGTCGGACATCCTTCATATTTATATCTTCCGGTAAATCTGTCCCTTTTAAAACACCCACAAGGGCTTGTATTTCCGGTGCGTTAGCCGCTTCTTCGATCTGTGCTCTCGTCAGCTGAGAGGTTTCATTTATCTTTTCTTCCACCGGAAACATAATCACCTCAATTTTCCGATTCTTAAAAGCAGGAGGCAGATCAAAAATGTCGGCTAAAGAACTTGAATCTATAATTTTCCGAACTTGGGTCATATTTGTTCCTTATATGAGCATGACTATACCGCATATCTGCCATAAAAACAACCTCACGGAATTCCAATACCGCCTGGAAAAATTATTCCCAAAAGCTTCTTGCCAAACCCCGCAACCTTCCGCTAAAATAAACTAATGATGATAAACCTTCGCTTATGGCCAAGCGTCGTTTGTGGGGTAGTACTGAGTTTGGGAATTGCACAAAGCACGCACCATCCATGTAAATCTATATAATATAAAGACTTAGCTCCAAAAAAAGCCAGAAAATTCCCATTTTCAAAATGCGAAAAAAAGCGAAAAACCCATAAAAACAGTGGAAATTCTGCGAATTCGGCCCAACCGCCCAAGTAGCCTTTAAATGGCTTGAAGTCATTGTATTATAAGGAATTAACCCTTTAAACCAGGTGTAAAACCCCAGAAAAAACCATTAAAACAGCCATGAAAGCGATCTAATCGAAATTCAACGAAACCGATCTAAAAATGATTATTCTTGCTTATCTAAAATCGGCGGGTTGCATAGTTTGCAAGGCTCGTACCCTTTTGATACAGCCTCTCCCAAGGTGATGGCGATCTTTGAATTCCTCACGCTGGAGCATCTTTCGGTGTGGTATTTTTCTCCGGTCTTGGTAACATAAACTACAGTGTCCGGCCCGGCAGCGAAGGCAAGACCGGCAATAACGCAAGCTAAAATGACTATTAAAAAACACTTGTTTCTCTTTTTCATAACATAATCTGCCTTTTGCTAGTTACCAATAATTTTATCAAGTACCGCTTCATTTTACCTGAAGGAGGCTCCCGTCAAAGGTTCCTGCTTTTTTTCGCATATTAGTCCTGATGACCAGCCAAGCGCTAAAGGCGATACCCACAATGTAAGCGCCAACCCATTTGGTAAACATACCAGCAATTGCAAAAACCATGCCCCATAAGGGCCAAATAAGAATTTTATTGGTAATATCTCTGTCGTCTTTTTTCTTATTCACCAGTTTCTCCTTCCTACTTCCCATATTCCGGCAAAACCGCGACAAAATTCCTCTGAACCTGGTAATCCTCGTCGCTCAGATCGATATGCTTCCCTGAACCATCCTCAATACGCATAGTCCAACTATGCGATTTATGCTCCAGCACCCGCTTCAAGGGTGGCTTTCCTTTACACGATAGCACCCGGATTATGCCGTTCTTGGGGACATCTGCTTTTCGGATAAGTACAACGGAGTCGTCCGGTATTTTACCTGTCATAGATTCTCCTTTGACGCAGACGACGTAACAGTAGCCTTTTGGTTTTACCTTCTTTTTTTCAAAAAACAGTCGGGGAACCTTTATATATCCCGATAGTTCCTCCGACTGGGTGATAGACGGCCAAGCGGCAACATTTTCCATATCCAAAAATGCGGGGTCCATCTCTGAATAAGCCAACATTCGTTGTATCCGGAATAGCCCACTAATCGTTTCTAGCTGTTTCCGGTGTGTCCTACTAATCTTTTCTAACTCTATTAAGTGTGTCTTACTAATCTTTTCTAACTCTGTCAGAGCTTCCTGTAATTTCTGGTGCTGAAGCATCGTTCGGCGTGTGGTAGACTCATCCTGCTCTGGTGAGACAGATACTATAGTCTCAGACATCTCGGTTGTGGTTTTGCTGTTTGAAGCTGAATCAAGCTTGCGTTGCATCTCTTCAATTTTTCCGGCTATTTTGTTGACATAGGACATAAACTCAGGCCGTAACGACGCTTTAATTAGATACGCATTGAGCTGGGTCTTCATAAAATCAATGTATCCCTGAGTAACCGGGACACCCGCGTCGGGACTTATATCCATTTCAGCCGCCATATTGCCATCCTCCTGTAACCCAAATCCATAGTCGCCTTGCCAGTTGTTGGGATTGTCGAACACCCAATCTTTTACATACTCTACATACTTCTCCCGGCGCCAGCTTTTTACCGCAAGTTCAAGCATTAAAGGATCTATGCAGAGAGCGGTACCAATTTTCTTATTATCCGGGGCATTATTAAACTCTGTTTGAGTATTATATATCGGCAGAAAAGAATCCAGACTGAACCTGCCGTATTTTTCATTCAAGAAGTAAAAGATAATACTGGCCTTCGAAAATTTATCCTTCGCCTCTTTTATCCATCCCTGGTCTTCATCAGAAAAATGGTTTATTTGCATAAAAGGGTCCAGCTCTGCTGACGTGAGTAGCACAAATATTTTCTTTCGTAAGACCGGATCAATTCGTTTGTTTGCCAATTCTACCCTTCCTATACCATTTCCTTAATAGCGCAATGAACCCGCCCGACTATTTGAATGTCCTCGCTCTCTTCCGTTTCTTCCTAGGATGGATATTTGGGATTATCTGAAATGGGGAACGACAAAAAGAGCTTTCGGGAAGCTCCGATTTGCTGTAGACCGAGATACGTTTGAAATCTGACTTTGGATCATTTTCCATAGGCATCCCTTTACCTGGGAGTTCTGGATATGGCACGGACACGTTCGCCTGAAAACGCCATGTCCCAAGAAGAAAGCTGGATCAAATACCAGCTAGAACTCCGCAATATCAAACTCAAAGCGGTAGCCCAAAAAGCCCACTGCTCCGTAGCAATGGTATCACAGGTTATAACCGGGGTCAAGAATTCCAGACAGCATTCAATGTGTGGGATAATCCTGTACCTGTAAGCTAGGAGCGCACGACGCGAAAGCCCTGAAGATATTGCTGCTTAAACGGATCGATTTCCTCCCGGAACGCAGAACGCGAAAACCTGGCGCTGAAGTACCAGGTTCCGCCGCGCCTGACACGGCCAGACCCCGAGGACGCGCCTCCTGAGTCTGTCTGTGCGTCGCCGGAATAAGCGCCGTACCTGTCCCAGCACAATTCAGACACGTTGCCGTGCATGTCATAAAGACCCCACGCGTTGGCGGGCTTTTGCCCTACCGGATGAGTCCTGCGGCCGCTATTACTCTCGTACCAGCCGGTATCGTCGCTCATGTCCGCTCCGGTGTTGTACGCGGTCGTAGTCCCCGCTCTACAGGCGTATTCCCACTCCGCTTCAGTAGGCAGGCGGTAACCGTTCGCATTCCGGTTCCAGATTACTGAGCGATTATCCCCTAAACCGCTGATTGCATAGACAGGAAGCAGGCCTTCCATCACGCTCCGTTTATTGCAGTACTCAACCGCGTCAAACCAGCTTACCGAATCCACCGGCAGATTGTCCCCTTTGAAAATACTGGGGTTCGTCCCCATCACTTCCTGATATTCTTTTTGGGTTACCTCATACTTGTTCATGAAAAATGAGCCAAGCGTTACCTGATGCTGCGGGCCTTCGTCAGCATTGCGCTCCGGTTCATTTTCGGGGCTGCCCATAGTAAAGGTTCCGCCTCTTATAAGAACAAAGCTGTCGGGTATAGGGCGCTGCACGGAAGCTGACGGTTGAGTTCTGGAGAGCGCCGGCGCGGATTGCGGGACTGAAACCGGCTGCGGCTGGGTTGTCGCTTTTGTTTGGGAGGGCTGAGCGGCAGGCGCTGGCTGCGGGGCCGGAACCGGCTGCGGCTGGGTTGCCGCTTGTGTTTGGGAAGGCTGAGCGGCAGGCGCCGGCTGCGGAGATGTTAACGATTTAGCTTGAGCAGGCTGAGGTTCAGGTGATTGAGTTACAGGCGCGTTACCGTCGGTTAAAGGAAGAACCAGGCGGAAGCCCAGGCTGCTACTCTGGGTAGACGGACTAATTTCTCCCCGACTGGCAGAACGTAAGCGCCTATCGGCGTTGTACCAACTTCCACCGCGAACTACGCGTCCGTACCCTGAGGAAGCGCCCTGGGGGTCTGTCTGTGCGCTTTCTGTATAAACACCATACCAATCCCAGCACCACTCCCACACATTCCCGTGCATATCGTATAGGCCCCAGGGATTAGGCGCAAAACTCCCTACCGCTGTTCTTTTTCCACGGTTTACCCCGCCGGCGCCGATATTATCACGATCTTGACCATTGTAATTCGCAAAGTATGTGGTGATGCTGCTCCCGGTGATAAACCGGGATTTTGTCCCGGCACGGCACGCGTACTCCCATTCAGCCTCCGTAGGCAGGCGGTAACCGTTCGCGTTCCGGTTCCAGATTACTGAGCGATTATCTCCTGAACCGCTGATTGTATAGACAGGAGACAAGCCTTCCTTTTCGCTCCGCTTATTGCAATACTCCACCGCGTCATACCAGCTTACATTTCCAACAGGCAGATTGTCTTCCTTGAAATTGCCTGAGTTCGTCCCCATCACTTCCTGATATTCCTTCTGCGTTACCTCATACTTCCCCATGTAAAAACCGCTAACCGTTACCTGATGCTGCGGGTGTTCGTCAGCATAGGCAATAGTCTTCCAAAAATCCTTTGGGCTGCCCATAGTAAAGGTACCGCCGTTTATTAAAACAAAGCCGTCGGGTACGGGAAGCTGCGGTGCGGACGATTCTATTTCGGATGCTTTATTCCTTCCGATCAACCACCCGTTTAACGCAATAAACCCAAACACAAGAGCAATTAACGTTGTCGCAATTATCGCTATTTTTATGCCTTTCGAGAACCGCTGCCTATGGTTTTTTTGGGAGTATGACTTGCCGGATGAAGAAGCTGCCGTATTTGGATTAACCGGCGGAGCTACAGGGGGTTTTAATCGTGTCTGGGCAAGAGGTTTTTTAGTATTGTCAGGCATTGTAAATTACACCCTCTAATTAAATTTCCCGCCGGATATTTTTAGCGGGCTTGTTTATTTTTAACTAGTACACATATAAAAGAGACCGATGAGACCGCCCCCAATAAGCAAACCTTTCCACTTGGTTATATATATAGCAATACCTATAGCTATAAAAACAGCGCCCATAAAAAAATCACCAAAATCCCAATTAGCAGTTACCATGAAATATAAACCAAGAATAGAAATCAGCACTCCAAGTATTTGAGGAAGATAAAATCCTATGAGTAACAGGATTTTCCCAAGTGTTCCAAAAAAAGCGCCCACCCAATTAGTTCGCACAGGCGCGCTTACAGACGGTCTGGGCGGTACACCGGAGGTATTTATCTGTGACCTGGCGGGCGTAGATGTATTTTCCATAATTTTTTCGAATGCTTTATCAGCCTCGCACCACGGGCATGACGACAGACTTTTATAGTATTGATGGTGCGCAAACTTCTTGCAGGTTTTGAGTTCCTGTGTTAAGCCAACCAGGGCGCTATGCCATTCATCCGGTTTGGGACGGAGGTCCGGAGAAGTATGCCCATCGATAAACGCCCGCTTAAATAAATCCTGTAAGTCTTTTGGCAATATCGAAATTTTAGGAGCGAAAACGGGTATCCGTATTCCCGGTATGTTCTGCATGAAGGGGAATTCGCCCTTTTCGATATTGTCTGAAGGCTGCGGATGCGGGACAGAAGACTGGCTTGGAATAACAGCGCAGGCAAATGGATGAACACCGTTCATCAATAGCTGAAATACGTGTACCGCCAAAGCAAAATTATCAGTATCCATTGAAAAAGTAGGCAGGGGCGCTGTCGCAAGGTTTTTGCCGCCGTGCATTTTCTTGTGAATTTCAACCGGCAGGTATTCAGGCATACCCACGTCACAGCGGTACACATTTAAGAGGTCCACAATATGGTAAGAGTCGGTATCCAAAAAGACAACGAAGCCGGTTACAGGATCGACGCTGATATTCTTTGGGTTCAAATCGCCGCACACATAACCGCTGTCGTGTATGTAATTCAGAACGACGCACAAATTTTGGGCAATGATAATCCTGTTCTCCCACTGCATCGTACGATACTTCGCAGTTGAGCCATATTCATAAATGACGTTCAGATCCTCGTTAATTTTCATTTTTGGCATTACAAAACCGACAAAGTTGCCGGCATTATAAAGCACATCATACGGCCAGGCGATTTGCGTCAAAACGCTTTTGTCAGGAGGGGAACTAACCATCTTTATAAGCTTGCGCTCTTTCTCATAGTTTACTTTGCCCGGTTTGTATATCTTTGCAACCAAACCTGATTGTCCGATGATGTCGTAAATCTCACCTTCGCCGCCTGCCTTAAGGTATTGGGATGATAGGTTATACTGTGCGTTGCCTTTGCCGTTATAAGTCATTGTTATCCCCTTTATTCGCTCTAAAATATTCTCTCTGCGTTTTTCTAAAACAAACTAAAAATCACTTGCGCCTTATGCCTGTAAATGGTTGAACATCCATCGGGTTAGTGTACCATCCGTCCCACTTGGTAAGATCGATCATGTTCTGGGAAACATAGTAATAAACAGGAATCACGGCCTGATCCCTTGTTATAGCGATATCTTCAGCCTGGCGCATAACTGCGTTCCGCTGCGCTCCCGCGGGCATTGATGCCGCTTGGCGGATTAAACGATCGTATTCGCTGTTGATGTATTTACTGTGGTTGTTACCGGTATTTGAGATAAGAAGCTCAAGGAAGTTTTGGGGATCCATGTAATCGGCGATCCAGCCGGCGCGGGCCAGCTGCATGCTGGGAGTATCCCTGTAGTCAAGGTAGCTTGCCCATTCCATGATCTGCAAGTTTATGTTTACTCCCAGATTATTCTTCCAGGCCTGTTGGAGGTATTCACCGATAATATTGTTTGTGTTGACATATTCGAAAGTCGGAAGTCCCCGGCCGTTCGGGTAGCCCGCTTCGGCGAGGAGGCGCCTTGCCTCCGTCACGTTGTAGCCGTTACCTGTAGTCGGGGTATAACCAGGCATGGGAGGAACCAGCGCCGTGGCCGGGACTTGACCGCCTCTTAAAACCTTGTCGATAAGTTCCTGACGGTTAAAAGCCATTGAAAGGGCCTTTCGGACACGCGGGTCAGCCAGGGGTTTGTAATCCTTGTTATTGACGAGGACATAGTATGTGCCGAGCTGTGATGAAACTTGGTAGTCTTTGTGAAGTTTTACTTCATCAATCCGGTCCAGTGGAATGTCGGTTGCCCAGTCAAGTTCGCCGTTCAGGAACATATTGTACGCCGTGTTGGCGTTGTTAATGGGCAGAAAGGTGATCCTGGTCAGAAATACATTGGCCCTGTTCCAGTACTTTTCATTAGGCACTACCACAGTGCGGCTATTGGGGATACGTTCCGACAGCACAAATGGGCCGTTGCCTACGAAATTTTCGACATTGGTCCATTTATTACCGTACTTATTTATTACATGCATTGGCAGGACGGCGAAAGCGTAATGCGCCATCATGTCCACGGCGTAAGCGGCCGGCCCGGACAGGGTAACTTCAAAGTGCGTTACGTCAACTGCCCGGATGGCAACATCCGAGGGCTTTCCGCCTTTTTCGCTGTAAAGCGTACCGCCCTTTACCACCAAACCTATCACGTAAGCGTACTCGGAAGCGGTACTCGGATTCATTCTATACAACCATGAATCCACGACTGTCTGGGCTGTAATCGGGGTGCCGTCGCTCCATACTATACCGTCGCGAAGCGTGAAAGTGATAACCGTGTTGTCGCTGTTGTAAGTCCAGCTCTCCGCAACGCCGGGCGCGATCAATGCCGTCTGCGGGTCATAGGTTACAAGTCCCTCAAACAGGGCCTCGTAGACGCGATGCTCGTTAGTGCTGGTGATCCTGGTCGGGTCAACAGACTGTATTTCGTTACCGTTACTGATTATCATCTCCATTTTCGGGACACTCTTGGGTTTTACTGATACTGCGGACTCTGTTTTGTTTAACAAGCTGAATCCCAAAAATAAAGCTCCAACCAGAATAGTAAGCATAGCAACCCTTGCACCTATGGGCAGCCGCTGCCACCAGCTTTTTTGGATTTGTGTCCGGCCATATGAAGTTGATGTCCCATATTGATTCACCGGTGATGTTGTTGACAGCCCGGGCTGCACCACAGGGGGCTTTATTTGGGTTTGCGCAAGAGCGCTCTTATTAATGGCTTTATTGAACGATTCATTAGCCTCGCACCACGGGCACGACGATAAACTTTTATAATACTGATGATGGGAGACTTTCTTGCAGGTTTTAAGCTCTTGCGCTAAACTATTTAAAGCGGTATGCCATTCATCCGGTTTGGGACGAACGCCCGGAGAATTATGCCCGTCGATAAACGCGCGCTTAAATAAATCCTGTATGTCTTTCGGCAATATCCCAATCTTGGGCGCGAAAACCGGTATCCTTATGCCGGATACGTTCTGCATGAAAGGAAATTCGCCCCTTTCGATATTATCAGAAGGCTGCGGAGCGGTGACAGAAGACTGGCTCGGAATAACAGCGCAGGCAAATGGATGGACGCCGTTCATTAAAAGCTGGAATATGTGTATCGCCAAAGCAAAATTATCCGTATCCGCCGAGAAAGTCGGCAGGGCCGCCGTGGCAAGATTTCTGCCGCCGCGCATTTTCTTTTGGATTTCAACAGGCAGGTATTCAGGCATACCCACATCACAGCGGTATACATTTTTACCGTCCTCAATATGGTAAGAGTCGGTATCCAAAAAAACAACGAAGCCGGTTCCGGGATCGACGCTGATATTTTTGGGATTTAAATCGCCGCATACGTAACCGCTGATGTGTATGTAATGCAGCACGACACACAGATTTTTGGCGATAATTATCCTGTTCTCCCACTGCATATCAGGATACTTCGCGGATGATCCATATTCATAAATGACGTTCAAATCTTCGTTTATTTTCATTTTCGGCATTACAAAGCCGGCGAATTTTCCGGCATTGTACAGCACATCCAGAGGCCAGGCGATCTGCGACAATACGCTCTTGTCCGGCGGGAAATTAACCATCCTGATCAGCTTGCGTTCTTTCTCAGGGCCTGTTTTGCCGGGTTTGTATATCTTGGCGACTAAATTCGATTGTCCGATGATGTCGTATATTTCACCTTCGCCGCCCGCTTTAAGCGGCGTAGATGCCAGGTTATACTGTATATTGCCCTTACCGTTGTAAATCATTGCAATACCTGAGCGGTATCCTTATTTTCTTTATACAAATCAGGATAAGCCTTTTTATTCCACTCCAATTGAAGAGCATCCCAATCCGGTTCCTTATAATAAGAATCATCTTTCCGCTTCGGCTTAATATCTTCGTTTATAAGGACAAGCAAAGTTTTGTCGTCTGTAATAGATTCACAGGCTTTGCTATTTATAAACGCTTCACGTTCTGCCGATATTTTTTTTATATTGCTTCTTGAAACACGAATCCCGTTATTGTCCATGAAGTAGCGGACAAGCGGGACATAGACTTCCACGGGCTGGCCTTTCAATAAATATGGAAAGAAGGTGTCATAAACGCCGTCGGTAGCGAGCAGAACGCTTGCCAGTTCGTCCTGCACATAGCCGAAAACCCAGGTGTTGTTTTTATTCTTTGAGCCGTTTCTTAAAGGCACAACATATATCCCCTCTTTTTTTTGGGGGTCTGTTACTTTTAAGTAATCGCCTTTAACCGTCAAGCCAATTATTCCGCCGTCGCCGCAATGCCCGTATGAAATTTGCTTTCCGTCGTAAATAACCAAATCAAGGGTGGTGTCGTATTCGGGAAGAGGCTGGTTATCGCGCAGGGATTGGTTTTCGATTGCCAATTCGGCCCGGCTGAACGCTTCTTCGATTAGCTTTACAAATTCATTGCTACCGGAACCTGCCTTCAGTTTTTCCTCACAGAAGGAAGTGGACACGTCTACCGCGATTTTGGACGCGGCGTCAGAATATTTGCAACTTCCTACGCCGTCGGCTACAGCCGCAATTACCATGCCATTAGCCAGCTCGCGGAATTTATTGGCATCCTGGCATTTTGTGCCTTTGCCCTCGTGGGAAGAACCCGTTATTGAAAACCCGTATGAGCGTACCATTATTTACCTTAAAATGAAAAGAGAATTACCAATCGCTGACGTCCTTGCTGGGATCGGCTTTTCTGGCGTTTTCCGGCAATGGGGGCAATGGGGCTTCGTCATTAACGCGGCTGACAGAAATAGCAACCATGCTCTCGCTCATCCAGTTGAATATACCTGCGAAATCCGCTTCCCTTAGCTCCATGACTCTTTTGGTCAGCCTGAATAGAGTTTCTTTATCGAAGCCTGGAACACCAAGGGCAAAAAATTTTAATTTTCCGTGCGTGCCCTTGCTCTCCTCTTCCTGTATCCTGAGCCTTGCGCTTTCGATGTCGTCAGTGGGAGTGCCGTCTGTAATCATGAAAATCCAGGGCTTAAAGCAGGGAGTTCCCAGTCCGGCATAAAAACGGTTCCGCGCTTTAACCATGTCAATGGCCGTATTGATGCCTGCGCCCATTGCGGTTGAGCCTGTAGGCTGTAAAGTAACAGGCGTCATTTGCGATATGGGAGTAAAATCCTGTACCATGCGAGCCGTGTCATTGAATTCAACGATGGCGATGTCCACCCTCTTTTGAGCCAATTCATCCATTGACACCTTGTTTTTAAAGTCCTGCAACGCATGGTTTAGGTTGTCTATAGGCGGCCCCGACATCGACGATGATGTATCCAACAATAAAACGCAGGCTAAATGAGGCTCGCCCGGATTTGCGATTTTAGGCGGGCCAAAGGTTTCTTGATCGAGCATTTAATCATCCCCTTGGTATTAAATCTATTTTCTCTAAAATTACCAGGATAAACGTATTTCGTCAAGCCCATAGCGAAGTGATTATCGCTATTGGGGGATTTTGGTCTAATGGCTAACTGAAATTCTACGCGGTTTTGCCAATATGCCGCGCTTTACCTAATACGCGTCAAAATAAAACCTGAACGGCTGGGAAAACGGCAACCCGACAACCGCTTCGCCGACTTTCAGGCTGTTCAGGTCCCAATCTTCAACCGTCTGGCCGTTGCGCTTTTCTTCCACAATCTGGTTGTCCAGCCTTTGGTATTTTTCCAGAACTATGTTTTTCCCGAATAAACCGGAAATAAAGTCCCGCGTAGCGGCGTCGTTGGAGCGGAAAGCGTAAACGGACGAAAACCCTGCCGCAATGTTCCGGCCCCGGCTTTGACCGTAAATCTCGTATAACTGCTCGATGCTCTGAACGCCCGCAAATACCTTGACACCCAAACTGCGCCCGAAATTTACACCGTCGTCAATGTGGCGAAGGTGCGGGAGCAGCTTGAACTCGTCGCATATCAAATACACGTTGCCTTGCGGCTTGTTCCTGCCAAGGGCCTCTTTTAGCGCGAGGTCGAACATTAGGCGGTACACAGGGGTCAGCATACTGCCGATTGAAAGGTCGTACTCAATAAACAGCGTCTTGTTCCCCTTGCCGCGCACAAATTCGCGCATGGAGAAAGCGCCTTTATCGGCAAAGACGCCGATAAAAATTTCCCTTATTATCGAATACATCTCGGACAAAACGCCCTGGGATTGCGCGTTGTCGCCTTTTATGTAGGACATGACGGCGTTGGCGTCTGGGCTGCCGGAGAGAAAATCCATGAGCATCTGCGGGTTGGACAAATCCAGAAAGTTTTTTAACTTATCGTTGTAAAAGAACTCTTTTTTTATAGACGCGTCCTTTATTCCTTCCCGGATAAAAGCGGTAATTACAGCCGCAAGCAAATCCCTGGCGGCGTTCGGGAAAAAAGCGTTTGTCGTGTTTTTCGCCCGCTCCTCGAAAAACGATTTGCAGACTTCCTGCGTGTTTAGAATAAAGTCCCGTTCTTCCCACCCGTCGGCAAGGATTTCCTTGTATATGTTCCAATGCTCCGAATCCGCTGAATACTGTTTGGAATTGCCGATAACCAGGTCGTCCGATTTACTGTAAAATTTTGAATAAAAATCCCCTTTGCTGTCAAATATGATCATTACATCGTCTTTTGTCATGCCGCGTTTTATCTGCGAAACGAAATGGTAGAACAAAGTGGTTTTGCCGCATCCTGTCCCGCCGATTAGCATGGTATGCTTGCTTAACACGTCGTTATCAAGCGCAAAGGCGGAGGGTTTGCCTGCGTGCGTTCCGGCCAGCTTAACCATCGCCCCGGCAGACTGCCCCGGAGGCGTATTTTGGGAAACGCTGTTGCCGTAAAGCAGGCGGGCAGTTATGTTCACTTGCTATCTTTCCTGACCGCTGTCGTTTGACTGGCCTCCACCGCTCTTTGAACTGTCTGCAGACTGCCCGCTTGCCTTGCTGCGATAGCTCTCTATTCCTTTATTTGCGGAAGATTGGTTTGCCGGTGTTTCCGGCGTTTTACCAGCAAGCGATTCTTGAATTTTTAAGTCCTGAAGCACAGCGGAGGGGCTTCTCCCGTGCTGTCTAATCGTCCCTGCCATGAATTCTTTTGACCCGGCGACCGCCATCTCCGCTCCCGCTTGCAAAGCCTGAGCAACGGCACTTTCAGCGCCTGGAGGAGTATGCCTTGAAGCAGAGGCTGCAATTTGCGCCGCGGCTGAAGGCGAAGCCGCTCCTTTTGCCCCGGCGTTTATTATGTTTTTAAGAGCGGACGTTTCATAGGACTGCTTTTCATTGGATTCATTTTCGTTCGGCATTATTTTCCTCCCTGGTTATTACCTGCTTTGCAAAGCAGATTCGTTATTCTTGCCAAGATCCATACGCATAACAGCATTTTTTTCCAGTACGACGCGTAAATCATTCTGTTCCTTTCCGGCTTCGCTTTTCAGGCAATGATCGCAATTGCCCCTGTTCTTGTCGTAGTGCTCGCACCAGCAGTCATCGCATTTTGCCATTTCGCGCCCCTATACTATGAAAGTTTGAATCAGGCTGCCGGTGGTATAGTCGTAGATAAACGCCTCGTTCTGCGAAAGGCGGTTGATTTGCTCCGGCTTGACTTTCGCTTCGCGCTTGAGCGTTTCCGTCTTGCCGCTGTTCGTGTTGAATCCCCATTTGCCGCTTTGGTGCCAGCTTGAATTATGGCTTTGCGAAACGTCAATCTTTTCGTATTCGCCCACATACCTGGACCACTTGTCGCAGCTTATGCCGGAACTATGCGAGAAAAGCACCGTCTTTTCCGCGCCGCCGATGACGGCGGCAAAGACATCCTCTTTGCCCCCGGTAAGAGCATACAGGTCTTTGGACAAAATAATATTGTTATGGCTGGCTTTTTGGCATAGCGTGTTTTTAAGCATGTCATTGTTCACAAACGCTATGTCGTCGATAAGGAGTGAAAAATCGCGGCCCCGGTTCATCGCTATTACCAATGAGTTTAAAACCAATTCCAACAGCATTGCGTTTGCCGATGACCTTATGTCTATGCAAAGAATCTGGCTTTTCTTGATGGCTGACAAAACGCTGGCGGCATGGACGGCGGCGGGGTCGGGAGCCGACAAGTAGTCAATCTGCGATTTCATGTCGTTAAAGAACGTATCTATCTTCGGGCACTCGGACTGACCTGTCAGCAAAAGCGAATTCAGCCTATCCGCTTCATCCTGGGTTATCGCGCCGCTGTTAAGCCTCGTCGTAATAGTATCGCTCAGCTTAAAATACGGGCAGTTTGCGAAGCCTGAAAAGTACGGCTTTTTCCCCCGGTTCAAAAGAAGGTCGTAGACGGCCTGCAGGACGTACCTTCCGGCAGGTTTGATGTCATACTTGGATTTGCAGGTATCGGTAACCGCCTGATAGATTTCGTTGAACTCGAACGATGTAAAGGCGTCGAACTTTTTATTGCGCTCGCTGACCGCCGTACCGAAGCCGTTTCGCGTAACGATGTCTTCTATCCCGCCGTTTGCCGTATGCAGGACGATTACAGGGTGGCTTGCGCTATAGGCGTTGCGGAGAATTTCCTCGCAAATGTGCAGGCGCTCGTCCTGGCTGCCGCCTGAGACAATGACGCTTTCCTTGTATGTGTGGGGAGGGAATAAAGCGCCTGGGGCAATGCTGCGGTATGCCGCTACCCCGCGCGCCTGCTGGTTGTATTTATTTATCCGCTTGTTTCTGATCATGTTCCCGATTCCGTTTACGACAAACAAAAAAGTGCCGCCTCCGGAATCGCTGCCGTTAGACATTGTTGTTCCTTTTGTGGGTTGATGCCTGGCGTTATAGACGGCAAAACCTGCCCTTCTGCCTGAATACCCTATAGGTGTATTTTATGTCGCTGACGGCGAAATTGCAAGATATAAAATTTAGTCAATATATTCTATCGGGAAAACCATGCGGTCTCTGGAAAGGACGGTGGGCGGAAAAACCGCCTCCGCCTCTTTTATCACCTGCTTAAGCTCGTACTCGGTGTAACGCGGGCTGTAGTGAATAAGGGCCAGCTTTTTTACGGCGGCGGCTTTGGCTATGCCGGCCGCCTGTTCTGCGGTCATGTGTTTTTTCTCTCTGGCGCTTTCTTCAAGGGCCTTCTCAAACATTCCTTCGCAGACAAAAAGATCCGAACCCGTTACCTCATCCGCGATTTCCCGGAAAGCCAGAGTATCGGTAACAAAAGAAAATTTCCTCCCCGTTCTTTCAGGGCCCAAAACCTGATCCGGACGCACGTCTGTTCCGTCTTCGGCCTGAACGGTTTGGCCTGATTGCAGGGCGGCCCACTTTGGCCCGCGCTTAACGCCCAGAGCTTCGGCTTTCTCGACGTGGAATTCCCCGGGGCGCTTGTCCTCTTCCAGAGCATAGCCGTAGCAGGGCTTTGTGTGCCTCAAGGGAAAAGCCCGCACATGAAAACCTTCGCCTGAATAAACCACTCCGGGTGCGGTAATTTCTTTAACGACAATTTCATAATTGATGTACATGTCCAGCACGCGGCGGCTGCTTTCAGTGTATTCGGCAATCCTGGGCGGCCCGATTATGTAAAGCGGATCATCCCTGTCCACCTGTGAAGAAAGCATAAGAAGGCCGGGAATTCCGGTAACGTGATCGGCGTGGGTATGGCTAATAAAAATGACGGAGATTTTTTTCCATCGTAAGTTAAGCCGCCTTAGCGACACCTGGGTTCCCTCGCCGCAGTCAAACAGGAAGAGGTCCCCTTCCCGCCTTAAAAGCACCGACGTAAGATGCCTGTTGGGAAGGGGCATCATTCCCCCGCAGCCGAGAATAAAAGCTTCAAGATTCATGGCGCTTGACTTAAATCTCCCTTAAAAAGGCCGCGTATCCTTTGAACGCGATGTAAAGGTCGATCTTGCTAATCACCTCGAAGGGCGAATGCATCGATAAGACAGGGGTGCCGCAGTCAAGGACTTCAATGCCGTATTTCGCCGCGTGAAGGGCGATGGTACCGCCGCCGCCTTTATCCACCTTGCCCATCTCGCCGAACTGCCAGGGGATTTTATTTTTGTCGAAGACGGCCAGAACCTTGGCGATATATTCCGCGTTCGCGTCGGACGCGCCAACTTTGCCTCTTGAGCCGGTGTACTTGTTAATTACCAGGCCTTTACTCATGTATGACGAATTGCGCTTTTCATAAACACTTGCGTACGTAGGATCAAATGCGGGGCTTACGTCGCAGGAAAGCATGGAAGAATTACTAAAGCAGCGGCGCAGATCATCTTCCCCCGCGAGGGCAGCGATGAAATTTTCAAAGCCCCAGGACTGCGCCCCGGTATTGCCAACCGAACCGATCTCTTCCTTGTCGGAAAAATAGCAAAGCGCGGTTTTTTCGGGCGCTTCTTTTCCGGCGGCGATTTCCATCAGCGCCCTGAGCGCCGGGTAAGCGCCGCTCCTGTCGTCGTGGCCGTAAGCGCCAATCATGCTGCGATCAAGGCCGATGTCGCGGGCTTTCGCGGCGGGAACGAATTCAATCTCCGCCGAAGCGAAGTCCCTTTCATCCAAACCGTATTTTTCGTTCAGAATCGAAAGGAAGCGCAGCTTAACCTTTTCCTTTACCTTCTCGTCAACATACGGCCTGGAACCGGAAAGCACGTCCAGGTCTTCGCCTTCCACCACCTCAGAAGCCTTTTTCTGCATCTGATCCTGGGCAAGGTGGGGCAGAAGATCCGTTATGGTAAACACCGGGTCGTCGGCTTCTTCGCCGATAGTAACGCTTGTTTTCTTCCCTTTGGAATCAATAAAAACTCCGTGCATGGCAAGGGGTATTGTTGTCCACTGGTACTTTTTAATCCCTCCGTAGTAATGGGTGTCCAGGAGGGCCAGGTCATTATCCTCGTAAACTGGGTTTTGCTTGAGGTCCAGCCTGGGTGAATCGATATGAGCGCCCACTATGTTAATACCTTCCGCAACGGGCTTCTTGCCGACAACCGCGCAGACAAGGGCCTTGCCCCGTATATGCTCAAACACCTTTGTTCCCGGAGTGAAAGCCTTTTTTTTGCCGCCCTGGCCCGATGCGTGATCAAGCTCTTTAAAGCCCTGCTTCTTTAACAATGCCGCTGCTTCGGCGCTAAACTCCCGCTCCGTCTTTCCGCGATCAAGCATCACCCTGTAAGAAGCGGCCAACTCTTCAACTTCCTTCTCGGTTTTCGCGTCAATGCCTTCCCAGCAATTTTTAAGGGCGATAAAAAGTTTGTCCGCCAGTAACTGCCCGGAACTCTTCGCCTCTTTGCTCTTAGGCTCTTTCTCCTTTGCTCCCTGTTCTTTGCTCTTTGCCATGCTGTACTCCTATTTATTTCTCATATGGTAGTAATATCACTACTAATATAATATAGTAAAATTCATGGAAATACGAGACCGTTACGCTCCTTCTCCCACAGGAAACCAGCACATTGGGAGCGTAAGAACCGCTTTATTCAACTATCTTTTCGCGCGCTCCTCAGGCGGGAAATTTATTCTCAGGCTGGAAGACACCGATCAAACAAGGTGCGAAGAAAAGTATGTTAAGAATTTATACGATACCTTTGAATGGCTTGGTTTTCATTGGGACGAGGGCCCCGATGTCGGAGGCCCCAGCGCCCCTTACATTCAGTCTGAAAGAACGGAGTTATACCAAAAACACGCTGAGGAACTGGTAAAAAAAGATCGGGGCTATTACTGTTTCTGCAGCTCCGAGCGGCTGGAAAAGATCCGCAAGGAAAGGGAGGCCTCCCATTCCTCTGAAAGCGGCTACGACCGTTTTTGCCGAAGCATTCCCCGCGAGGAAGCCGCGCGACGCGTAAAAGCCGGAGAAGCCCACACCATACGCTTAAAAATTCCACTGGGAGAAGAAACGCCGGAAGGAAAAGCGGCGTCCGTAACAAAGTTTTTCGATCACATAGTCGGGAACGTGGAATGGAAAAATGAGGACGTAAACCCCGATCCTGTGCTGTTAAAATCCGACGGCTTCCCAACCTACCACCTCGCCAATGTGGTGGACGATCACTTTATGGGCATAACTCACATTCTGAGGGCGCAGGAATGGCTCCCCTCCACTCCCCTTCACGTTATCATGTACAACAGTTTTGGCTGGGAGCCGCCCGCTTTCTGCCATCTCCCGATGGTCATGGGCCAGGACGGAAAAAAGCTTTCCAAACGCCACGGCTCCACCGGAATTGATGAATTCAGACAACAGGGCTGCCTGCCCGAAGCGCTGATTAACTACATAGCCCTGGTAGGTTGTTCCTATGAAGAAGGAAAAGACATTTACACGCTGGATGAGCTTGCGGAGCGCTTCAGCCTGGAAAAACTCGCCAAAGCCCCAGCGATTTTCGATTACAAAAAGCTTGAATGGTTTAACGGCCAATATATTAGATGTAAAAGTAACACGGAACTCGCTGTCCTTTCTCTGCCTTTGGCTATCGAACAGGGGCTTTTCGGAAGCCCCTCAAAAAAACCCGATCCTAACCAGGAAACGCTTTACACTGCCGCCATGCCTCTGGTAAAAGAACGGGTGGTATTCTTAACGGAAATACCTGGAAAGCTCCGCTATCTGTTTAACGAACCCGCTCTGCCCCAAAAGGAAGAATTCTTTCCCAAAAAGACCGATTTGGCAGAAACCCTGGAATTGCTGAAAAAGGCCCGGACTATCACAGGTTCCCTTGCGGAAGCGCCAAGCGATGAGGAAGCGGAAAGCCTGATCAAGTCATTTGCCGAGAAAGAAGGGCTAAAGCTTGGAGATCTTATGATGCCGCTCAGGGTAGCAATAACAGGGGAGCGGGTAAGCCCTCCCCTCTTTGGGAGCCTTCGCCTCCTTGGAAGCGAAAAGGCCCTTGCCAGGGTGGATAAGGCGCTGGAAACGCTCTCATAACTTTATGTTTTCCAGTGCCCAATCATACATATCCTGGGTTATTTCCACATAGGGCAGAAGAAGATCATTATCTATTCCCGCTTTTCTGGAAAGATCCCTGCGGTCAAATGAATATTTTTTTAACATTTGCGCGGAAAACTGTCCTAAAAGCACCATATTTCCGTAATCTTCTTCGCTTTTACCGTTCTTTTTGAGTACTTCCCGAAATAAATATTTTACAACCAGCGGCCTTTTAAATGCTTGTTTAACAACCGTGGGGGCCTGAGGCGCTTTCTCAACAACAGGCGGCCTCTTCTTGGGCGCTTCCCCGAATAGCGACTCCTCTTCAGACAGTTGCGGCAACTGGCGGCTCGTCTTGGGACTCTTTTTCGATGGAAGGTCCTTCTTCTTGTCGTCAGGCAGCTCTTCAAGCGCTTCCTCAACAGCAGGCGGCTCCTCTTGGGGTGTTTCTGCAGCGGCTGATGTCGCTTCCTGGGACACATCCTCAATAACTAGCGGCTCTTGAATTACTATATCTTCTTCATCTTCATCTTCTTCATCTTCCTCATCTTCAACAGGTGGCTCTTCAGGCGCTTCCTCAGTAGTCAAAGGTTCCTCTTGGGGCTCTTGCTCAACGATAAGCTCTTCTTGGGGCGCTTCTTCTGCGGTAGGCGGCTCTTCAGGCGCTTCCTCAGCAGCAGACTCCTCTTGGGGTTCTTCCTCGACGGCAGGGGGTTCCTCTTGAGTCTCTTCCTCGGCAGGCGGCTCTTCTTCCTCAACAGCAGGCGACTCCTCTTGGGGTTCTTCCTCGGACACGTCCTCAATAACCAGCGGCTCTTGAATTACTATATCTTCATCACCTTCAACCGGAGCCTCTTCAGACGCTTCCTCAACAACAGGTTCTTCTTGGGGTGCTTCTTCTGCGGTAGGCGGCTCTTCAGGCGTTCCCTCGGCAGTCAAAGGTTCTTCTTGGGGCTCTTCCTCTGCGACTGGCGACTCTTCAAGCGCTTCCTCAGCAATCAAAGGCTCCTCTTGAGTCTCTTCTTCAACAGCAGGGGGTTCCTCTTGAGTCTTTTCCTCGGCAGGCGGCTCTTCTTCCTCAACAGCAGGCGACTCCTCTTGGGGTTCTTCCTCAACAACAGGTTCCTCTTGGGACACTTCCTCGGCAGGCGGCTCTTCAAGCACTTCCTCAACGACAGGTTCCTCTTGAGTCTCTTCCTCAGCAGGCGGCTCTTCTTCCTCAACAGCAGACGGCTCCTCTTGGGGAGTTTCTGCGGTGGCTGACGGCGCTTCCTCGGAAACATCCTCAATAACCAGCGATTCTTGAATTACTATATCTTCATCATCTTCAACCGGAACATCTTCAGGCGCTTCCTCGGCGGCCATTGGCTCCTCTTGAGTCTCTTCCTCGACAACAGGTTCCTCTTGGGACACTTCCTCGGTAGGCGGCTCTTCTAGCGCTTCCTCAGCAGTCAAAAGCTCCTCTTGAGGCTGCTCTTCCTCGACAGCAGGGGGTTCCTCTTGGGGCGCTTCTTCGGCGGCTGACGGCGCTTCCTCGGATACGTCCTCAATAACCAGCGGTTCTTGAATTACTATATCTTCATCATCCTCAAGCAAAGTCTCTTCAGGCGTTCCCTCGGCAACCGGTGACTCCTCATGAGCCTCTTCCTCAACAACAGGCGACTCCTCTTGAGGCTCTTCCTCGACAACAGGCTCTTCTTGGGGCGCTTCTTCGGCGGCTGACGGCGCTTCCTCGGATACGTCCTCAATAACCAGCGGTTCTTGAATTACTATATCTTCATCATCCTCAAGCAAAGTCTCTTCAGGCGCTTCCTCGGCAACAGGTCCCTCTTGGAGCGCTTCTTCAACAGCAGGCGGCTCTTCAAGCGCCTCCTCAGCAGTCAAAGGTTCTTCTTGGGGCTCTTCCTCAATAACAAGTTCCTCTTGGGGCGCTTCTTCGGCGGCTGACGGCGCTTCTTCGGATACATCCTCAATAATCAGCGGCTCTTGGATTACTATATCGTCATCATCTTCAAGCAAAGTCTCGTCAGGCGTTTCCTCGGCAACAGGTTCCTCTTGGGACATTTCCTCGGTAGGCGGCTCTTCAAGCGCCTCCTCAGCAGTCGACGAATCCTCTTCAAGAAATATCATATCATAATCAGCCGGCTCCTCTTTAGGCGCTTCCTCGGCAGGTATTGGCTCCTCGTGAGCCTCTTCCTCAACGACAGGTTCCTCTTGGGGCGCTTCTTCTGCGGTAGGCGGCTCTTCAAGCGCTTCCTCGGCAGCCGTTGGCTCCTCGTGAGCCTCTTCCTCAACGACAGGTTCCTCCTGGGGCGCTTCCTCGGCGACCGGTGATTCTTCTTGGGGCGCTTCCTCATCAACAGGCTGATTCAACTTATCAAGTATTTTGATATCAATTTTATGCATCTCAAACAGTATTTTCAGTTCTTCTGATAGTTTACCGATTACCTTGTTGTATGAATCATCTTTTAAAGCAATGCCTAGTTCAAATTTGTCTTCTTGCGAAGGCTCATACAAATTCAGCGATGATATGATTAGGGTAGTGTTCGTGATATACGCTCGCATATTAATATGCGGTACGCGGATAAAACTTACATTTGGCATTGCTTTTTCTAAATTATCAATTTTTTCCTTGTCGCTTTTTTCGCCGGATTCGTGACACAGGATAACTATTTCGGCGGAAGACGTTGACAGTTCTGTTTGTATTTTTTCTGTTAAATCCAAATAAGACGATAATATGAGGATAAAGTGACTTTCTTTTCCTATCAAATTCTCGATTTCATTATTTAATTCGGTTGTATTTAACAGATTCATTGATTCCAAAATTGTTTAACCTTCCTTTATAAGCGCTGTAGATATATTATCGCGAGTGAAAAAATTTAGCAATGGATTATTACAAACACACAATTTTCGCTTACCTTACCTTGACTTTATTATTAACACACTTTATTATACACCTATATATATGCAATAAGAGATGGTATACCTTTTTTATAGCGGAGGGAATATGGATTTGGATAAACTAAAAGAAAAAATTGATTCTACCAAAGTTGTAGAAGAACTGATTATTTTATCAAAAAAAGTATTTGATAAAAACAGCGATGATGTTAAACAGGTCATTGAAACGTTTATTACAAGATCATATTTGATGGGGAAGAAAAATATGGCGCAGCCGGTTGATGGGTAAAATCACAGACAATAGACTTTTTGGATAAATTTTATATTTTTACGAAAGACACGCTATATATGGAGTAGGCTTGGGGCTGGCACGCTATAGAGCCTTCTATTGAGTGCGGCATAAACTCCTGTAAAGCCCCTCCTGCGCAATTAACTCATCATGATTGCCCGACTGGATAATGCGTCCTTTTTGAAAAACGTAAATAACATCCGCGTTGCGAATGGTTGAAAGACGGTGCGCTATGGTTACGATTGTACGGCTTCCGGCTATTTCGTTGATCGCCTGCTGTATCTGCTCCTCGGTGTGTACGTCCACAGACGCGGTCGCTTCATCAAGAACAAGCACCGGAGCCCGGCACAGTACCGCCCTTGCTATCGCTATGCGCTGCTTTTGGCCGCCCGACAGCTTAACGCCGCGTTCCCCTATCTGCGTCTGATAACTATCGGGCATTTGCGTTATATCGTCATGTATCCTTGCGGTCTGCGCCGCCGCTTTAATTTCCTCTAACGAGGCTTCAGGCCTGGCAAACGCGATATTTTCTTCTATAGTCCCGTTGAATAGAAATGTATCTTGCAGCACCAAAGATATATTGCTTCGGAGGCTTTCCAGGGTGATATCCCGCAAATCGTGCCCGTCAAGGCATACTTTTCCGCCCGTCGGATCATAAAACCTGGATATAAGTTTGCTTAATGTGGTTTTTCCTACGCCTGTAGCGCCTACAAACGCTGCCATCTGTCCCGGTTTTATTTCAAACGACACGTCGTCAAGAACAGGAACGCCCTGAACATAGGAAAAACTGACATTTTCGAAAGTAATCCGCCCCTCCGCTCTTCCGATTGATTTGGCCGTGGGGCTGTCCTCGACGCTATGCGGCGCGTCTAAAATCTCAATAACACGCTCCGCTCCGGCAAGCGATTGCTGGGCGGATTCCAGAAGCTGGGCGACACCTGTAATCGGCGCGTAAAAAAGGGCAAGGTAAAGAAGAAAACTGACAACCTCGGAAACAGAAAGTTCATTCTTATACGCCAAAAATCCTCCGAAACCGACAACAATGACGCTGCCAAGAGAAGTTAAAAACTCCACGCTCGGATGGAATATGGCGCTCAACTTCAAGGCGCGAAGCATATTATGCGTAAAATCTCTGCCCTTTTTCAAAACTTTTTCCGACGCGTAAGTTTGGCGTCCAAAAGCCTGTATTTCCTGTATGCCGGAAAAATTATCCTGCAGTTGCGCGGATAACTCTCCCTGCGACTTTTGCGTTTTCCTGAAATTGGGGCGTACTTTTTGGCTGAAAAACCATCCTGATATCAGAATGAAGGGAACGGGAATACAGGTGATAAGCGCAAGACGGGCGTTTATATTAAAAAGAATAATTGTTACACCTGTCAGAGTAACAAAATTTGTTATAACATCGGGAGTGATATGGGCGTATATCAATTCAAAGGTCGCTACATCGTTCATTACGCGGCTCAAGAGGTCGCCCGTTTGCTTGTTGTGAAAATAATCCATGGAAAAAGACTGAATCGCGTTATAAACTTTAATCCGCAGTTCAAGCACAAGCCGCCACGCCGCCCTGTGCGAGCAATAATTTGATAAAAACCGGAACAGGATGCGCGTCAGATATAAGCCAAGCAATACGCCCGCCATCTTCAGTACGGTGATAAAATTTTCCCGCGTCATACCGGCTGCCACAAGCCCCGTCATACCCGCCATTATCCTGGGTGCAATGAGGTTGACTGTCGTCAGCATAAGCGTGCCGAAAATCGACAGCAACAGCCAGCCCCTGTATCTAACAGCTTCTTTTGCTATGCGCCATAAAGTTTTCATATTTTTTAGAGTATAGCCTATAGGTTAAAGTTTGTCTTGGGCGGTGTTAGATGGGTAAAAAATACGAAATTTTGGACATGAGCTTGACGTCATGGGTAAAATTTGATAAAATTTGGACATGAGGAAGAATAAAAGCCAAGTCCCGTTATTGCCTATCGATACAGAAAAGATCGAGAGCAGGGCGGTTTTACGCAAAGAAGCGCAGACACGCCAAATTTTGGCGGAACTAAAAGGATTTGCCCAGGTAATTCCCAATCAAAGTATACTGGTTAGCGCCATAGTATTACAGGAGGCGCAGGAAAGTTCAGCCATTGAAAATATTGTAACGACCCAGGATGAGCTATATAAAAATCTGATCATACAGTCCCCAAACATGGATTCTTCAACAAAAGAAGTTATAAATTATCGGGAAGCAGTTTATGCGGGAGACAAAATCCTTAAACAAAAGCAAATAATCAGCGTCAGCGATATTGTGAAGATTCAGGAAACAATAGTAGGAAATAACGCGGGAATACGAAAGCTGCCCGGAACTACCCTGGTAAACAACGCAACCGGAGAAACCGTTTATACGCCTCCACAAGAATACGATGAATTGTGTTTTCTGCTTAATAATTTTTGCGCCTATTTTAATGACAAAGAAAACAGTTTGTGGAAAATGGCAGTATTGCATTACCAATTTGAAACCATACACCCGTTCTATGACGGTAACGGACGTACCGGAAGAATATTGAATATTCTGTATTTGCTGCTAAAAAATCACATAGATACCCCTATCCTGTATTTAAGCTCGTACATAATAAAACACAAGACCCAGTATTATAGTTTGCTGAGAGAGGTCAGGGAAAAGGATATATGGGAAAACTGGATTCTTTATGTTCTGGACGGAATAGAAGAAACGTCAAAGTTAACCCTGGAAAAAATAAAGTCGATAAAAAACCTGCTTGAATCAACCATGGAAAAAATAAAAGAGCAATGCCCCAAGATATACTCCAAAGAACTGGTAGAACTGACTTTTGAAAACCCCTATTCGAAAATTGATTTTTTGGTAAAAAAATTGAATATAAACAGGAAGACGGCTTCAAAATACCTTAAAGAGATGGAAGAAAATAACTTTTTGACGCATATCCAGGTGGGTAAAGAATTACTCTATATTAACCATAATTTGATGAAAATATTGGCAATATAACATTTTATCTTAAAGGCTCCCAATAATATCATTCAGAGCGTTAAAAACTTCACCCAAATCCTCGTAATGCAAAACCGCCCGGCCGTCCAGAGGAGTCGGCATATTATTTACGATTACAATTTCTCCGCCTCTGGACAATGTGTATTGGGGCATTGAGGCGGCCGGATATACCGTAAGGCTTGTTCCAAGAACCAGCATTAAATCCGATTCCTGGGCTTCCGCGGTCGCTTCCCTTAAAGCGTCAATCGGAAGGCTCTCGCCGAAAAATGTTATCGCCGGTTTCAGCACCCTTCCGCATTTTGGGCATTTAGGGAGTTGCCCGGAGCGGACAATAGCGGCTGCTTCATCAAAGCTCATACGCACACCGGCGCAGCGAAGGCAGTAATGCGTTTTTGGGGAGCCGTGAATTTCAATAACATTTACAGAACCGGCCTTTGTGTGAAGGAGATCGATGTTCTGCGTTATAAGGGCTTTAAGAAGCCTGAGTTTTTCAAGTTCAGCCAACACGCGGTGTACGATTGAGGGGCTTTTTTCATCAATATTGTAAATCAGATCCTGTGAGGCTTTGTAATAAAAAGAAGGGTCTTCTTCAAAATAATTGATATCAAATATCTTTTCAGCGTCAAGGTCATTGTACAGGCCGTTTTTTCCCCGGAAGTCACGGATTCCCGAGAGCGTACTGACCCCTGCGCCTGTAAGGGCCGTGCAGTGCTTTGAGCGCTTTATTTTTTCATAAAGCTCGTTATAGTATGCCATAACTAAGATTTTACATGAAGCTTATTGCCTGACGCATAAGCGTCAAAAGCGGCTATCATTGTACTTTTCTTAAAGAGGGCGGCATATTTCCTTGCGCTGACGCCGAGGGCGTCTTCAATGTCAGGATCTGCCCCGGCTTTTACCAGCAATTCAACAATATCCTCATCCCCGGCCCCGACCACGACAACCAGCGGGGTTTGCCCGCCCTTGCTCGGCAGATTTACATCGGCGCCTGCCGCAATAAGGGCTCTTACCAGGCTTGTGTGCGTTCCCATAGCGCTGTCAAATAAAGCGGTAGAACCTCTGTCTTCGGCTATCATATTCACATGAGCGCCGGCGCGAAGCAGATACTCAAGGGTCTTTAAGTGCCCGTTTCTTGCGGCAATGCCAATCAGGGGAACTCCATTTTTATCTTTTGTATCGGGTGAAAAGCCGGCGGCCAAAAAGAGAGAAACTTCCTCAACTTTATCCTCGGCAACACACTGTGAAAGAATCTCGGCTGTCGGGGGAATACCCTTATCAATAAGGGCTTGCCGGGCATGATTTGTTTCCGATGCGGCTTCAATTTTTTTGGAAGCTTCGTATTCATTTGTGAAATAGGCAAATAATTCCGTTTCAGTCTTTAAGAATTTAAAACAAAAGGCGTATACATTAGGGATGTTTTCTATAGCACCGTCCCCGCAAACCAGAATCGGCAGATGTGAACCGCAGAAGAACCCGGCAAGAAAATCTATCCACCCCGACCCAAGAGCTGAAAGAACCGCAACATGGGAGAAATTTTGAATGATTTTTCGCCCCGCATCCCTGTTTTTGATAAGAAGCGTTTCAGAGGAAACGCCTGTTTTATGAAAAAAGGAAACAAGCCCGGATGTTTTTTCTTTCTCTTCTTCCAAAGAAATAAGCAAAATTTTCATGTTACTTACTTATATTAACGGATTATTATCGCTTTCTCTTTACTTATACCTTGCGTGATCAGGCATTATATTGCATAATGGGAGTCACTTTATGGAAAAGAAAACTCCTCTCTATAACTGGCACGAATCAAACGGCGGAAAGATTGTCCCTTTTGGAGGCTACCTTCTTCCTGTTCAGTTTGAAACAGGGGTCATTACCGAGCACTGCACTGTGCGGGAAAAAGCGGGTCTCTTTGACGTTTCACACATGGGTGAATTTGTCATTTCCGGCGCAGGAGCGCTTAACGCCATTCAGAGACTTTTAACCAACGACTTTACCAACATGACCATAGGCAGGGTTCGTTATACCGCCATGTGTAATGAGAACGGGGGCATCCTTGATGACCTTGTGGTCTACAAAATGGACGAGCAGCGCTATATGCTTGTGGTTAACGCCTCGAACCGTGAAAAGGACGCCGCGTGGATCCGAAAAAACCTGAATAACGGGGGAAATGGCGCTTCTTTTGAAGACCTCTCCGATTCCTATGGGCAGATAGCCCTTCAGGGGCCGGCCTCCCCTTCCATTTTGGCTTCTTTATCCGATACTATTCCGGAAAAGTACTACACTTTTATTGAAAAAGGAAAGGCCGCGGGTTTTAACTGTATTGTTTCAAGAACCGGATACACCGGCGAAACCGGCTTTGAGCTGTATTGTAAAAGCGAAGACACCGAGGGCCTTTGGAAGGCGCTTCTGGAAGCCGGCAAGGGGCAGGGTCTTATTCCCTGCGGCCTTGGCGCCAGGGACACCCTTCGTCTTGAAGCCGCAATGCCGCTTTACGGCCACGAAATGGATGAGAACGTAAATCCCTTCGAGGCGGCCCTTTCCTTCGCGGTAAAAATGGACAAGGCCGATTTTATAGGAAAGGCCGCTTTAGAGCCGTATTTGCAGGCGGACAAGCTTAAAAGAATTCGCACAGGCCTTAAAGTAACAGGCAAGGGTATTATAAGGGAACAATGCCCCATTTATTATCAGGGCAGCAGTATCGGCATAACAACTTCCGGAACCTTCGGCCCTCATCTTAAGCAGGCAATAGCAATGGCCATGCTTAAAACAGAACTTGCCTCCCCCGGGACAAAAGTTGAAGCGGACGTGAGGGGAAGAATGATAGAAGCCGAAACCTGCGCTCTTCCGTTTTATAAGAAATCGTAAAGAAATTATGAAGGAGAGAAACATGAATTTTCCGGCCAATCTAAAGTACAGCAAAACCCACGAGTGGGCAAAGGATTTGGGAAACGGCCTTTATGAAATAGGCCTTACCGATTATGCCCAAAAGGAATTGGGGGACATCGTCTATGTTAACCTTCCGCAAATAGGAGATGAACTAAAGGCGGAAAAAGCTTTTGGCGATGTTGAATCCGTTAAAGCGGTGTCGGATATCAACAGCCCCATAAACGGAAAAGTAAAAGAAATAAACGAGGCAATCGCGTCCGCGCCTGATTCCATTAATAAATCCCCCTACGAGGCTTGGCTTATACGCGCCGAAGGTTCCGTTGGGGAAGGGCTTCTTTCCGCCAAAGACTACGAAGCATCGCTATCCTAATACGTATCCTAATACATAGAGGAGAATAACCATGGGTTCCTATCTGGCGCTCACAGACAAAGACAGGCAAGAGATGCTTGCCGTTTTAGGAATTAAAAAAGTAGATGAGCTTTTCTCCCAAGTACCCGAAAAGGTCAAGGTAAAAGAGTTAAAGATTCCCTCGGGACTTTCGGAAATGGAAGTTAGCCGGAAATTATCCGGACTGGCGTCGGAAAACAAAACCTTTCCGGTGATCTTTCGAGGCGCCGGCGCTTACAAACACTACATCCCCGCCGCGGTAAAACGCATAACTTCCAACGAGACATTCATCACAGCCTACACGCCGTACCAGGCTGAAATAAGCCAGGGGATACTACAGTCGATTTTTGAATATCAAAGCATGATCTGCGAACTTACCGGAATGAATGTCTCAAACGCGTCGATTTATGACGGAGCCAGCGCGGCGGCGGAAGCGGTCAACATGTGCAGGGACAGAAAGAGGCAAAACATCTTTGTTTCATCCTGCGCGCATCCCCAGGTTATTCAAACGATTCGTACCTATTGCATGGGTTACGGAGTTCCTGTAACCCTTGTTCCAAAAGGCGCGGATGGCAAAACCGACAAAGATGCCTTAAAAAAACTGCTCTCTGAGTCTAATGAAACAGCAGCCGGCTTTTACGTTCAAAGCCCCAACTTTTTCGGGCTTATCGAAGACATACCCGCCTTCGCCGAAATTACCCATCAGGCGGGCGCAACGCTTGTTGCAGGCGTTAATCCCATTTCCCTGGGATTGCTTGAAAGCCCCGGCAATCTTGGCGCGGATATAGCGGTCGGCGAAGGCCAGCCACTTGGAATGCCCTTAGCCTACGGCGGCCCTTACCTCGGCTTTATGGCCTGTAAAACCGCTTTGATGAGAAAACTTCCGGGCCGCATTATCGGTGAAACCACCGACACCCGGGGCGGCCGCGCATTTGTGCTTACCTTGCAGGCGCGTGAGCAGCACATACGCAGGGAAAAGGCGTCCAGCAACGTCTGCTCAAACGAGGCGCACTGCGCCCTTACCGCGGCGGTGTACCTGGCGATAATGGGCGAGGAAGGCTTCGCGGAAGCCGCCCGCCAATGCCACGCCAAGGCAGTCTACGCCGCCGGCCTTATCTCGGGAGTACCCGGCTTCTCTCCGGTCTACAAAGGGGATTTCTTTCACGAGTTTGTTACCAATTGCCCCGATACGGGAAAGACCCTGGAATTGCTGGAAAAGCACGGAATACTTGGAGGTTATCCTCTTTCTAACAACGAGCTTCTCTGGTGCGTTACGGAACTCAACACCAAAGAAGAGATCGATAACTTGGTGAAAATTCTAAGGGAGGGGAAATAATGAAGCTGATTTTTGAAAAAAGCAAAAAAGGCAGGGGTTGCTCTATCCTTCCCCCCTGCGATGTAAGTTACCACGAGCTTCCTGAAAAAATGCTTAGAAAGGTCAAAGCCCGCCTTCCTTCAATGGACGAGAACGAAATATCCCGGCATTACAGCGCGATGGCAAAGCGGGCATTCGGCGTCAACGACGGCTTTTATCCGCTGGGTTCCTGCACCATGAAGTACAGCCCAAAGGTAAACGAGGAAATCGCCTCTCTCTCGGGTTTCGCGAATATTCATCCCCTTCAGCCGGCGCACACCGTTCAGGGCTGCCGCAAGATTCTGGATTTCGCCTCGGAATACCTAAAAGAAATTACCGGCATGGACGCGTTCTGTTTCCAGCCCGCCGCGGGAGCGCACGGCGAGCTTACCGGACTGCTTCTTTTCAAGGCGTACCACATGAGCAGGAAAGATTCTGCCCGCACAAAAATAATTATCCCCGACAGCGCCCACGGAACCAATCCGGCGACCGCGAACATGGTGGGCTACGAGGTAATCAATATCGCTTCAAACAGCTCTGGCTGTGTAGACCTCGAATCCCTTAAAGCGGTTCTTGGGTCGGACACAGCCGGCCTCATGCTGACCAATCCCAACACGCTTGGAATTTTTGATCCGAATATTCTTGAGATAACCCGGCTTGTACACGAAGCGGGCGGCCTAAACTATTACGACGGGGCAAACCTGAACGCTATCATGGGTATTGTCCGTCCCGGAGACATGGGCTTTGACGCGGTTCACCTTAACCTGCACAAATCCTTCTCCACCCCGCACGGCGGCGGCGGCCCAGGTTCCGGCGCTGTGGGATGCAAGAAGGAACTCATCCCCTTTATGCCCATTGATTCCATGGAAGATGAAAACGCAAAAAATAATCAACAAAGCATAGGAAGGGTAAAGGCATTCTACGGTAATTTCCTTGTGGTGGTAAAAGCCGCCGCCTACCTGCTCACGCTCGGCAAGGAAAACATCCCCGAAGCCGCAAGAACCGCGGTTCTGAACGCAAACTACCTAATGAAAAGATTAAGCGATAAATTCCACATTTCGACAGCCAGCCCGTGTATGCATGAATTTGTAATTTCGCTTGAGAATCTTAAAGAGAGCTGCGGGATTTCCGCTATGGACATGGCCAAGGCCCTGCAGGACAAGGGCATGCACCCTCCGACAATGTATTTTCCGCTTATCGTGCATGAAGCCCTGATGGTGGAGCCCACCGAAACTGAATCGAAGGAAACGCTGGACGAAGCCGCCGACGCTTTTATATCTATTTATGAAAGGGCTACCAAGGAGCATGGCGTTTTTAGCGCCGCGCCCTTAACAACGGCTATCGGAAGACCCGACGATGTAAAGGCGGCCCGACAGCCTGTAGTCTGTTATTGCATGGATTAAAAGTTTTAATGTCGTATACTTATTTTTTATTTTGTGTTATATTTTTTTATCTATCTTATTCAACAGGAGTATTTAATGAGCGTAAGAGCAACTGAACGGCTTGTAGGGGACGTGGTAATCGCAACAGGACTTCCTAACAGTCCGCTAATGGTCGTCCAATCCATCGAAGAAGCAACCAAGATGGTGAACACCACCTGGTTTTCGGATAGCCATGAATGTCAGGAGGGCCTGTTCCCGGCAAGTTCCCTGGACAGGTATGAGCCTTCCAAGAAGGCTTCCACAAAGGCAAAGAAACCCGCCGCTAAGGCCAAGAAAGGAAAGTAAATCCGTTCCTTGAAATAGCCATTGACTATTTTATTCTGGTATGGTAGTAATTCTTAGCCCTTTCTAAAAAGCGGCGTTAATTCAGGTTCTCTGAGACCTACGGTCTCAAGAACCCTAATGCCGTTTTTTAAAAGCGGCGCGGTTATTAGGCGCTGACGCCAACCTAAAGGTTGGCTTGCGTTATTGGTTCAGTGTAGCCATTATTAGCGCCTGGGCCATGGTGTTTTTTTGGACGCAACGCCGCTTAACGCGGCGCGATTATTAGGCCACCTTAGCTCAGTTGGTAGAGCAGCAGACTGAAAATCTGCGTGTCTGGAGTTCAATTCTCCGAGGTGGCAAAAGCTAAGTCCTTATAATATAACGAAACCCACACTTATCACCAGTACGCCTACAACTATCACAGCAATTTAAAGTTTAAGCACCGATCTCAAGGATGATAGGAACAAACCGATAATACTGCCCTATAAAGTCTCGATAATAAAGTATAGGAAGGGGAATATTTAACGCTTTACTCAATAATCTTGAGGCAGCCGCAAATGATTTAGCAGACAACAGGCGGGAAGGCTTCGACCTTAAATACAGACTTGCTGACGCTGTTAAAAGCGCCCTGTCGGTTTTCTTTTTCCAGCATCCGTCCATGCTGGATTTCCAAACAAGAATGAAGCAGAAATGGAAAAGGTGCAATCTGGAAACGGTAATGGGGGTAAAAGAAATACCGAGCAACGTACAGATAACGACGTTGCTTGACGTAATAAAGTCCGATTCTTTAAGCGGCGCATTCAATGAAAACCTGCATGCCGCAGATGAATGGGGCGGCCTTAAGGATTTCCACTGCCTGGACGGCGGCGTTCTTTTGGCGCTCGACGGCGTCTGGTATTTCTCGTCGGAACAGATATATTGCGACCATTGTCTGCATTCAACGAAAGAAGATGTTACCACATACTACCACAGCGCGCTTGCAGGAACGCTGGTAAAGCCTGGAAACACGGCGGTTTTGCCCGTAGCCCCTGAAATGATAGCCAATACTGACGACACATCTGACGAAACGAACAGTAAAAAGCAAGATTGCGAACGAAATGCGGCCAAAAGATGGCTTGCAAAGCATGCGGAGGAGTATAAATGGCTTTCCCCGACCCTTCTGGGCGACGATTTATACTCAAATTACCCGTTTTGCAAGGAGGTATTGGAACGTGGCTATGGCTTTATCTTTACATGCAAAGAGGATTCCCACCCCTGGCTCACCGAGACGGTTGAAAACTCTTATCTTGAGGAGGCTTCCAGGCGGGAATGGAACGGGCGACATCACCTTGCCTATGCCTACCGATGGCTTAACGGAGTTGAAATACGGGACAATAAAGAAACCCTGACGGTAAATTATTTTTCTCTTTCGATTTGGAACGAGGAAAAAAACAAGCAAACCTTTTATAACAGTTGGATTACCAACAAAACGATAACAGGCGACAATGTTTCTCTTATTGCCTCGTGCGCCCGCTCTGGGGTAAAGTCCAGTGTAACTGTATTCACTTATAAACACCTCATTATTTTGATTTCTCTTTTTCTGTGATTTCATTTTCAATCCAAGTCAAACAATCTTTTGCCATTTTTACGCTTTTTTCATATTCTTCCTTTGTTATTTCGTCATATTCGCCGGGATACCTTGTTTGAACAGCATAAATGGTTAGCTGTACCGCTTCTTTAATGCTTTCTGGAATATCCGTAAACGCCTTAAGTTTATTTAACAATATCTCAATATTGTGGGTAAACTCTGGCTCAACGCCGTAATATATTAGAAGCCCCTTCAACGCCTTTTCGGCGGCTTGTTGGGACTGGTAGCATAAATCCTCATAATAGATGTGGTGGATAATTTTTGCCTGTGCCAACTCAAGGTTGCTCTTTGCCCGTTCAATCCATTCTTCATAACGAGCCATATATAACCTTTCCTTCTTCCTTAATCGTTTTGTATATGTATCCTATTTCATTATTTAGTTCTTTATACCTATTAAAATCGACAGTAAGCAAATCTACAGGAACCCCAATTCCATTTTCTAAAAAGGCTTTATAAATCAAACCGCTGATTTCACGCCCCTTCTCTAAACCCTTTTTTACAATAAGCAAATCAATGTCGCTTTTCTCATTATTGTCTCCCCTCGCATATGAACCAAAAAGAATAATCTGGTCAGGCGATGCCAAAGAGACGATTATAGTAATTATTTTGTCAATATATGGTATA
>Ga0268262_10000171_pt1 | contig 83542 bp, 88 predicted proteins | sample TergutNc150P3_FD_190354 | JGI IMG/M metagenome (GOLD analysis project Ga0268262, IMG submission 190354) | Nasutitermes corniger P3 segment gut microbial community from laboratory colony in Florida, USA - Nc150 P3 (SPAdes) (version 2) | ecosystem: Host-associated > Arthropoda: Insects >...
CCTTGAACACGTTATCGTAACAAATATCAATGATGTCATCGGTTTCGTCAAAGTAAACAGTTGGGGCACAAAATTTTGTGCCCGGACGTACATTTGCTGTTTTCATTTTTTTATTCTCCTGTATAGAATACGATTGAACAGGGCAGGAAATAAAAATTTTTTTGTGATTTTTGAATTTTTTTTATCCAACTTTTTTGGGTCACTTCAATGCCTTGTCTCTACAGTGGCAACGGCAACAACAAATTTATACATACAAATAATAATTATAAACCCCTCATAAATCACCGATAATTAATAAAAATGTTATATTATAGTTAAAATTGATGTATAAATTCTCTATTTCAGATACAAAAAACGGATTTAAAACAATATCGGTAATAAGTTCAGCCGGCAAAGAGATAAAGCTGCACTCCTCTTACGATCCCATTAAAGAAGCCGAAAGAAACATTGATACGTTCGATAAAGGGAGGTCGTCAATTATTATTGTGTCCGGTGTTGCGCTTGGTTATCATATAAAATTTTTGAAAGAAAAATATCCTGATATAAAAATTGTTGCTGTTGAAAAAGAAAAAGAGATTCAGTTAAAATGCAATGAATACTATCCCGAAACATTAAGTGATACACCTGTCATAAACTCTCTGCGCGATATTGAATCAATCTTCTCAAATATAGATCTCCCAAACTTTAAAGGAATTGCACATTATATACATAAACCGTCCTATCAGTTGAATCAGGAGTTTTATGATGAAATTGCAGATAATATCAAACTATATATATCTTCGAGAATAAGCGACCTTCTTACAAGATTTGAATTTGAAGAAAAATGGATAGAGAATATCTTCAAAAACCTGAAGCATATAGAACATTCAACTGATGTTGCTCAACTTTTTGGGAAATTCCGTGATATACCCGGCGTAATTGTCTCGGCAGGACCATCCCTCAAAAACAATGTTGAAGAATTAAAAAAAATAAAAGATAAGGCGGTAATAGTTGCTGTTGATACATCTTTAAAAATACTTGCCAATCATAATATAGAGCCGCATTTTGTATTAACGCTTGACGCTCAAAAGCACAGCATAAAACATTTTTCAGGAATCAAACCTAAAAATACAATATTAATTGCAGATATAGTAAGCTGCCCCTCAATCTTAAATTCCTACAATGGAGAAAAGATAATAAGTACCACTTCAAAATATTATCAGGACCCTGACGGCAATACTATACGTGAAACAACTCCCATGATCGATTGGATTGAAAAAAAAAGTTTACCTCTGGGGGACATCCAATCAGGCGGGTCGGTTTCAACAAGCGCGTTTGATCTGCTTCTGAATATGGGATGTAATCCTGTTATCTTAGTTGGACAAGACCTGGCATACACAGGGAGAGAATATCATTGCAGCGGAACATATCACAACGATGATTGGATTCCGGGAATAAACAGATTTCTTAACCTCGATACAATCAATCAGAATATTATAAGAAAAAGAAGTTTTAAGTATGTCAGGAGTTATGGCGGGAAAGGCTTAGTAATATCGGATTATGTTTTTGATCTCTATAAATCTTGGTTTGAAGATTCTGCCGGCAGGGTGCCTGTTACTGTGGTAAATTCTTCCGGAGGCGGAGCAAAGGTCAATAATACAACAGAGATGAGCTTGTATGACGGAGTGAATCTTGGGAAAAAAAATGTTAATCCTTCGTCAATTATTGAGAAAATTATATCAAATAAAACCGATAGAAATATTGATAGAGTAAAAAAGGCATTAGCTGTAGAATATAAGAAACTGAATTTAATAGATACATCAGATAATCTTGATGATAATACTATGAAAAAAATCAATTCAGCTCTGAGTGACGATGAAACTAACGAACTGCTAAGACCGCTTATGAGAAAAACCGAGTTCTATCTGGCGCGGCATGAATTTGAAGCCGACAAAGAGAGAACGATTTTTTTTAATGACATAAAACTTGCCGTACGCAAGGTAAAAAAATTTATAGAATCGTCAGGCATGATTGAATCAGAACAAAGAGTTAAAACATGAAAAAAATAATTTTAATCATATTATTCATTATCTTAAACTCAGGCAGCTATGGAAAAAACGATGTTGCCGTTGACTGGTTGAATGGTAAAATAATTTCAATAGGCGACAGCAGTATGTCTATTGATGAAAATGGAAATCCCATAGACATTGAAACAAACAGCGTACTGTCAATATCCGAAGCAAGGAATATATCGTATGAAAGGTCAAGAGAGAAAGCCTTAATCAATGCAATTAATATAATTAATACTATACAGGTTGACAATGAGAAAAAAATAGCGGATTTAATAAAGATTGATCCCGTTGTTCGCAGGAACATATATGAGGTTATTGAAAAAAATTCTACCTACAAAGATGTAACGTCAAATTATCTCATTTCATCATGTAAATTTGAGTTAAATACGGGATATCTCGCAGAAGCAGTAAATTACAGCTTCCCAAAAGATAATTTCCCGATTCAAGATAATATAGAAATTTCAACTCTATATTCTTCAATTATTATTGATGTTAGAGGTCTGAATATAAAACCTATGCTGATCCCGTCTGTTTTAAATGAAAGCGGTCTTGAGGTTTATAATAAAAATTTTATCAATCCTGCTGATGCTGTTAAATATAATGTAGTATCATATGTTTATACGGAAAAAGATGCTATTAAGCATAAAAAAGCAGGCAAAAATCCTCTATTTTGTATTGCATTAAAGAATATAAACGGCAACCCCGTTATATCAGACAGTGATATAAAAAAAATCTTTAGCCATAAAAAAAATATTGAATATTTGCAAAAGTGCAGAGTAATATTTATTATTGACAGGTTATAATATGAATCCAACTAAAATTTTTACATCAATTATAATTTTAACAAACAGGCTGATTGATTCATTAAACTATAAGACAGTAGAAACAATTAAGAGAAGTTTTTTCTTTTTTATATTTGTTATGTGCATTATCGGTATAATTATAGGCTACAGAATAGGTTCCGGTGAAGCAAAGATTAAGAAAACGCCGCTTGCAGAATATGTTAATGACACATTCAGACTTGATATTAATAAAGGTGACGGAGACTTTTCGGAAATACTGAAAAATGAAATGTTAAACGAAGCTCCCATGAATAATTTCAATAAATACGATTTCCCCTTAAGAGAAAACTTTAATCCGGAATTTAAAAAAGGTATTATGGAATCTGACAGCAAAATACCCGATCCTGATCTTTCAGATAAACCGTTTAAGCCCGAAACTCCTATTGATGATTATTCTTCTAAATTTGATCAACAGAAAAATGATCAATCTATAAAAATATTGGATAAACAAAAAAGCGATGATACAAAAATTGATGACAATAAAAGCAGCTCAATATTTAATGATGACCAACCTTTTAATAAAACAGAGATAAAAAATCCTGACGATAAGAATATTATTAGAATATTGGATAAAGACAAAGATAAGAACACAATTCCACAGCCAATAAAAAAAGATACCGGAATCATTGATAAATGAAAAAATTTATTATAATCCTTCTGTTAATCAGTAATGCAGCATATTCAAAAGACTATCATAGAACTGAAGAGATAATAAACAGTATCCTTGCAGAAGAGAGTGACGAAAGTAATAAAAAAATAGAACAACCAAAAACCAAACCGGAAGAAAACGCCGGTAAAAACAATAAAGATAAGCCAAAAAATAATCAGGACACTGCAAAGAAAAACAGCGCCATGAGCGGCAAGGATGAAGTTCTCCTTAAGACCGGCATCCAGTTTTACGAAAGCGGACTATTTGATCATTCGCTTGCCAGATTTGAAGACCTGATAAAAAACTATCCCTCAAGCCCTTTTGTAAATAATGCAAGAATGTGGACAGGGAAGATATATCTAAAAAAATATAAGTATGACGATGCAATAAAGCAATTTGATGATATTAAAGAACAATCCGGCGAGTATCCTGCGTCACTATATTACAAGGCAGAAGTATATAAATATAAAAGTGATACCATCAGCGCAATTGATTTTTATCAAAAAGTATCCTCTTCATATCCGGAACATGAACTTGCGGATAAATCAATTATAAATTCCGGCAAGCTCTATTTAAACAGCGGTAAAGGATATCAGGCTCTTGAATCAGCTATAAAAATTATCCGTTATTATAAGGATAGGGATACTATTGATGATGCATATTATCTTATAGCAAAAGTCTATGAAAAAGATCAACTATTGAAGGATATGGAGATATCCAGAAAATTCTATAAAATATTCCTCAAAAAGGCTGATCAAAATCAAAAACATTTTGCAGATTCTCCACTTCTTGAAACTGTTAAGAAAGACCTGCAATATATCGAAAAAACATATTTTAAATTTGAAAATTGATATATACTCTTTAGACATTGAAAAACTTTGCTATTTCTCTTTCTTCTTTTCTTCAATCTTCTTTAAGACTTTCTCCTGAATCTCCTTTGGTGAAGGAACATGCTTATGAAATTCCATTGAATAGTTTGCTCTGCCGCTTGTAATATTCCTGAGTTGTGTAGCATAACCAAACATCTCCATTAAAGGAACAAAACCATTTAGTTTTTGAGAGCCTTTCCTGTGCCTTCTCATAGATTCAATCTTTCCGCGCCTCCTGTTTATATCGCCTATTACATCGCCTATATAATCATCAGGCGTGTTTACTTCAAGTTTCATAACAGGTTCAAGCAGGACCGGGTTACACTTTAAGAATGCCTGTTTAAAGGCAATAGAAGCGCATGTTCTAAAAGCCATATCCGAAGAATCTACTTCATGATATGATCCGTCAACAAGAACTACCTTAACATCCACTATCGGAGATGAGGATATAACCCCTGCAGCTAAGACAGATTCAATCCCTTTTTGAACAGATGGAATAAATTCCACAGGAATAGCTCCGCCCTTTATATGATCAATAAATTCAAAACCCTTATCCATATTCGGCTCAACCCTTAGAACAACATGAGCAAACTGTCCCTTTCCTCCGGTCTGTTTTGAATGCTTATAATTAACCTCAAACTCGCCTGTTATAGTCTCTCTAAAAGCTACGGACGGTTCGCCCACTATAGCTTCTATATTAAATTCATGTTTTAATCTATCAATAATTATCTCAAGGTGAAGTTCTCCCATACCTGAAATAACAGTCTCATTAGTTTCATCATCATATCTGACATTAAACGAAGGGTCTTCCATGGCAAGCTTCCTTAGAGCCGAACCAAGTTTCTCATCTTCTTTCTTTGAAGGGGGAGAAATCTTTAATTCTATTACTGTCGGCGGAATAAAGATCGATTCTAAAAATAACGGATGCGCCTTATCACACAACGTATCACCGGTCTTAGTGTACTTCATACCTATCAACGCTACGATACTGCCGGGACCTGCGCTTTCTATATCTTCTCTTTCATCTGCTTTGATCTTTAAGATACGCCCTATTCTCTCTTCTTTGTCTTTTGTAGAGTTATAAACAGGCATCCCTGTCTTCAACTCGCCTGAGTATATCCTGACAAATGTTTGCTGTCCCACATAGTTATCATGAATTAGTTTAAACGCCAAGCCGCAAAACGGTTCTTTAACCGAAGGCGTTCTGCTATGGGTCTTCTCAGGGTTGTCTATATCCATTCCTATTATTGAGCCAACGTCAATAGGCGAAGGGAGATAATCTATTATTGCATCAAGCAGCAGGTGAACCCCCTTATTCTTATATGATGAACCGCAAAAAACAGGAGTAACCATAACCTTTAAAACTGCATCTCTTGCCGCTTTTTTTAAAAGTACAGAGTCAACATCATCTCCATTCAGAAATAACTCCATGACCTCTTCATTATAGTCTGCAATCTTTTCTGTAAGATATTGCCTTGCTTCATCAACCTTTGCCTTGTATTCGTCAGGTATATCTATCTCTTTTTTTACAAGCCCTTCAAAGATATAGGCTCTCTTCTCAATAACATCTATGGAGCCTTGAAAATTATCTTCAACGCCAATAGGTATATGAAAGGGAACCGGATTTGCATCAAGGTATTTATCCATTTGGCTGACAACCTCGTTAAAATCCGCCCCAATCCTGTCCATTTTATTAATGAATGCAATTCTTGGAACCTTATATCTGTCTGCCTGATTCCAAACAGTCTCACTTTGCGGTTCTACTCCCGAAACTGCGCAAAAGAGGGCAACCATCCCGTCAATTACTCGAAGCGACCGCTCTACCTCTACGGTAAAGTCCACGTGTCCGGGCGTATCAATAATATTTATCTGGTGGTCATTCCATGTGCATGAAATAGCTGCAGAGGCTATGGTAATACCCCTCTCCTGCTCCTGTTTCATAAAATCCATTGTTGCCTGACCATCATGAACCTCGCCAAGTTTTCTTGTTGATCCGGTAAAGAACAGAAGTCTTTCGGTAGTAGTTGTTTTCCCTGCATCAATATGAGCAGCAATACCAATATTGCGAATTTTTTGTAACGGCATATATACCTCACATATTTATAATGTCATAATCATATACAATTTATATTATTTTTTGCCAGAGTGGTTTATGTTGAGTTATTCTCCAAATAAAGCCGGACAATAATAATAAATTCCAAGCGTTGATTAACTTAAGAAAGCCATAATCAATTTACTGCTGATTTATGTCAAATTATTTTTGATCTGAAATAATTTTTAATAATTCAAGCTGAATCTCTGCATTATATCCGGCAGATGTGCCCGGGTGTTCGGCAATGATATATTTAAAAATTTCCTCTGCCTTTAAATCAAATCCCATTTTCTTATAGCATATACCTATTTGAAAATATGCATCAATCCCATCCTCTGTAGTGCTAAATTCCTGATAGAGCTTTTTATAAGCTTCTATTGCTTTTTGATATTCAAAGAATCTTATATAGATTTCAGCTATTTTCTTTAATGCCTCACTGCGATGTACGCCGTCAAAAAAAATCTCAATATACTCATTAAACTCACTCAATGCCCTGTCAAATTTTCCAAGTTTGTAAAACTCCATGCTATTCTGAAACTTAATGTCATCTGCTTCTTTTTTCAAAGAGCCGGAAACCACACTACCGGAACTATCTTGTGCAATTGAATTAATGCACATGGTCAAAACCAAAAATAATCCTAAAAAATACCTTAATTTTTTCATAAGAACCTCTTTGGATTATGTCTCATTAATATATATATTTATCGACTAAAAAAAATTTTTTTTTTAGAAAAATCGTAAAAACTTTCGCTTATTTGAACCGTTTGCTGCAAAAATGCGCATAAAAAATATTATTTAGTGAATACGGCAAGATTATATTAATTAAAAAAATTGTATCAAAATAAGATTTTATTTTTTTGATGGTGTTTATTATAAAAAAATAGTATAATTATTGCTATAGCAAAAAATAAAAATGACGCCGGAAATTACTATAAGAAGAGCCCAATTCACAGATATTGATTTGGTTTTTGAAATTGAACAGGAGTCAATAAACTCATGGAGTTGTGATCAATTCATTCAGGAACTGAGTAATAGATTCTCAATATTTCTTGTTGCGGAGAGTAAAAACAGTATTGTCGGTTATGCAATTGCATGGAGAGTTGCAGACGAGATTCAAATCAACAGTATTTCGGTAAAAAAAAATTTTAGAAAACAGGGTGTCGGCAGTAAACTTCTTGCAGAGATTATCAAAAATGATTCAGATAAAGTCTTTTCGCGCGCCATACTTGATGTGAGAAGTAAGAATATCGAGGCAATAAACTTTTATACATACAACGGCTTTACAAAAAACGGAATAAGAAAAAACTATTATAATGATGACGATGCGGTTTTAATGGAGAAAGTATTATAGAATGAAGATTAAGAGTGTTTCATTTTTAAAGAGTTGTACCAATTCATCGCAATTCCCTGAATTTGATTATCCCGAATTTGCTTTTTTCGGAAGATCAAATGTTGGGAAGTCGTCTCTTTTGAACATGATTTTAGGACAGAAGAACCTTGTTAAAACAGGTTCAAGACCGGGCGTAACTAAAACGATAAATTTTTTTATAGTAAACGATAACAGATCATTTGCAGATATGCCGGGTTTTGGATATGCCAAGCTTCCAATGGAAATAAAGAAAAAATTCCTGCCGATGGTTAAAGAGTATATTGATAAAAGAAAAAATCTTAAACTTGCATTCCTGTTAATAGATATAAGAAGGGTACCGGGAGATTATGAAAGGGATATAATCTCACTGCTTACAAACAATAAAGTCTCTGTTGTTATAACATTAACTAAGTGCGACAAATTATCTAATAACCAAAGGTCTAAGAGTATTGCTAATATACAAAATGCGCTTGATATAGACAGGGACTCCATCTTTTTAACATCGGCTGAAACAGGCGAAGGGAAAAAAGAACTGTTAAGCCTTATAGATGAGTTTTCTTGATACTATGCGTTTATAAAATTTTATTTTAATTTCTATTCATTCCGCAGGGCGTTTGTTTATGTTATTTATTTATTTATTTATTTATTTTTTATTTTTATTTTTATTTTTTTTAGTTTTAGCCTGCTTTTTTTCAGCTTTAGCCTGCTTTGCAATTTCTAAATTCTTTTTTGCAACAGTATGGTTAGGGTCAATCCGCAGCGCAGCTTCAAATTCGGCTATTGCGCGGTCATAGTCTCCTTTACTATAATACACATCACCGCGACTATCATACGCATCGGCAGAATTAGGATCAAGCCTGATTGCCTCATTTATGTCTGATATTGCGCGATCATAATCTCCTTTATCTAAGTACGCATTACCGCGATTATTATATGCAGCGACAGAATTAGGATCAAGTCTGATTACCTCATTATAGTCTGTTATTGCGCTGTCATAGTCTCCTTTACCTAAGTACGCATTACCGCGATTATTATATGCAGCGGCATCATTAGGATCAAGTCTGATTGCTTCATTATAGTCTGTTATTGCACGGTCATTGTTTCTTTTTGCAGCGTACGCAACACCCCGATTATTATATGCATCGGCATGATTAGGATTAAGCCTGATTGCCTCATTATAGTCTATTATGGCGCTGTCATAGTCTCCTTTTGCAGCGTACGCAATACCGCGATTATTATATGCGTATGCGTTAACATTATTAGAATCAAGCCTGATTGCCTCATTATAGTCTGTTATTGCACTGTCATAGTCTCCTTTATCTAAGTACGCATTACCGCGATTATAATATGCAGCGCCAGAATTAGGATCAAGCTTGATTGCCTCATTAAAAGCTGATATGGCGCTGTCATAGTCTCCTTTTTTCTTGTACACAGTACCGCGATTAGTATATGCATCGGCATAATTAGAATCAAGTCTGATTGCCTCATTAAAGGCTGATATGGCGCTGTCATAGTCTCCCTTTTCAGCGTAGGCAATACCGCGATCATTATATGCGTATGCGTTAACATTATTAGGATCAAGCCTGATGACCTCTTTATCGTCTGATATTGCGCAATCATACTCTTCTTTGGGTTCTACCGAAGAGGGGCTGCTTGCGCAGCTTGCTATTAAAACTGCTATTGCTATTACAAAAAGTTTATAAAGTTTATTCATGGCTGATATTGTCTCCCATAGCTCAATTTCTACTGTGTAATAGAATCTCCTTAACTTATTTGATACTTATGAACTGAACGCTTTTTCTAAGATTATTATAGCGAGGCTTACTGTGTAAAGAAAAAATTTGTTCATGGAAAACTTTCTGCCATTATTAAATTATTAAATTTTGTGTTTTATGATTGCCATAACCTACATCACTTGATGCTTTGATTATCGAATAAAATTGCCTGCTTATGTCTGTCCGACTAAGCGATGATTAAATTCAGTTCTGCCGCAATCTCTTGGTTGATGACATATACTTCAGGTTTCCATATACTATTCAGATACAGCGGCAAAACAGCAGTAAGCGCTCTTACTATATTCTTGCACCATTCGGGCTCATGTTTCTTTATCACTAATAGAAACACAAGTGAAACCTTTTCAGGCAGAACGAAGTCGTTGGGAAGCGCATTTTCCGCCACACCGACTTCTACAGATGAAAACAGATTAAGCGAATGTATGAATTTATCGCTTATCTCTTTTATCTCCGATTCAAATCTTGCGAGATTCTCCTCGCTTGGATTGTCCGGGTTGGGGAAGGTTGTTTTTGCCTCAACAAATAACAGCTTATCATCTTTAACACGGACAAACTCAACCGACCGAACACCTTCGCCTATATTCGTATAAACCTTTGATTTCTCAATATGAAAGATATTTTCGGCAATAAAATCCATGCCGCTCTCTGTAATAACACTAACCATTGCCACCCAACCCTCTCTCAATTTCTTTCTTGTACAGTTTCACCGGTTCGGCAGTAAGGTTGTTCGGTTCAAGTAAATCAAAGCGATCACCAATGTTTGTTTTAATCTGATCGCCATCTTTGTACAGCGAATAAAACATCACGCTGTCATCCTTCTTACGATTAACCGCAAAGTAACTTGCAAGTATCTCGCTATGCGTTGCTATAAAGATTTGAACACCGTTACGTGACAGTTCAAGCAGAATATCCACAAGCGCCGGCACGAGTTCCGGATTGAGGCTGTTTTCAGGTTCATCCCAAAAAAGAATAGAACCTGATTCCAGTTGCCCGCTTGATACTAATAAACCAAGAAAGCCAAACTTTTTATACCCAGACGCTTCATCGGCAAACGGGATACGGCTGCCGTCTGTTTTCAGCGTATAGAATGACCCGTCGCCCTTATCCCAATGTACATTACCGCCGATAATAGCGACGATTTTCTGTCCAATAGACTTCTGTGTTTCGGATTGTTCTTGTGTCGGCACGTCTTGCGCGGCAATCAGTACATCTTTGTATTCCGGCCCGAATCCTGTCTGCTTTTGTTCGATAAAGGTCAACAGCCCTTTCGCGTGTTCAAGGATGTCTTTTTCAGGAATATAAACAGGACGAATGCCTTTTGTAATATCGAGAGTAGTAGTTACGCCATCGTATTGTATTAAATTCTCCCCTCTATCAAAAATAACTTTTCCGGGAGAACCAGGAATACTGCTATGAAACGCAGGCATTTTTGCTCTTCTATATAGCGCTTTCAACAGCGTAGTCTTGCCTGTAGCATTTCCACCAATAAACACATTTACGCCGAGGCAAAAGTCTGCCGTAAACTCGTCCTTAAACACGCGAAAATCCTTAATCTCTACTCGATCAATAGGCATTTTATTGACCTCCTATTCAAAAGATAACCGTACTGCCTTTCACATCACTTTGTTTATATTTCAATTTTTTTATACTTATTTCATTTTCATAATAAAATTCAGCGGCAAACTTTCATTAATTATTTGCAAATTTGATATAGAAGTTTCAGTTATTCAATAACGAAAAAAAATCTAAAGCTGAGTCATAAGATACATGATTCTGCTTGCCTTCTCTTTTAACGGTGAGAGAGTCAGCAGGTATGGAGTAATACTCATTCTCCCTTCAGCCTCAGAGCTTGCATCCATCTGACGCAGAACATCAATTATTAGCGTCTCTTCCCAATTAGCCATAATCTTAACCGATTCAAGCGGAGGCATATTTGACATTTTATTGGCGAGGACAATGACATTTTTTCTATAGCCCGAATCTTTCTTTAAATCATCGTCAAATTTCTTGCGTTCCAGATCAAGACCTTTTCTAATCTGTTCCAGTTTATCCTTTTCGGCATTTATCTCTTTTTCTCTCTCAGCAAGAAGAGCCTCTCTTTTATCAAGTTCTTCAATCCGTTCAAGGAGTTTATCCTTCTCTTTTCCAAACTCCTCTTTCTCTATCAAAGACGGTTCATCTCCGGAGGCATCGAGTGACAAATCTTCTCTCTCCGTCAGAGATCTGAATTTATTACCAAAATTAAATAATCCTATACTATCAAGCCAAAAGAGACTGATACCGCACAGAAATATGATTAGGATAATTAAAAATATTATTTTTGATCTATTTTGTACTGCCATAATCCCACCTCATTATGTATTATCTGCTGTTATCTCCATTGTATAAATCTAAAACCTTCTTAACATATTCTTTAGTCTCTTTAAAATTGGGGACACCGCCTGCTCTATCAACACTTCTTTGACCGGCATTATATGCAGCGAGCGCTAACTTGTAATCTCCGTTATTTCTATCAATAAGATTTTTAAGAAGGGTAACTCCGCCTTTTATATTCTCTTCCGGATCAAATGGATTTTCAACACCAAGTTCCATTGCTGTTTCAGGCATAAGTTGAACTAAACCCATTGCCCCTTTTCGAGAGACAGCTTCAACATTATAATCAGATTCAACTTTTATAAGAGAATGAACAAGATCCGAAGGGACGCCGGTTTTTCTGGAATAATAATCAACTATCTTATCTATATCCTTCCTTGTTACACTCCCCTCTTCATATAGACCATATGGCTTGTTCAGAAGACCGACCTTCTCGTCAATCATCTCATCAAATCTTTTATCTTTTACCTTCCCCTCTTGATTTATCGCATCTTTTTTCTGCGGCATCAAACCAAATCTACTCTTTATCTCTTTGATTCGCAGCATGACATTATACATATCTTCAATCATAAACACCTCACATCAATTTTCTATGATAAAGTTTTTGATTCATATCGTCATTCTCTTTAGCCGTAGTTCTATTGAATTCATACATATACTCTTCAAATTTCCGTTCTTTAAGTTTTTCTACAATTTTCTTCTCCCTTGAAGCTATAACGAGCCTTGCTCTTACTTCATCTACAACCGGCTGCATATCATCTATTCTTCTTTGCGCTTCTACTATTGCATTACGCGCCGTATCGGCATATCTCATTATGAGCATTGCTTCTTCCGGCGAACATATACCCTTTCTTAATTTTCCGCTATACTCCGATTCATATTTAGTTATTTTATTCTTTAAATCCTCCTGAAGCATTCTCTCTTTATTCTGAACTGATAGAACCTTCATGAGTTCATGTTTTACTTCCGTCTCTTTTGCTTCTCTTATATCTAAAAGTTTTTGAAGCGAAAAAACAAATTTTTTCATTATACTGCCTATCTAATAACCCGCGCAAATGCCGGAGTATTTACAGTCTGCGCAGCTCTGGTTTTTTTATCTTCAGGAATCATCATTGATATAATCCTTTCTCTAATTGTTGCAAAATCATTGTGTTCATAAATTCCCTGCTTCAAAAAATCATTCATATCATTAATTAAACTTATTGCCCTGTCAACAACAGGGTTTGCGCCGCGGACATATCCCCCCAGATTAATAAGATCTTCAGCCTCTGTATATGCGGCTAAAAGCTCTCTGAAAATATTAGCCGCCTTTAAATGCTTTTCATCAACTACATCTTTCATACATCTTGAAATAGAATCCAGTACATTCACTGCCGGATAATGCCCCCTGTTTGCAAATTTACGGTCAAGTACAATATGCCCGTCAAGAATCCCTCTTGCAGCATCGGCAATAGGTTCATTCATATCATCTCCCTCAACAAGGATGCTGTAAAATCCCGTAATGCTCCCGCCGGTTAAGCTTGTGCCGGCTCTTTCTAACAGCTTTGGCATCATACTAAAAACAGACGGCGGATATCCCCTTGTTGCAGACGGTTCGCCTGCAGCAAGTCCAACCTCTCTCTGCGCCATTGCAAATCGTGTTACAGAGTCCATTAATAAGTTTACAGCCAACCCTTGATCGCGAAAATACTCTGCAACTGCATGCGCAAGAAATGCTCCTCTTAATCTTATCATAGGGGGCTGGTCGGATGTTGCTGCAACAACAACAGATCTTTTTAATCCGTCAGGTCCAAGTTCTTTTTCAACAAAATCCTTTACCTCTCTCCCTCTTTCTCCAATAAGCGCAATAACATTAACATCTGCATCTGTATATCTTGCAATCATTCCAATAACAGTAGATTTCCCAACGCCGGATCCGGCAAAGATACCTATCCTCTGACCGCGTCCAATAGTAATCAACGAATCAATTGATCGTATTCCAACAGAAAGAGGTTCTGTTATTATTCTTCTATCAAGCGGATTAGTCTCTCTCCCCTCTACAGGATATTTAGACCTTGTAAATATTTCGCCTTTGCCGTCTAAAGGTTTCCCTATTCCGGAAATAACCCTTCCTAAGAGCTCTGGCCCAACAGGCGCAGTTAAAGACGTACCAGCCGAATAGACTTCAGCGCCTGAGACAACGCCCTTCATTTCGCCGATAGGCATTAGTATTACTCTGTTCCTGTTAAACCCTACAACTTCAGCATAGAGATATTGACTCTGCCCTGTCTTTATTTTACACAGATCGCCGTATTTTACGGCAGGTCCGACAGATTCTATCGTAAGTCCGACGATTCTCTCAACAGTACCGGCAAACTTGACCACTTCGAGTTCATCTAACAATTCTTTATACTTAGATAGAACGTCAACTCTTTCGTATGGCAGTATATTGATCAATATTATGTCTCCTAAACTTTTTAAATTTTACGGATACTTTTTATATATCCGTAAATCTAACTAAAGCGTACTGGTATTTCTAATTGCCTCTTCAATTGCATCAAGCTGTGTTGAAATCCTTGCATCAATTGTCCCAACATCGGTCTCAATGATACAACCGCCTCTTTCAATTCTCGAATCTTCATATATATTAACCTTCTTAAGAGACTCCATCATCTTAATAAGTTCGTCTTTATGCGCTGTTGTCATATCAAGGTCTGCAAAGTTTACTTTTATATCAATTCTGTCACGATCTTTGACTCGTTTAATAGCTTCCCTGATATTGTTGATTACAATTTCTCTTCTTTCTACAATTTCATCCTTAATCACTTTTCTTGCTATCATAAGGATCATCTCTGTCATAAGCTTCTCCGAAGACTTAATAAGATCATCTCTAATATCTACAGCCGTAGATACAACAGTGCTTAATCTGTCAATAAGCCTCATTACCTCAGCTTGTCCCTCTTTATAGCCTTCTTCTCGTCCTGCCTCATGCCCCTTCATATAGGCATCATGTTCTATCTCTGAAACCTTCTTTTCAGCCTCAAGGATAATCTTTTCAGCTTCAAAGTTACTCCTTTCTATTTCACGTTCCGACTCTGCTATGTGTTTCTCTTTTTCTATCTTAATCTGGTCTCTAATCTTCTCCAGTTCATTAAAAGCTATAGTCTTCCCTTCCTCTACTATTTTACGCGCTCTATCATTCGCCTGTTCAAGTATAAGTCTCGACTCTTCTTCCGTCTCGCGTCTATAACGTTCTAATTCAGCCTCCATCTCTTCAATAGAAGGACCTCTATAAATATCAATCGGATTTCCGGCATCATCCATCTCAAACTCTTGGTAATCTTCCGAGTCAATGAGATTTTTTTGATATTTAGCCGGAAGTTCAACCTGCTTAACGGCTGTTATATGTTGAATTTCACTTGGTTTAAATACTAACTTAGACAACTAATTCCTCCTCTCCGGTTCTTGCTACAACTATTTCTCCGGCATCTTCAAGTTTTCTTATTATATTTACAATTTTCTGCTGCGCCTCTTCAACATCTCTAAGCCTTATTGGTCCCATGAAATCCATATCTTCACTAAGGAGCGATGCGGCGCGCTTTGACATATTTCTAAAAATCTTCTCCTGAACCTCATTATCAACACCTTTAAGCGCTTTAGCCAACTCCTGAGTGTCAACCTCACGCAGAACCTTTTGTATTGATCTGTCGTCAAGCAGTACAATATCTTCGAATACGAACATGCGTTTTTTGATCTCTTCTGCAAGTTCCGGATCTTCCTCTTCAAGAGCCTCAATAATAATCTTTTCGGTACCACGGTCAACATTGTTTAATATTTCAACAACAGTATCTATACCGCCAGCCTGAGTAAAATCCTCACTTGCAAGCGTTGACAGTTTTCTCTCAAGAACACGTTCAACTTCACGCAGAACATCGGGAGACGTTCTTTTCATTTCAGCAATTCTTCGTGCAACATCAGCCTGAACATTGTGCGGCAGTTCTGCAAGTATCTGAGCGCTCTTTTGAGGATCTAAATATGCCAATATCAACGCTATAGTCTGCGGATGTTCTCCCTGAATAAAGTTTAACAAATGGCTGGGGTCTGTTCTCCTGATAAAATCGAACGGTCTTACCTGAAGCGATGAAGTCAGCCTGTTTACAATATCTATAGCTTTTTGAGTACCAAGCGCCCTTTCAAGAATATCTCTGGCATAATCTATACCTCCCTGAGATATAAATTCCTGCGCCATCATCATCTCTTGAAATTCCTGTAAAACTCTGTCTTTATCTTCAGGTTCAATCTTATCAAGTCTGGCTATTTCAAATGTCAACTGTTCAATCTCATCCTCTCTCAGATGTTTAAACACTTCTGATGAAACATCAGATCCAAGAGAAACAAGAAATATGGCAGCCTTCTGCCTTCCTGTCAGTTGAGATTTCTTAGATTGAAGCATTTATTAACCCCGCAACACAAAAAAAATAATCATATAGTAGCCGCTTTAGACAATATATCGGCAAAATCAACCCTTTTTCAAACTAATAAAAATCTATTCTTCCGCAAGCCATGTTCTTAGCAGTTTAGCCACATCATCAGGTCTTTCCTTAGCTAATTGCAATGCGCTCTGCTGTAATTCAAGCCTTGCCCTCTCCTCAAGCGAGAGTTCAACATCAATACCCTCATCCTCTGCCGCTTTAAGAGCAGCCTCCCTCATACGCTGTTGTTCAAGGGCAAGAGCCTCTTCTCTTGCGCGCCTTCTCCTTTCAAGTTCTCTCTGTATAGTCTTAAATAGAATAAATCCTACAAAAAGCGCAGCTAAAGCTATGAGTATTGATAGAACAAGCATTTTTATCTGTTCTTTTCTTCTAAATTCCTCCCTTAATGAAGCCCAATAGCTTGTTCTATCAAACATTATATTCTCAACAGCAACCTGATCCCCTCTTTCTATCTTAAAATTTATAGCCGTTTTAATAATTTTTTCAGCTTTTTTCAAATCATCCGCTGTTATCGGAGTCTGAACAGGCGATTTATTCGGATCAAGGTCATAATCTCCGCTTGGCGTACGCGGAAGATCCTGTAAACCGTCAATTGCCACAGCCACACTAACACGGCTTATGTCATATGGAGCCCGCGCAATAGATCTTGTAGTTTTATTAACAGCATTATTTATAATATCTTCTGTTTTATTATATTTTGCAAATTGATCATCAGCAGCCTTATACCCCGGAGGCGTATTTGAATCTGTTCCCGCAGGTCCTTCAGGATTCCAGCCGTGTCCCTGAAAATTCTCTGCCGTATTTTTTCTTGAGATTGGAATAGATTCTCTAACCTCTCTTGTAGAATATGGAAGTTTAGGGTCATCGGGGGTCCATGTTATTGGAGTATATTCGGTCTGCTCTTCGCTTATTTTATCCCAGTTAAAGTCCATATTTAATCTTACAATCTGTATTCTATCAGGGGTAAATATATTTTCAAGACCGTCTCTGATATCTTTTAAAATCCTGACCCTTGCCTGCTCCTCAATCTTTTTCCTATACTCTATCATAGTATATTCTCTCTTTTCATTTTCAAGGTCATCGTCAAAATCAGATATAATTTTACCAAATTCATCCGTAACAGTTACATTCTCAGGCTTTAATCTTGATCCTACAGCTCTGGATACAAGAAAGGTTATACCTTTTATCTCTTTTGTGCTGAGTTTCTCATAACCGGGTGCAAGATGTACCGTTACTGCTGCAGTATATGGCGTTTGACTGTCCGAATAAATACTGTCGTCAGACATGGCTATCTCTACAGAGGCTTTGTCCACATTCTTGAGAGATTCAATATGCTTTTGTATCTCCCCTCGAAGCGCCCTCATATATTTTACATCAAGTTCTTTGTCTGTTTCCGTCCAACTTGACGCATCAAAGAGTTTAAATCCGGGAATACCCTTAGGGAGCATATTCTCCTGGGCAAGTTTTGTAACAATCAACGGTCTTTCTGCAGGTTTAACAAAGATTGAGGTTGTACCTGCAGTTTGATAATAATAACCCATTTCTTCGAGTTTTTTAGTAACCTGACCAAAATCATCCGATGAAAGATCTGCAAATAGAAGAGCATTAGGTTCTGTATGTGATACGGAGAGCAATACTGTGAAAGAAACTATTACAACCCCAATTACCACTCCAATAATAATCTTCTTGGTGCGGTCAAGTTTACTATAAATCTCTCTAATCTGATTCATTATTCTATTGAAAAATTCGTTCATATATAGCCTCCGACTAATGACTAAAAAAATAAAAACCTAATGTGACATAATACTTTTTAAAAGCCTATAAAAAAATGTCAATTAATTTTAATAATAATTTAACATTTTCTGATTATTTAATACAAAAATCTTTAATTTTAAATGTGATGGATAATCTAAACGACTTAAGCCTTAGTAATAGAATTTAAAACAGTGATATGCGTCTATTTAAAATATACCATATCACTGCCTCATAGCAAAGAATAACCGATTATCTTAAATTAATAAGTTCTCTATAAGCATTTATTGCGCCGTCTCTTACAGCCTTTGTAAGCCCAATGGCAATTTCAGCCTTCTGGGTAGCAATCATTACCTGATGTATATCAACAGATTTCGGATTTACTATCATCTGCTGCATCAACTGTTCTGCGTCAATTTGAAGATCATTTGTCTTTGAGATTGCCCCATTGAGCATATCAGCGAACGAACCTGAAACATCGTCATTTTCACGCACAATTTTAGCCTGACCGCTAAAATGAAGCGGATCTGTTGTATTTAGTTTTACTATGTGACCTGATACTACATTTGCATCAAACATTTTAAACACTCCTTCACGTTCTATTTAAATGAGGTATTAAATTTTATACAAAATACCCCTGTCAAATCTCATTTCAATTTTTGAGCTTACGAAATATTCATTTTCAATTCTGCATATCTTTTCATACTTTCTTCTATTTATCTTTCCGGAAAGCTCATGGGATGTTTTTATTTCATCTGTTCTGACATTCTCTCTTAACATGACTCACCTCCGGTTATTAAGCGCCTGTTCTGCCGATCTCAAGAGCCTTGGCAAACATAGATTTAGCATTATTAACAATCATTACATTTGCCTCATAAGACCTTGTTGCAGATATAAGATCTGTCATTTCGGTCACTACATTAACATTCGGCATTCTGACATACCCCTTTTCAGGACCTATCTTTATTGCATCAGGATGATTCGGATCATAAACAAGTCTAAACGGAGCTTTATCCTTCTCTATTTTAACAACTCTCACACCCTGACCAATACCATGATCAATCCTCTCAGGAACAAGGGGCGATTTATAATTCGGACGGATATTAATCGGCGCAAAAATAGTCCTTTTTCTTGAATATGGACCATCATCAGTTGTAGTCCTTGTAGTCGTAGCATTTGCAATATTATCGCTTATTACATCCATTCTAAGTCTCTGCGCCGTAAGACCTGTTGATGCAATATTAAAACTATCAAACATTCCCATAGTAGCCCTCTTCACTCTCTACATTATGAACCTTATATCGGGCGGATACTATCCGCCCCTACGATATCGAACGGATGTTATCCGCCCCTACGACTAAATTATGCTGTTGTACGGAGAACCATCTTTATAACTCTATAATTATGATTTAAACCGCTGACCAAAGCATTATACCTCATCATATTCTTTGCCGAATCTACCATCTCTTTCTCAATATCAACATTATTCCCGTCATTTTTATAAGAGGTAGTATAGTCTAAATTTACTCTTGAATTGACCGAACGAAGATCTCTATCAATAAAAAAAGGTATATGTTTTTCATCTGTCATGAGAGCAGGAAGCCTGTCTAAATTTTTTTTGTTCTCATTGAGCACCCTGTTCAATTCACTCTCAAAGTTTACCTCCCTTCTTTTAAAATGGGGAGTATCCACATTAGCAATATTATCAGAGATAACCTTTTTTCTTAACGATTCCGCATCTAATGATTTTTCCAATAAATAATTAGTATCCATCATGCTGCTTGCTAAAAACATATTTAACCTCTTAATAAATAGACCTGTCTAACTTCATATTCGGTAAAATTAAAAATTCCATAAGACTTTTTTTATCAGGAGACATAATTTTTTTACTAATTATTTATAGAGTTCAAAACAGCTTAAATATTCCTCTTTGCAGTAACTTTATCAGATATATGCAGACATAAATATATGCGGACATAAAAAATTTTTAGTTTAATATATAATTAAAAGTGTATATAAACTTTATTGACAATTCCGATTAATTGATATACAGTACTATATATTTATTTTATTTAAGGATTTTGACCATTGTTCGATTAAAAATAAAGAATAAAGATTATAAAAAAGAATTTTATAAATACATTTAAAACATTAGATATAGAAAAAAGTTAATATTTAGAGGATATCATATGGATTGTATTTCTATTTCTGGAGATTGCCAAAACGGAATGGGTACAATGACTTATATAAATGGAGATAAATATATAGGTCAATTCAAAGACAGTAAAAGACATGGAGAAGGAACCTTTACTTATTCAGACGGCGGAGAATATTCCGGACAATGGAAAAATGGAAAAAGACACGGTAAAGGAACCTATATCTCATCTGATGGAGAATATACAGGTCAATGGAAAGATGGTTTACCAGACGGAGAAGGAACCTTTACTTATTCAGACGGCGGAGAATATTCCGGACAATGGAAAAATGGAAAAAGGCACGGTAAAGGAACCTATATCTCATCTGATGGAAGAAAATACACCGGTCAATGGGAAGACGGATTGCAAAACGGCGAAGGTACAGAGACATACTCGGATGGAACTAAATACACCGGTCAATGGAAAGATGGTTTGCAAAACGGTAAGGGAACATTTATTTTCTCTGATGGGAAGAAATATACAGGGGAATGGGAGGATGGTTTACAAAACGGCAAAGGAACCATAACCTACTCAGATGGAGAGGAATATACAGGTCAATTTAAAGATGATTTACCAAACGGAGAAGGAACGTTCGTCTCCCCGGACGGGTATATATATACAGGCCAATTCAAAGATGGTTTACCAAATGGGGAGGGAACCGAAACCTACTCAAACGGCGCTCAATATCAAGGTCAATTTGAAAATGGTTTACCAACCGGCAAGGGGACATTTATTTCTTCAAACGAAGATATACATGTATATCAATTCAAAGATAATTTACTAAAAGGCAAGGGGGTGGAGATTTCCCCTGATGGCGATATATATATAGGTCAAATTAAAAATGTTTTACCAATAGCGGCTTACTCAAATGAAGAAAAAAATAAAGATATCAAAGAAGATCTGACAGACGGAAATGGAACCTTAATCTACTCTGATGGAGGGGAATATACAGGTCAACTCAAAGATGGTCTGCCAAACGGTAATGGAACCATAACTTATTCCGATGGCGGAGAATATTCCGGACAATGGAAAGATGGGAAAAGACATGGGAATGGAAAGGAGATTTATTCGCATGGGGATATATATACAGGCCAGTTCAAATACGGTTTACCAAACGGAGAGGGAACTGAAAACTACGCAAATGGAGATACATATACAGGACAATTCAAAGATGGTTTACGAAATGGAGAAGGAACATTCACTTCCTTAGACGGCTCTAAATATACAGGTCAATTCAAAGACGGCTTGCCAAACGGTAATGGAATAGAGACTTACGCAAATGGGAATATTCTTGCAGGTCAATTTAATAATGGACTATTAAACGGAGAAGGATCATACAGCTCCTTAAACGGCGCTAAATATACAGGTCAATTCAAAGACGGCTTAATAGATGGAGAAGGAACCTTTCTTTATGCAAATGGTGAAAAATATACCGGTCAATGGAAAGATGGCGAAAGGCATGGCAAAGGAACATTTATTTATGCTGATGGTGAAAAATATTCAGGTCAATGGAAAGATGGCGAAAGGCATGGCAGAGGAACATTTACTTATGCTGACGGTGGAAAATATTCAGGTCATTGGGAAAATGGGAAAATACATGGCAGTGGAACTTTTACTTATGCTGATGGCGAAAAATATTCAGGTCAATGGAAAGATGAGAAGAGGCATGGCAAAGGAACATTTTTTTATGCTGATGGTGAGAAATATTCAGGTCAATGGAAAAATGGAAGAAGGGATGGCAAAGGAACATTTTTTTATGCAGGTGGTGAAAAATATTCAGGTCAATGGAAAGACGGGAAAAGACACGGGAAAGGTACAACTTATTATCCTGACGGCAAAGTATATGAAAAGGGATATTATGAGGATGATAAATATATTGGGGATAAGCAGTAGATGCAGTTGTAAATACAGCTGTCTCACCTTTACCCTAAAAGAAAAGACGACAACTCTTCTATGCTTTTAATTAAATATACAGGTTCGGCTTCTTTAAGTTCTAAAAAATCACCATAACCATATAAGACTGCTGCCGAATCAATCTTGTGATGCTTAGCTCCTTCTATATCATATACTCTATCGCCTACCATAATAGTCTTGTCGAAAAATTCTATGCCAATGATTGGCGCTATACGGCCTATCAACTCACTCTTTTCACTCATAGAACCATCCATGTTGCTTCCTGAAATAAAAGTAAAGTTTGATCTTATTTCAAAATGTTCAAGAATTATAAGTGTGTACTCCAGAGGTTTTGAAGTTGCAATGTATAATCTTTTACCTGCGCTGTGCAGTTTTTGAAGAAGCTCCTTCATATCCGGATAGAGGACGTTTTCATATATACCCTTTTTAGAAAAATACTCCCTGTAATATTTTACGGCAAGTTCTGCATTCTCCCTGCTAAATCCAAAGTGATTCCTGAAAGTTTCCCGAAGTGGAGGACCTATAAATTTATAGAGATTATCTCTTTCGGATTCCATACCAAATTTTTTAAGAGCATACATGATCGAATTTGTTATACCAAGTCCGGGATCGGAAATAGTTCCGTCAAGATCAAATATTATATGGTTATAGCTTTTCATGCTGCTTTAATTCCTTAGTATTGATTAATTCATCTTATGAGATTTGATATATGCGTATATGTCAAATAATATATCAGGCTCAGCGTGACTATATCAGGCTCAGCGTGACTATGTCGGGCTTAGCGCGATTAGTTAATTTTTTTAAATCAAATAAATCCCTGTCCCGACCATCCGCGTCATCTCGCGTACTCCCTGTTTATGCGCGCTTAAAAATTCCATCCTAAGACGATTTCTAATTGACATAATCATATAAGCGTATTTTAGTATAAATAATATTAAATTACTTTGGATAATTATATGGAAAACATGGAAGAGTATCTTAAACCTACGGAAATTTTAGACAGTGACAGTGAAATAGTTGTTGAGTATATGAAAGGAATATTAGGCAATAATGAATATACTCCAAGAGAAAAGGCTGTTAAACTCTATCTGCACGTTAGAGACGATATAAAATATAATCCGTACCTGCCTTTCTATAAACCTGAGCATTACAGGTCCAGCAATGTAATAAAAACCAAAGAGGCTTTTTGTATCGGCAAGGCAGGACTCCTGTGTTCATTGGCAAGGAAAGCAGGTATCCCTGCCAGAGTAGGTTTTGCAACTGTAAAAAATCATCTCTCAACAAAGCAGCTTATAGATTTTCTGGGAACAAATATAATCCCCTATCACGGATATACAGAAATTTGGCTTGACGAAAAATGGGTAAAAGCTACGCCTGCGTTTAATGCCGAGCTATGCAAGCTTCATAAAGTGACGCCTCTTGAATTTGACGGAATAAACGATTCCGTTTTTCAAGAAGCTAATTCCGAAAATTCACGCTTCATGGAATATACCGAATACCACGGAGAGTTCTCCGACATACCTATTGATATTATTTTAAAATCATGGGAAAAAACATACGGCAAGGAACGATTTGACTCATGGATTAGACTTATTGAAGCTCAAGATGAAAAAAACAAACGCGATTTCATGAAAGAAGATATTATTTAAAATGTTTTTACCTCGTAAAACTTTTTGCCCTCTATGCAGCAGCAGTAAAATAACGCACAAATATCACATTGACAGATACAGACTAAAATTCCATACAGACATCTGTGAAAACTGCGGATTTATATTTATGAATCCGCAGTTTAAAGATGACGTAATAAAAAATTTTTACTCTGAGGATTATTTCAGGGGGAGAGCCGATTATTCATATATTGATGAAAGGGATATAAAAAAATATTCACGCTATGTTTGGGATAAACGGATTAAGATTATACGCAAATATGCAAACAGCGGAAATTTTCTTGATGTGGGATGTTCATTCGGCGGACTGCTTGAATCTGCCGCTAAATACTACACGCCGTTTGGAATTGAAATATCCGATTATGCATACTCGCAAGTAACAAAACAGTTTGGCAGAAATATTCACCACGGAACACTCTATGACCACAAGTTTAGCAGCAATTTCTTTTCCGTTATCACAATGATAGAACTTATAGAACACCTGTCTGATCCTGTTTATGCAATAACTCAATGCTTTGACCTTTTACGAAAAGACGGCGTTCTTGTTATACAAACAGCCAACATGAACGCTAAACAGGCAAGAGACTTAGGGAAAGATTATGAATACTTTATGCCGGGTCATCTTTCATATTTTACTGCAGAGAATCTTTCAGATCTTCTTAGAAAAACAGGTTTTGTGAAGATAAAAATATACTATCCTGTAGAATTTGGGTTATTGCCAAAACTCCTAAAATCGCGGGGAAGTTTTAAAAGTATTTTAGATTATAGATACTGGTTAAGAATTATTTCTTATCATATGAAAAGTAAAATCCGTTTGGGAAACTTTGCAATGACAAGCTCAATGGTTATTTATGCCGTAAAGTAAACAGGTCATTAATCGTAGAATTTAGAAAGACAAAAAATCGTTTTCTATAAATATAAAAATATAATATAAATATATCTCCTATAATATAAATAAATATTTGACAAAATATGGAATATTTGAGATAGAAAATAGAAAATAAAATACGGCACAAAAAATATATTAAGGAGAAAAAAATGAAAAAAATAGTTTTATTTGGGATGTCTATGCTTATAAGCATGGCGTTTCTGGTCATGTGCAACAGCGAGAAAAAAGCGCGCATAGCTAAGCACGGCGCCGAAGCTACTTCGGAAGCGGTTGTAGAATTTATTAAGAATTACATTAAAAATCCGTCAGGGTCAACGGTTCCTATTCCACAAGCTGATGCAGAAAAACTTCAGACAATACCCGGAGAAAATCCGTCATTCGGCACCACTTGTCTTAATTTTGATGCGGTAGATTACGATGAGAACGACGGCTGGCTGTTAAACTGCGCATGGTACAGCAAGAATGCCAAGGGAGATGAAGTAAAGGGAAAGAACTGGTTTGCAATATCACAAGGCAAAGTTGTAAAAGTGCTTGATGAAAAAGCTTATAATTTCCCGAAAAAATAAACATTTTAATTGTTCCTGAGACCGCCGATTAGGCGGTCTTTTTTATTCCAAGGAGGCAATATGATTACGAGAAGAAGATTTATACAAAAAGTTAAAGAAATATCTTATAAAACATTTTTTTCATTCACACTATTTCCGTTGTTTCTAAAGTATGCGAAGGCTGCGGATGATAAATCTTCATTTGACATGATAGCGCTTCAAGGAGGTAAAGGTCCTGACGAACTCTTTAAGAAAGGGATAGAATTTCTCGGAGGCATGAAAAAATTTGTTAAGAAAGGACAAAAGGTTTTAGTAAAACCTAATATAGGCTGGGACAGATCTCCCGAATATGGCGCTAATACATCCCCAGAACTCATCGGCGTTATAGTAAAAGAATGCTTAAATGCCGGAGCAGCGGAAGTTTATGTTTTTGATCACACATGCGATTCATGGCAGAATTGTTATAAAAACAGTAAAATAGAAGAGTACGCAAAAAATAACGGCGGAAATGTTGTAGCTGCAAATTCTCAAGAGTATTATGTCAAGAAAAGTATTCCGCGAGCAAAAGTCTTAAAAGAGGCTCTTGTCCATAAGCTATTCGTGGAATGTGACGTTGTAATCAACGTGCCTGTTCTTAAACACCATGGATCTGCAAGCGTAACAGGTTCAATGAAAAATCTAATGGGTGTTGTATGGGACAGAAGGGAATGGCACAGCAAAGACCTGCACCAGTGCATAGCCGATTTTGCAACTTTTCGCAAAACCGATCTAACAGTGCTTGATGGATGGAGAGTAATGGTAAAAAACGGACCTAGAGGATACAGCCCTTCGGACGCTGTAAAATATGAGTACCTTTTCATATCTACCGACCCTGTTGCAATAGATTCTGCAGGCGTATCGGTCCTTGCAAGGGAAAATTCATCTATTAAAAAACCGGAAGATATAAGATATATTAAGCTGGCAAGAGAATACGGTCTTGGAAAGACAGATCTTGACAAGATGAATATAAAAAGGATAACTATTTGAAGTTCTACCGCGCTTTAAAGAAATTCAGGGTACTATTTGCCCTATTGACAATAGTACTCATAAGTTCAATCTTTTTGGACATCTATAGTTTTATCCCCGCAGTGACGGCAAAATATATTGCAGTTACCCAATTTATACCGTCATACTTGAGCTTTATTCATACGCCCTCACCTGTTTATTTATTATTTATTTTAATCATACTTATAACTGTTTTTTCAGGGAGGATTTACTGTTCATTCTTATGCCCTCTTGGGATATATCAGGATATAATTTCACGTATTTCATCTATCCTCAATACCAAAAAAAAATACGGCTATTCTGCGGAGAATAAAGTTTTAAGATATTTAATATTATGCTTAACATTATTATCATTCCCTTTTGTGGGAACAATATTAATCCTGTGGCTTGATCCGTTTTCGTTATATGGAAAATTTTTGTCATCAATCGTAACACCGGGACTGCTATGGATAAATAATATAATCGCATCTTTATTAATGAAGTTTAATATATACTCCATGTATTCCATTGATATTAAATATGCTAATATCATTGTAATCATAACAGCAGCATTAATTATATTTTTAATCTCACTCACTGCCTTCTTAAAAGGGAGATTATACTGCAATTCAATATGTCCCGCAGGAACGTTACTCGGATTAATATCAAAAGTTTCATTTTTAAAAATCACCATATCCAATGACGGATGTATTCACTGCAGGCTATGTGAATCTATATGTAAAAGTTCATGTATTAAGCATAAAGACAATTATGTTGATTTTTCACGATGCGTATCATGCTTTAACTGCGTTCAGGTTTGTCCAAATTCAAGCATAAAATTTAGAAAACAATATTTTACAACGAAAGCGGAGTCTAACAGGGAAAATCAATCTGCCGCATATAATAAAGCGGGAAAAATCGAACGGAAAAGTTTTATTACGGGACTATTGTTTATTCCTTCAATTCTTTTTGGACAAAAATCCGACAAAGAACAAATTTTATATGTTCAGGATATATCAAAACAGAAACAGTATAAGAAAAAAATATTTACATCACCGCCGGGTTCTATAAGCATAGATGATTTCAATAAAAATTGTACGGCATGTTATCTATGCGTTACGCGATGTCCGTCATCAGTACTTCAACCGGCAGTACTGCAATACGGGCTGTCGGGAATTATGCAGCCGTTCTTAGACTTCAATACGGGCTATTGCAATTATGACTGTACAATCTGCAGCGAGGTTTGTCCAACCGGCGCTATAAAGAGATTAGATAAATCAGAAAAACATCTTATCCAATTAGGAAAATCATATTTTGTTAAGGAGAATTGCATAACATATACAAACGGTACTGCATGCGGCGCATGTTCTGAGCACTGCCCTACAAAAGCAGTTGACATGGTTCCATTTAAAAAGGGATTGGTTATTCCTGAGATTAATCAGGCAATATGTATAGGATGCGGAGCTTGCGAAAACGTATGCCCTGTCAGACCATTGAGAGCTATATATGTTGAAGGAAACAGAGTTCACGAAAAAGCCGAATTACCAAAGGAGGAAGACGTTATTATAAAGAAAGATGATTTTCCGTTTTAGCATCTAATCACAGATCAAATTCCATCCCTTCACAAGCAATATCTAAAATAAAATCATCTTTTATCTTTCTATTCGCATTAATATATGATTTTGCATTTGACAAAATAATATTTAATTTATCATCGCTGTAACTCGGATCGTGGTGAAAGAGAACAAGTTTTTTCGCTTCATACTTAACGGCAATATCAATAGCTATTGATGCGGAAGAATGGCCCCACGATGTTTTATCCAACAGAGCTTCATTGATTGTGTACTGTGTGTCAAAAATCAATAAATCGGCATTTTTAAAAAAATCTTCATAAGCGTGGATATCATCTATCTCATTTATATTGAATTCACAATCGCTTGTAAAAACAAAAACCTTATCCCCCTCTTCAACCCTAAGTCCATAAGACCCGCCTGGGTGAGGCATACTCTTTGAATAGAGTTTATTCTCATTTATATAAAAATCCTCATCCGGCTTTATGGTGAAAAACCTCTTTGATGACGCCATATCATCAAAGGTTACAGGGAAATGCGTCTTAACCTGCTGATGATCAATCCTCTCTTTCAAATCCGGTATTGGAGAATAAAAATTAAATCTATTCCCCTTCACAAACAACGGAGCAAAAAAAGGGATTCCATTAATATGATCCCAATGTGTATGTGTCAAATATATATTAGCAACTCCTTTGCCTCTCCCAAAATCACCCACCATCAACTCATTCCCTAAATTAATTATACCTGAACCGCAATCTATTATAATCAATTCGCCGGAACTCGTTCTTACTTCAATACAGGTAGTATTTCCTCCATATGTCCCTTTCACAGAGAGTGGAAGATTTGCTACAAATTCTCTAACAGATTCCTCAGACGATATATCCCCGGGCTTCGCAATTGTAAGCGCTGCAATTATCTTTTCTTCTATGGATTTTGAACTTAAAGTTGTAGGAAAAGAGCCTCTGACTCCCCAAAGTTTAATCTTCATAACACTCTCTATATAATCTTAACCAAATATTAACAATAATTCTTTTTATCAAATAAATTTCAATAAAAAATCATATTAGCAATAAAAAACTTGACAGTATAGAAAAATCTAATCTGAATTTCTTTGTTAAATCTTCTGCTAAAATATTTAATAATAAACAATTTTATATATTTATAAGGATATGAATGGAATTTTCTAAGAGAATACTTAAAATTAAACCATCTCCGACAATTGCTGTCACCTCAATGGCAAACAGCCTAAAATCTCAGGGAGTTGATATTATCGGATTTGGCGCCGGAGAACCGGATTTTGACACTCCTAAAAATATTAGAACAGCAGCTATAAACGCCATAGAATCAGGTAAAACTCGATATACTCCTTCCGGCGGTATTCCGGAACTTAAAAATGCAGTAGTAAAAAAATTTAAAAGAGACAATAATCTGGAATATGACCAGTCTGAAGTTATAATCAATTGCGGAGGAAAACATTCGTTTTATAATCTTATGCAGGTTTTAATAGATGAGGGAGATGAAGTTATAATTCAAGCGCCATATTGGGTTTCATACCCGGATATAGTGCTCCTTGCCGGAGGAAAACCTGTTATAATAAACACAGAATCCGATACAGGCTTTAAAATTACACCAAAACAGATTGCTGAAAATATTACAAAAAAAACCAAAGCTATTATAATAAATTCACCGTCTAACCCTACAGGCACTGCATATTCTATGGATGAATTGAGTAAAATTGCAGAAGTCATTGAAAATACGGATATAATACCAATATCTGACGATATTTATGAAGCGATTACTTTTGACGGATTTAAATTTCACAATATAGCTAATGTATCTGATGCTATGAAGAAAAAGACAATAATAATCAATGGAGTATCTAAAACATATGCAATGACAGGATGGAGAATCGGTTATATAGCAGGAAACAGAGATATTGTAAACAAAATAGATATTCTACAGGGGCAGTCCACATCAAATCCTACAACAATCTCACAGTGGGCTGCTGTAGAGGCGCTTACAGGTGACCAAAGCGTACTTTCGGAGATGATGATAGCCTTTCACAGGAGAAGAAAGTTTGTAGTAGATGAATTAAATTCCATACCGGGGATATCATGTTATAATCCCGAAGGCGCTTTTTATGCTTTCCCGCGTGTGAGTGAAATTTATAAATTTAAAAAATGGAACAGTATAGCTGAAAAATACAAAGACCCGTATAAGTCATCTTCTCTTTGCGCATATTTCATGGAGGAAGCAAGAACTGCTGTTGTTCCCGGAATAGCATTCGGCAATGATAATTATTTTCGAATGTCATTTGCTACATCAGATGAAAATCTTAAAGAGGGTCTAAATAGAATCAGAGATGCTGTAGAAAAACTTATTTAGTTTGAACAAAAAGTTATTAACTTTTAAATAAATTATAGAGGGAGGCTTTATGAAATTTAAGCTTATACTATTTGTACTTGGCAGAAAATTAGTCAAAAAGGCAAAAAAAGATGCTGAGTTTAAAAAGAAGATATCTGAAAAGAATTGTACAGTTCAGATAAAGACTGCGGATAATTCAAAGGGAAGATATTATACATTTAATAATGGAGAAGTTATATCTACCAAGGGTATTTCAGCTAATCCGACCGTATCCCTTGTTTGGAAAGATGCAGCGACAGGCGCGTCAATACTAACAACAAAAGATAATGCGAAAAGAATGGAAGCGCTTAAGGACGGTTCACTTAAACTTGAGGGAGACGGCGCAACTGCCCTTTGGTTTACGGACATTGCAAAACATGCCAAATAGTTTTTTAGTAGGGGCGGCAATTTTGCCGCCCGTGTGCCGCACGTGCCGCCGTAAAGTGCGGCAATCTTTTGTTACAGCCCCAATCTTATCAAGCAATGAATCCGACAGCTAAAATAATAAGTAATACTGCTATCATAAAAAAAATCAGACCGATTAGAACGACCGGAAGAATTAGAATAAATAAAGATTTATTAAAATCGATTGAATGCATCTCTGAAAAACTCTGCGTTAAAATCATTACCTGCCAAATCAAAAAAACAATAGAAAACAATATATAGAAAAAAGAAGGAGCGAAATCTATTGTAACAAATGTATAAACAACCGGTAGAAAAAATAATTCAGGGAATAGAGAAAAATTGTAAAGTGTAATAATCTCCTTAATATTCCCTCTGTAACCAAAAAATTGTGCAGTAATATCAATAAGTGAAGAGTAAATTATTATCTTAGAGAGAGTATAAATGAAAATCAATATCCATCCATAACTCATTTTATGATAAAAAAAATTGGACTCCTTACCGGTTAGCGACATTGTGAGTATTGCAAATATCGAATATGCTACAGGGATGGTAAAACTTAATACAAACGGATCAGGATCCTTTTGCTTAACCATTCTATACAATTCACGAGGATCTAATATTGTATAAAGAAAATAATCTGTCCATCTGAGAGATTTAAAACTTTCAATTGTCATTTCATTTACCTATACTCAATTCTGTCTAAATTATAGAACAGTTCTTTATTCACAGAAAATCTGCCAAAAAAAATATTTTTCATAGACTCAAGTATCTCTTTAAATGGAGATACGTTATGTTCATATACCGGCGCATCAGGATCAAGAGACGCCAATTCTTTAGCTTTAATTATTGCATCTTCAAAAGTTCCTAATTGATCTATTAATTTATTATTAAGCGCAGTCTCTCCATTCATAACACGTCCGTCAGCTATAGGCAGTATATCATCTTGATTCATATTTCTTCCAAGCGCTATATCTTTAACAAATTTATGGTATGATTGATCTATCATCTCTTGAATCAATGTTTTCTCCATCGGAGTTATATCACGGTGCGAACTAAGTATATCCTTATACTTTCCGCTCTTTATCACATTCATTTCAATACCCAGCTTATCAAAAAGGCGTTTTAGATTAGGTGAATATGAAATAACTCCTATGGAACCTGTTATTGTACCGTAATTTGCCATAATATAATTACATGCAGATGCAACATAATATCCGCCTGATGCTGCAACATCACCCATTGAAGCAACAGTGATTATATTCTTTTTTCTTAGTTTCCATATTTTTTCATATATCTCCTGAGTTGCAGCCACAGTACCGCCGGGAGAATTTATTCTTACAACTACGCCTTTTATATTACTATTCTTCTCAATATCATTGAGCTGCTTAATTACACCCTCAGCGCCTTGAGACATTCCAAAAGCCCTGGTGTTATCGGACATTTCAATAGGACCTTCGACGCGTACAATCTCAATACCCTGCCCAAAATCCCTAAGCGTCAGTTTTAAATCCGACTTACTTTTTTTATCAATTTTGAGACTAATGTCAATCACAGCAATAACGGCAATCAGCGCGAGTAGAGCTAAAATAGCAGTCATAATCTTTCTCTGTTTATCCATACACTTACACCATATTATACAATTTTTATTATTTATATCAAATAATTTCTCTAAAACTTACTCTTAATATAACAACAATAATATTCAACAGAGGGGAACATAAGCCGGATTCTGTTTAAGCAGCTATTTATCTTGTATCTATGTTGCCATAAATATCTTTGCAGCCTACCCTCAACCTCAAGCGGGCAGCTTTCAAACGGTTGACTACTTGGCTTTGCATCAGATGGGGTTTGCACTGCCATACTCTTTACAGAATATGCGGTGAGCTCTTACCTCGCCATTTCACCCTTACCGGTTTATATTAAACCGGCGGTATATTTTCTGTTGCACTTTCCATCGCCTCACGGCGCCCGGGTATTACCCGGCATCCCGCCCTTTGATGTCCGGACTTTTCTCACTCCTTAGCTGGTCGCGCAACTGCTTGTTCCCCTCTATTGAATACTATTGAATACTATTTTTATTATGCAAAAGATTTAGATTCATAATCAAAAAATTCAATAAAAACAAATAAATTTTTTCTCATTGAATGTTTTGTTATTTATTAGTCAAGATTATTATTAAATAATAGCTGTTAAATTTTAAATAATTTTTTAGTTTATTTAAAATATAAAAAGACTGAACGTTCCCGAACAGCCTTTACTATATCAATCATCACCTATAGAATTTTACCTCTTTAATGATAAGACTTCCTGAAGCATCTGATCTGATGTTGTAATTGATCTTGAGTTAGATTGAAAACCTCTCTGTGTAACAATCATATCCGTAAATTGATCGGATAAATCAACATTAGACATCTCAAGAGTCCCTGCAACAAATTTCCCTCTGCCAGCCTCCTGCGCGGCGCCTATATTTGCCAAACCTGAGTTATTAGAAGACTCAAAGAGATTCTCACCGGCTGAAATAAGACCTTGAGGGTTGGTAAAGACAGCCATTGACAACTGACCTACAGCCTGTTTTGTCCCATTGGAATAAACACCGGTTATCACTCCACCGTTATCAATACTAAATGATTCCATATATCCCATATTATATCCGTCTTGCTCTACAGCCTTTGTAGTAGAGGTAGAAGCAAACTGTGTAATACCTGAAATAACACCAGCCTCTCCAAGATTTAATGCAATATCTCTAATATTAGGATCGCCTGCTACTCTAAAATTTGCATGAACTGTTAAGTTGCCCTGATTAAGTTCATCCGGGCTGGAACCATCAGACACGGAAATAAGTCTGCCGTCAGGAGAAAATCGCAAATCCATTCTGCTTGTAGGATTAAACTGATTATTCTGACCGCCTCCGGGATGAACGTCAAGGATTACAGGACTGTTTACCCCAGTAAGCGCAGCCGATGCAGTCCATTTATTAAATCCGGTTTTCCAAAACATCAGTGTAAGCCTGTGCGTATTACCCAGATTATCGTAAGTATCTATACTTGTAGTAATTGCGGCAGATGCTCTCATTCTGGAATCAGCTTCCGGCGGAATTTCCGGACTCCTTGAATCCAAGTTACATTTATATCTTATATTGTTTGTTTCCTTTGCATCAACTTTACCGTAAACAGGTATAATGAGATCTTCCAAAGCGCCGTTAGGTCTTACAATCTTCTCTCCGTTTATACCGGTAGTAGCCATCCATCCCTGTACCTTTAAACCATTTGCAGGATTAACAAGCGTTCCGTCTCTATCAAGACCAAAAGTTCCGGCTCTTGTATAATATTTTTTATCTCCGTCTGCAACTACAAAAAAACCATCGCCGGATATAGCTACGTCGGTATTGTTCCCTGTTGTTTGAAGGGAACCTTGCGTAAAAATCCTGTCAATAGAGGCAACAGTCATTCCAAGCCCTACCTGTTTTGGATTAATCCCCCCTCTGTTTTCTTCGGGTTTTGCCGCGCCTGACATTGTTTGTGAGAGCATATCCTGAAATGTAACCCTTTGAGTTTTATAACCATAAGTGTTAACATTGGCAACGTTATGCCCTATAACATCCATCCTTGTCTGATGATTTTTTAAGCCTGATACACCTGAATAGAGCGAACGCATCATATCAGATAACTCCTAATTGTATTTTTTAAAACTTAATTACTTCTTTTACTTATTTCACTTCTTTGCGGGCGGCAGGTTGCCGCCCCTGCCTAATTACTTCTCTCTCTGATATTCACAGAATGAATATCCGCCATAGAGATTTGATCTTTCCCAACACTTATCATGATCTCATCGCCTTTATAGAAAACAGAATTTACTGTTCCGATAATTGTCTTCTGCTGTTTCGGATCGTATGCCTCAATATCACGTCCTAATATACTATATGCCTCTGCAGATTTTGAGCTCTGTACAAGATTTTTCATCTCTTTGTTCAGATTTGTTATCTGTTCTAAGCTTGAGAACTGAGCCATCTGCGCAATAAACTCTTTGTCTTCCATAGGTCTTGTCGGGTCCTGATGCCTTAATTCCGTAACCAGAAGTTTAAGAAATGAATCTTTGCCAAGACCATTTTTTTCTTCAGGCTCGCCTGTTTTATACTTTTTATTGGACTCGTTAGCCTGTATAGCCGCATTCAATTTTTCAACTTCTGCCATTTTATAAAGTTCCATAAAACACTCCTATATAATCATATTGATATGGCCAATATGTGTTTCTGTTATTGAATTGTAAATCTCCGAAGCTGTAATAATCTCCTTATCTGAATCAACAGCAGGAAAAATCAACATCTCATCTCTATTGCTGCTCAAATTTCTTTCATGCCTGCTGTCCACTCCAACACTAAACTCTCCAACTTCAATACCGGCTTCATTAAGCTGAAATTTTAGTTCTTGAATATTATTAAGCAGAATATTCTTTACATCTTCATTATCGACAAGAAACTTCCCGGTAATCACTCCATTTTTCATAATAAGATTAACATTTACATTTCCAAGCTCCTGAGGACTAAGCCTTACAATAAAAGAACCATTGCGGTTGTCACGGACAGTTATCTTTGCTTTATCAATTATTTCCTGAAGATTCTCTTTAAAATCCGGCATCTTCATATTTTTTTCAATTTTATCTAACCCGGTTTTATTTGAAAAATCCAACTTACTGCTGTTATAATTGAAATTTTCTTTATATGAATTTTTATCTCCTGTGCTGTTCTTTTCAAGAAGCATACTGTCGGAGAGTTCAACCTTTTTAAAAAATTGCTGCTCGGTTGTATTTATATTATTTTTATCATTTTTAATATCATCTGTTGTCACATGCTTTGAGTCATGCCGGACAACATCCTTACCTTTATTCTTTTTAATTCCTTCTATTATGTTTAAAGCTATATCTTTTAGTTCTCTGTCGGTAAGATGATGTTGTTTACCAATAGACCTTCTATCTTCTAAAATTTTAGACAATTCCTTACTTATACTTTCTTTGAATTCTTTTGTTATTTTACTGATTATTTCATCTAAAGCTTTATGATTATTCTCTGCGCCGGTCTTTATATGCGGCTCTGTTAAACCTCTATTTGGTTTATCATTATTAAATTTTAAATTACTAAACAGCTTTTTATAACTGTCATCTTCATTTTTTTTATCGCCGTTCAGAACAGCTTTGATTATCTCCATAAGCCTTTTGATGTTGTTCTCACTCTGGAGTTGTAATACAATGCTGTTATCTCCTTCTGAAAGTTTATTGCCGCTTTTATCATTAAGTTCTTTTAGAGATGATGATTTTCCCTTCTCAATCTCTTTATGAGTTTTTTCGTTAGTCTCGTCTATATGTTTATGCTGCAAGCCGTCTCTATCTTTACTAAGCTGAATATTTTCATTATTAGCATCTTCAGTTCTTATTTCATCGTTGGATATTTTAACAGGCTGATTAAAATTATCCTTTGCAAAATTCCTCTCCGGTTCGCGTTCTCTATAATCACTCTCAACTTGACTTTTTTTATTATCATATCTTGTTTGCTCAATAAGCATAGAAAAAAAATCGCTTCCGGTCTTTGCTGAAATATTCTTAGACAGATCTCTTTCATGATTTGCAGGAAGATTTCCAACGCTGCTCTGATCGATTTTTAAATGATCAAACATCCCTTACCTCATTAAAGTATCATACTCATAGTTTACTAAATGCACTTATACTAAATACATCCCAACACAAATAAATTGATTCTTTTGAAATTAAATATTTCACTTACTTACAATCTATTATCGTGAAAAGATTAATTTAACTGAATTGAATTTGTAAAAAAATGTAAGTGAGAAATGGAATTAAAATCTTAAAACATAACAAAAATAAATATAATGAATAATTTATTATGAATATAAAAAATTATTTATCACGCGTCATTTTTAATCTTTTATAGAATATATAAACTATACGAGAGAATGACTTATGGTATTACAAAAAAATATTTGGTGCTAAAACGTCAGAACCGGGATTTTTATGATTTATAATGATTTTTGTGATTTGTGTTAGAGTGCTTTCAGTTTAATTAAAAACAATCAGTCCACAAGTACTACATCACATAAATCAGCAATAATCATAAAAATCCCGGTTCTGACCTAAATGCTAAAAGTATATGTCGCAGTCAAGGTCGCGCCATAACTCGTAAATTCTATTGAATCCAAGTATATGACATTTTTCTTATAATCCGATTTAAGATATTGAAATCGACCGCCAAGACTTATTACAACAGATGCGGGCGCTATGTAATATGCAAGAGATAAGGTTGAATTAACACCGTACTCGTTATATTTCAAATTCACATTTCGTGGATTACCACCCCCGATGTCTGTTATATCAGCGCCATGAGAACCCCATAAATATAATCCCGACACTGTGCCAAGGGCAAATAAATTTCCTATAACCGGAACAGTTGCGCTTAAACCTGCTCCGGGTCCGTAACTTGTATGAATATCTACATTTACAGGAATCTCAAAGGTATAATTATCAGTCCTGGCAGGCGTTATGCCGTAAGACAAATATTTAATGCCTGCAAAAACCTTAAAATAGTCGCCTAACCTGTAATTTAAGGCAAGGTCGGAATCGCTTCTGCTGAATTTAGTCTTTGATTTATTGCCGACGCCTCGGTTTTTTTCAGTTTCAAAATAACCGTAAAGATACACAAATGTAATATTAAAATCATTGCTGAATCTTACAGCTAAAGTGGGACCATAGAGAAATGCAGGGTCGCTTTTAGCAAGGGAATTATTAATAACCCCATGCGGGTTCTTGACTTGGGTGTAATACTGCTCGCTTAGGGCGTACCATGTAGTTGCGCCTAAGGTTATATCAAGGGCGTATGTTTTACATGGGATGATGATTGATATACATATTGCTGTGAATGTTGTGAATAGAATTTTTTTCATTTGTTAAATTCCTCGTTTTATTAAATGTATTTTATTGGTTTATTAAATATATTTCATATAGACAAAAAATTTTTTATCCATACGGAAAATTCATGCGTTCAATCGTAGGGGCGGCATTCTGCCGCCCGCAATTTCATTAATCGCCCGAATGTTTCATTAACCAAACCGTGCGTTTCATTAAATATATTTCATGCGAACGCAAAAATTTTTATCCATACGAAAAATTCATGCGTTCGTTGTACGGGCGATTATCAATCGCCCGCGTGTTTCAATTAACCAAACCGTATATTTCATCAACGCAAACCGCAAAAATATATTTATGAAACAATAAATATCATAAACCATAAACAATTTGAAACGGACGGCATGTTGTCACGGACATAACCGCGACGGGCGGCAGAATGTCCGCCCCTACGGTCGTGATAAAAATCTGCGCGTGTCTTTAATTCCCCATTGCCTTATTCCGTCAATGAATATGCTATTTTACCGTCAGCACCTGCGGCAATAAACTTGTTGTTGCCCCAAAATATAGTATTAATGCCAGACGTGCCAAATGCAGTGTTTGTTGCTGCCGTCCAGTTTGTTCCATTTGTAGAATATGCCATTTGGTGGCCCGTTCCCATGAGAGGGCGACCTACCGCAACGAACCTGTTACTGCCCCAAGCGATGCCCATGATTAAAGTAGTCGAATCGAATGTACTGTTTGTTGTTGCCGTCCAGGTCATTCCATCTGTAGAATATGCCATTTCACTACTGTTACCTCCCGCTCCGGCAACAAATCTGTTGTTACACCAGGCGACACTGAAGATCATAGATGACGCAGCAAATACGTTGTTTGTTGCATCTGACCAAGTCGTTCCATTTGCAGAATGTACAAGAACACCCCCACCCGCTCCGGCAACAAACCTGCCAGCACCATAGGCGATACATAAGCTACTTGAAGTGGAATTTGCATCGTACCAGGTTATTCCGTCAAAAGAATATACCTTGAAACTCATCGCTATTGCAACAAACTTATTGCCGCCCCAGGCAACGCCGGTGAAAGTATAAGCAGAACTTACTACGCTGCTACTTGTTGCCGTCCAGTTTATTCCGTCAGTGGAATATGCAATTTTACCAGCATCTCCTACGGCAACAAACTTGCCAGCACCGGCACCCCAGGCGACAGCCAGAATGGCATACGAACCGAATGTAGTGTTTGATACTGCAGTCCAGGTTATTCCATCAGTAGAATATGCTATTTTACCAGCATCTCCTACGGCAACAAACTTGTTGTTTCCATCATAGGCAATAGCGTTGATATTAGATGTACCGAATGTGCTGTTCGTTACGGCTATCCATAAAGGAAAGCCTCCGTATATAGTCACTTGTTTGTTTCCGCTTACTATACCGGCTTTGGTAATATTGACCTGTATAGCACTAGACCCGGCTACGGTAGGAGTAATTGCCAGCGTCCACGTTTTACCATCTGAACTGCGTGTCAGCCCTCCCTTTGTAAACGTGCCGCTTCCAACAGGAACGCTTATATCCGCAGCTGAAAGATAGCCTGCAGGTAAAGGCAGAATAAAATTAAAAATAATTGCTGTTGTATTAGTAGCGCTGTTCACAGCAACTGTCCATGCAGTGTTTAATGTATAGACCTGTGTCACTGGTAGAGAGTCCTTTTGAAGAGGAGGGTTTCCACGCGCTATAGCATTAAGTGTGGTAGTTCCCACAGTATTTACACTAATTTGCCCTCCTCCTGTGAATGTACCGGAACCACTCTGCGCGCCTATAAGTTGATAGTTAATCGGTACTCCCATACCTGAAGTTAAAGTTATTTTAAAGGGATCTTCTGTAACAGTATGGGTTCCGCCGAAAGGAGAAACATTCAGTGGAACACTATCAGCCAGATTAAAAAGAATGGGAACCTTCTTATTTTCCCCTGGTGTGACTGTAACTACTCCGTCTGAATTTCCTATTGCAAACACTTCTCCGTCTATGGAATCTTTAAAAACAATTACCGATATAGTATAGTTTCCTACGTCAACTTTTTTCTTAATCTCTTCACCTTTATTAGCAGTAAAGCTCATGTATGGTTGCCCGGCAGTATCATCTGTAATATCTATCTTGTAAACAATGTTCACTCCGATTACTTGACTTTGATTCTCAAACTCAGTAAATTTCATGATAAGCATTGCGTCTTCCGAATCTTCTACACTGCCTGAACACGCAGCCATAATAAAGACCATAAGGCACATAAGACCGCCCAATAGAACACTTTTGGTTTTCATAAAAAAATCTCCTTTAATTTTAATGTAGGTATAGACTCAGTCCCATGTATTTGGGTGAGTGTTGAAATAATGGTTAATGTATAATGGTAAGTGGTTAGTGTTACTTGAAGATTAAAAAACGAATGATTAATATTTTTTAGAAGAGATGATTTATTGCGCCGTCTCTCTCTCTCTCTCTCTCTCTCTCTCTCTCTCTCTCTCTCTCTCTCTCTAGAAGAAAAGCTGTTTTTCATAAAAACTTTTACCTTTTTAAATAATATAAAATAAATAATGTTATAAAACTTTGATGCTGAAAGAACCAATGTCAAATTAAACTTTTCTTAATAAAGTGTCAATAATTTTTTTTTAAATAAACAATAATTTGTCATTATACTCCATCTTCTTCTATTTTCTTTTTTATCTCTTCCCGACTCAACCCTTGCTCTATAAGGTTTAATATATAGTCTTGAACTTCTTTCTTGCCTTCTTTCTTACCTTTTTTAATACCTCTTGCTATGCCTTTTTCAATACCTTCCTGTATTCCTTGACGCTTTGCTGTAACTAACTTACTTTGGGTATCAAGCTGATATTTGTATTCACTCATAAGACGGGCGCGTTCTATCTCGTCTTTGCTTATGTTCTTTAGTATCTCGCTTGCCATGGCTATTCCCTCTTCAATTAATATTATTTTGTTTATTTCACTGCGTTTACTTTTGTCTGTCAAGTACTTAAAATATATTGCCCACCGCTCCTGAGCGCTCATTTCATCTATGGGATTATCTATTATCTTTTCTAATTTAGAAAGTTCAAGCGTAATTATACGGCTTTTCCCGTTTAAAGATACTCTACGAACAGAATCATAGTATTCAAAATTATGGAAAAAACGTAAACATTTGCTGTTTTCATTTTTTTATTCCCCTGCATAGAATACGATTGAACCGTGCAGGAAATAAAAATTTTTTTGTGATTTTTGAATTTTTTTGTATTATTATACTTTTACTGAAAAAATTTCTCATTACAAGCAAGGTTATTTTGCATATAAAATATTTGTGCAGCGTGAAATCGTTGTGGCGCAAAATTTTGCGCCCGTACGGCGTATTATGAAACAATGTTTGTATTTTATAATATGGGGTGTATGTTGCAACAAAAAACAATTTGTTTCGCAGTGGATTGTTTTGTATCGGGAAACGGTCGGGCGTACACCGTATAGACAAGGCATGCCTTGTCTATACAAATTTATCCATACAAATAATAATTTGCAATTCAATAAATTTCATGTGAACAAATTCAAATAATTCCCTACAAACGAAATCAAAAAAATCATTATAATCACATAAATTCCGGTAACATATAAATTAAATACAGCTTGAAAAATTGATCTCGTAAATAAAAATTGTCTAACCATGAATATATTAAAACCCACAGATGCCAATATCACAGCCGCAGCAGAGATCATTAAAAACGGAGGAATTGCAGCATTCCCGACAGAAACAGTCTATGGACTTGGCGCTGACGCACTAAATCCCATTGCAGTTGCAAAAATATTTGAAGCTAAAAAAAGACCGTTCTTTGACCCATTAATTGTTCATATTGCCGAACTGTCGGATATGGATAAAATCACAAAAAGACCCGATTCTAAATCCCTTAAGTTGATGGAGAGATTTTGGCCCGGACCATTAACAATAATCTTGGAAAAAAATGATAACCTGCCCCATATAGTTACATCATCGCTGCCAAATGTTGCAGTGAGAATGCCTTCTAATAATATTGCATTAGAGTTTATAAAAAAATCAGGCACAACCATTGCAGCGCCAAGCGCAAACAGATTCGGCTGTTTAAGCCCGACAAGTGCAGAACATGTTTATAGTCAACTCGGCAGCTCTGTTGATATAATAATTGACGGCGGTCAATGTACTTTCGGCATTGAGTCAACGATTATAAAGATATTGGAAGATAAGATATATCTGCTGAGACATGGAGCAATTACAAAAGAGGAAATAGAAGAGTTTATCAAAGAACCTGTTGTTTTAGATATAACAAGCGATAAAACCGAAGCGCCGGGGCAGCTCCCATATCACTACTCTCCTGAAAAACAGATTATACTAATAGATAAAATTACAACCATTGAAGAGAGATGCGGCTACCTGTTCTATAAAAAACCTGACTTTTATGCGCCTGAAAACAGTTCAAAGATACTGTCGGAAAAGGGCAATCTCAGAGAGGCTGCTGCAAATCTTTTTTCACATTTACATTATCTCGACAGACTTGACATTGATATAATCTATGCGGAAAAAATCGAAGAAAAAGGTTTAGGCATTGCAATAATGGATAGACTTAATAAGGCATCAAGGAAAAACAATAAATGAAGTATTCGGAATAATATGAAATCTAAAAATAAATTCATTGTTTTTGAAGGGATAGACGGCTGCGGGAAATCAACGCTGTGTTCTCTCCTGTATGATTTTATTAAATCAAAAAATATTCCCGTACAGCTTCTTTGTGAACCTACAAACGGGAAGTACGGGCAGATGATAAGAAAAATTTTGCAAGATAAAACTTCCATCTCTGTTGAAGAACAGATTCATCTGTTCATTGAAGACCGCAAAGAAGATTATAAACTGAATATAAGACCATGTATAGAGAATGGAATTACCATTGTCATGGATAGATACTTTTACTCAAATGCTGCATATCAGGGCTGCAGTAAAATATCCCCTATAGAAATAATTGAACGGAATTTAAATCAGGGATTCCCCATACCCGACAGAGTCTATTATATTGACATTGATCCGCAGGCAGCAATGAAACGCATTACGGCAAGAAGCGGTTCGGGTAAAACCGAACTATTTGAAAAAAAAACTTTTCTTGAAGGCGTCAGAAAAAACTTTCTGTCAATGACAGATCGGCATTTTCTAAAAATTGACGGCAGTCTCTCCGTAGATGAAATATCTAATATTATAAAAGACGATTATTTAAAGCTTAATTAGATTTAAATCTTTAAGCCATTGATTGAGGCATTGCTCCAATAGATTTGTATCAATAGGCTTTGAGATATAGCCGTTAAATCCGTTTTCTAAGAATATTTTATCTGCTCCGCTTAAAGCATTTGCAGTTAATGCAATAATCGGAACCTTGCTGTAATAATCATTAAATTTCCGTATTATTGCCGTAGTCTCTATACCGTCCATCTCCGGCATCATTTGATCCATAAATATTATATCATATTCATTTTTCTTAATCAGTTCAAGAGCTTCTGCACCGGAAATTGCAGCATCAGGTTTAATACCAAAGGCATCCAAAATAGCCCGGGCAACAATAAGATTCATCTCTATATCATCCACTACTAAAACCTTGGCATTTGGCGCAGAGAATACAACATTATCTTTAACATCATTGGAAAAAATGAAATCCTCTCCATGTTCAAACGGAATAGTGATATTGAACTCCGACCCTTCTCCATAAATGCTATTTACAGAAATTGTACCGCCCATAATATTACATATATGCTTTGCAATTGTAAGACCAAGTCCTGTTCCGACAATATTCTTATTTTTTTTATGATCTAACTGTTCAAACGCATCAAAAAGTTTATCAATTTCATCCTCTTTTATTCCTATACCCGTATCAATTACTTTGAAATAAAGATTAGCATCATCGGAATAAGCTTTAAATTGAATTCTGCCGCTTCGTGTATATTTGACGGCATTTGAAATTATATTTTCAATAATCTGCCTTAATTTTGTTTCATCAGCATAAACAAATTTCGGCAAATCTTCGGCAAACTCATACTCATAAGTCAAATTTTTTATAGCAGCAGTGTTTTTCCATAGAGAATTAACATTATCCAGCATAGAGATTAATGCAAAATTTGTCGGATTTAAAACGAACTTCCCTGCTTCAATTTTAGAAAAATCCAAAATATCATTAATAATATTTAATAACACATATGAAGATTTTTTTACGTTAACCAAATTATTACTCTGTTGATTCGAAAGCGGTTCTCTTGCAATTGCATCCAAAAGGCCGATGATTGCGTTCATCGGAGTTCTTATCTCATGCGACATTTTTGCTAAAAAGTCAGATTTAGCTCTGCTGGCTTGCTCTGCAATCTTTTTAGCTTCAACAATCTCAGTCACATTATGCATCACAATCAATACACCTTTAAAAGAAGATTTTTCATCTTCTATTTTTATAATATGCGTTCGATATCTGATACCATTGACTGGTAAAGTTAGTATCATTTCATTGGGATCATTGTTATTTAGTACATTAGTTATAACTTCATAGACTTTATCTTTAAATTCACTAAATAAAGAATCTTCTATTATAGATAAAAATGAACGACCTGTAAGAACAGACATTTCATTGAGATTAAATAAAGTGCGAAAAAGATATGTTCCTAATAAAAAATTCAAATCACTATCAAGTAAAAAAATTATATCCGGGCAATACATTAATAAAAGGCGATTATACATCTCATGCATTTGCTTGTCTGCTATAATCGAGTTTTGTAATGTCTCTATATTTATTCCAATATTCTCCAAAACCATTGTCTTTGAATGGAGCATACGCTGAAGTTCTTCTTTTTCTGCCTCTGCATTTCTATATCTTAAAAGTAGATCATCATACTCTTTTTTACTTATTGTTTCACCGTTATTTATGAATTTATTATACAACCAAATACCTCACTTTAAAATGGTCTCAAAATATTAAAATTGCATTTTTATAAGCGGGTAATCATGAAGCCGATTTACAACTGCTCCATTTCTAAGAGATGTTGGACATATCTCCTCGTCTCCATGTCCTCCCACATACTGAAATTGTTGATGAATATTTTGACAACATAACTGAAAAGAGTTGTCAATTTTAGCATAAATCTATCCCTTGCGCATAGGCTAATTTAAAGTCAATCAACAACTATGCAGTTTAATATTTTCTGTGTAACTTAATTCTGCAAAGTAATCTTTAAAAACGAAAAAATAATAGCCTCAATTATACATAGTTATATAAATAATAAATATGACACAGTTATGAAAATAAAGTTTCAAAAATCTGTTATTAATAACAAAACAATTTTTATATCATTTAAAAACATGTACAAATTATATAAATCTTATTAAATGATTCAATACTATAGGGATTTTGCGTCATTGCCATATTTTAAATTCATCAGTGACATTGTAATTGACTTTTGTTACAACCAATAGACATTTATGATATTGAACCTTATGGAGAGATTTGGAATGAAAAAGAAAATCATTGCTGTTATTTTTTTATTTATATTTTCTAAAACATTTTTATATGGAATTGAAAATCCGTTTCCTCTGCCTCCATCGGTATTATCTGCAAGCTATTCCGAAGGATCATTTTCGTCACTATTAAATCCTGTATTTACAGATATGAACAGCGCAGAGGATATAGCTTACAGATATGCAGCCTACAATAATGGAGATTCGGGAAACCACTTTCTATCAGCAAGCATTTATCATTTCAATTTTATTTATGCAAGGTATAATACAATACCTGACTTAAACGGTAATTCCATATTAGATTCGGGCGTAAATCTTTACAGCATTAACAGAGGTTTTTTCTTTGGGAATGTATTCGGTTTTGGAGCAGGATTTTCATTTGGGAAAAGCAGCGATGATTACTTTAACGATTATAGAGGATGGAATATAGGCTTGCTGTATAGACCTTATCCGTTTTTATCATTGGGTGTTGTATTTAAAGATTTAAACGGGAAAATAGGCAGCGAAAAGATAAATCGAAGTGATATATATTCCATATCAATACGACCGTTTATCGAATATTTAACCCTTAGCGCCGACTGTGTAAAAAAAGAGGGCAAAAGCTTTAAGGATGCCGACTATTACTATTCCGGCGAACTAAAGGCTTTTAAAGATATTTCATTGATGCTAAAATATGGCGCTGATAAAAGCTTTACAGCCGGAATTACTATCCCATTTTATTTGAGAGTTGAAAACAGCGTTGAGATTACATTAGATGCCTATGGTTCAAAGAAAGCCGAAACATCAGACTTAAAGAGCACAGGCGTAGCTGTAAGATTTAGACAAAACAGCAAAGCAGTCGCCATATTACCAACAGATAATTTTGTTAAGCTGTCTATACGCAATAATTACAATAAAGAAAAAATCGAATCGGGATTTTTTTCAAAGAATGAACTTACATTTAAAGATTTGGTAATTGGACTTGAACAAGCCGGTAATGATCCCGGTATTAAAGGATTTATCATAGAGATAGATAATTTAAGTTTCGGCATGGCGCAGATTCAGGAGCTAAGAGATTTATTGAATAAGTTTAGATCAAGAGGTAAAAGGGTATATTCAATACTCAACTATTCAGGCAACAGAGAGTACTATCTCGCCACAGCATCGGATAAAATATTTATGCCTCCAAACACTACATTTAAAATCACAGGACTTACTCTAAAGACCTATTATATTAAGGGTCTTCTTGATAAGGGAGGTATAAAATACGAATCTGTCAATAAGGGAAAATATAAGTCATTTAACGAAGCATTTACAAGAGAGAATATGTCTGATTATTCACGTGAGAATTTAACAGCGGTTCTGCGCAATTTAAACGAACAGTTTATCACAGGAATAATGGAAGAGCGAAAGATAGCTCGTTCTAATATTGACGAACTTTTTAGCAAAGGTTCCTATACCCCTGATGAGGCTAAAGAGAAGGGATTTATTGATGAGATAATGTATGCTAACGAAGCTATGGATTCATTAGAGAAAAAAATTACTGCAATTTTATTCGACAATTACATAAAAGAAGAGATGACCATAAGACCATGGGGTAATGTTCCTGCCATAGCTGTAATTGATGTAACAGGATCTATTGTTTCAGGTCAAGGCGGAGGAATCGGAATATCGGATTTAACTAATGACTATGATTACAAAACTTCTATCGAAGCTGCCTTCAATGATACATCTGTTAAAGCTATAGTAATTAGAATAGATTCGGGAGGAGGATCCGCAGCAGCATCGGATTTTATGTGGAATACGCTAATCCACGCAAAAAAGAAAAATCCCAAGCCTGTTGTTTTCTCATTTGGGAATACTGCCGCATCAGGAGGATATTACATTGCATGTACGGGCGATCCGATTTTTGCAAGCAAGGGAACTATTACAGGCTCAATCGGCGTTGTAGCAGGAAAAATTTCACTTGAAGAACTATATTCAAAACTTGGTATAAGTACAGAGACCATTAAGATGAGTGAATTTGCAGATATATTCTCCGAATCAAGAAGCTTAACACAGAAGGAAAAAGACCTGTTCCAAAAAGAGATAGATTTTATCTATGATAAATTTACATCAAAAGTTATGGCAAGCAGAAATCTATCAAAGGATGAAATTGCCGAAGTTTCAGAGGGTAGAATCCATTCGGGAGATATGGCTAAGAAGTATATGTTAATCAATGAAACAGGAGGATTCATTGCTGCAATAGAATATGCAAAAATAAAGGGAGGCATAAACTCCGATTACAGAATTATCAACCTGTCTGAAAAAAAATCAATAATCAAAAATTTTATAGGCAGCAGCGGTATTTCAATTCTATCTCAGCACATGAGATTTATTGTTCAAAATATAGAAAAATATAGCATGTTGAATGAAAATGTTTTGTATATACAACCTTATGCCATTATGATTGAATAAACTTAAATTTGTTGACAAAATTCAAATTATAATTATTATTCATAATTAATGCAGGGCAAATTGCATGCGCTTGGAATAATTGGAATAATATAAATAGATGATTATTTCCTATTTATATAAAGAATATTTAATATAATCAGGCGAGGTTAATATGAAAGTATTTCTTACAAATCATACAAAAACAATTCTTAAACCATTAGAGGATATCTCTTCGGAACTTAATTTAGATATCACTGAAATCTATCCACACTCTATTGATGAATCATTAAAAGCAGTAACGCCTGACATAGCGATTATAAACTGGACAGACAGTATGGGTGAAGAAACAGATACAATCATAAAAAAATTCAAAGCTATTAAAAGTCCGCCTTTTATTCTTCTTCTCAGCACTAAAGAAGCAACTAACGAGTTGATGAATGGTATTCTATCCGGCGCTGATGATTATTTAATAATGCCATTTACAAAAGATGAACTGAGGTTAAAGTTTAATGTAATAAAAAAACATATAGTCAATACTAAGGCTCTCATAAAAACAAAAAGAAAGCTTATGAGATATGCAAAAGAGGATCCTGTAACTTCAGTCTTAAACAGGAGAGCGCTTCTTGATGAAATATTAAATGAAATGAGACGCTCGTCAAGGAGAGGAGATTTTATATGCGCTATTATGATAAATCTCCGCAACTATAATGAACTGTTAAATAAAATGGGAGTAAAAATTTTTGATATATTCCTTGGTGAATTTTCATCAAAATTAAAAAAATCTATTAGACCTTATGATAAAATCGGAAGATTTGATTTGTCAAGATTCATTATTTTCCTTCCACAAGCAAGAAATGACGACGCTCAAAAGGTTTCCGAACGAATAATAAAAAATATTCAAAGTCAAAAATTCAAATATAAAGAAGATTACATCGAGCCATCTGTTTCAATCGGCATCTCCGAGCTTGACCCTGATGATATGCAAAGGGACGATAAATTCGATGATAACATAATAAATGATCTTATACTTGAGTCATTTATCAGAAGATCCGAATTTGCAACTTCTACAGCAGATGAAAAAGGTAAAAATTCAATAGAGGTATATACATTCTAAAAATCAATCCAATTCGTGGACAAGAAGTCCGCTTCTGAGTTTCGGTTCAAACCATGTTGACTTTGGCGGCATTATCATACCTGCATCGGATACATCCATGAGCTGTTCAATCTCTGTAGGGTACATTGAAAAAGCGGCTGCAAACTCACCTAAATCAACAAACTTTTCAAGTTCGGCAACACCCCTTATTCCTCCGACAAAATCTATGCGTTTATCTTTGCGTGGGTCTTTAATGCCGAGGAGCGGTTCAAGAACTCTTTTTTGAATAATTGTTACATCAAGTGCTTCTATGGGATCATTTGGAATTTCAAACTTCGGGCGTATAGTAAACCACTCCCCTCTTAGATACATTGAGAATGTATTAACACTAAGCGGAACCTTAACTCCGTTCTTTTCAATAATAAAGTCTTCTCCCAGCCTCTTAATAAATTCATCGGCAGACATCCCGTTAAGATCCTTAACCACCCTGTTGTAAGCTAAAATTTTCAGCTGAGTATGTGGAAATATTACCGAATAGAAAAAGTTAAACTCTTCATCGCCGCTATATTTCGGGTTTTTCTCTCTTCGCATTTTACAAACCCTTACAGAGGATGCAGCCCTGTGATGTCCGTCGGCAATGTATAATTCGTCATCTTTAAATGATTTTATGATTTCATCTGTAAGATTACTATCCTCTATTAATCTCACAACATGCCTTATGCCGTCTGCTGCAACAAAGTCATAGACCGGCTCTGCCGTCATAGCTCTTGCAATGAGTTTTCTCTTTTCTTCGCTGTCTCTGTAAATAATAAAAACCGCTCCTGTATTTGCATTTACAATATCAATGTGCCTTGTTCTATCGAGTTCTTTCTCCTCTCTTGTAAGTTCATGTTTTTTAATAATGTTAGCCAGATAATCATCTGCGCTTAAACATGCGGCAATACCGGTCTGCGTTCTTCCATCCATAGTCTGAGAATATAGATACAGCACAGGTTTTTTATCCGTGAACATATACTCTTTCTCTATAAACATATTAAAGTTTTCTTTAGCCTTCTTGTAAACTTCAGGCGAATATGGATCTGTTCCCGGCGCGAGATCTATCTCTGACCTTGTAATATGATAAAAACTATAGGGATTGTCTTCAGCTGTTTGGACAGCCTCAGTATATGATTCAACATCATAAGGGAGTTCGGCAATCTTATGAGCAAGCTCCTTCATTGGACGTATAGCTTTGAACGGTTTAATCTTTGCCATATCTTAAATACCTCTGATAACAAATTACAAATTACAGATTACAAATTACAAATAAAAAATTAAAGATAAAATGAAAATAGTAATTTGTACTCTGCACTCTGTAATTTGTACATTGTAATTTGTAATTTGTAATTTGTGCTTATTGCTTCCAAGTCAATATTTTTTTCTTTCCGCCACTTTTTTTTAAAAGAGGTAGATGATTCATGTAATTCCCTTTTTGTAATAACAATCGTCACCCCACCTTGCCGGATTATTTTCGATATATTCAACAATTCGATTATATTCATAATTATTACGAATAATATGGTCGTGAAATGATTTTTGCCATGGGGAAAATCCTAATTGTTTTGAAACATATTGTTTAAATTGTTTGACGATTATTGACACGCTCGTAGGGGCGATTATCAATCGCCCGCAACCATCATCCGCCGACCACCCGTAATCCCGTAATCGCCCGTCTGTCTCGTTATTTTGTATTATCAAAATTAAATGTATATGATTTGGCATAATTACATATTTGTCAACGCTGACATTTTTATAATGAACCGAAATTTCATTTATCGCCTTATCTACGATTATGCCATATTCCGAAAATTCAACATGCAAATTATCTTCCATCTCATTTTGCGGATGGTCGGGGAATGATTGCGGGTTATGTTTCAATTGCAGGCGATTGGTTGATGACTGCGGGTTATGTTTCAATTGGGGGCGATCGGGGAATGATTGCGGGCGATTGATAATCGCCCCTACGATGTGGCCAAAAATTTCATGTTTATTTTTAACGCATATTGTTATAAAATATACACCGTTTTGGCTGTAATCATAATCTTTCAAACGATTATGTTTGCGGGCAGTTAAATTTTTCATGGCGTTTTTCCTTATTTTGATTTTGCGTTTTAATTGCAGATCAGGCGGCAAAATGTTGCCTCTACAAAAAGATAACGATTGAAACCGGCGCGTGATGAAAAATTTTTTGCGTTTTTTTAATTTTTTTATCTTAAAGAAGTGGAAGAACAAATTACAGATTAAAAATAAAGCGTCAAACTTTTTCCATTAATTTTATTTGCATTGACAAATTCTTTTTTATAAATGATTCAAAAATGATCGACAAAATAATATTAACAATGAATTTCAATATAATATGGAGAAGCCTTTGAAGAACAAATATATTATCCCCCTTTTTATTATACTCTTTCTAACAGATTGCAGTTCCCAAACTATTGATCCGGTTAAAACAAACAGTTCCGAAAAAAAACAGGCGATAGTTTTAAAAAAACCTGCCGAATTTCAGCCGGAAAAACCTGAAAAGATTACATTCGGCAACAGTGATATGAAAGTTACAATATATTCAAAAAAATTCGCCCAGGGAGATGCCATATACATAGAGATTGAAAAACAGGAAAACGGATTTATGCCTGAGAGTGTATCATTTTTGTATAAAGGTAACAAAGTGCCTGTTACTAAAACTTCCTGGGGATTTAAGTCTTTATGTGGTATCCATCCCGAACAGAAACCGGGGAAAGTATCTGTTGCTGTCGGTTATAAAAAAGATGAAAAGGCTGCCGAATTATCTTCTAATATATTGGTAAAAAAGGGCGGCTTCCTTGTATCTCAAACCAAGTTAGATTTGGGAAATTTTTCCAACAAAGACTACACTGCAGACCCTAAGTTTAAGGAAACCATAGCCGAATGTTCCGAGCTTAGAAAAAAAGCATTCAGCGCTGTTTCCGAAGATAAAATTCAAGGTACAATTTCGCACCCAAGGGATATGCACAAAATAACAAGCGAATTTTGGAAAAAAAGAGTGTACCTTTCATATCAAACAAAGGGCAAGAAAAAAGTAAGCGGAAGCAAAAGCAGTATTCACAGAGGTCTTGATCTTAAAGGCGATGTGGGCGCTCCCGTATATGCAATGGCTGACGGCGTAGTTGTACTTGCCCATTCAATGTTTTATGAGGGAAATATGGTTGTTATTGACCATGGGAATCAGATTTTTTCATATTATCAGCACCTTGATTCCATTAGTGTTAAAACAGGCGATGCCGTTAAAGCAGGCGATACAATAGGAGGCGTAGGCGCTACTGGAATGGTAACAGGTCCCCATCTGCATGTAGCATTAGTTATACAGGGAGTTCATATTGATCCGCTGAGTATTCTCTCACTGCCGATCAGCAAATGATTTTTTTACTTGACAAAATATATATCATGGTATATATCAAAGACAGGAGAGTAAATATGCAAACAGCGCGATTATTTATTAATGGAAGAAGTCAGGCTGTAAGGCTTCCTAAAGAGTGCCAATTTAAAGGGAAAAACGTTTATATCCAAAAAATAGGCGAAGCAGTTATTCTGTTTCCTTGCGAGAAAGACTGGGAAATATTTTTAAATGGATTAAACGGTTTTTCCGACGATTTTATGTCTGAGGGCAGGCTTCAAGGAACAAGCAGGGAGAGAGACGAATTGTAATGTATATGCTTGATACAAATATCTGTATATACATTATAAAGAAAAAACCTTTGAATGTCTTAGCTCAATTAAAAAAGAAAAAAAAGAGAGGCTTATACATTTCCGCAATAACCTTAGCCGAACTGGAATTTGGGATTGAAAACAGCTTATATAAAGAAAAGAATCGAATTGCATTAATGGAATTTTTAGCGATAATAAACATAAAATCATTTGATGAAAATGCGGCAAGGGAATACGGTGTATTAAAAAAAGATTTAAAAGAGGGGAATTGTCTAATAGGACCGTTAGATATGTTAATAGGAGCACATACAAAATCATTGAACATGACGCTTGTAACAAATAATGTACATGAATTTGAACGGATAAAAAATTTAAAAATAGAAAATTGGGCTTTTTAAAAATTTATTTTATATTAAAACTTCACCGGAGCAGTATATGGAATTTGCTGAAATAGAAAATATCACCCAAAGGGTAAAAAATGAAAACAGCTTTGTAGATCTGATAAAAAATGAAATATCCTCTGCAATTGTCGGACAGGAAAAACTGATTGAACGGATTATTATATCTTTTATGACAGGGGGGCATATACTCTTAGAAGGATTGCCCGGACTTGCCAAGACTTTAACAATCCGCGCCTTTGTAAAAGCTGTTAATACTGATTTTATGAGGATACAATTTACGCCGGATCTTCTTCCTGCCGACCTTACAGGTACGCAGATATATAATCCGAAGGATCTGGACTTTTTTATAAGGAAGGGACCAATTTTTACAAATATACTTCTCGCCGACGAAATCAACAGAGCGCCTGCGAAGGTTCAATCAGCCCTGCTTCAAGCTATGGAGGAGAAGCAGGTCACTATCGGCGATACAACCTTTTCTCTCCCCGAACCGTTTATGGTATTAGCCACAGAGAATCCCATTGAACAGGAGGGAACCTATCCGCTGCCTGAGGCTCAATTGGACCGATTCTTTATGAAGGTATTGGTTGACTACCCCACAACGGAAGAAGAGATTGAAATCTTACAGAGATTTAAGGATATAAGCGTAGATAAAATTAAAAGCGTTGTGTCGCCGCAGGATATAAAAGCAAAACATGAACTCATTGAAAGCATATATATCAATGAAAAACTTTTAAAGTATATTGTATCCATAGTATCGGAGACAAGAAATTCATCACGCAAAGATATAAAAAAATTTATTGATTACGGAGCAAGTCCGAGAGCGTCAATATCCTTAATGAAAGCTGCAAGGTCTATGGCATTCATAAGGGGACGCGGCTTTGTTACTCCCGACGACATAAAAGAAATAGGAGCCGATGTTCTGCGTCATAGAATAATTCTTTCATACGAGGCTGAGGCTGACGGCAGGAATGCAGACGATATAGTTAAGCTTATCTTCGATTCTGTGGAGGTCCCGTAATTGGACTCAAAAGAGATAGCTCTTCTAAAAAAAATAAAACTAAGAGCAAGTAAAAAAATTAATACGCTGCTCTCAGGCGAATACAAGTCTGCATTTAGAGGCTATGGTCTTTCATTCGATACCGTAAGAGAATATATTCCCGGCGATGATGTAAGAAGCATAGATTGGAATGTTTCGGCAAGAATGAATCACCTGTTCATAAAAAAGTATATTGAAGAGAGAGAGCTTTCAATAGTATTTATGGTCGATATGTCAGGCTCTACGGATTTCGGCGCGGGAAGAAAAAAGAGCGATGTAATTCTTGAATTTCTTACAATGATGCTGTACTTGGCGAATATGAACAATGACAGAGTTTCGGTTATACTCTTCTCTGATAAGGTTGAAAAATTCATCAAGCCGAGTAAAGGGAGAAAATTTGTTCTAAAAATTCTTGACGAAGTAATAAAATGTAAACCCGGCAGCAGAGATACAAACATATCTGTTGTTGCGGATTTTCTACAGCGCGTGATAAAGAAAAGAAGTATAGTCTTTGTTATATCCGATTTCTTAGACAGAAGAGAGGACTATTTGTTAAAGTTGCGACTCATGTCAAAAAAACATGATGTAATACCTGTGCATGTATATGATCCCCTTGAATATGAAGTAAATTTGCTTGGTCTGACAGAATACCTTGATTTGGAATCGGGCAAAACGTTTTTTACAGAATCTATTCCGGCAAGAATAAAGCTGTCCGATACGGGCGAATTCAGCTCAATAAAGCTCAGAACCGATGAAAAGATTGAGATGCCCATATTAAATTTCTTTTCAAAGAGAATAAAGGCAGGGTGATATTCAATTGTTATGAAATTAAACAGCCTGACCTTTAAATCAAGTATAATCTTAATATGTATAAGTATCAATCTGTTTATATCACGGAATAGATTATACGGGTCCGATATTTCACTTGAAGCGGCAATAGTTCCCGAGAGCGCAACTGTCGGTATCCCCCTTGCTTACACACTCAGCATCTACGGTATTGATCCCGACAATTTAAAAATAGTTCTGCCGGACAAAAAAATCGTTTACCCTGAGAAAAAAAAAGATGAGAAAGCATCAAAAGACAGTGAGAAATCACCTGATGAGTTTGTGCCTTTATATATAATAAACAATGCGTCAAAAGATAATTCAAAAGAAAACGGAATCAGCCGTATTACAATTACAACTTCAATTACTTATTACAGACCGGGCGTATATACGCTGCCTGAGATAAAAATTATCGGTAATGACGGAATTCCCATTGGATACAAAATCCCCGAAGTAAAAATTGAAGAGGTAAATAAAGAAGGAAATTTTGAAGAGATAGAACCGCCAATCTCGCTTTCAGGTAATTATAAAAGAATTATATGGATAATAATTATTCTTTTATCAGCGGCAATGACAATTATCGGTTTATATATTTATTTTAAGAAAAGAAAAAAAGATATTACAGAGGAAACTCCAACTCCCAGACCTATAGAAATATTTCTTGAAGAGGTGGAATCTTTAAAACTCAGAGAATCTATTGAGAAAGGGAATATAAATAAATATGTGTTTGATATATCCATCATATTCCGAAGATACCTTTCCAAAGAACTAAGATTTGATGCGGCAGAGATGACAACAGATGAGATCGCATCAAAGATAAAAAAGTATATGCCGCATAATCTATACGCAATTTACGGCGATGAGATAATAAAGAATATGAGGCTGTGGGATTTCTCCAAATTTGCGGAGTTTACTCCGTCAGCCGAACTGCTTGTTCAGAATCTCAATGATACAATCAATACTGCAAAAAAAATTTCAGACAGAGCGTGGTAAATGGAAAGCTTCGGATTTAAATATCCTTATTTTCTCCTGCTGCTTATTCCCCTGTTTATATATATCTATCTATATATATTTCGCAGATTTGAAAGAAGACTAACTATTACCGCATCATCATCTGATATTTTAAAAAAGAGAGAGAGCATTAAAACAAAAACCTTTCCTTATATTATATATCTCAGATTACTATCAATCTTTTTTCTTATAATAGCCTTAGCAGCGCCGGGGAAAAATATAACCTATACAAACATTAAGAACTACGGACTTGATATAATGATAACGCTTGATCTCTCAGGTTCAATGAGCGGAGAGGACTTCCTGCCGAATAGATTAGAGGTTGCAAAAAAAGTAGTTTTGGATTTTATAAGCAAAAGACAAAACGACCGTATAGGAGTCGTGGTGTTTGCCGGAAACGCCTACCTTCAGTCTCCGTTAACCGTTGACTATGAAATAATTAAAGAGATTATAAACGACATAGATTTTGACAGCGTCGAAGAGGATGGTACGGCTATCGGCGATGCAATTGCCCTTTCGTCATCAAGGATGATGGACAGTAAAGCAAAAAGCAAAATAATACTTTTAATAACAGACGGCGTAAACAACTGCGGCGAGATAGACCCTGAGACTGCAGCAGAGGCATGCGCAGACATGAATATTAAAATCTATGCTGTCGGTATTGGGAAAGACGGCATGGTAGAATATCCGAACCCGGCAGGTTCAATATTCCCCAAGCGGAAAGTATTAAATCAGTTTAACGGCGAATCTTTAGAAAAGTTATCTAAAATTACAGGCGGAACATATTTCAGGGCAGATTCATCAGGTCTGTTCAGCGCAAGCATGGAGGATATTGATAAATTAGAAAAATCCGATGCAGATATAAAAGTTTATAATGAGTTTGATGACAGATCAAGGTGGATATTAATTCTTGGCATATCTCTCTTCTTTATAGAGATTATCCTTAAATCACTTTTTTACAGGAAACTGCCATGATTGCATTTGCAAACAGCAATTATATGATATACATATTTGTAACAGGGGCTGTAATAATTGCCCTTCATATATTTTATGCAATATGGAGACGGATGGCTGTCAACTCTGCATTCGGCAGTAAAGATGCCGCAAGGAAAATCATTTCAGGAGATTATTCAAGAATACTCATGAAAGAAGTTTTAATACTGTTTGGAATTATTATATCGTCCGTTGTCCTCCTTGGACCTATGTGGGGAGACAGGATGAAACAAAGCGATAATGAAGGAACAGACGTGCTCATAGCCCTTGATGTTAGCATGAGCATGCTGGCAAAGGATGGCGGGGCTACAAGACTTGAAAGAGCAAAGAGCGCAATCAGACTTATTGCCGGGTCATTAAAGGGAGACAGAATCGGGTTAATAATCTTTGCAGGCGAGGCATTTGTTCAATGCCCGTTGACTAATGATATGGGAGCTTTCACCATGTTCTTAGAGTCGGTTACGACCGATTCGATAAATGTACAAGGCACCGACATGGGGAGGATGCTTAGCGCGGCTGAAAAGGTTTATACAAAAAAGAATCTAACCTCGAAGATGCTCATTGTTATAACAGACGGAGAGGATCATGAAAATAAAATTGATGCTGAGGCTGAAAAATTTAAGGAGATAGGAATTGCCGTATATGCCCTTGGAATAGGGAAAAGCGGCGATTTGATTCCGTTTGCAAAAAATAGTGATGAAGAAAACTTTTACAGAGACAGATCAGGTTCTCTTATAAAGACCAGCCAGAATAAAGATCTGCTTAAAGAGCTTGCAGATAAAACAGGGGGTTTTTATAGTGATATAACAAGCAGCTTTTCAGGAATTAATAAAATCATAAGTATTATTGAAGGGAAAGATAAAATCTATTACGGATCAAAGATGGTAAAAGAAAAAATAGACAGGACATATATTTTTTTACTAATACTCATAATTATTCTTGGCGCTGAAATGTTTATTAATGAAAGAAAAATCAGTTCCATAGAGAATAAGTAAAATAGAAAAGGGAAAGCATGAAAAAAATTCTCATTATAGCTCTTTTGGCTTTAACTCTATCTGCATGGATGGACCCTTTTAAAGATGAAGTAGAAAAAGGGAATAAGAGTTATGCCGATAATAATCCTGCAAAAGCTCTTGAGCATTATAAGGAGGCGGAAAAACATACCTCGAGCAACAAAAAGAAAGAGATGCTCAACTTTAATAAAGGTGATGCCCATTATAAACTTGAAGACTATGATCAAGCAATTGAAAAATTTAGAGATTCAATTTCGTCGGGAGATGCGGATATACAAAAAAAGGCTCTGTTCAATATGGGGAATACCTATATAAAGCAAAAAAAATATAAAGAGGCAGCAGACAGTTTTATTAAGGCTTTGGAGATAGACCCGAATTACGAAAAGGCAAAAAAAAATTTAGAATATCTTCTAAAGAAGCAAGAGAATAAAGAACAAAATAATAATAGCAATAGCGATAGCAACAGTAGTAATAATAATAAAAATGAAGACCAAAAAAAATCCGAAAAGAATCTGAATGATGACCAGGTTAAAAATCTTCTTGAATCTATGAAGAATAAACCCGTAAGACAACAAAAAGGTAAAGGAAATGGGAAGAGAACTCTTGAAAAATACTGGTAGAATAATTTTATCATTCATAATCTCTGTTTTTATATTGACCGAACTCTATGCAGTTGAGGTTAAAACCAAGTTATCTCCTGCAAGGATTTCCCAGGGTGAATCTGCAGCTTTAACAATAACGGTTACAGGAAAATCATCGATTGATCCTGCGAAATTACCGGCAATAAACGGATTAAAGATTATATACACAGGCGCTTCATATAGCTTTCAGTTTACAAACGGGAAAACATGGTATGGTACGGTTCTAAATTTTTCTATCTATGGAGAGAAAACAGGCGAATACACAATCCCGCCGTTTTTATTTAATACAAGTGACGGACAGATTTATTCGGAGGAAAAGACTTTAACAGTTCAAGTTCAAAAATCATCGTCAGGTCATGGCGATATTCCCATTACAGGCGAGCTTTCACTATCATCTAATACGGTTTATGTGGGCGAACCTTTAATAATGAGGTATTACATTAATGGCGACGACTTCGATAACATAAAGATTCTTGGACTTGCAGAGCAGCCCCTTTCAAAAGACTTTTCGATAAAGATGATAAAAGAAAATATTAATAAAGATGATAAGATATATGCTGCATCATTCTATGTTGTCCCCCTTAAAAAAGGGAATTATGATATTGGAGAAAACTCAATACATATTCAAGTTGAAGATATTCAGTCTTTCTTTTCAAGAAATGTCAGAAAAATCATACCATGCTCTGCTAAAAAAATAAATGTACTGCCAATTCCGGAAAACGGCAAACCGGAAAATTTTAGCGGCGATGTGGGAGAATATAAAATTGAGGTTCAAACTCCAAGCGGAGAGTTTAAGCAATTTGAAGAAATTAAGGTACCGGTTAAAATCACAGGCAAGGGAAATCTGATTACACTTTCAAAACCTAAAGTAGAGAACAATATAGAAAACGGCAACGACCAAAAAATAATAATAGAAGAGAAAGAAGCTGAGTGCAGGTCAGGAGAAAACGGATTAGACGGCGAAAAAGAGTATTTGATTACAATAATACCGCAAAAATACGGAGAGTTGAATACAGGAAAAATTTTTATTGAATATTTCAATCCGTATAAAAAAAAATATGAGAGAGCTGAAAGTCAACCGTTGACATTTAATGTCTTGCCTGATGAAAAATCATCCGGAACCGGCGAGGTTCAACTCGATTCAACCGACAGCGCAGGTAAACTCAACTACATTTGGCTGTTTCTATTCATTATAATATTAGCAGTCTTTATAGCCGCGCTCATTATATGGGAGAAGAAAAAACTAAGTATAATTAAGAAAGAGATAAAGCCCGATACTGCCGATGAAATTTCATCTACCGCCAATAAAAGCGATAATCTTTTAAGGGAACTGGCAGTTTCATTTAATAACAAAGACACAGACCTGTTCCTTTTAAATGCAGACAGAGCCATTAATCGTATTAATCCGTCAAAACTATCCAATGTTGAGTTAGATAAATACAAACAATTTAAGGATAATATTTACAACTGCCGTTACGGCGCCGGAGTTCTTACAAACGAAGATATGAAAGAGCTGATGGAGTGGTTTAAGAAAAATCAGGCATAATTTTTCCCGCCCCGCCTTCGGCGGGCGGAAATACCGTAAATCATCATCGACGAATTTTTGTGTTTACGCAAAATTTCTGCGTTCGATGTAGTAGGGGCGGCATCCTGCCGCCCGCAATTTCATCAACCAAACCATATATTTCATCAACCAAATTATTCCATTAACGCAAACCGCATATCCCATTAATGCAAACCGCAAAAATGTATTTGTGAAACAATAAATATCATAAACAATTTGAAACAGGCGACATATCATCGTTATCATCGCGGGTATAACCGTCGCGGGCGGCAAAATGTCGCCCCTACAACGCTGATTTTACCATATCCCTACGATTTCACACGCAACCCCGCCGATTTTGCGGGCGGCACTATGCCGCCCCTAGGTCCGAAAAACGGTCTGTTCCTGCTCCATGCCTTTGCCTGCGCACCCCTTCAGGTCGCTGCGGCGCAGGCATTTCAACCTAACAGACCGCCGCTGAACTCACGGGCGCACAAGACGGAAGCCCAGATTGATGTTCCAGAGATACGGAGTGAGCTTGCCGCCCCGAAAAGCCGAACGAAGGTGCTGCCCGAAGTTGAACCACGACCCGCCGCGCTCCACGCGGAAAGCGCCAGAAGACGGACCCTCAGGATCTGTCTGAGCAGCCACACTATACGCTCCATACCAATCCCAACACCACTCCCATACATTTCCGTGCATGTCATATAATCCCCACGCATTGGGCTTAAAACTCCCTACAGGCGTAGTCTTTCTCCTGTCTATCCCCTTAGCATTATTGTTATAGGGCTTGTCCCCTTTATAATTAGCCTCATCGGTAGTGATATTATCCCCTGTATTAAATGGCGTTTTTGTATCTGCGCGGCACGCATACTCCCATTCTGCCTCTGTAGGCAAACGATAACCGTTCGCTTTGCGGTTCCATGTTACCACCCATTGATTCTTATCAAACATATCTGTAGCCTCGTTGTTCGGGTCTTTTCGGTCCTTATCTATAGTATATGCCGGAGTCAATCCCTCTTTAACACTCCTCTTATTGCAATACTCTATTGCATCATACCAACTCACATTTTCCACTGGCAAATCAAAACCCTGCCACCTACTACGGTTACTGCCCATCACTTCTATATACTCTTCCTGCGTTACCTCATACTTCCCCATATAAAATGAACTCACCGTTACTCTGTGCTGTGATTCATTATCGTTTCTGCCTGCCTCGGAAGAAGGGCTGCCCATTATAAATGTACCTCCCTTGATTTGTACAAAATTAGCAGGCACAGCGGTGTTCTCTCCTTTAATTTCGGCGCCTGTAAAAATTAAGACTAAATTCATAACCAAACAAAATACTAAAAATTTAAAAATAGTTTTCATTTTTTTCTCCTTAATAATTCATTACTATATCTTTTACAGGTTTATCCCTGTAATTTCCATGGGTCGCGCTGTAAATTACCCTGCGCAATATACGCAAAAAAGCCGCAGGCGAAGACATTGCACAAAATGTCTCTGCCTGCGGCTTTGCATTTACTTACTGCCTACTTTTTCCCTAAGAATTTACCGGCAATATCGCTGATATCGCCAAGAAGACTCTCATCCTTTTTAGATTTAGAACTTTTACCCTTTGATGCAGACGCGCTGCCCGAACCACCGATAAAAGATTCCAAAACTCCTCCTACGGAAGAAGGAAGTTTCTTTGCCAATGTACTTACTACCGTATCTACGGCTATCTTAGCTGCAGCCTCTGGTATCTTGGCTTTTTTAGCTACAACTTTTACAATTTCGTCTGTCAAATTTGCCATAATATTACACTCCAAATATTTATTATTCGCCTGCTTCTGGCTTTTGGTCGGTTATACCTTTTATACCTTTTGTCTTCTCAGCTTTATTTTCGCAAGTTTTACATAATTCCGTAATGTTCTTCAGCTCGCGGGCTTTTGCAACAGTACCGTTAAAAATCTCGTCGGTACGGTTAGTATTGATATGGGAACAATCTGCGTAAATATGGTACTTTGTTCCGGATTTTGTCCAATAAACGCTGTTTGCGCCTGTCAGTTCTTCTATGCGGGAAGTCTGCTGCGCATATTCTTCCTTAGACGGCGGATTAAAATCTGCGCTCAAAAGACCTGCTATAATCAATGCAGCAATTGCAATACCGCCTAAAATTCCTTTTTGCTTACCATCCAAATCCTTGTTGGTAAAAATAAGAATTACCAAAGGTAAAAAAGCTATGACGGCAATGATAACTCCAAGTTGATTTTGTATAAAAAATCTAACCGTATCTTTCTTGGATGCAGGGTCTAAGCGGTTTGACTTTTTCCAAAGCATCGAGCCTATGACGACTAATATTAAATCTATTACGATTAATGCAATCATCCAAACCCATGTGCTTGTCACAATAGGTTTAGCGCTTTTTTGTAATACTAATATTGCGCCTATTTCAGCGCCGATTGCCAATACCCACAAAACAGCCGCAAATATGCGCAGTTGTGTGGCTTGACCTTTTGCTTCTGCAGTAGGAACGAAAGTTGATTTTTGCGGCGAATCTTCATCTCCGCCTACTTTTGTAATTTTTTTTGTAGTCATAATTTTTACCTTTATTATTTTATGATTATATTAAATATAAAATGAATTAGTGTAAATGTCAAATAAATAAGTTACATTTTTGATTTTTTCTATAGAATCTTTCAGCTCGAAGCCGTTTAACGCAGGGTGTTAAGGAGACTAAATTTCCACTCTTTTTGACTCATCCCAAAGTCTATCCATCTCCTCTAATGTCATTTTATCGATCTCTTTACCTGATTCATTCGCCTTCATTTCAATATATTTAAACCTGCCTGTAAACTTATCTATTGTTCTTCTTAAAGCGTCTTCCGCATCAACTTTTTTGAATCTTAGAATATTCACAATGCTGAAAAGGATATCCCCTGCCTCATCATAAATTTTCTCCATATCCTGAGCATCCACTGCCTCTTTAAATTCTCCTATCTCTTCGTCTAATTTACTCACAGCATCATCGATCTTCTCCCAATCAAATCCCACATGAGAAACCTTATCCTGTATCCTGTGAGCCATAAGCAGAGCAGGTAAATGCCTTGGAACGCCGTCAAGAATAGATTTCTCTTTCGATTTTTCACCTTTTTTAATTCTCTCCCAGCGGTCCTTAACGCCGTTTGCATCGGTAATATTTTCATCGGCAAAAACATGGGGATGCCTTCTAATGAGTTTATCTATAATACCTTCCGCAACATCGTCAATGGTAAAACTTGAAGTTTCGGAGGCGATCTCGGAATGGGCATAAACCTGATAAAGGAGATCGCCCAACTCCTCTTTAATATCGTCGATGTTACCCTTCTCTATTGCGTCATAAACCTCATAGGTTTCCTCCACCAAATACGGTTTAAGAGAATCAAAGGTCTGTTCTCTATCCCATGGACAACCATCTTTTGATCTTAGTATTTTTGCTATCTCTTTGAGGCGGTAAAGCGGTGGAATATCTTTTAAATTCATTTTTTTATCACTTGCTTATTCTAAAATATTTTTTCTGTTCGGCAACAGTTGAAACAGGTTTTCTGCCGTAATGATGACCGGGCCAAATTTTTGTATCATCGGGAAGTTTTAAAATTTTATTCTTTATGGAATCCATAAGGCTCTCTGTAGAACTATCATGGAGATCCGTTCTGCCTACGCCCTCCGTAAAAAGGGTATCTCCCGTGAATATGTTCCCATTAGAATAGATTGATATGCTCCCTGCCGAATGACCCGGCGTATGAATTACCCATAACTCAGTATTCCCAATAACTATCCTATCATTATCTTGCAGAAGAAAAACCTTTTTATCTTTACTCTTTTCTCCATCGGAGAACAATGCGCTCTCTTCACTCTTAACGCTCCGCAGATAAGAAATATCATTCTTTTGAATTAGTAATGCCGCGCCTGTCTTTCCGAGCATGTGGCTATTCCCTGAAGTATGGTCATAGTGACCGTGTGTATTTATAATGTATTTAACATTAGCTTTATGTTTTTCAATCTTCTTAAAGATCAAGTCGTAATCGCCTGCCGGATCTATTAATACAGCCTCTTTTGTTGTTTCATCTGTAATGAGGTAGCAGAATACAACCATGCCGGTTACAAGTATTTGTTCAATAATCATGATCCGCCTTCTCCTGTTTGAACAATAATATCTACCGCTTTATTATTAAATCCATAAACGCCTTTAATAGACTGGATTGTACAGGTATCAAGAAATTTGTATCTTTTATAGGGATTATCCTCCGGCGCAAGTGGGATATTTTTGTACATAATTATCTGTTGAAGCATTTCAGTACCCATTGGGAATACGGCAACTCCATTCTTTTTCAATAAATTTAAAGCGGCATAAGGACTATGCATACATCCGGCATAAACAATAACAGCATCAAAAGAACCGGCTCTATCATCAAGTTCAGAACAGTCGCCTGCAAGAAATTTAATATTAAAAAATCCGTTAGACATAAGTCTTTCCTTTGCCTCTATTGCAAGTTTTTCATTGTATTCTACAGTCAATATTTTTTTTACCATTGTTGAGAGGAGAGCCGTAGAATAGCCTGAACCCGTACCTATTTCAAGGACATCCCAATTTTTAGACGGAGAAAGTATTGTCAACATCTTAGACAATAGCGTTACATCATCACTGTATTCTCCATAACCTAAAGGAATAGGGTCAAAGCCATTTATCTTATCAATAAAAAACGGATCAAAAAACAGAGTCCTGTCAACAGACTCAAAGGCATTGAGAATATCTTTGCTTAAATTTAAAGATCTGATATTTTTCCTAAATTCATTGCTTATCTTATTATTGCTCATTATGCTCCCAAAAATTTATTCAATAATTCGTAATAAAAATGTTAAAAAATAATCTGATATAAGTATAACCATAGATGAACGCACAACAGCCTGGATTGTTGACTTGCCTACTCCCTCAGCTCCGCCAAAAGTATTAAAACCGCTGTAGCATGAGATAATTGCTATCTCAGCGCCAAAAAAAACAGACTTAAAAATTCCCGAAGTAAAATCAAAAAGTTTGATATTTTCAAGAATATTAGATATGTAGCTATCGGGCGGTATGTTTAAAGAAAAAAAGGCAACTACGGCGCCGCCAATAACTCCAACTATATCCGTAATCATTGTAAGGCAGGGAGTCATAATCAAGCAAGCAATAAAACGCGGTACCGAAAGATATTGTACAGGATCTGCCGAAAGAGTTCTAAGGGCATCAATCTGTTCTGTTACCCTCATTGTCCCTATCTCTGCAGCTATAGAAGAGCCGACTCTTCCCGCAAGCAGAAGCGCAGTTAATACAGGACACAACTCTCTGAACATTGATATTGTTACCGCTGTCCCGATAAAGACCGAAGAGCCCGACATCAAAGCATCCATAGCCTGCCCGATCTGAAGCGCCATGACCATACCTGTAAAAAAAAGGGTTATGGAGGTAACAGGAAGAGACTTATATCCTATTTCAGTCATTTGAATAAGAATATTTTGTCTGTCAAACGGAGGCTTAAACATCCATGCTACAGTCTCTTTTAAAAATATAAAATGTCCTCCGAGAGATTCAAAAAAAACTTCAAAAACAGATTTATCTTTAGTGAGACTCATAAGAAGGACTTGCCTCCTCATAAGAATGTGCCACATCTAAATTGCCAAACTTGGTATATTTGCCCCAGAATCTAAGATCTATATCACCAATGGGACCATTCCTCTGTTTTGCTATCATGATTGTAGCGATCCCTTTCTTATCGCTATCCTTTTTAACTCGCTCTTCTTGATAGATAAACATAACAACATCCGCATCCTGTTCAATCGCTCCGGACTCCCGCAAATCTGAAAGTGTAGGTCTTTGAGACGCTCTTGATTCCACTAACCTTGAAAGCTGTGATATGGCAATTACAGGAATATTCAGCTCCCGCGCAAGTTGTTTAAGAAGTCTTGAAATCTCGGCAATCTGCAAATGTCTGTCAACTTTAGTCATACTTGAAACTAATTGAAGATAGTCCACAATAATCATCCCAAGAGGAACCCTTTGCGCTAATCTTCTTGCCTTAGCTCTTATCTCCATTATTGTTGCAGACGGCGAGTCATCAATGTATATAGGCGACTGGCTTAATTTACCTGAAACTGTAAATATCTTCTTCAATTCTTCCTGATCTATATATCCCGTCCTCACCCTTTGAGAATCTACCATAGCCTCAATGCACAACATTCGGAGTCCAAGTTGATTAGCCGGCATCTCAAGCGAAAAGAATAATACGGGAATCTTGTGTCTTACAGCTGCATGATTTAAAATATTAAGCGCAAAGGCAGTTTTACCCATACCCGGTCTTGCCGCAATAATAATCAATTCTGATCCATGAAAGCCGGTCAACTTTTCATCCAGTTCGTTAAAGCCGCTCTCTATGCCTGTAACAGCCCTCTTTGTTCTATACAATGTATTAATTTCTTCCATTGTGTCATTAATGATGACTTCAATGCTCTTATAATCCGAAGTAATACGTTGTTCTGTTACTCTAAAGATATCCCTCTCAACTTCATCCATTACATCATCAGTAGCTATTCCTCGATCAAAGCATTTTTCAATGGAGAGTTCGGCAACATCTATGAGCCTTCTTCTAAGACTCATTTCTTTTATGCGCTTAGCATAAATCTCCGCATTACCTGAAGTTGATGACGATTGATATATCTCTGCTAAACCGGCATTGCCTCCAACCCGGTCAAGCGTATTGTTATCAATTAATATATGCCTAAGCGTTGTTAAATCTATCGGGAGAGATTTTTTTTCTAATTCTGAAATGGCTTCAAAGACGATTCTATGTTTTTCAAGGTAGAAATCCTCCGGCTGGAGGATTTCTATTACTCTAAGTAATGCTTCCCTGTTGAGCAATGCCGAAGCTATGCAAGCCGTTTCTGTTTCAACATCCTGCGGGGGAAGCCTGTCTATTGTCATACTGTTACTCCTTAACAACAGTTACTTTTACTGCAGCAGTAAGACTCTCTTCAAGTTTTATTGACACTTTAAACTCTCCCTCATGCTTTATAGGCGCATCAAGAAGAATTTTTCTTTTATCAACTTCAAAGCCTTTTTCTTTTAATGCTCTTGCAATGTCAATTGATGTAATAGAACCAAAGAGTTTACCCTCTTCGCCGACTTTTACAGGCATAATAAGTTCAATATCAGATAGGCTTGATACAATCTGTTCGCTGGTTTTTTTTCTTTTCTCTTTCTTGATCTTAATTAATTTTGCCTGATGATCAATTGCTTTTTTACTCGATTCATTAGCAACTATTACGAGTTTATTAGGAAGAAGATAATTTCTCGCAAAACCATTTGCTACTTCTTTTATATCACCGGCATCCCCAAGGTTTGGAACATCCTTTTGAAGTATAACTTTCATTATTTACCTCTATTATCATTCATTAATATTTAATTCTTTGTTGGAATTCAGTCTTCTAAAATCTCCCCATATATCTAAAACGCCAACTCCTGTCAACACAGCCATTACAAACAGAAAAACCGCAGGTACAAACAAGAGTATTGTTATTATCAGAGGAAGTATCACAACAGGCAGATTCCTCTTAATAATAAAAAACTTCATAATCCCAATAGCCTGAATAGTATAAAGCGCTGATGTCGAAAGAGCAATATTCAATGCTATGGCTGTTATCACCGGATATTGAATCTTATCAATCATTATAAAGGTTCCCCATCCGGCAATTAATATAAAAATAACAAATTCATTCACTATAAAAAACTCAAGGGCTTTCACTTCTTCCCCATATTTTTTCATAAAAAACTTTTTCATGAGGAAAAAACTAAAACCTGTTAACAGAATTGAATAAAAAAAAGCTGCGAAGGGGAGCATATCCTTTGCAAACTGTACCCACTTTCTGTCATTAAGAATATCAATATATACATCAATAGATTCTAAAAATTTTTTCTTGTCCTCTTCTGATCTATTATACTGATCAAATGTCTGCTCCATCTTTATTTTATTTTCTTTTAACAGCTGAACGGTCTCAATAACACTATAATCAATAAAATCATATCCCTTAGCGTATTTTAAAATGTGATAGTCTGCAGTTATGGATACTGCAAACAACAGCGAAGAGACTGTAATAAAAAAATCTAACCCTAACCCTTTCTTAAAGCAGTAACCTCCTGTAGTTCCGGCAATTAAGGGGAGGATATAGAAAGAAAAGATATCCTCATGCCCCTTAAAAAAAAACGGAACTATGGCTATCACGACAAACAAAACAGAACTCATCCAGCCAAATCTATAGAAAATAAGGGCTATACCGATTGTTAGGATTACCCCTGCTATGAAATAGCTTGCGCCCAAAACTATTTTTCTACAAATGGGATTAAAGCTATAATTCTTGCCCGTTTTATAGCCAACGCAACGCCCCTTTGATGTTTAGCGCAGATTCCGGTTACCCGTCTTGGCAGAATCTTTCCCCTGTCTGTAATAAACTGTTCCACCATTTTAACATCTTTATAATCTATCTTAGCATTTTTATCATGGCAAAATCTGCAGACTTTTCTTTTAAAACGAACATTACGTTGATATAGCCTGTCTCCGCTTTCATCCTGGCTAATAAATGTTTTTTTCACATAAGTTGATTCTGAGCCGGAATCTGTTGACTCAACTATTTCATCCGTACCTGTATTTTTTATCTCTTCGGACATTCTTTTCTCCTTGTCATCAATTTAATTAAAAGGGTATGTCATCATCTGAAAACGGATTTTCTTCAAAGGAACTGCTTCCGGCATAATCATTAATAGATTCCGAACTTTTACCGCGTGATTCAACTGAAACATCATCACCCGGTACTTTAGTCGTTAGAAACTGAAAATTTTCAACTACCAGTTCGACCCTTGACCGTTTTTTACCGTCCTGATCATCCCAACGTGTCTGTTGCAGTCTTCCTTCAACGGCAATTCTATGCCCTTTTTTACAATATTCGGTTATAACTTCAGCTAATTTTGACCATGCTACACAATCAAAATAGTACACCTGTTCTTTTCTTTCGCCTGAAACAGCGTATATTCTATTATTAGCCAAAGTAAAACTTGCCACAGCAGTTCCTGCAGGTATATAACGTATCTCCGGGTCGCGCGTAAGTCTTCCAATTAATACTACTCTGTTAAGGTCGCCTGCCATGTTCTTTCTCCTATTTTAGTTAAGCGGTTTTTTTATCTTCAGGTTTTATGAAAAGATACCTGAGTATGTCGGCATTAAGACGAAACTCCTTTTGAATTTTATCAACAGCCCGAGGTTCCGCATCTACTAACATAAACATATAATATCCCTCTTTCTCTTTTGCTATTTCATAAGCAAGCTTTTTAATGCCCCAATGATCCTCTTTTGTAATCACAGCGCCATGCTTTTTCAGGATATCCTTTACTTTTTCTTTGTGAGACTCAGTTTCTTGATTTTTCACAATAACAGTGAGTTCGTAGTTATTCATTAATTCCTCCTTCCTATGGTATTAGCTGCTGAAATGCAAAAATTTAGCTTTCAGCAGAAAGGTTTTACAATTTTTTTACAACATAAGAATATTTCAAGTAAGAATTTTTATTATTAAATAAATTATTAACTTAGGGAAAATATTCTTGCATTTTTTACCAAACTATGCAAATAAGATAATCTATTAGTAAAATTAAATATGTCCAAATATTTTTTTTTGTTAATATCAATAAAATTACATGAGGATTATATGAAACTTAGCGCTCCAAAAAAAATCGTATTTCTCATTTCACTGATTCTGGCAATTATTGCAGTAGTAGCTCATTTTGTAGCCATACCGTTTGTGTCGATCTATGGATGGTGGATATTGCTTGCCGGTTATATTATACTTGCCTTAGGAGTTTTTCTAAAGGGCTTTTAAGATTAATCGGGATTTATCATAAAAAGAACCGTTAAATCAATTTAACGGTTTTACAAGTCGGGAATGAGTTGCAGAGACGGATAATTTTCCGCCCCTGCCGCTCCAAATTCCCGATTATTAACTGTACGATACTAATGTCTCTACATCCATGTCATCTAACAGCCATATTTTGGACCATTAATCGTAGCGGGAGGTGATGTGATAGTTACCGTACCGCCGCTATTGTAAATCGAATATTGCGTACCCGAGACTGTGCCGTTGTTAATATTTACAGTACCCCTGGAATTGGTGTTGTAAACCGCTATGCCGTTTGTCCCGGTTGCCGAAACTACCGTGCTACTGCCTGAGATGACAATTCCTATCCATGTATTGTAAATATCGAAAGTATATTTAATACTTATCAGACAGTCCCTTTATAAAGAAAAAATTAATTTATTGATTTTTATGTAAACAGTGAAAATGTTGAACGTAAATATTTTATTAATAAATGATTTTAAAGAGGAAACAGTTGAGCATTGCATTTTTTGATTCTGGAATCGGCGGCATTACGGTTCTTCATGAGGCATTAAAATCATGTCAATCCGATGAATACATATATTATGCAGATACGTTAAATGCTCCTTACGGAACAAAATCAAAAGATGAAGTAAGAAAATTTGTTTTAAGCGCAATGAATTTTATAACCTCACTTAAAGTATCGGCTGTAGTTATTGCATGCAATACGGCAACGAGTGTAGCTATTGAAGATATTAGAAAGAGATATTCACTTCCGATTATAGGAATGGAACCTGCTGTTAAACCGGCAGTTGAAATAACGGAGGGTACGCAAAAACGGGTATTGGTTACTGCCACGCCGCTTACACTCCAAGAAGAAAAGTTGAAAAACCTGATAGACCGCGTTGATAATGAACATATAGTTGACCTTCTCCCTCTTCCGGAACTTGTGCAGTTTGCCGAGAACTTTGAATTTAAAGAAGATGTTGTAGGAGATTATCTTAACGGGAAACTCTCTGCATGCGATTTAAATAAATATGGAACAATTGTACTTGGCTGTACCCACTTTATCTTTTATAAAAATCTATTTAAGAAAATTATACCGGATCATATAGATGTAATAGACGGGAATACCGGGACTATAAATAACCTGAAAAAAATGCTGAATCTAACGGATAAACATAGTGACAGTAAATGTAATATAAAATGGTACGCCTCAGGCAAGCAAGTTTATGACATAAAAAAAATAGCAGAATTTGAGCGCCTGTTATTGCTGCTCGATTCAGCTGAAAAAACAGTTTAAATTAATTCTAACAGACCCTATTGAATCACTTACATATAAAACTTAACTCCAAGTCTGGTAAAAGGTCCCGACATATCAATTCCAACTTTACCCTACTTAAAGTCGAGCCTTCTATAGCCGATGTCGAATAAAAAGTCTACGGCAGATTCGCTATACATCCTGTAATAGGCAGATGCAAATCCCTGTAATGCCAAACCGCCGTATATCTTTGTGCCTTCACTATCATCGGAAGTGTAATCGAGAATCATAACGGCATAGCCAATACCTACCGTTGCAGCAGGCATTACATGTATCTTATTTCTCAAAAATGGAAATCTTACCTGCGCATTGGCAAAAAATGGAAGCGTATAAAGATCGGTTTTGGCATTAACAGACGCGCCGGTGGCGGCGATATTTATATTTTCTAATTTACTTTTCCAATGAATCCAGAAAAAATCCCCCTCAAATCCAAAAACAAAAACCGGATCAATGTTATATAGGTAGTTTAAACTTATATCAAGTCCGAATTTGCCCGGGTCAGAAGCATAGCCTGTACCGGCTTTAATCATAAATTCGTTATCTGACGGGTTTACAAAAACATTCTTTTCCCTGGGGAGTACTGTTCTATACTGTCCTTGCTCTTGGGCAAAAAGAATTGTTGAAATTATAATAATGACAGCCGTTAGCATTAACCTGCTTTTCATAAACTATACCTCTGTTAATCAATTAATATAAACCTCTAAATATTATATATTCAGTCAACTATTTTTTCAAACAGGTATTATTTAAAATTTACTTCCATATTGGAATTTATGTTTTTTAATTATTAAAAGATTTTCTTTTACTAATTCTGTTAAATATAAATGCCGACAATTTCATTATGATGAATTGTTGATAGATTACGATTCATATCAATTCTCTTATCTTTTATATAGGGTTTATTATGCAGAATATAGATCTATACGCCGGAAAATATCTTCGCGATTATCATCCGCAATTTGACAAATTTGATATGGAATATTTTTCAAAAAACGCAGGAGTTGCAGAGCGTGAAAGCGAAAAATCTCATAAGAGAGCTACTAAAATAATAACACTTATTGTCGCATTGATAATTGTATCTTTTACCACAGGTCTTGTTGTAGGAATAAAATTTGCAAGCGGCGGAGAGAGAAAAATTGTAGATGAATATACTTTAAATGCAGTGAATAATATTGGAGGAAGGGTATTTGATACTGTAAGGGATTTTTCAGGTAATTTAAGACCTACAAATCAGATATACCCAAAAAATGAGTACCCCTTTGTAATACAGCTTGCTAAAGAATATAATAAAACCGAACTAAAATCTGTAACGCAGTTTCTTGGCAGTAAGGGTCATACGGTAATCGTATTAGAAAGTAACAAGAATTTTAAGATATTTACAGGACCTTATAAAACCGAAGCTGATGCAAAAAAATCTTTGTCGGAAATTTCTCTTTACAAGCAGTATGCAGTTTCAGCTAATGCACAGATAATAAAACGCATTTAGTTGGACAAATAATGACTTATACAATCCGAACCGCTACCACAAGCGACATTGAATCTATCTATAAATTAATAAAGCATTATGCAGATATTGGAGTCATACTTGAGAGGAGTATGGACGATATCAAATCCAATATAAGCAGCTTTATTGTTGCCGTTGCAGATGATAGAGTCGTAGGCACAATAACATATTATGATTATGAAAAAAATTTAATTGAAGTGAGATCCTTAGCGGTAGAGGAATCATACCATAGATTTGGTATCGGCAGGGAATTGCTTCTTAAACTGATTAGTCAGGTAAAGAACGGAAAAGAGATTAAGATATTTACCCTTACATATAGGCCGGATTTTTTTGAAAAAAACGGATTTATTGTTGTCTCTAAGGAAAATTTTCCTGAAAAGATATGGAAAGACTGCGATAAGTGCAGAGATAAAGAGAAATGCGGAGAGACGGCTCTGGTATATAACGGATGAAGATCGTCGCGCAGGCAACTGCCGCATATACGAAGGCGGCAAATATGCCGCCGCTACTTTACCAACACTAATTCTTCAACAGGTTTTTTTATCTCATTAAAAACATTATCCTTTATACTGTTACTGCAGATAACCCTAAGGAGATGAGTCATGTTGTCATTTATGAATATGCCTTCAATCCCTGAAAACGGAGCATTATCGCCGTATGTATATAGATAAATAATCCTGTCTTCACTTCTGAAAGACTCTGTTCTTACAAAATTATCAATACCTAATTCATATCTCCATATCATTTCAGCTTGTGACAGACTGCTAATTCTGCTTCTCGAAATCCTTGTTTCAATCCCTGTAACACAATCATAGCTATTGTCTTCATAATTATTTTCAAGATTAAATCCGAATTTAAGACCATATCCCGTATCATTAAATTTCCATGAAGCCTTAATTATATGCGGCTGCTTTTTGAGTCTAATTTTATACCGCAGCTTTTCATTTATAACAATATATTCATCATTGGAATATGTAAGGAGTATAGTGCTCTCTTTATCAAACCTTTCATACCTTGTGCCGTGTTTTTTTTGCAGATAGTTTATCCATTTTGAAGAATCTTTAGCATTGTTTTCTACTCTTAAAGTATCCGGTGGGAGCGCTTTGATTGATTTAAGATAAAAAAGACCTTCGCTATATTTTCCCTCTTTTATTAACTCTACGCCTTTATTAAAGTAATAATTTACGCCTTGCATAGTTACAGGCGTATAGCTAAAGGGCTTATCATCTGTAATTCTAATTTTAAATGTATTGTCGTAATAGTAACCGTTCCCATCTCTGTCTTTAAAGAATTTCCAGTCAGGCATTTGAGCCAAAAGGAATATTGAAGATGAGAATATAAAGAGTAAAGCTGTGGTCGATATTTTCTTAAACATTGCTGTAGCAATAATTATGTCATTAGAAAAAAGATTACAATTACAATAATAACTAACAGACCAAAAGCGCCATATATTACTAAATATGTATTTTTATTAATCTTTTTTTTCTTTGCATTAACTTCATAGTCATTTTTTAGAGACATAGCAGTTAATTCCGTTTGAATTTTTAAATTCTCTTCCTCTATAATTTTTGCATATATCCCTTTTGCAACTATAACATAAATAATATAACCTTTATTCATATCATTAGTTATTACTGTTACAACTTTCCCTATAAAGGGCAGCGGATTACCTTCAACATCTCTTGACTTGTATGTATCTAATATTTTTTGAGATATTGGATCTTTGTCAGAAAGGAGTACATATACCCTTTCATCCGGTTCAAGTTCGGAGAATAATTTCCCCTTAACCGGGGAGATTATTAAGCTTCCATCAACTATAAATTGAGCTTGAGATTCGATTTCTTTAATCTTTTCCCCAAGAGGACTATCCGGGTCAAATTCTATTTTAGTTTCTGATGATTCTTTGCTGGCTTTAATAGATCTGTCAGACGGCGGCATTATATCAATACCGGCTGATACAAGTTCAAGGGAATTGGTTTTTTCAAGCTCAATCTGGCATTTAATATTTAAGGAATCAAAACTCTCTTTAAGTATATCCGCAAGTATTGAAGATAGATTATCAATATCCTCTTTTTGCACATAAGAGAATACATCAGGGCTAACAAAAGAATTGCGAATATCTTCATCCAATTTTTCCGAACTCAATATATCCTTTCCGTTTTTATATTCTAAAATATTTTTATATATGAGGTTCCATCCGTCAAAAATTCTTGCTTTATTAAAAATAGAATCATTTGATTCAATAACACTTTTTATTGCTGATATATATTCATCAATAAAATTGAAAAAAACAAGAAAAACACCCGACTTATTTTGGTCCTCTACAATAAACTTACCCTTAATAACAGTTACATCAAACATATTCCCCATAGCCATTAGTTTGGCTTTTTCCATATCTCCATCAGTATATTTAAGAGCTATTTCAATTTTCTTTGTTTTTTCTGCGATATTATCCTGGTTCTTATTCATTTATTGCCCCTGTTCTTTAGATATACATTTTTCTATTATTTCAAATTTTTTAGACGCTGAAAGATTTAACAGTTTCTTAATACTGCTCAATACCCTGTTTAAATATCGTGTTGAAGTTTTTATCAGGTAATATCCTTTTTCATTGAGCATATTTTCAATCTTTAACTTATCCATTGATAAATTGATCCCTGCTGCAGCGCCTGCAGTTTTTATAAGCTGCTCCGGTAGAATATATTTAATAAACATCTTTTCTGCGGCTATTTCAAGCCGTTTCATACTTCTAAATGAAGAAGTTATTTCAGAGGGGATATTATCCCAAAACTTTGGGTTTTCCGTTAATGATACAATAATGTCTCCTTCATCTTCATTAATTAATACCCTAATATATGTATTGTTCTGTTTATATGGCAATAAAAGACCAAATAGTGTATCATCTTTATTAAGAAGTTTATTCTTTAACTTTTTATTCATGACAATCTAAACCGCTGTAAATTCTCCATTATATCTTTTTACTAATCTTAAAAAAGAGAGCTGCTCAAGGATTAATTTTAATTCGTTTACTTCAACTCCTGTAAATCTTGACATATCATCAATACTAACGCTGCTATTTGTTCTAAGGTAATTAATAATATCCCTTTCCTGTTCGGTAATAGAGCCAATATAAAATCTGCTGTTACTCCCTATTTCTTCTCTTGCTACTGCAATCCTTGATTTATTATAATTTGAATAAGAAGTAAAAACCGAGTCAATATTAATTTCAGAAATATTCGATATATTTTTAAGCTTAATATAAAAATCGTTAATTCTGGAATCAATAATTAATTTTACTAAATATTCATCAATAAAGGAAGAATCCATCACCTTAATTCCGTTAAAATTAAGAATAACCGTTTCTGAAATTGTTATTATTCCCAATTTTTCCGCAGTTACCGCATACATTACTCTCCCAACCGGCCTTGTTATAAGATCCGGGAGGTTTACTTTCATCTCTTTTGCGGTTTTTACAATATCAATTATCATTAAATTTCCTCTATGCAGATAATGAAATAGATATTTGTGTTCCATTAAATTGATTGAGACCGTCTCTGTGAAAAATATATTTTGAACTTTTTTCCTTTCTGCCGTATAAAAGCGTAAGTGATGATTCGGCAGAGCGGATAAATATAGTTCCGTTAAGTCTCTCTGTAATTGAGTTCACCTGACACAAACCATATCCGAATTCTCTTTTGCTTGAGATAGGAGTTGTTAATGCCATCTCAATCAAATCGGCTCCTCCGCTGTATTGCAGATTAGACTTTGCGCTAAAACTTTTTAAAATTCCTATACCAGAATCTGCTATGACTAAACGCGCAATATTTTCATTCCCAGAACGGTATGTCTGCATGGCAATATAACCCGTATCTAAACTGTGTTCAAATATATTTTGGCAAAGTTCGGATATGACTGTAACAAAGTAATCCGTTACTGAATCATTCATCCAATATTTCAATATCATTGAAGCTCTCTTTCTAAACAGCTCAATCACCGATGAAATAACCTCAACGCCCTGCCTCTCCTTATTCGGTATCATTGTAATCTCTAAAAGTCTGCTGCTTGCCGAACTCCTCTTAAACATGACAAAATCTTTCAAGGTGTCGGCTAAATCAAATACTCCGCTTTCAAAAAAATCCATCCTTGTGAGATATTGTTTAATGTGAATTGGGATATTGGACAGTTTAAGCTTTTCGCCTGTTTTTCTTAGATAATTTCTTCCTAAGATAAGAAATGATAACATGGAATATGGTTCCATGAATGAAACCTTTGATAGATCTAAAATGGTTTTTTCTTTAAAAATTTCTTCCTGCATTGAAAGAATATTTTCAAAGATATAGGGATCGCCGAATCTGTCAGGAATCATTACTATATTTTTTGAAATGGTCATTATCATTTTTCGCTGATTTATATAATTATATGCCACTATATTATCGGCATTTAATCGGCAAAATATTATTCTTTTATTATTCAACTAAAAATATTGGGGGGGTAAAAAAGCCGGCTCTGACCCCATTGCCATTGCCAAAAATCAGTTGACATATTATATTAAACAGATTAAATAGTTGTATATAGATGCGCAATGTTTACGCCAATCGTAAGGGCGGCATCGTGCCGCCCGATTGAAAAAACGCAATGTTTGTGAAATTTATTGCCTGAACCAATTTTTTTAATTTACGTAATTTTTTATGATGAAAAGTCGATATGATTTACTAACCACGGAAGTGTAATAACATATGAGAACGCCCAGAGTCTATTTAGAAACGACCATATTTAATTTTTATGTTGACGAAGATAGGGGCTTTGCCCATGCGAATACCGTGAAGCTATTTGATGAAATCGCCGCCGGAAATTTTACTGCATATACTTCTGCTGTCGTTGTGGAAGAACTTGCAAAAGCACCTACTAAAAAATATGAAAGAATGTCGAGCCTAATACAGCAATACAACATAACTATTTTGACTCTTACTGATGAAGCCGACCGTTTGGCGGATGAATATGTAGCAGAAGGAGTAATTCCGCAGAAATTCCGTACTGACGGACTGCATATCGCACTCGCCTCAGTGAACGATTTAGATATGATAATAAGCATGAACTTCCGACATATTGTTAAACGAAAGACTATATTGACAACCGGAAAAATTAACAATCTGAACGGTTATCGTTCAATCGAAATTTATTCGCCCATGGAGGTAGTTGAAAATGAGAACGATTAGTAATGTTGAGCAGGAAGTCGATAGAATCAGACTTGAAATCTACGAAGAAACCAAAGACCTGACCAGAGAGCAGCGAATCGAGCGAACAAACAAAATCGCTAAAGCTGCCGCAAAAAAATACGGTTTTAAAATTATTGCCAGCGCAAAAGAATAAAAGTGATTTAATGAAAACACCTAATACGATTTAGCAGGAAATAGATCAGATTCGTCTGCAAATTTATGAAGAAAATAATTGAGCAGAATAGCCATATTTTTTATAAACTGCGGGATAATACACAAAATATATTATCCCGCAGTTAAGTTTACTAAATGCAAAGGTGAAAATACTATATACTGAATGTATATGTTGCTGTTAGTGTAATACCATTAAGTATATCTTTATGATTAGCAGGCCAATAATCCTTATCCTTATAAGCTGTCTTATAATACTGAAATCTTTTACCAAAACTTATTGTTGTAGATGCAGGAGTTATATAGTATGCAAATGATATGGTTGAGTTTATGCCATAATCATTATATTTGGACTTCTGTTTTGCTGGAGCGGTGCTTTCAAATTTCTCTTTACCCCATAAATGGAATCCCGACAGAGTTGCAAGAATATAAACATTCTCAGTAACAGGAAGAGTAGCTGTTAGACCTAATCCGGGACCAATACCTTTATGTTCAACAGATTCATATACAGGAGTACCAGCATTATCCCAAGTATAATTCTTTAAATACTCCATATACTTTACCCCTGCAAATAATTTAAAATAATCGCTTAACCTGTAATTTAAGGCAAGGTCGGAATCTTTTCTTTTATAATTTCCAACAAATGAACCAGAGAGGTATATAAATGTAAGATTAAAGTCTTCATAAAATCTTACGGATAGAGCAGGTCCGTAAAAAATTGCTTGAGATTTATAATAAGTAGCGTCTTTATAATGTTCTTCCAACCATGCGTCCCATGTCGTTGCACCAACTGTTATATCAACAGCATATACCTTACATGGTATAATAATTCCTGTGCATATTGCCATAAATGCTAATAGTAAAAGTTTTTTCATTTAATCCTCCATAAAATATAAATTTTTTTGATATTTCTAATAAACGGGCGTGTTGAAAAATCGACACCTCCCAAAAATTTTATCTAATATCTGCTAAAATAGATAAATAAAAGACACGCAAATAGTCCTCTCGCGAATTGGGGTCGGCGCGGGATACATAGGTTAATGGAATACCGGCAACCATCAAAAAAAATATAAGCCGCCCGAAAATTTTTACAATACAATTCGTATGGGCGGCATTCTGCCGCCCGCAGATTAATTTATTTACCGTGTCAAGTAAAAAATTTTTCATATAAAAATTTTTCCTTTAGTTTATGCCGTTATGATGTAGAATATATACAAGGGTAAACCGTCAAAATAAAGTGTCAAGCGGTTTTTTTCAATGGGCAATGGTCAACACACAGCGCTCAATGATTTTTACTCATTCCTGTATTGTATATTGCATATTGAATACTGAATATTACGCATTGATTATCAGCCCTCCTCACGTCTTTAATAAAAAAAATTAAAAAACCGCAAAAAAATTTTTATCTGCCGCTCCTCACAGTCGTTTATATTATATATCAATTATGCGGACGGTGTAAATGAAAATTAATAAAAAGTATAAAGACACTGTTTTCAGACATCTATTTAATATTAATAAAATATGGCTGCTTGAATTAGTAAATGCTATTTTGGGTACTAATTATAAGGACCCTGAAGCTATTATCATTGTCACACTCGATGACGTTCTTTTCATGAACATGAAAAATGATTTGTGCATTATAATCAATGACACAATAATTCTCATAGAACATCAGTCAACAATAAATGAAAGTATGCCTGTAAGGATGTTCTTGTACCTTGCCCGTATCTATGAAAGAATAACAAATAAAGAAGCTAAGGATTTATACGGCAGGCGTTTGATTGAATTGCCTAATCCCGAACTGATAATGTTGTATAACGGAAAAGAGGACTACCCTGCAGAGAAAACTTTGAAATTATCCGCATCTTTCAAAAAGAGAAAAGTAAAAAGAAAAGGAAAGAAAAAAATTGTTGACTTGGAAGTAAAAGCGCTGAATATAAACAAAGGAGTTAATCCCGAATTGGAACGCAAGTGCAAGTCCTTAGCGGATTACACATCCTTTATAGCTAAGGTTAGGGAATATGAAAAACAATATTCTTTCGAGGAAGCGGTAAAATCAGCAATTGAATATTGTATAGATAACGACATACTCAAAGAATATTTAACAGATTATGCATCGGAGGTAATAAATATGCTGACGGCAGAATTTAAACTTGAAGACGCCTTAGAAGTTGCCAGATGGGAAGGCAGAGAAGAAGGAATTGAAAAAGGTATAAAAAAAGGCATGCAAAAGGGTATAGAAAAAGGCAAAAACTATGTGCTGGAACTTATGGCGCAAGGTTTGTCCTATGAAGAAATTAAAAAGAAAGTAGAGAAAGAGTCAAAGAAAAAACGTAAATAAACCACTCACAAGCGTAATGTTATAAACGTCTTTTCTTTAGGCAAAACTTGTCAAATCTTTTTATTCCCCGAAAATCCCGGTTAAAATTTATTATATAATTTGGCGTTTCTGCATAAAAAAGAATTGAAAAATCGAAATGAAGTTATTTATAAATAGAGATGATATAAATATATTATTAAAATAAATCTGTTATTAAAAAAGTTTTACGGAGTTTTATATGACTAAAGAGAAAGACAAGAACAATAAACAGCTTGAAGAAAAACTGTTTTATAAAAAAGAAAGCGCATGGATAGATTTTAATGATTCCGAGCATAAAAAGATATTCGATTTTGCAGAAAAATATAAGGTCTTTTTAACCGAATCAAAAACAGAGAGACTGTGTATTGAAAATATTAAAAAAATTCTTACAAAATCAGGATTTAAGAATATTGATAATCTTAAATCAATGGAAAAAGGCGATAAAGGATATAAAATTTTTAAGAACAAGAGTATCACTGCATTTGTAGTAGGAGAAAAAAATGAGCAGTTCAGAATTATAGGTTCGCATGTTGATTCTCCGCGTCTTGACCTTAAACCGTTTCCCCTCTATCAAAATTCGGAACTTGCTTTACTAAAGTCCCATTACTACGGCGGGATAAAAAAATTTCACTGGGTAAATGTGCCCCTTGAATTACATGGAGTTGCATTTACCAAGTCGGGTAAATCGGTTGAAATTCATATTGGCGATAAAGAGGACGATGCGAAATTCATCATACCGGATTTGCTCCCCCATCTTGCTAAGGAACAGATGAAAAAAGAAGCAGACAAGGTTATTGAAGGCGAAGAGTTGAATATAATCTGCGGGCATATACCTGTTAGAGATAAAGACATTAAAGAAAAAGTTAAGTTTATGATATTGAAAAAACTTAATGAATCATTCGGCTTAGTAGAAGAAGATTTTGCAGTAGCGGAATTAGAATTTGTTCCTGCACAAAAGAGTATTGATATTGGATTTGATAAGGGACTTGTCGCTGGTTATGGTCAGGATGACAGAGTCTGCATATATACTTCACTCATAGCTTTAACAGAGATAGAAAATCCGCAAAATACAGCTGTTGCATTTTTTGCAGACAAAGAGGAGACAGGCTCGGCAGGAGATACGGGCGCTGAGAGTTTTGCCCTTGTCAATTTTACTTATGACTTTATTAAGCTTACAGGTTTGACCATTACGCCATGGAAGATTCTTGAAAAAGCGCAGGCTATTTCCGCAGATGTAACTACAGCTATGGACCCGACATTCTCTTCTGTTAATGATCCGCAAAATGTGTCGTATATCGGCAAAGGCGTATCCATTGAAAAGTACGGCGGAGGCGGAGGTAAATACAATACCAATGATGCACATGCCGAATATATGCAGCTTATAAGGAGTATTGCAGACAAAAATTCTATCCCCTGGCAGACCGGAGAGATGGGAAAGATTGATGTTGGCGGAGGCGGAACAATCGCGATGTTCATGTCCCGTTTTGGCATGGATTGTATTGATGCAGGTCCGTCTGTTTTAGGGATGCATTCGGTCTGCGAGGTAACTTCTAAGGCGGATATATTTTCATCGTATTGTCTCTATAAGGCTTTTTATAACGAGTGAATCCCGCCGGATACGGACGGTTAAATAACATACTTTATTTTTTCGCAAGGCATTTCATTTAGCGTCAACTAATTTAAATATAACATGACCTGCCGGTTTTACGCCCCCCATATCCTTATCAAGTATGTATTTGTCAACTATAAAAGTATCGTTATTTAACCAGCGGATATTGTCCGGACCCCAATCAAACTCATGTTCAAACTTTTTTATATATTTGCCTGAAACGATTTCAAAAATCTGAATACCATTTGCATTATAGTTGACAGTCAAATCTTTACTAACTACTGCCAATCTATTTTTCTTCGGCGATATGCTTGGGATTCCGCCCCAAATGTTTTGCGTAGTACCGGTTTCATTATTTACTAAAGCATAGTTGAGAACTTCAAAATAAAAGGCGCGCATTATAAAGTGCGAATCTATTTCCGGAATAAAAAACATGTAAAAATTTTGTTCCGGGATGTCTCCTTTTTTAAAATTTTCATCAACATCCTTGTCAATAAATTGAACTGTCTTATTATTTTTTATTTTAATCGTAGTTACGCTGGATTCTTTTGTAAAAAACTTAGCATATTTATCAGGAGCAGAATTAATCATATCGTCCCAAGACTTATCCCTGTACTTAGCCAACAAGTCCGGATAGAACTCTGCAGGAACATTATCAGTCTCCTCTAAAATGGCTTTAAAGCCGTCCTCACCGGGAATCTCTTTGGATTTTTTACATTCAGTTCCTGCAATGGCAATAGACAAAATTAATAAGCTTATCAGAATTTTATTTTTAATGATTCTAATCATAGCAAGTTCTCCCGTGTATAGTTATATGATAGGAACAGAATCCACTAACTCATATTTTTTCTATGTCATTGCGAGCGCTTCTAAAATGTTTGAGTATAGATTATGTAACCTGCGCGTGGCAATCCAGAGTTTTGATTTATCCTACTGGATTATATACTACTGGATCGCCACGCCGAGTTTGAAGTGTCTTATTAATAAACTTAAAACTCGGCTCGCGATGACGTAATATGTAACTAATTATTTAACATATACGATTGCCTGCTTGTTGCTTATTAGACAGCCACTACAGGTTGTCGGATAATTTCATACTTGATTTTTTCGTAAAGGCATTTCATTTAGCGTCAACTAATTTAAAGATAACATGACCTGCCGGTTTTTCATCCATATCCTTATCAAGTATGTATTTGTCGACTATAAAAGTATCGTTGTTTAACCAGCGGATATTGTCCGGACCCCAGTCAAACTCATGTTCAAACTTTTTTATATATTTGCCTGAAACGATTTCAAAAATCTGAATGCCATTTGCATTATAGTTGACAGTCAAATCTTTACTAACTACTGCCAATCTATTTTTCTTCGGCGATATGCTTGGGATTCCGCCCCAAATGTTTTGCGTAGTACCGGTTTCATTATTTACTAAAGCAT
>Ga0268262_10000172_pt1 | contig 83534 bp, 100 predicted proteins | sample TergutNc150P3_FD_190354 | JGI IMG/M metagenome (GOLD analysis project Ga0268262, IMG submission 190354) | Nasutitermes corniger P3 segment gut microbial community from laboratory colony in Florida, USA - Nc150 P3 (SPAdes) (version 2) | ecosystem: Host-associated > Arthropoda: Insects >...
CTGCATGATATCCATTTCCGCCTGGTTGCGGGCGCGGAAGGCTTCGGTTCTCATTTTCATCATATTGGTCTCTAAGGAGGTCACAAGCTCCTTTAATCCCATAAAGGCTTGGGGTGGGTGGGCGGGTGATAAGACTCCCGCGATTCATCCGCGTCGGAAAAATGTCGCGTTTTTATCCTTGAAGAAGGCGAAATCCGCCTCGTTTATTCCGGTAAGCCAGACCTGCGCGGGCATGGCTTCCAGCGCCTCGTAGAGTTTTCGTGCCTTGTCATCGTCCAGATGCGCGGGCGCCTCGTCCAACAGTACGATCGGCATGCGCCCGAAGTAGGCGCCAAGCATCTCCGCATATGCCAGCACAATCGAGAGCACCGCGAGCTTCTGCTCTCCGGTCGATGTTTGGTCGGCGGAGATGTTTTTATCCAAATTCCGCGCCGTGAAATCGCTACGGTGCACGCCATCGACAGGCGGCGAGTAAGACTTTGTAAATAGCTCCCGCCCCTCAAGCAAATTCGTCCGGAACATCTCCTCGGCATCGGCCGCCTTGCCTATGCGGAGCCTGTCCTCGACCAGGCCGCCGATACTTATCCTTATGCTCGGGAAGTGGGCGCGGGAGCGCTCGAGTGCGGCGTTCTGCTTCTCCTCGAAGTCGAGCCGCATGGCCGCGATCGCGACGCCCAAGGCCGCTACCCCCGCCTCGATACTATCCAGCCAGCGCGCGTCGGGGCGGGGTGACTTCAGCACCCGCGCGCGTTCCTGCAGCAGCTTTGTGTAGGTATTCAAATGTTCGCCGTATGCGGGGAAGAAGTTCGCAATCAGGTTGTCGAGGAAGCGCCGCCGCTCGGCCCCGGCTTCGGAAAAAAGCCTATCCATGAACGGCGTTATCCACACAATCTTCACGATATCCGCCATGTCGCCCGCTTGGATTTCCTCGCTGTTCGCCACGATTTCCTTCACGCCACCCTCGGTGCTATAATCGCATGAGAGGCCGAGCGTGTCGTCCCCAATCTTGGCGAAGATGGTGAAGACCTGCGGCGTGCCGCCTATCAGCCCCAACTGCTGGGTGCGCGCCTTCCTAAACGGCCCGTTTGCCGAGAGCATGGAAACAGCCTCTAAAATATTGGTCTTGCCCACGCCGTTCGGTCCGGTAATAACGACATTCTTCGCGCCTTCCGTGTCGAGCTTCAGGTGCGCGTAAGAGCGATAGTTCGTAAGGTTCAGTTTTTCGATCTTGTCCATGGCTTTCCATACACAAGAGGTTTTATCCCGCGCGCGAGGCCGTCTTTGCCTATCTCCACCACCACGCCGCAGAGCGTCGGCTCGCCCTCGGCGGGCTTGAGCTTGGTTTCCTTCCCGTAGAAGCGGCCTATCGCGGCGGCGGCGTCCATGCCGATTATGCTGCCTTGGTCGAAGCATGCGCCCACGTCGGTCATGTACGCCGTGCCTTTCGGGAGTATCAGCGCGTCGGCGGTCGGGATATGCGTGTGCGTGCCTATGACGGCGGAAACGCGGCCGTCGAACGCCCGCCCCATGGCGTTCTTCTCGCTTGTAGCCTCGCAATGGAAGTCGACGAATATCGCATCCGCGTTCACGCCGAGCCTGAATTCCTTCAATATTTCCTCGAGCGCCAAGAAGGGATTGCCTATCTCCGTCCGGTTCATGAAGAGGCTCCCCAGCAGGTTTATCACCACTATCCGCTTGCCGTTCTTGTTGAACACGCCCACGCCGCTACCGGCTGACACCTTGCCCCAGTTGTGCGGGCGGAGTACCCTAGGCTCGGCCTTCAATAAAGTTATGATTTCGCGCTTGTCGAGCGTGTGGTCGCCGAGGGTGAGCGCGTCGAACTTCTTCAACAACTCCGCGGCTATCTTGTCGGTAATTCCGAAGCCGTGCGCGGCGTTCTCTGCGTTCGCGACCGCGAAATCCGCGTTGTTCTCGGCCATTATGGCACCGAGATTTTCAAGCAAAGAAGCCCTTGCCCGCTTGCCTACTATGTCGCCGAAAAACAGTATTCTCATAGCTTCCCATAATATAGTTTTTGTCTTGAAATATCAAGAGGTATCTAATATAATCCGAAATCGACATTTGTTAGTTTGTAAAAGGTCCGTTAAAACCTGAAGTGCAAACAAATGTCCCGGCGCGGGCCGGGATGTCGCTATCCGCGAGGACGCGAGGTCATTGCACTTCAAAGACTTTAACGCTCCCGGCCACTTCTAGCAAATGGCTTTTCAATAAAAGGGAGTAAGGCAAATGAAAACCCGCAAAGCCATAATAATCGCCGGAAACGGCCCGAGTCTCGCCGAGATAGACTACAAGCGCTATCCGAAAAACGCCCACGTGTGCCGCTGCAACTTTTTCTTCCAAGAGAGGAAATACTACGTCGGCGACAGGGTCGATTTGTATATTTTTTCTACGGAAGCGCCCGCGATAAACAAGGTTTATAACCTGTCCCACAATTGGGGAATCTGCATCAACACGATGAAAGAGCTGGATTTGCGGGACGAGTACAAGATAAATTGGACCAACCTCTATTCGAGCCGCATGCCGCCCAACATACAGTCTTGGAAGATCTATTCCTCGCTGTGGGGAAAGCTGCCGGAAAACGAGATTCTCGTCAATATGATAGCGGAATTTTTTAGGACGTATGTCCGGGCGGACGCGACTCCGTACACCGGGGTATGCGCCATACTGACGGCGATTGCGCTCGGGTATCAGGACATCTACATCACGGGCATAGACAACAATTATGTCGCCGGAGCGTATGCTTGGGAAGGCAAGGGGCAGGCGAATGTCGAAGCCCATGTAACCGAACTGCAGGTGCTGATAATCAAGGCTCTAAGCCGTATGGAGGGGATAAATGTTTATTGCATTTCTCCGACCAGCCCTATAGCCAAGCATATTCCGCTCGCTCCGATAGTATCCAAGACGCCTGTGTTCAGACCGAAAGCGAAGGCGAAAAACGCTATTGCCGATTTGATACACCCTCCCATAATGCCCGGGACTCTGCCCGCTCCGCAACCTATCCCCATACCCGAATCCAGGGGGGGGGGCGTCTCACGGGCTGCCGCAAGCGCGTGGCGAACATTGTTTGCCTATTGGTACCGTCCAAGAACTTGCGGCACAAGATTCGCGCGCGATTTTTGCCTTGAAAGCGCGCGGGACATCAGTTATAATCCCGCCCGCAAATAACCAATTGGGAGTATTATCGTGAAAGAAGACGCGAATCTTATCCGTCCAGGTTGGGTGATTGAGAACAACGGCAAGCAGTATGTCGTAATCAACCATCAGATAGTTCAGCCGGGCAAGGGCGGGGCGTTTATAACGGTCGAAATGCGCGACCTCGAGACCGGCCTCAAGACCTCCGAGCGTTGGCGCACGGTCGATAAAGTCGAGAAGCTCTTGGCCGAGGACAAAGACTATACCTATCTCTATCCGGAAGGCGACAGCTATGTGTTCATGGACGCCGAAACCTACGAGCAGACCTCTGTTCCAAAGGAGATAATCGGCGAGCGGGCTCCGCTTTTGGCTGACGGAATGAAGGTCGTCATCAGCTTTGTGGAAGGCCGTGCAGTGTCGGTTAAGCTACCCAAGAATGCGATTGTTAAAGTCGCCGAGACCGAGCCGGTGGTGAAAGGCCAGACGGCCACGGGCAGCTTCAAGCCCGCCTTGACCGAGGAAGGAATCCGTGTCATGGTGCCGCAGTTCATCGACGCCGGCGACGTGCTTGTAATCTCCACCGATGATTTGACCTACATAGAGCGGGCCAAAAAATAGCGCTTAGAACCCGCCCATGCCGGCCATGCCGCCGGGGACACCAGATTCTTTAACCGGCTCCGGCTCTTCGGCTATCATTGCCTCTGTAGTAAGCAGCATGCCTGCAACCGAGGCCGCGTTCTGGAGCGCTACTCGCACGACCTTGGCCGGATCCACAATGCCCGCTTTCACCATGTCGTCCACGAACTCGCCTTTTCTGGCGTCGAAGCCGTAGTTGGTTTTCTTTTGGTCTAGGATTTTGCCGACTATGAAGTCTGCGCGCTCGCCGGCGTTAAGCAGTATATGCAAGATAGGGAATGTGCAGGCATTCGCTATTATTTCTTTCCCGAGAGAGCTTGTCGTTCCTACAAAGGAATTTGCTACTGATAGCAACGCTATGCCGCCGCCGGGAACTATGCCTTCCTCGACCGCGGCGCGGGTGGCGGCTAGGGCGTCATCGACGCGATCCTTCTTTTCCTTGACCTCCATCTCGCTGCTGCCGCCGACTTTTATAACGGCCACGCCGCCCGCGAGCCTTGCGAGGCGCTCCTGCAGTTTTTCGCGATCGTAATCGGAGTTCGCAGCCTCTATCATTTTGCGGATTTCGGCGCAGCGGGCCTCTATGGCCTTCTTGTTGCCGCCGCCATCGACTATGGTCGTGTTCTCCTTATCGACGACGACTTTCTTGGCATTGCCGAGGTAGGAGGTATCGACGTTCTCGAGTTTCATGCCGAGCTCTTCGCTGATTACGGTCGCTTGAGTTAGCACCGCTATGTCCTGGAGTATTTCCTTCCTGCGGTCGCCGTAGCCTGGCGCCTTGACCGCGACAATCTTGAGGCCTCCGCGCAGGCGGTTCAGCACGAGCGTGGCGAGCGCGTCGCCGTCCACATCCTCGGCCACTATCAGCAATGGCTTGCCGCTTTGCGCAACCGCTTCCAAAATCGGGAGCAGGGGTTGGAGGTTGGAGATTTTGCCCTCGTTCAAGAGGATAAGGGCGTTCTCGTACTCGGCCAACATCTTGTCGGCGTTGGTGATGAAGTAGGGCGAGGGATAACCCCTGTCGAACTGCATGCCTTCGACGACCTCGACCTCGGTCTCGAAGCCCTTGGCCTCCTCGACCGTTATCACGCCTTCCTTGCCGACGCGTTTCATGGCGTCGGCGATTTTCGCGCCTATTTCGGCGTCGCCGTTGGCGGAAACGGTCGCGACCTGGACTATTTCCTCGTCCTTGGATACAGGCTTCGCCATCTTCTTTATCTGCTCCACGACGAGGGCTACGGCCTCGTCCATCTCGCGTTTAAGCTCTATGGGGTTGTTGCCGGCCTCGACCGCCTTCAGGCCTTCCCTGAATATAGCTTGAGCCAGAACCGTCGCGGTGGTGGTGCCGTCGCCGGCGTCGCTTGCGGACTTCGAGGCCACTTCCTTGACCGCCTTAGCGCCCATGTTCTCGAACGGGTCCTTGAGAGGAGTCACTTCCTTGGCGACCGTCACGCCGTCCTTGGTTATCTTCGGCGCGCCGTAGGACTTATCTATCATAACATTGCGTCCTTTGGGCCCGAGGGTCACCTTGACCGCGTTCGCGATAGTATCTATGCCGCGCGCCATCTTTTTGCGGGCGTCCGCGCTGAACTCTATTATCTTCGTTGCCATTTTTACGCTCCTTTTTTTTATCCTTCAAGAAGACCGAGGACGTCGGTTTCCTTCATTATAACCAGCTCCTTGCCGTCGAGTTTGATCTCCGTGCCGCCCCATTTCGAGAAGAGCACTATGTCGTCTTTCTTCACGGTCATGGGCTGGCGCTTGCCGTCTTCGCCTATTGCGCCGTCGCCCGCGGCTAGCACGCGGCCCCGGCTAGGTTTTTCCTTGGCCGTGTCGGGAATTATTATGCCGCCCTTCGTGCGGTTTTCCTCGTCCATGCGTTCCACAAGCAGGTTGTTGAAAAGAGGTTTGAACTTCATACGCAGGCTCCTTTGTTTTTAGTGTAAGATTATATAATCCAACTCGGCCGTTTTTTCAAGTCTTTTATATAATAGGGACGCGGGAGGAATCTTCCCGCCCCTTGCGATCTCACGCCCCGGCCTTCGCCGGGGTATTGTCGAGAATTGTTTTGACAAAAATAATATGTTGTATATAATCGTGCCTGATATAGGGTGAGGGCCCATGAAAAAATATAAAATATTCATAGACGGACGGGAAGGCACGACCGGCCTCGAGATAAACGAGCGGCTGCTTGAAAGGGACGATGTAGAGATCCTCGAAATCGCCTCCGACAAAAGAAAAGACCTCGGCGAGCGCGGCTATCCAGAACATGAATATCATGCTCGGCTTGGACGAAGGATATAGCCTGGACAAGACGCGCTAAATCTATGCAGCTTCTCTATGGCCTGGCCGCCACACCTCGTTGGCGCAGGGAGCGTCTTTTATGGTAGGGACATCCCAATAATGGAGCGTTTTGAGCCCGAAGCGCATCTTATGGTATTTGTACGCCCAGTCGTCCATTTCCCTTGCCTCGAACTCTTTCTTTATGTTTTCGTCGTTAGCCGCCAAGACCGCGTTCACAATCACTTGGATTATATCGCGACGCTCGTCGGTCGTGTTTTCCCCAGTTCCAACCTGCAGGTATCCCAGAGTATCCAGATGTAGGAACTTTCCCCCGGCTAGGAAAGACCTTACCACCAACTCGTAGTCGTCCACTACCCATAGCTCGGGGTTATGCCCTTGTATGGAGTTATAAAACTTCCTGTTCCAGACCCGCACATGGTTGGGAACTCCGACTATATGGCGGATAGTCTTGGGGTTTATGGGGCAGGCTATGCACTCGTTATATTCGTGCTCGCGGCCTGTCAGTGGGTTCGCGGCGCGCGCGGTGCGATAGCTCCCATAACCCATGCCGAATCCTTCGTCGTACATTTCGCCTTGGGATAATTCCTCCTTGTCCGACACGAGGACGTTCGCCCAGTTCGAATATATGAAGTCGAAGCCTGCGGATGCCGCGAGAATATCTTCGGTCAGATTGGGCATAAGAAGGTCGTCGTGGTCGAGCTCGGCCACGTAGGTTCCTCGGCAAAGCGAAGTCGCGCGGTGCTTCGCTTCCCCGATAAACCCTCCGGACTGCTTGTTATACCTGAAGTATTTTATGCGGATATCTCCAAGCGAGGCGAAGTATTTCTCAAGCCTCTCGGCGTCCTTGTCGTTGTCCGAATCGTCAACCAGTATCCATTCCCAATTCGGGTTTGTCTGCCTCAACACCGTGCGCGTTGTCCGTTCCAAAGATTCCCGGGGAGTTTTGTAAAGTGAGGTGAAGTACGAAACCTTGTCACGCATAATTGCGCTTACGTCATGCTCCGGATTGAGCGCCGGTAGATTGAAGTGGCCGAGATAGCTCAATGCTTCGGGTTTTATTTCTGGGACGTTCGCCGAGTCCTTCCTTATCACTGCGACGCCCCAATCGTATATCAGCGTCTTGATAGTCAGCTCTTTCGAGGCTTGGCGGATGGCCGACAGGACGGTTTTCCAAACCTCTCCGTTGTAGGGCAGGCCCTTTTCGAAGTTCTCGATTTGCGTATTCTCATAGCAGGGCGGGCAGGCGTCGTGCAGCACTACGAACCCTCCGGTTGGCACGATTTTCAGGGCGTTGTTCAGGTCTTTCAAAGACTGCTCGTAGGAGTGATCGCCGTCTATGAACACTATGTCGAACGTTTCGGCGTTTTTAGCGAAGAACTCGTCGGACGTTGTTTGATGTGTTATGAACTTTTTGAACCCTTCGATGTCCTTCTTGGTATAATGTTCGCATACCTGGCACGGATCTACCGAAACTTTGTGCGCGCAGTCTATCTTTAGGAAATTCTCGTGCGGGTTCGATACCCCTATTTCCAGGTACGAGCGCAGGTTGTTGTCGCTTATAAGCCTGTTTATTATATGAATTCTGGTCGTAGGATCCGTCATCTCAATCCCCTGCGCCTGAATATCAATCCGCCGATTAAAACTAGGGTCAAGAATGAGATTATCGTGGCAATCCTGTCCGATATGGTTCCTTTGTATCCGGCCTTTATCAATCCGCTCCCGCAGGTCTGGACGGAAATAAAACCATGGTCGTTCTCGACGTAGGGGATAACTATTCCGGCATCTCCGTTCTCGAGGATAAACCGGATTTCGTATCCAATATAATAAAACAGCGGCAGCTCTATCTCGTCGCAATTGTCACTTTTCGCTTTTATATTAAACGACATATTTCCGTTATCCTCACGCTTGAAGTCGGAGATGGTCGAATGCCCGCGCATGCTCGAAGGAGCTATCTTCTTGTCGAAGTTATCCCTTAAATGCCAGAGAGCTTTCGTGGGAAAATTCTCGCCTCCCATATTCCTCGCTATGTCGTGGGTCGATAGCTGGTTCCGACCCGATGTGTCGTGTGTAATCGAAAGGGGGCTGGCTATTTTGGCCGTATAGAAAGCTCCGACACAAGCTAGGACAACAAGTGCGAACTTTACGCCCTTTGCGGACATATCGGAGAACATGTCGGCGGCGACAACGCAGATGAAGAAGCCGGCGAACATCAAAATTCTCCACGGATATTGGATATATTGCAAAATATACGGCATGCTCCCCCAAGGGAAATACGCGGTAGTGGCGAACAAGGCGAACAGAGCCCCTAGAACGAACGGAGAGTTGGAGCGTCCGTTCTTTTTGGATGACGGCCACAAAAGGGCGCCGACAAACAACAGCAACAGGTGCATGCCCACGAAAAGCGGCATTTTGCCCTGAAGGTTGTCGGAGGAAAGCCAGCTATATTGGATTCCATTCTGTCCGAAAGGCCAATAGAACAGGTTGGCGATGGTCAGACCGGAACTTGCCACCAGATCCTTTAGATTATCTCCATAGGATTGGAACGCATAATCAGTTCCTGACAGCGCGTGCTCTATAAGGGGAATCGTGAAGAAGCATGTAAGCAACAGCATCAGGGCGGCTGCTTTGAGGCAAGCGACGATGATCTCCTTTTTAAGGAAGGATTTATAGTATACAATGCTACCCAGAGCGATAAAGATAAGCGTGTAGAGGGCCGTAATATTATGCGATAACATCAGCCCCGAGAAGGACAGAACCAGCAGCAAGATTTTTTGTTCCTTCACGAGTTTCACGACCCCCATCAGTATCAACGGCAGGAACATGAAGCAGAACGCCTCGCCATAAGCACCCCTATATGTGGCGTTGATTATATGATAGGGCAGGGACATATAGAGCAATCCTCCGATAGCGGCGGTGGATTCCGTCTTTCCCAAAAACTTCATCATCTTATAGAACGCGAACCCGCTAAAGAAGTATCCTAGGAAATAGACCGCTATGATGGCGGTGTTGATGTTGAAAAACGGCAGGAGATTTATCAGGTAGGCCGCGAAGTGCGAAAGCGGCGGATAGAATAGACCTGTGCCCAAACCCCAGCCAGCGGCCATGCTCGGCATAATGCGGGCGGGGAATTGCCCCCCGTCGAAGGCAAGCCCCAGTTGATAGACTATGTTGTGATGGAAAGGATAGTCGTGCGCCATTATCACGCTCGTGCCGCCATAAAGGAACGGGGAAATAAGGAAAAACCCGTATATGAAAAAGAAGACTACGGTCGGGTTCATCCTCGCGGCGGCGAAATCGTAGGCTTTCCTTGTCCATTCAAGAAATCGTGCTATCAAGGCTGTGGTTTTCATGATGTTTTCTCCTTTTATGGTCGGGGAGACGTGATTCGAACACGCGACCCTTTGCTCCCAAAGCAAATGCGCTACCGGGCTGCGCCACTCCCCGACATTACCGAATTATACCTGCTCGGAAATAACTTGCAAACGTTTTATTATGTGCTAATATCCGCCGATATCGGAGCGTAGCGCAGCCTGGTAGCGCACCACGTTCGGGACGTGGGGGTCGGAGGTTCAAATCCTCTCGCTCCGACCAGTATTCGTTGCCTTACAACCCGAGAAAGAAATGCTATGAGCGACATAACCGCGGAATTAAAGGCGAAATATCTCGCAATATCCAAAAACGGATCGACTATAAATTTCGATCCGTTCGGCGGGGCGCAAAATCTTTTTCCCATGTTCCGCAAGATTCTCGGCGAAAACATGGGAGTAGAACACAATACGTATTGGGAATATCCTGAAGGAATATGCTCGATGGAAAATTCCGATGAAAACTGGTTGCCACAGGAATACTTCAGCAATAAGGAATGGCCGAAGATGGTGCTTGACGGCAGGTGCATAGCGAATGGCAGTCAAAGTTTAGTGCTCAATATGGGCGATATGTATCTGGAGCAGAAGGTCGCTTGGTGGCATTCCGACATAAACGGAGGGCCCAACGTTTATTTGCGGTTCGATTCCTTAAGCGATGCGACAATAGAGTTGGCGAAATTTATATGCAAAGACCCGTCGCCAAACAACAACTCGTTATCCTTCGCGATATGGGAGAATAAAAGCCTAGTCAGTGCGGAGGAAGGCAAGCAGCCTGAGAAACTCAACAGCGAAATCCGCGCCGAATTTTTCTCCGGGTCTTTCTCTCCGAGCGATACCGGGCATTTTTATAAAGTCATGCAGAATGTGGAAGGCCCCGACGAAAAGGACTTCATGTCCGCCATTCTCTCCATCGCCGACAAAAATGCGGTGCGCAGGGTAGCGATCAGCCAATACGGCATGCTGAATGGGAACGATTTTTCCATCACGAGGGAATACGAATACAAAGACGGACGCCTGGAAGACCAAAAGGGGCTGGAACTAAAGCCCGGGTACCTGCCAATGCATACCTTATTCACGCAAAAACTTTTATGACTGCACAGGCCTTGGACTATTGACATACGCGGCAGGTTGCAATAAAATACAGCCCGACTAGAGAGCTTTTATGGAGGATCGGCATGGGAAAGCGCCCCGCTTGTTTAAGGCCTTTTTTTGAAGTAAGTATCCATCAGTCCGGCGCGACCTATTTTTGCTGCGACGGCTATACGAATTACTCCATAGGCAACATATACGAACAGCCTTTTGATGAGATATGGAATGGGGAGAAGGCGAGGGGAGTCCGCCGCCAAATGCTTCTAGGCGACATGTCTTATTGCAAGTTTGGGATAGGCGGGTGCAATATGCGCGACGCCGAGGGCGAAAGCGTAATAGGCAGAAAATTTTCCGAAGAAGAGATGGAAGAGTGCCGCGAAGAAATGCCTCCTCCCAAGGTTGTAAGGTTCTCTTACGATTACGAATGCAACGCCAGATGCATAACATGCCGCAGAGGCATCTACGCCAACAGCGAGAAAATGCACGATTTCCTCAACAGCCATATAGACAAGACTTTCCTCCCAATGATGAAGGGCGCCGAGAAAGTCTATACGTCGGGCTCCGGCGATCCTTTAGCCAGCAGGCATACCAGAAAACTCCTGAAGTGCATAATGAAACGTTATCCCGACATCAAGATAGAATTGCACACCAACGGAATTCTTGCATCGGAGGACAATTTCAAGAAATTAGGGCTGATTAGTCCGGACGGATCATGCCGTGTTTGCGGGCTTCTTATTTCCATCCATGCGGCGACCAAAAAGACATACGACAAGATAGTGCGAAATGGCGACTGGGACGCCGTCATGAACAACCTGAAATGGTTGTCCGAGATGAAAAAGCAAAATAAAGGCATGCGCGGTTTTACATTGAATTTCACACTACAAAGCATTAATTTCCGCGAGGTGCCCGATTTTATCGAATTAGCGCATAAATTCGGCGGAATCCCGGCAATATGGGAATACCGTAATTTCGGCGCGCAGAATGAAAAGGGATACAGGGAGCTTTCCGTATCCGATCCCAGACACCGCGACCATTCTAAATTGGTCAAAGTGCTGAAAAAAGTAGATGCGGCCTACCTTTCCCCGTGGCTTGTAAAGCTCGCCAAGGACGGCGCCCCTAGAAAGACATGGGCGGAAAAGTGGGCGGCGCGGAGAGCTTCGAAGCGCTGGCACAATTGTGAGGATTAGGTTTCTCCCTACCTCAACTCCTTCACTTCCGGCAGGTCGATGACGACGGAAACCTCCCTTTGTTCGGCGGGGATAGTCGCTATGAACGATACCAACATCACTATGGCGACCGCAAGCCATGCGAGTCGTTTCATGCGGCGTTTGTTCATGCGGTTGTTGCCTATGGCCAGTTTAGATCTAAACATCCAACATCTCCTTTACTTTCGATTGCGCGGCGAGGGCGAGCGCCTTCCGGTCGGCGTAATCTCTGGGGGACAACGGTTCTCCTATGGTTATGAAGGCCTCCACCGGCATGAGTTTGACGGCGGACATGAAGTGCTCCACGAACGTCTGCTCCTTTATATACCAGGCGAATTTTTTGGTGGAATGCGACCAGGTTATCGCGATGGGCTGGACTAACAGGTCGGACTTGGCCGCCCCGTCGCCCTTGTAAAATATCGAGAAGAGGGCGCTTTTGAAGGGCAGCACTTCCGAGCCGTCGGTCGAGGTTCCCTCTGGAAACACCTGTATCGGGAGGGGATTAGTTTCTATCTTTCGCTCGAGCATATCGACCTCGGTTTTGCTTTTGGTTCGGTCGCGCCGGATGAATATCGTGCCGAGCAGCTTCGCAATCAGGCCGAACAGCGGCCAGCCGGAGACATCGCTCTTCGCCACGAAGGTGACCTTGAGCGCCGCGGCGAGCGCGAGAATGTCGAGATAGCCCGTATGGTTGCCCACCACAAGCAGTTTTCGGCTTCTGGTAAGACGTCCGTCCACACGCACCCTAACTCCCAGTATGAAGCAGAGGATTTTACCGCAGAGTTGCGTAGTTCCTAGAGGGGTCATGTGCAACAGATTTACCACTGCCAGCGGGAGAAGCGCCAGAAGCGCCCATAGGACGACTATGAAAATTCTCGCATAGGCTCTGGCTTTCGTCCGCATGGGTCTTAGCCTTTGCTTATGCCTTGTTGGCGGGCGCAGGGCCGGGCGCGACGGGGGTCTGCTGGAACGCGACTTGCGAGAAGTCTATAGGAGCCAGCACGAACGGGGCGAACCCGCTCTCCCGCGTGAGCGCCGCGACGATTTCGCGGATAAACGGGAATATATGCGCCGGGGTGGCCTTGGTAAGATAGTCCTTTATCTTCTCCTCGTCCTTATTGCGGATCGCCACGACCGCGCCGTAAGCCAGATCTATCACGAACAGAGGCTTTTGCCCGACCGTGTTGTTGACCTTTATTCCGAGTATTACCTCGTAGAGCTCCTCGCCGATTTTCTGGGTCTTTACCTCCAGATTCACGTTGAGCGAAGGTTGTGTTTGAGGGGGCTTCTCGAAGAATATCTGCGGAGTTGAAGGGCTTTCGAACGAAAGGTCTTTTATGAACTGCGACAGGATTTCATATTCCGGGCGCGGGGCGCCGGATTGCTGCGGTTGCTTTGCTTCTTGCATAATTTACCTCTTTACTTTTTAGAGCAGGCGGTATATTATGGGAAAACATGGAAATTTTCAAGGAAAATCTTAAAAAATGCTTTATTTGGATCTGCTTATAGCCGTTGCCTTTATCGCAGTAGCGTTCGCGGTGTGGCGCACATTCAAGAGCGACCAAGGGGTGGGCGATACGCCGACGCCGGTCGCGGGCGGAGCCAAGCGCGGAGTGTGGCAGGCTTCCGGCATTTTCGGCGATAGCGAGGGCTCGTGCCGATTGTCCGACAAATCGGCCAAGCCTAGCGAAGAGATGGATATCTGGGAGAAAGCCCGTCGGCTCTCCCAGAAATTGAGGGGTTTCGACCCGCAGGATTTCATGGAGGAGGCGGGCAAAGCCTTTCAGGTCATAATCTCGGCGGTAAATTCGCGCAACACTTCTATACTCAAGATAGGCATGTCCGCGCCGGTCTATAAGGCCACCATGCGCCAATTCGAGGAGATGGATAGGACCGGGAAAAAGCTCGAGACCGATTTGATCCGCATCAAGCGCATAGGCATGCAGGACGTATTCATAGACGGCGACATGGCGTACGTGGAGGTCTGTATAGAGTCCGAGCAAATCAATCTGCTCAAGGACAAGAAGGGCAAGCTGCTTGCCGGCGACGAGAACCAGATGGAGCTTGTCGTCGATGTTTGGCGATTTGCCAAGAATATCAAGGACAAGAACTCGCTTTGGATACTTTGGGCTACTGTCGAGAATCAGGAAAAAGTTGCTTGCAATCCTTAGCCGCCGTTGCTATAATTGTCCCAAACGGAGAGAAAGCATGAGGCGAATAACAAGATTATTCCTAACGCTCGCGGCTGTATTATTGCCGTTGGTATCGTACGCCCAATGGCAGAATGACGACTATGTAGAAGACGGCGACGCCGAAAGGCCCATAGTGCTCTGCCGCAGCTTCGGCTGCACCGAGGTGAGCAACAGAATGACCCGCTCGCACCTCTTCAACTCCATCTCGTCCATATTCTACATAAACGACCAGACTAAGGTGCATATGTGCGAGGCCGACCCATACCTGCGCGCCTGCAAGACCAACGGCATACGCTATGGATTGTCGGTCGGGGATACCCCGGGTGTGGCGTATATCCCTTCGTTCTCCATATCCGAGGTGTCGTTCTCGAAGAACTTGAACAGGATAAACTTCATAACCACTTACGACATACAGGTGAACGGAGTGAGAGTTTTCTGCTCCGGCGCCAGGAACACCATAAACGTCACCAGCAACAAGCAGGCGATGATCCGCGACAACAACTACAGGTGCCAGCTTACAAGCGACATCCCGGCCATAGCGTATAGCATATACAACATAGACTATATCGACCTGGACTACGGCATAATAGGTGCCTATTACTCCACCGGAATTTCCGGAAGCTCGGTCGGCGGCGGGGACGGGTATGTGCTTATGAGGTTCCAGAATGCCCCGGGCGCCAATACGCACGGCACGGCCTCCGGAAGCGCCGCCAGTTGCCCTAAGAACGACAGGCAATGCTCGGAAAACTTCAGCTTGCCCGATGGCCAGTACGAGGTGCTTCCTTTGAGGGAAGGAGCCCGTCCTGCCGCTGCCTCCACCCCCACCCCAGCGCGGTAAGTAGTTGCATTTACGACAAAAAATCCTTGTTATCGACGACGATGCCCGCATCCGCGGTTTGCTGGTCAAGTATTTGACTTCCGAGGGCTACGAGGTGGCCACGGCTTCAAGCGCGCGCGAGGGGGAAAGGCTTTTCCTCGCCTCGCCGTTCGACCTTCTTGTGGTTGACCGCATGATGTCCGGGCAAGATGGCGCCGACTGGCTAGCGGATCTTAGGGCTAGAGGCATTGCCACGCCCGCAATCCTGTTGACCGCGGTAGGAGATAGCGATTCCCGCATAGAAGGGCTTACGAAGGGCGCCGACGACTATCTCCCCAAGCCTTTCGACCCGCGCGAGCTGGGGCTCCGAATAGCCAAAATCCTGAAACGTTCCTCCCCGGCGCCCGATGTTAGCGGGTTGACCGATGTCGAGGAGCGCGTGCTATCGCTGCTGAAATCCCGCTCTGGCGCGCCAGTTTCGCGCGAGGAAATCGCGAAGCTGCTCCGTTCCGGCGAGCGCAGCGTCGATGTCGCCATATACCGCCTCCGCTCGAAGCTAGGCGACAATTCCCGCTCCCCAAGAATCATTTTGACTTGTCGCGGAATCGGGTATAAAATGCCTGCATGAAAGAATTTTTTAAGAATATGTTTTTGTTCCGGACTTATTTCCCTCGCGGGATAATGGGTCGCATGATGGTGCTAATAATACTGCCACTCCTGCTGTCGCAGGCCCTCTCGGGCATGATATTCTATCAACGCTATCACACCAATGTCGCGAACCAGAGCGCCACGCTTTTCGCCGGCAACGTGCTGACTATCGTCGATCTGATGAAGGATGTGGCGGGCGACACGCAGAAGTTCGCCGAGCTAAGCACGCTCGCTAGGCGCAATTACTCGCTCAACATCAGCTTCGTGAACGGCGCGAAAATACCGGATCATTATTCGGTTCCCGCCCGCCTCAACGAGCTGTCGCTGAAGTATCTGCGCCGTTTCCTGGATCAGAATCTGGTGCGCCCCTATTCGCTCAGCGTTGATGAGAGGGCACGGCAGTTCGAGGTGCAAATCCAGTACTCGAGCGGCGTGCTGGTGATTTCATCCCGGCTCTCCAACGTGTTCCAACGCACCCTATACATATTCTTCTACTGGATTGTAGGTAGCATAGTCATATTCTCGGCCATAGCCATATTCTTCATGAGATCGCAGGTGCGTTCGATAAAGGATTTGACCAAGGCAATAGAGCGGGCGGGGCGGGGCGAGGACATAAGCGACTTCAAGCCCTCTGGTCCCATACAAATCCGGCGCGCCGGGCGAAAATTCGAACAGACGTACGAGCGCAACGTGCGGTATGTGGCGGCGCAGAAGAAAATGCTTTCCGGCGTCTCGCACGACCTTAAAACCCCGCTCACCAGGCTGAAGCTCGAGGCGGAGATGTTCTCCGATGAGGCCGCGCGCTATGCCGTGAACATGGAATCTGACGAGATAAACAAGATGATAGACGCCTATCTCTCCTACGCCAAGAATATGGCCGTCGAGCCTTCCGAATCCATCAGCATGAATGACCTTGTGAAAACCGTCGTTAGGAAGCTTTCTCGCGGCAAGGCCAAGGTTGAGGTCATCGCCGAAAAAGGCAAGGATTATAAGGCTGTCGTCCGCCCCGTCGCCATGGAGCGGGCTCTCTCGAACATAGTTCAGAACGCCCTCAGGTACGGCAAGGGTAAGGTCGAGATTAAACTATCAACCCGAAAAGACAGCGATGGGGAGAAGTTCGTCGTTATAACCGTCGATGACGACGGCCCCGGAATCCCCAAAGACCGCAGGGACGACATGTTCAAGCCGTTCGCGCGCATGGACGAAAGCCGCAGCAAGGACGGCGGCGTAGGCCTCGGACTCTCCATAGTACAGGAAATAATCTATCAGCACGGCGGAGAGGTGTTTCTGGAAGACAGTCCCTCGCTCGGCGGCCTTAGGGTTCGCACCGAAATCCCCGTATAATTAAGACTTGACTTTGTATCGCAATTGCAATATAATACATTGCATAAACAATACAAGGATGTAAGAATGACTTCGACAATTCAGACAAGGATAGACAGCGAGACTAGGCTTGCCGCCGAGAAAATCTTTAAGGAAATGGGCATGAGCCTTAACGAGGGCATAAGGCTTTTCATAAAGCAGACCAGTATAAGAAAACGAATCCCCTTCGATATAGTGGCAAGTGATTCTTGGGCGGAACATAACGCGTCCTCGCATATTCCGAACAAGGAAACTTTGAAAGCTATAGAGGAGTTGGACTCGGGCAAAGATGTTAAAACTTTCAAGAGCGCCAAAGGATTCATTGCTGACTTGGGCGCGTAGCATGCTTGAGATAAAAAGAACATCTACGTTCAAAAAAGACACCAAAAAAATAAAAGATGGAAAGATATTTATTCTGCTTGCGGACGTTTTGGAGTGTTTGATCTCTTCGAAAAAATTAGATGAAAAATATAGGGATCATGCGCTTGCCGGAGAATATTCCGGGTATAGGGAATGTCATTTAAGACCGGATGTGTTATTCATATATAAAGTAGAAGCGGGGGCGTTATACACCTACCGAATAGGGTCGCATAGCGAGCTTTTCAAGAAGTAATAAAGTTCGAAACATCAGAACAGATACTTCAGCTTTACGCCGAACTGGCGGAAGCTAATTTCGCCGGATTCGGTGTTTCGGTTCAGGACCTCCACCTCGCGGAACGTATCACCATAAGATATGCATTGCGCTTGGAAATCCGTGGTTCCCATATCGCCAATGTCGCCGACAATCCTTAGATCGCTGCCGCCGTTGGCGACACATATATTCTTCAGGACTGTCTTGACATTTATATCGTTGCCGGCGGCGGCGAGGAGATCCTGGCAGTATGGTTCGGAGCTGGAATCGCATGATTCGATAATGCTATCCATATTCAGGACTCCCACCGGGTCGACGTACTGATCGACAATCGCGTTGCCAGAAGTCGCGACGCGGCCGTAGTTGCTCCACTTGTAGAAGAATTCTATCTGGAAGTTTTTCTCTATCGCCAGCGTAAGGCCGGCCTCGAGCGCATAGCCGAAGTTTTTGGTCGCGGCGCCCTTGAAGAGCACATTCGCGTCGCCATACTCGAAAACATCGCACCATTCGTCCGTGCAGGTTTTCTCCATTATATATTCGGTGGGGATGTCGTCCTCGTCGAGTTCGTATATGTCGCCGTCGTCAACCCAGCTCGAAGAGAGCAGGGTATAGTCGTTTATCGTGTTTATGGCCATTCCGATATGTCCGGCGACATAGGGCTTTAACATACCGCCCATTATGCTGCCGAACACGCGGTCGAGCCTATATTGCATGCCGACGGAGAAGAAGTCGGAGCGGATCGTGCCGCCGCTCACCACTTCGTCGCCGTCGAGGGCTACCGTTACGTTGCCGGAAGCGCGGGCGAGGGAAGTCGAGCCGGCGCGGCTTCTCGATCCGCCGCCGGGCACGGCTTGTCCGTTCGAGCGTCCGGAGAGCGTTGCGGCCAATTCTTCCCCGCAAATATCGTTGCCGTCCTCGTCAAGGCAATCGTCGTCCAAGCCGCCCTCTCCCTCTCCGAAGAATCTCGCGTAGTTGCCGTATTTCATGCCTGAGGTCGAGGTGTAGGCCAGTTCGAGGTGCATGTTGCTGTTGAGTATGCGGCCCACGCCGACGCCGAACGACGTCGCGTCGCCCATGGTATCGTTCGCTTCGCTTCCGTATTGCGCATACGGATTGTCGAGGTTCACTCCGCCGCCGGTGGTGGGGCCCTGGGCGTATGAGGCGAATGCGTATAGGCCGGCGTCGCCGAAAGCCCCGCGATCCTCTTTCGGCGCATTGTAGAAGTACGCGGATTTGTTCTTTCCGTACATCGGAATCTCGTTCGTGCGCATCATGGGCGAGGCGTAGATGGTGTTTATGCGCGGAGCCATCGGAACAGAGACGACCTGCTGCGCGCCTGCGGGGAGCGCGAGCGAGCAGAGCAGGGCGGCTAACCCCGTCTCCAACTTTTTCCCATATGTCCTTCTCGTGTCCATCATTCCCATTCTTCCCTAAAAATGCAACCTCAACCTAAGGCCGAATTCCGAGTATGTTATGCGCCCAGCTTCGGCCGTGTCCGTTCTATAGTCGGTCTCCGGGCCCGGGCCAAGGTCGATTTCACAAAAGCCCGTAGGCGGGTAGTACGACATGGCTGGATCCGGGCATTGCGGATAGCCGAAACTATCCGCTATCAACTGGTCGTTAATATCCCGCAACGGATACATGGTCTCGATAAGATAATAGCTGGTGGCTATCTCGTCACCGGATGCCACTCGGCCCCAGTCGCTGCGGCGCCAATATACGTCGAGTTTGGTCTTGGACGCCAACTCCAGGCCGACTCCGACTTCCAAGCCCCACGACAACGCCCGCGTAGTCATTCCGAAGTGCCTGAGTACGCCGTCGGCGTAGTAGAATCCGACGTTGTCGTCATATATCTCCGTCTGTCCGTAGGGCATCTGGATTGGCGCCACGCCATAACCCACGGGGTCGAATACTGTGTAGTTCTCGACCGTGTTGAATGCCAGTCCTATGTTGCCGCCTATGTACGGGCGGATTCTATGATCCAAGTACTCCTCGAAAAACTCGCTTACGTCATAGAAGACATTTAAGGAGAAGTTCGTCGAGTTTATCCCGCCACCGCTTATGCCATAATCGCTCCTGTCGCAGAACTCATATTCGTAGTTGTCCTGCACGTTCTCTATGCCGGGGCTGCAAAGCTGGTTGAAGGCGACCATGCCGCTGTGGGCGTAGCTCAGTCCCGACATCATCGATACGCCTATCTCGACCCTGGGGCCGTACGAGCTTTCGGCGCCCATGCCTATGCTTACCACGCTCGGCTTGCCGAGGCTGCCGTGGCGGTCATTGTTCATCGGGAAATATGTCGAGTTGGAATACATCGCCTCGCCCACGAAAGTGGAGTAGCCGGAATAGCCGAGGGATAGATAGAAACTCGTTCCCCTGCCGAAACTTTCGTCCCTGGGTTCCTCGACCCTGAAAGGTATGCCGGTTTTGGAATACACCACCTTAGGCTCGTGCACGCCGAGCGCATAGGTCGAAGGCGAGCGGAAACCTTGGATTTGCTGCTGCATGCCGACGCTCATCTGCGGAGGCTGGGTATAATCCGTGTAGAATATGGGGCCCGATTGCTTGGAAGGGGCGATGGCCTGCGGACGCGCGGCGAACGGCGATAAAACCGCAACCGCGAACAATGCAAACACAGGAATCTTTATGTTTTCCCTCTTCCTCATTTTTTCCTCTCTTCGTATTATACCACAAAATTGAAGCACTTTCTAATAAAAAAAGCGTTTTTCCCTTGTTTTGGGCAAAAAAATGGGTTATAAATTCAGCCTGCGGACAAAGGTATGAAAATATGAAGAAAAAAGACAAGATTTTAGACAAAAAAAGGGAAACCTCGCCCGAGCCTGTTGTGCAAAACGAGCTGGCTTTGGCGCCGTCCGCACCTTCGCAAGCGCATGCGGAGAAGCCGCTTCCTTCGCCGCAATCCCGACGTCGTCAAAGGCTCGAGCTTTTATTCAAGGGTTTTTTCGCCTTCGCCTTGCTGTGTCTCTTCTCTTTTATATATATTTTCGTCAAATTTAGCGGGGAGTTGCCGGACTATCAGCAGCTCGCGGAGTACAGGCCTCCGATAACCAGCCGGTTTTATGCGGGCGACGGCACGCTGCTCACCGAATACGCGACCGAGCGGCGCGTTTTCGTCGAACTCAAAGACATGCCCCAGAATCTCGTGAACGCCTTCATTTCGGCCGAGGACAAGAATTTCTGGAGGCATGGCGGCATAGACTTTTCCGGGCTCACGCGCGCGCTTTACTCCAACATCAAGTACTTCCTGATCGGCGGGAGCAGGGGCGGCGGCTCCACCATAACCCAGCAGGTTGCAAAGAACTTCTTTCTGACTTCCGAGCGCAAGATAAGCCGCAAGCTGAAGGAGGCGATTCTCGCCATGCGCATGGAGCGCACTTTCACGAAACGCCACATCCTGACCCTATATATGAACCAGATTTTCCTTGGAAACCGTAGCTTCGGCGTAGCAGCGGCGGCACTGAACTACTTCGGCAAATCGCTGAACGAGCTTACCCTCTCCGAATCCGCCTTCCTGGCCGCTCTTCCCAAGGCTCCCTCCGCCTATAATCCTCACAACAGCTACGAGCGGGCGCTCGCCAGGCGTAACTGGGTTTTGGAGCGCATGCATGAGAACGGATTTATTACCGAAGAGGTCATGCTCGCGGCTCAGGCCGAGGACATAGTCATTCTCGACACCATCTCCACGCCATACCAGCGCTATGCCCTCTATTTCAGCGAAGAAGTCAGAAAGACACTCGCGGGGCTCTATGGCGAAGACCAACTGTACGGCGGCGGTTTGGCCGTTCGCACCACCGTCAATCCTACCTATCAGGAGGTGGCCACAAACGTTTTCCGCCGCGCGTTGCTTGCGTTCGACAGGCGGCGCGGCCTTCGTAATGCGGAATACAACATAGGAGAGGTCGGGGATGGCTGGCAAAGGAAGCTCCGCGCCGCGCCGGTAGTTTCTGGAATGGAGGAGGAGGGCTGGCGCAAGGCTCTAATCCTCGACGTCAAGCCCGAGACGGCGCGATTCGGCCTGCTGAACGGAGAAACCGCCGAACTCAAATTCCCCACCTTCGGTTGGACGCATTACGCCGTCAAGGATTCCGTCGCGTCCCTCGGCTCGCTCCGGCAAGTGCTGAAGGCCGGCGACGTCGTATTCGTACAGAAGGACGGCGCCAACTGGTTGCTCCGCCAGCCGCCCGAGGTCAACGGAGGCATGGTGGCCATGGATCCGAACACAGGGCGAGTCTTCGCCCTTGTCGGTGGCTTCTCTTATTCGCGTAGCAAGTTCAACCGCGCTACGCAGGCGTTTCGCCAGCCCGGCTCGACCATAAAGCCGTTCGTCTATCTCTCCGCGCTCGAGCGGGGCTACGCGCCCTCGACCGTAATACTCGACGCGCCTATAGTAATGGAGCAGGCGGGCGGCGAGCTATGGCGTCCGGAGAACTACGACAACATCTTTGAGGGCGAGATCACCTTCCGCCGCGCTCTCGAGAAATCCAAGAACAACCCGACGGTCCGAATAGTGATTTCCATCGGGCTCGGCGCCTTCCTCGACACCGCCGTCAAGTTCGGCGTGTATAAAAGCGTCAAGAGCGCCAACCTCGCCATGGCCCTCGGCGCGGGCGACACGCATTTGCTCGACCTGACCGCCGCGTTTGCCCAGCTTTTCAACGGCGGCAAATCGCTCACTCCCATATTCATAGACCGGGTGCAGGACAGGGATGGACACACCATATTCAGGACCGACCGCCGCGAATGTTTCGGCTGCGCCAACGTAGCGTGGGATGACGGCCTTATGCCCCCTGAAATCCCCGACGAGCGCGAGCAGCTGGCCGACCCCGTCGCCGTATATCAAATAGTCCACCTGATGGAGGGAGTCGTTCAATTCGGCAGCGGCTGGCTGGCGCGAATACCCGGCCACACCATCGCAGGTAAGACCGGAACCAGCAATGACCAGAAAGACGTGTGGTTCATCGGCGCCACGCCGGATCTTGTGGTCGGAGTCTTCCTCGGCTACGACCAGCCCAGATCGCTCGGCAACACCACCGCGGGCGGTACGCTCGCCGCTCCCGTATTCAGGGAATTCATGGAGCAGGTCTTGAAGGGCAAGAAGGACATGGCTTTCCGGGTTCCCGACGGCATAACCTTTGTCCGCGTGAACAGGCACACCGGTCGCCGCGCTACTGCGTCCGACCCCGGCGGCGACATAGTTATCGAAGCCTTCCGCGAAGGCACCGAGGGCATTGTCGATACCCCGTCGTTCATGCGCGGGGGAGACGGGTCCTCGTCCTCTGCCGCAAACTTCGACGGAGTTTACTGATGGACTCGATGTATAAGATTAGGGGCGGGCGGGCGCTCGAGGGCAAAGTACGAATCCGCGGCGCGAAGAACTCCGCGCTCGAACTTATGGCCGCTTCGCTTTTGACAGCCGAACCCGTCGTATTGAAAAATGTTCCCGTGCTCTCGGACATCGCGGTCATGGCCGAGCTCTTGAGCTCGCTTGGTACAAAGATAGACTGGGACAGCCCCTCGGGCGTTATGAAACTCCACACGCCGGTAGTTAAAAATATCCGCGCCAGCGCCGAGATAATGGGAAAAATGCGCGCGAGCATATATGTTTTGGGCGCCTTGCTCGGCCGCGAAGGGGCGGCGGAAATCCCAGTGCCCGGCGGTTGCACCATAGGCGCGCGTCCGATAGACGTGCACCTCCGCCTTATCGGCGAGCTTGGCACTACGCTTAAGGAAAAAGACGGATTTGTGTACGCTAAGGGACCTCTTGTCGGTGCGGTAGTGAATGGCCTTGTCCGCATGGAAGGCGATTGGGAGGTCACCACCCACGGCGGCAATGTGAACGCGATTATGGCGGCTTCCCTTGCGAAGGGAACTACCGTGATCACGCATGCGACGCTGGAGCCGGAGGTTGACGACCTTATCTCCATGCTCGCGATGATGGGCGCGAGGATAGGGCGCAAGCGCGTGGACGGCCTCAATACTATCGTTATAGAAGGCGTATCTTCTCTGCGCGGCGTCGAATACGACGTTATGCCGGACAGGCTGGAAGCCGCGACCTACGCAGTCGCGGGCATAATGACCCGTGGCGAGGTGGAGCTTCTGGGCGCCGACCTTTCTAAAATGGAGGCCGTTGTAAAAGCTCTCCGCGACGCCGGAGGCGAAATCTCCGCAACTCCGTTCGGGTTCAAGGCAGGCGGTAAAGGCGTGGAGCGGTTCAAGCCCATAAACGTGCTCGCCGCCATGTATCCGGCTGTTCCAACCGACGCGCAGGCGCAGATTATGGCGCTCGCTACGCTTGCCGACGGGGTTTCTACAATGCGCGAAATCATATTCGAGAACCGTCTCATGTACGCGCCGGAGTTCGTAAAACTTGGCGCGAAAATCGAAATAATAGACCCCCGTTCCGCGCGCTTCATCGGCGTACCTGCGCTACACGGCGCGGAATTGGTCGCTCCGGACATAAGGGCAGGGGCCGCGCTTGTCATAGCCGCGCTTGCCGCCGAGGGCGCCAGCACGATCTCCGCCATACACCATATCTTGCGCGGGTATCAGGATTTCGCGGACAACCTCCGCGCGCTCGGCGCGGATATAGAGGAAATTTCATGAGCGAGCCGCTCGCCTTCGCCATAATCGCCGCGCATGTCGTTTTTCTGCTTATAGTCCTGCATTACCTTATAGTCGTGTTTTATTTTTCCAATCGCAATAGCATAGTGCCAATTTCCTCGAACGTCCGCGCGGCGGCGGAGCTCTGCGAAGTTTTGCGTGAGCGTATGGGGCGTCCCGACTTTACGTTTATTGATTTGGGCTGCGGTTCTGGGTGCGTGGTCTTGGCCGTGGCCAGGGAGTTCCCAAGTATTCGTGCGTTCGGCATGGATCACAATCCCGAAGTGTTGCTTGCGGCTAAGATTAAAAAATCCCTCCGCCCGGTGCGCTATAAAAATGTCCGGTTTATCCGTGCGGATTTGTGGAATTCCGATGTCGGCGCCTTGGCGCCCGATGTCGTCTACGCCTATCTTGGCAAGCGCGTAGCCGCGAAATTGGGCGAGAAACTCTCCCGCGAACTTGCTTCCGGCACGCTCGTCATCTCCAACAAGTTCCGGCTGCCTGGACTGTCGCAGGTCGGTATTGTCGAATTCAAGACCCTTCTCAACGGCCCGCTTTACATTTACAAAATCCCGTGCTAGACTTCGCTTCAAGCAAAAAAGGAGCAATGCGATTAAACTTGAAGCGATAGGCGTGGGCAGCGGTGTCGAAATAGGCGAGCGCGGCTATGTGTCTTTTATAGTCTGGAACAACGATGAAAGCGACGGAATTTTGTTCGAGTGCGGCGTGACCGTTTTCCCCGAGATTAGGAAAATCGAGCGCACCACGGGACGCGATATAATAAGCAAAATCGGCACGGTAGCGATCTCTCATCTGCATGAAGATCATGCGGGCTCACTCAGCGGGATGTTTATCTGGCGTCTTAGGCATTTCGGCAAGACGCGCGCTGCCGGAGTTGACCTGCACGATTATTTCAAACTTATCGGCCATTCGTATGATAAGTGGATTTCCGGCATAGACGAGAGGGTGAAAAGAATCCCTGTTTCCCATACCAGCGCGCCGCAGGAATTTGCGCTTTCCTACGGGGGCGTGTTCTACTCCGGCGACACGAATAAAGCCCTGCTCGGGCTTCCGGAAGCGAAGTCGGCCAAAGTTATCCTGCATGAGGCTTCCCCCATAACCGGACCAAACCATACTTTTATAGACGATCTTGCCGCGTCGGGCGATGCGGAGATCCTGGCTAAGACATGGATTGTGCATTGTCCGGACGGAGATATCGACGAGCTTACCAAACGCGCAAAGGAGCTCGGCTTCGCCGGAATGCTCCAAAAAGGCCAGATATTGGAATTTTAGGAGAACTTAATGCGCTGCCCGTTTTGCAATAGTGAGGACACCCAGGTTAAGGACAGCCGCGTCGCGGACGACGGTACCTACATCAAGCGCCGCCGCTTCTGCGGCGAGTGCGGAGCGCGCTTCAACACGTTCGAGCGCATACAGCTAAAGGAAATCTCCGTGAAGAAAGCCGATGGCACCGTCGTGCCGTTCGAGCGGGAAAAACTTTATCGCTCCATTCTGCTGGCATGCAAGAAACGCCCCGTTCCGTTAGAGCGCATAGACAAGATGGTGAGCGCGATACAGCGTCAGTTGGAGAGCACCGGCGAACAGGAGATTTCCAGCCGCGAAATCGGCTCTCTGGTGCTTGAGATGCTTCCGCATATAGACGGCGTGGCGTATATCAGATTCGCCTCGGTCTATTGCAACTTCGAAACCCATGAGGATTTTTCAAAATTCATAGAGGACGTGAAGAAAGCGGAGGCGGAGGGCGACAAAAAATCCGCCTCCGAAAAGGGGTTGGGCAAGATAGAAGAAGCGGCCGAAAAACCATACGACAAATGCAAGCTGCCACCTCGTAATCCCCCTAAAGATAGCTTATTCTAGCGCTTTATATAATATATAATAACTGCTTGATTATACAGAATTTGTTCCGTGCGGAGCTAGTTATCGTAGACTTCCTCGTAGTCGTCGTATTCTTCATACTCCAGAGATTCATCGTCATGGTCGTCGGAGTATGTTTCGACCTCTTCCGCATAGTATTCTTCCTCTATGCGCGGTTGTGGCACAGGGGGCGCCATCATCTCGTCCGAGATCTCGTATTTCGCGGGAGGTGCCATCATCTCGTCCGAGATCTCATAGGTCGTAATGGTTTGCTCCACGTAGATTATGTTCTCCTTATGGCTAGCCGGTTGGCCTGAACGGAGGGATTCGTCGCGCTCATATATTTTCTGCAGCACGGCTTCGGAGCCACCCATGACCAACATAAGGTTGCGCATGGATTCCAAGAGTTGGAGCTTGCGCGCAGGATTGCCGAGCGTCTGCAGTTCCTTCTCCAAGGTGTCGTGTAGGTCCACACCGGCGTGGGCCGCGAACTCGTACTCCATGGCGAACCGATTGTACTGGTATTCGTAGAAATCGAGGTTCGCGTTGGAATGGAAGCGGAGAGCCTGCTCGTCCGCGGCGAACTGGTCGTAGTCTATGCCGTATTTGAGCGAGCCGTCGGGGCCGTAATATTCCGCATACGTCAGGTTGCGGAAGGTATTCCAATAGCGGTTGATTTCGCGCATTTCATCTATCGCGTCCGCCGCGCCCCTTTCGAAGAAGGTGAATTTCACGCTTCCGAGCACATTGGCATAACGGCCGTTCTCAAGGACATGCCTCTGGTAGTCGTTGCGCGCGTCTTCCAGCGGGGTCGTCGCGTAGCTTATCGGCGCAGGCGCCTCTTCCTCGTCTATATAATATAGATTCTGGTATGTCGGAGCCGTCTTTTTTCCGGTAGCGGGTTTGGTCGGTTTCCCGACTTCCATCGGGAATTCGGCGGCGAGGTATTCCTCGTCCGCGCCGTACAGGTCGTCGTCGTAGTAGCCTTCCACCGCGAACTCGTCGTCTTCGTCATAAGCGGCCTTAGCGGGGGCTGGGCGCGCACGAGTCGGTGCCCGCTTGGCGATCGGGGCGCGCGCCGGAGCGGGGGGGGCGTAGGCGGGAGCGGTCTTGGCGGGTTCCAAGTCTATCACGGAATCGTCAACTACCTCGATAAGATCGGATAGGTCGTCGAAATACTCCTCCTCGCGGAAGGGATTCTCGGCGATTCGGTGCGAGTTGTCTATTATGTAGAATAGACCCACGACCAGCGCGAGTGACACCAGTATCGAGGCGGTGTATAACCAAAGCCTCCTATAGCGGTCGTCCTGTTTCACAGCGCCTCGGGCGGCGAAGCGTATTTTGTTGGCATCCGACTGGTAGGGCGGACGGAATTCCGTTCTTTTGATATTTGGCATAGCTTTCCTCTCTATTCCTTTCCTTCTGAGTAATTTTTAGCATTTTGCGAAAGCAAAGTCAACTTATTTATACAGGGGGCGAATTGGCGGCGGAACCCAAGGTTATCCTTGAGTTTCCAGGGGGTGGATTTTATTCCTGCCCGTCGTCGTCACCATCATTCGGCTGTGAGTTGGAATTCTCTATCGATTCCTTAGCCTCGCTCCCGCCCGTATTTGTATAGGCCATTATGCAATGCTCCAGGCAATACGGCTTGCTCTTGAAGATTCTGCGGCCGCAAAACAGCTGGATTTCTCCGTCGCTATCTATGGGCCAGCAGCACATTTCGGAGGACAGCTCCATCAACGGCACTCCGGCTGGTTTTGCGGGCGTGACGGTTTGGGATTGCTTGCTTTTCCCTGTCTCCGCTTTCGGGATCGGCTTAGAGGCTTTCGTAGCCGCTTTGGAGCCTCCCACCGGTTTCGGGCTAGGCCTGGAGTTGCTTCCCGTAGTTGTTTTGGCCGATTTTTTAAGGGCGCCCGATTTGGACGTCGCCTTTTCCAAGACGTTTCGGATTGGAGAATTCCGCGAGGCAAGACCGAGGCGGTGGACTTTGCCGACCACGGCATTCTTTGAAAATCCGAGCTTTTTCCCTATTTCCGTAGTGGAATATCCCTCGCTCCAGAGCTTTGCGAGTCTTTCGATTTGCTTATTGGTCCAGTCGGCCATGGTAAAATCCTTCCATTTTCACAATTTACATGCTATAATTCCGAAGACAACGGAAACTCTCGGGGAGCATGAAATGTTGGAAATCATATTAATTCTTTTGGGTTATTTTGCAATAGGTTTTTTGGTGCCTGTTTTGGGGCGGAGAATGATAGCCGCCTATCCGTGTTGCTGGCATAGCTATTTCGGAGATACTCTGAAGTTTTGCTTCAACCGTAAATCGATTAAATCTTCGCATGAAACTTTACGATATAATTCTCTGAAAAAACGATATAATTTATCTAAGATTTTGTGGGGATTCTTATATATGGTTTTATTCGGGAGTTATGCGTTCCTGATGTGCGAAGAGGATTTTTCGGCTTTCGACTTTGTTTTCCTGTATTTATTCGGTTTGGCCGTCTATATTGACATGAAAAGGCAGATAATTCCCGATATTTTGACCTTTGGAATGTTGATTTGCGCCGCTTTGTCATGGGACGCTGAATCCGCTATAATCAATGCGTTGCTGGCTTATATTTTAACCTCTACATTGGCTTTGTTGTTCTATTTCCGCTATCCGCATGGATTCGGCGGGGGAGATGTTGCGCTGCTGGCCGCGGTCGCTGCCTTCATTGGGCTGGAGGCGCTCGGGTTCGTCATACTATTCGGAGCGGTTTTCATGCTGGCTTGGTGCCTGTGGAAAAAACGCCGCGCGGCTCCGCTAGCTCCGTTCATTTTCCTAGGGGTACTCGCATGGCTTTTCGCTGGAGAGTTCTTAGAAAATATGCTATACTAATGACATTATGAAGGGAAGGATTCTCGGCCTGCTTTTTGCCGTTTTCGCCGCGGTTGCGGCGGATGCGGTTTTCGCCCAATCCAAATCCACCGCTAGGGCTGCGTCCACGAAACGCAGCTCTTCGGCTACCACCGCCAAGGTTTCTACTGCCAAAGCCCCAGCGCCGTCGCAAGCCCCAGCGTTGCCAACCAACGCCCAGGCCGCCCCTGCTACGGCCTCACCGCAAGCCGCGCCTCCAGCCCCGCAGCTGCCTGCGAATGGAGAATCCTCCGGTGAGGTTCCTTTTGTCGCCGATTGCGCGTTGCATTTCAATCTCTGCATGGACAACATCTGCGGCGACAAGTTTCGCAGCCGCGCGAATTGTTCGGAAACCATTGATAGTTTTGAAACAATAACTTTCCTCGACCAAAAAATCCGCGTAGGGCGCGACTTGTTCGACTTCGCCAAGGGCTCGTGCATGGGTGCGTTCACCAACTGCCCGCTCGCCGAGCGGAACAAGGTCGAGAACGCCTACAGAATCCAAATCCAATCCGACGTGGTAAGCAGGGCTTATGCCGAGGCCATGGCCTACACCGGCGAAGAAGCTGCGCGCGAAGCATTGATGGAATACGCGGGGTGCATGGCTCCGCTATGCGGCGGCACTGGCTTTCCCCAATGCACGACCATAGCCGAGATAGACCGTCGTGCGCCCAAGTGCGAGGCCATCCTCAAGAAGACTGCCCGTCCCCTTGCCGTAAAACGGGATTTCCTTGATGCGATTATTGAGATGATGGAGGATGGTTGCAAAAGCGGCGGCGGCTCCGTCGACTACGAGACAAAAAGATGCAGCGTGAAGGTGGAGTTCGGCATGCCTGAAATTATCAAAAAAGGCAAAGAGAAAACCCTTACTGGCCGCATGATCGGCCCTGCGCTCGCCTCGCGCACGTTCATGGTCGGTGAGATGGTGGAGTGCACCCAGGAATATTTTTCCATTACGTACAAAGAGAACCCTAATGAAAAAAAAGCTAAATTCAAGACCGGCTTCGGCATAGGCAAGGCTGTCTTGGGTGGAGCGGCTATAGTTGCTGGTGTAATAGTTACGGTTGTCACTTGGGGAGCAGTTGCCCCGGCAGCAGTACAGCTTATCGGCGCCGGAATTTCCATGTCTGGCGATGGCGCGGCCGACATAATGGAAGGCAGTGTCATGAAAGATAGCGGTTATCGCGTCGGCGCCTGTTTCATAAACGGCAAATATGCGGCTTCGATAGGGCAATTCTTCCGGGTGGGGCTTATGGTGCAATAATCATGAAGAAAGTTCTTACTATAATCCTGCTTTTAACCCCGCTCGCGCTAGAAGCCCAGCCTTCCAAGAAAACTCCGGCTCGGCGTGCGTCCTCCGGCGGCAGGCAGGCTCCGATCCCCGCCCGCGCGGCGGATGTCGGTACCCCCTCGCCCGCTGTTCCGGCGCAAACCGGGGGTCAGGCGGCGGCTTCAACTGCCGCGACTCCAGCGGGCAAAGCCGCGTTCGAGGGGACGGAAATTACGAAATACAACGCCTCGGATCTCTATGCTAAGTGCATGTCAAAGACTTGCTTCGATCCCAAGACAGGCCTTTGCCAGTGCCGCGACGGGTCGGAAAGATTCGGGATCGCCAACGCCGAGTGCCGCTTTATCGCGGCCGCGCTGCCGTTCAAGGAAGCCGATGTTTTGGCCGACTTCGGCCGACGTGCCGCCAACGACTGCACTGGATTCGTCTTTGCCGAAAATGCGGCGTCCGCCCCGAAAACCCAAAGCGAAGCGCTCGCCTCGCTTACCGTTTGCATGAAGAAGGCCTGCAAATCCCGCGGTGGCGGCGATTTCGAGATTTGCTTCGATGACGATGCGTTGGCCGCAAAATTCAAGGAATGCAAGGATTCCTACGCCAACTATAACGATCCCGAGGCTTTGAAACTCGCCTTCCGGCGCCAGATAGGAACATACAAGGCCTATTTCTGCTCTGAATCTTGGGGCGTGATGAGGGACGGAGAGTGCTTTGTTCGCATAGGTATAGGAACCACGCCTCAAAACGTAAAAGGCGTCCGGGAATTCAGGGTAGGCGAGAATATAATCTGCTCCCAGGAGGCGTTCGGCGCCAGGGTCGAAAACGCCGGGTACGAAATCATGCGCATGACGGCGAAGAAAGATATAATAACGGGCTCTATGCGCCTTGTCGGTTCCGCGGCCTCCGCGGCCGGAAGTATCGTTGGCACCTCGTCCGCCGGAACAGGCGAAAAAACTGCGCTGGATAAAATCAGCACCACCCTTGCCGTCACCAACGCGGTGACGGGGCTCGCCGGGGATTCCCTGGGTATATATATCAATAGCACGATACTCGGAGCGCCTAGGCCGGAATTCAAGGGGATATGCTTTGCGGTCAAAACCGATGGCCAGGCCAAGCCTATTTTCCATGAAGATCCGGACGTATTCTATCAACTGCGATACAGCCTCGATTGGGAAGAAAGAGGACGCTCTACGGCGACTATGAAATGATAATACAAGGGTTTATAAAATGAAATTCAACCATTTGATTTTTGCCGTATTATTCCTGCCGATAATTTCGCATGCTGACTATGCTTTCGCGCAGAAGAAAAATCCGCAAAGGGTGGGTTCCAAGGCACCGAACGCCCCCGTTGCGCCGGCCAGAAAAACTTCTGCCCGCGGCGGCGAATCTGCTACCGCTCAGGAAGCTCCGCAGCAGGCTGTTTCGGCAGGGCCCGCCGCGCCAGCTCCGCGTTATGTCGACGGAGCGAAGCCTAATAAGAAGGAAGCTCCCGTTCCACAAAGCAATTCCGCGATCAACGACCTCAACTGCGACTTCCATTATCAAAGGTGCATGGGTCGGATATGCACCGATCCCAAAGTTGGCAAATGCGTCTGCTACGAGGACTCGGGCATAAACAACCAGTCCGGCGCCCTCGCCTTTGCTGATATCGATGGCCAGAAAATCCGAAGGGGCTTCGAGCTCCTCAGCTTCGCCAAGCGCAAGTGCGAGGAAATCGTCGATCAATGCATGGAAGTCCGCCGTGGCATTATCACGAAATACGAAACCGGGATTCAGCGCGATTGCCTCAAGCTCTCCGAACTCGAGAGCAAAAAAGACAAGACCCTTCAGGGCGAATACAAGGAGCTTGCCGCCTGCGCCCAGGCAATCTGCACCGCGAGCGGGGGAGCGGAGAACTTCTCGAGGCCGGAGTTCGGCCTATGTTTCGACCGGAACTATGCGAACTTCGTGCTGGACATGAGATGCCCTGAGAAGCTGGCGGCCTCAAAGACCCCGGCGGCGCTAAGGCAGTTCTTCCTCTCGCACATGGACGCCCGGCGTGGTCTGGCGTGCCGCGCCATGCAGGGACAGCTCTCGCCCGATGGCGAAAAGTGCATGATTACCGTGGACTACGGCTCCAACAAGGAGAGCATAAAGATGAGCCGGCAGTTCGCCGTGGGCGACATGGTGGTCTGCAGCGGCAAGGGTTTCAGCGTCGTAAACCAGTTGACCAAGGACTATATACTGAAACAACGGCAAGATAAAATCATGATGGCCGCCATGGGCGTGCGCATTGGTTCGGCGGTGGTAGGCACGGCTGTGTCCTTCGGAGGCGCTGGCGCGCTCAACGCTGTTGGCTCTGGTGCTAGTAGCGCTGCTAGTGCAGCTACCATGGCCACCGCTACTACTGTGGCGAATGTGGGGTCACAAGCGATGACTGTCGCCAGCGTGGGAATCACCATCGCCGAAAAGGGCGTCGAGATGAAGCATACCGTCGATATGGTCAAAGAGGGCGATATGACCGAGGAAAAGGGCAAGATGGCTTTAGTGCAGCATGGCGCCGCGATGGCCATGTCCGCGATTTCGCTCGGCGGGAGTATAAGCGGCCTTAGCAGCGCCGCAAGCGGAGCGGCGACGGCAGCTGGTGCGGCTTCGACCGCCAGCAAAGTCGCGACCGGACTTAGCCTGGCGGGGCAGGCCATAAGTTTCGGTGCCGAGGTGGTCGACTCCGCCGAGCAGAAGAAGATAGACGAGTACGAGTCGCAGATGGAGAGAGAGGGAGAGAGGCGGGGCAGGGAAGGAGGCGCGGTCCAAACGCTATCGACGGAGCGGGGCAACTGCTTTACGGGCGGAGAGTGGATCGCGACCGAAAACGAAGCCTTCATGCTGATGTGGCGGCTTTGACGCTTCGTAATCCTTGACATGCTTCTACTGCGCGGCTATAATCGCCTCCGATATAACAGGAGAGGCTTATGCCGAAAAGAACCAATAACAGATGGCGCAATATACGCCGCAGTTTCGGCAAGGGGCTCGCTTGGCTGACGCGCAACCTGAAGAAGATCGGCGCGACCAAGAATCCGCTCGAAACTATCGCGGGCGCGGCCATACTGCTCGTGGCGTTCTATTTCTTCTCCTGGGGTCTGCTGACCGCACGCACCAGCCGCACTTCTGGCTACAACCTTGTCGCCAACTTTTCCAACACTGGCGGGCTCAGCAAGGGCGCCGACGTGTCGGTCAGTGGCGTGCGCATAGGTCAGGTTTCCGAAACCATGCTGAACCAGGAAGACTATACAGTCGATATGGTTATGACGATCGACCGTTCCTTCAAACTTCCCAAGGATACCGTCGCCACGATCTCCACCATCGGTCTTATCGGAGACAAGCATATCACGCTCGAAATAGGCAGCTCGAAGGAAATGGCCGGTCCCGGTGACCGCCTTAAATCCGCCCCGTTCAAGCCGATAGAGGAAATTATCGGCGACTTCATATTCAAGGAGGGGAAATGACGGCAAAAATCCCCACGGCGTTCTGGCCTGTTTTTCTGGCGTTCCTAGCGGGCGGGTTCGCGCTCTCCGCCGCTCCTACTATCGCCACGAGCGAGGCCCATCTCCGGGCGCTCAACAAACAGACGGGCAGGGCGAGCGACATCACGATTTCCGTGGGCGACGCGACCCTGTTCGAATCCATAGCGATAGAGGTCAAGGCATGCTACACTGCGCCGGACTTCGAAATGCCGGAGAACAGCGTATTCGTCCGCATACTGGAAGTTTCGGGCGGCGCCAAAGGGGTCGGCTCTAGCAAGGTTCGCGGCCGCCAGATTTTCTCCGGCTGGATGTTTAGCTCGAGCCCATCGCTCTCTGCGCTCGAACACCCTAACTACGACATATGGCTTATTTCGTGCGACAACTCGAAAGCCCCCGCCGCCTCCGACACACCGCCTCCGTCGGCATGAGAGTAAATCATGCGCCTGTCCGACATATCGAAGATATTCGCTTTTATCGATGTCGTGAATTCCTTGAAATACGAAATGCGTTTCGGAGGCAATTGCGACTCTCCGAAACGCGATAACGTCGCCGCGCATATCTGGAGAATGGCTCTGCTTTCGTATATTGTGGCCGAGCAGTTTGTCAGAAGCGGGGAGCTTAAGCTCGACGTTTTGAAAGTCATTAAATTGGCCCTCGTGCACGACTTACCCGAAGCGCTTGTCGGCGATACGTCGTTCGATAAAGTCTATCTCGGCCAGACCATAAAGGAGGACAAATCCCTCGGCGAGCACGAGGCGATAAGAAAGCTCGGCGCAATGCTGCCGGAGGGGTTGGACGACGAGGTAGTGGAACTTTGGGAGGAGTATGAATCCTCCAATTCTCTCGAGTCGAAATTCGTGAAAATCATGGACAAGTTGGAGGCGGCGCATCAATCGATGGTTGTGGGGGTGAAGAACATGAAAACCGTTCCTCCCATGGTGACGCATTCAAACAAAGGCTACGGCTGGGTGCCGGAACTTGATATTCTTATAGAATATGTCCGCAAAGAACTTCGCGAGCATTTCGCCGAGCATGGCGAACCCTGGCTCCCGGAGTATGAGCTTAAATGAGCGAATCGCCCTCACTATATATAATATAGAATCGCCCCGAGGTTGCGGTGTACCCCTTGAAACCCGCAAGAATCCTAGCCTAAATCCGCAAATTTCGTCCAAAATCCAGCATTTCCGGGGCAAAAAAGCCTTCCTTTGATAAAAAAACGAGGTTTTCGCTTGACTCTGAAAGGCATTTGTCGGAGAATCCTACCCAAGCTCGCCGAAGTTCGGCAAGTGCAACAAAAGAAAGAGGAGAAATAAATGAACAAAAATGAAGTTATCGAGGCGATCGCCAAAGGTGCCGACATTTCGAAAGTAAAGGCCGGCGCTGCGCTGGATGCTTTCATCGACACCGTGACCAAGGCTCTTAAGAAGGGCAGCGAAGTCCGTCTTATCGGCTTCGGCACGTTCGCGATATCGCGTCGCAAGGCGACCACGGGGCACAACCCTCGTACCGGCAAGCCCATAAAGATTGCCGCGTCGAAGCTGCCCAAGTTCAAGGCCGGCAAGACCCTGAAAGTGGCTGTCAACAAATAAGCTTAATGCTTTTGGGAAAAGGAGGGCTTCGGCTCTCCTTTTTTTTATCGAATCGGAAACCGCGCCATCGGTCGGACGATTATCGCGGGATTATACGAACGGGATGGGGCTCTAAGTTTAATTCTTTGCGCGCTTCTGGCGCCCATAGTACTCGTTCATAATTTTTCGACCCTTTCGCATAGTTTTAATATAAGACTTAGTTGATTCTCTTACCCCGCCTTTGCGGACAGGCACTTTGTAATTGGGGTCTTTATGTATGGGGGAGTCCGGGTCGATTTGATTTTTGCAACAGTCGTCGACCATCTTGTTGAATTCTTTTCGGGTTATCCCGGGAAGGATCTCTTTATTTGCGTATGAAGTGTGGGCTTTCATGTTGACCCCTTTATCTCTACTCCCGATAATACCATACAGAATAAACGAGTGCAAGACCTCAATTTTTCCTGGCCGGCCCCGCAAGAAAGCACTTGACAAACATCATATTTCGTCATATAATTTGTATCAAGATGTGATAAAACAAAAAGATTTTATCCTTTACAAATGGTTGAACGGGTGCTAGAATCTGCCACTGTAAAGGAAAAAGAGGTTCGGTATGGCAAAGGAAAAAAATAAGAAGACTGGCAAGACCGCGACGGGCAAGGCGTTTAAACAAAAGATGGGCGCCGCGTCTTTGCGCGCGGGAAGGTCTGCCAGACTGAAATCCGTGAACCTTAGGATGTTCGCGGAAACCGGAAAGGGTGCCGAAGTCGCGAAATTGGGCACGGAACTCTCCGCCAAAAATCGCGCGGCATAAGGATAACCGAGATTAAAAGAAGAGGCCTCTGCGGCCTCTTTTTTTTTATCAGATCCCTAATTTGTACATGACACCCGCGCGATATTCCATGTTCGACACGTCTCCGGGCAGGCCGAATGCGGGGCCGATGTTTCCGGTCGGACCGAGGTTCTGGTATTTTATATTGAAGTCCAAATCGAACCTGTCGGTCAAGACAAACGTCGTTCCGAACTTCGCCTGATACGACAAATTCGTTTTTCTCGAGGTGGAGTGCTCTTCTTTTATTATGGTTCCGTCGGGGATATAGCTCTCTCTGTGATAATCCATGAAGTTGGACCATGACGAAAAGCCTAAGCCGGAGCCTATGTAGACGACGAAGAGCGTGCGGTCGGTGTCCGCCCTTGTGGCCTTAAGGAACGGCCATTTCAGGCCGAGCAGCATGTTCAGATTGTCGGCGCTGCTTGTTTGGTTGCGGCTTGCTATCTTGACGCTTAGGGTGCCGGCCTCGACATCGAACCCTATCCCCTCGTAAAGTTTTTGCCCGAATGCGAACGCCACGCCCACAGTACTGACATCGATCTCGGAATCTTGTACTTCCGACCCCTCTATCCTCATTTTGAAATTCGGCTTTTTCGCATAGACGGCGAAGAATAAGTCCCTTGCCTGCACAGGCGCGGTTGGCGTGTCGGCGGTTTGAGCCGTTGCGCATAACGGCGCGAGGGTGACTGATAACAATGCGGTTATGGCTTTGCGCATTTTATAGTCCGTCCACGGCCATCTTTTGACCGCCCAAGATATGCGCGTGGAGGTGGGGGATTGTTTGTCCGGCGTTTTCTCCTTCGTTCACCACTAGCCGGAATCCGCCCGGCGGGAGCGAGGCCGCGGCCTCGGCGATCAGGGAGAGCCACGCGAGCTTCTCGCCGTCGCTTGCTCTCGCCGCGAAATCGGAAAAGCTCTCGTATTCGCCTTTGGGGATAACGAGCAGGTGCTCCTTCACGAAGGGCCGGATATTTTTGAACGCCAGCGCGTCCGACGATTCGTGCGTCTTGGCGCAGGGCAGTTCCCCCCGCAAGATTTTCGCGAACACGTTCGATTTGTCGTAGCTCATTTTTTTCTCCTATACTTCCTAAAGATACAATCCTCCGTTTCGCCAAGGATTTCCGGAGCTTCCCAGTCGTTCGGGTCGAACTCGGGGAAATATATATCGCCTTCATGCTTGTGTTTGATTTCCGTCAGCAGCATGGTATCGACTATGCCGGCATCGAGTGCGGTCTTATAGACCATGGCCCCGCCGCCTATGAAAAGTTTCGGGCGGCCTTCCGCGGGCATGCATTTGGCGCAGCAGGACGATGTGGGAATATCCGGCGTCTTGAACATAAGGTCGGAAAACGACAGCTGCAGAACCTCGTTCCAGTCTTTGCATACTATCACTTCCGGTTCGTATATGGGCTCGGGCGAGAGCACTATATTCAGGCGCTTAGGCAGGGGGCGTTTCGGCAGACCCATGTAAGTCCTACGGCCGAACACGATCGCATGCCCCTCCGTCTGTTCCTTGAAGAACTTGAAGTCGTCGACGTAGTGCCACGGCAGCTTGTCGCCGGAGCCTATCAGCCGGTCGGCGGTCATGGCCGCGATTATGATTACTTCGGGCCTCATACCGCGACCTCTCCCTTTATTACTGGGTGGGGATCGTAGCCGATTACTTTCGTGTCGGTATAGCTCCACTCGAAAATGCCGCGCCAGTTTTCGGTTTCTATCGTCGGCAAGGCCTTGGGCGCGCGCGTCAATTGCTCCTCTACCTGCGCCTTGTGGTTCACGTAGATATGCGCGTCGGCGAAGAAGCCCGTAAGCACGCCTTCCTTCAATCCCGCCTCTTTCGCGTAGAGGTGCAGGAGCAGGGCGTAGCTCGCTATGTTGAACGGCACGCCGAGGAACATATCGCAGCTGCGTTGGTACCAGAGCAGGTTTACGCGGCCATTGATCACTGTGACCTGGTGCATGACGTGGCAGGGCGGCAGGGCCTGCTCGTGGATTTGCAGGGGGTTCCATGCGCTGCATAACATTCGGCGGTCGTTCGGGTCGGAATGGAGCTTATCGACTATCCTGCGGATTTGGTCGCCCGCGACGTTGCCCTCCAGCTCCGGCTGTCCGAACTTGTAGGGCTGGTTGAAACGGCGCCATTGATAGCCGTAGATGGGGCCCAGGTCGACCTCGGCCTTCTGGTCTTCGGGCGTGGCGCCCGGGGGAAGGGCGGTCGGATTGCACCACTCGTCCCAGATATGGTTGTTGCGCTCCAAGAGCCAGCGTTTGTCGGTAATGCCTTTCAGGAAAAACTCCAGCTCGCTCGCGATCAGGCGGAACGGGACTTTTTTTGTGGTAAGGAGAGGGAAGCCGTCCTTCATGTCGTGCTGGAACATGGCTCCGGCGATGGCGATCGTGTCTATGCCCGTGCGGTTGTGCTTCAACTCGCCTTCCTTCAGAATGCGCTTCACTATGTCGAGATATGCTTTGTCCGCCATAATTGTCTCCTTCTTCCTTCTTTGGCGAATATTTTAGGACAAAGCGGCGGGGATTGCAAACTTATTTTGTTGAATAAAAGAGGAGAAATCTATATAATTTCAGCATGAGAAAAATTTTAATATTGCTGTCGGTGTGTGTTCTTTGCGGATGCGGACAACCATGGGAATGCATACTTTTTGACGCGTGCGACGAAACTACATGTAAGAATGCAGATACCGGGGCGACCTCGACACACTTGTCGGGGAGTTGCGATACGTGGCTTGATGGCAGGTGGGTCGAGCCGGGGAAACAGGCGCCGATTGACCGGCATCCCCATTACAGGTAATTACCATATCCCAGTCGCATAATGCATATTATGTATAGTAAATCATGTCAGTAGAAATTTCCGTATTTACAATTGCATTTTCCGGTGCGTTGATTTTTACCTTTATATAGTTATCCGTATAACCGACGCCTTTGCTTTCGACAAGAACGGACCGGATTGTTCCGATCTGCCCAGATATAAATCCGCGCCTAAGTCTTTCTCCGAGCTTTCTCAGCTTGTCTGTGCGGGATTTTTTATCCTGCGCCGACACCTGCTCCGGCATGTCAGCCGCCCGAGTTCCTTCCCGTGCCGAATAAGGGAAAACATGCAGCAACGGGATACGGAGCTTTTCAATCAAATTATAGGTATTCTCGAAATGCTCCGATTTCTCGCTGGGAAAGCCCACGATTATGTCCGCGCCTATGCCTATATGTGGCACGAACCTGCGCACGGTTTCCACGAGCCTTATTATATCCGCGGCTTTGTGGCGGCGGCCCATCAGCCTAAGCACGCTGTCGTCGCCGCTCTGCATGGATAAATGTATATACGGCATTATGCGAGGTTCCTCCGCCATCAGCTGGAAGAGCCATTCGTAATCCTTCGCCGGGTCGAGCGATGAGAGCCTTAGGCGCGGCAGGTTTGGGAAAAGCCTTAGGATTTCCTTTGCCAGCGCTTCAAACCCGTCGTACGAAGCTATGTCCACGCCGGTCAGGACAATCTCCTTATAACCGCCGGAGAGCGCCGCCTCTATCTGTCCGAATATATACTCGCGCGAGAAACTTTGGCTCTTGCCGCGCAGCTGCGGTACTATGCAATAAGAGCATGCGTAATCGCAGCCCTGCTGAATCTGCACGAATGCTTTGGTCCTGCCCTCGAATTTCGTCGGAACTATGTCGGGCTCGCTTGGATTTTCCCCGCCCGCCAATATCAATGTCGGCGCGCCAGGCGGCAATTCGGCGAGCTTTTTATAGCTCCCGGGCTCCAGTTTTTCCTTATTGCCGAACACCGCGGCCACCCCGAGCTTCGCGAAGATTTCGGCGGACTTCTGCGCGCTGCAGCCCGCCACTATGACCTTCGTCCCCTGCTCCAGGGCTCTCCGCACCGCTTGCTTTACCTGCCGTTCCGCCTCGCGGGTGACCGCGCACGAGTGTACGACCGCAACATCCTCGATGCTAGCGTCATGGCAGCGGCGGCGGATAATCTCGCTTTCAAACGAATTCAACCGGCAGCCGAAGGAAACTATCTTAATCATTTTTTTTTACTTGCAAGACTATACTATACGCTATATAATAGCGCAACTTAAATCAACGTTGGAGTCAAAAATGGCGCGAATTACGACCGAAGATTGCATTGCGAAGGTAAAAGACCATTTCGAGCTGGTCGTCGTGGCGGCCGAGCGGGCCAAGGATCTTGCCGGAGGTTCGCCCGCGATGGTGGAGCGCGAGGGCGACAAGCCGACCGTGCTGGCGCTTCGCGAACTGGCGGCCGACAAGCTCAACATCGAGGAGCTCAAGAACCACACGATACTCTCTTTCCGTGCCAAGGTTCCGTTCAAGGAGACCGAGTCTAGCGCCGAGGAGATCGACAATATCGAACAGCAGATAACCGCCCAGGTCGAGGAAACCGCATGATTCGCGCGGAAGAATGGACATTGAAGTGCGTAGGATGCGATTATTCTCGCAAGCAAATCGGCCTGGTAGATTTTGGCGGTGTCCTTATCCCCTTGGTTAGGCCTTTTTGTTCCCGCGGGGAAGATGGATGTATTATTCCCCATAATGATAATGAAAAAGCGCCAATGGCGAAACAGGTTTTCTACAGCGGCAGATGATTCTTTAGGAGTTTCTGCAACTCTCTTATCCTCGCGGTCTTGATTTTTTCCGGTATCTGGCCTTCCATTGTCGCGGCTGGAGTCCCTGGGCGGGGCGAGAACTTGAATGAATAACTATTGACGAATCCAACCATTTGAATCAACGATAAAGTTTGCTCGAAATCGTCATCCGTTTCGCCCGGAAAACCCACTATGAAATCGCTGGAGATTTTAAGCTCCGGATTGACCGCGCGGATTTTATCCACGAGCGCGAGGTAAGAATCGCGCGTATATTTACGGTTCATGTTTTTGAGGATTTTATCGCTCCCGCTCTGCGCGGGCAAGTATAGCAGTTTCGCCAGCTTGGGCTCGCTCGCATGGAGCGCGATAAGCTCGTCGGAATAGCGCGAAGGATAAGCCGTCGTGTAGCGGATTTTTTCGACTTGCGGTAGCTTCGCTATTTCGTGGATTAGTCCGGACAGACCACCCTCGCCCGCGTAGGCGTTCACGTTCTGCCCGACAAGGCATATTTCCGTCGCCCCGCCCTGTGCGAGCCCCCGTGCCTCTTGGAGCACATCGGCGGGCGGGCGCGAAACCTCGCGGCCGCGCGTATAAGGCACGCAGCAATAGGTGCAGTATTGGTCGCAACCTTCCTGAACTTGTATAAACTCCGCCGAGGAAGCCGATTTCAAGGCCGGAAGAGAGTCGAATTTTTTCAACCCCTCAAGCTCCGTATCGATAAGACGGCTCTCGCCCGCCTGCGCGCGGCGCAACAACTCCGGCAATTTGTGATACTGGCGGCTCGAGAGCACTATGCCGACGTACGGCGCGCGCTTGAATATTTTCGCGCCCTCGGCCTTTGCCATGCAGCCGACCAGGGCGATTATGCGGCTATGCCCGAACTCGTCATATATGCGCCCGAGCTCGCTCCAAACCTTGTCCGCCGCCTTGCCGCGGATGTAGCAGGTGTTGAATATGATAATGTCGGCGCTCGCGTAATCCTCAACTTCCTCGAAACCGACGCTCTCCAGGTGTACGGCCATGCGCTTCACGTCGTAGGCATTCATCTGACACCCGAACGACCGAACGAGGAATTTAGGCGCTTTCGTCATTGCCGGATTCGTCGGGGATAAGCCCCACGTCTTTGATTTCCTTGGGCGAGGATATGCCGAGGGTCTTCAGTTTCTTCGCGATCGAAGTCGCGCCGCCGTGCCCGCCGAGCTGCCCCGCTGCGGTATTGAAATTCCTTTGTACGCTTGCAATCGAATTCTTGAGCGTGTCCATAGTTTCCATCGCGCGGGCGATTTTGTCGTGTAGGTCGGTGGCGTGGCGGACTATTTCCTCCATGTTCGAGTTCTGCTTCTCCAGATTCCAAAGGTTCCTAATCGCGCGGAGTATAGGCATGAGCGAGGTCGGCGTCGCGACGTAAATGCCTTGCCGCACGGCGTCGTCGTATATGCCCTTGTCCGCGACCCAGGCCTCGTAGTATGCAGGTTCGTGGAACAGATACATTATCACGAAGTCGAGCGCATTGTCCTTCACGTACTTGCGATAGTCCTTGCCCGCGAGGTCCTTGACCTTCGCCTTTATCGCCGCCACATGCTTCGCCATATGCTGTTTTTGTAAGTCCGGATCCTTCTCGCCACAATAGTCGATATAGTTCTTCAGGTTGACCTTGGAGTCGATTATGAGCTTCTGGTTGTTCGGAAGGTATATTATGCAATCCGGATACAGGTTGTTGCCGGCCTCGTCTTTCGTAAATTCCTGGAATTTATAGTCTATGCCCTCGTTCATCCCATTAGCGCCGAGCAGATATTTTAGGTTCCATTCGCCTATGGTGCCGCGCTGCTTCGCGTCACCGGTAAGCGCGCGGGTCAGGCCGTCGGCGGCGGCCTTAAGATTCTTTAGCTCGGATTCTATAAGCCCCTTGTCCTCTTTGTTCTCGTTCCTGGATTTTGCGATGAGTTCGTTCAGATCGCGGATTTTCTCCTGGAACGGACGGAGCATTTCCTCGTTCTTTTTCTGCAAATCTTCGCTGCGTTCGCGTAGGATTTTGTTGGAATTGTTCTGCAGGACGGCTACCGCCAGGAAAATGGCGGTAAGCACCAGGCAGGCGATCAAAATGGTTGTCATTTCAATATTTTTCCTATATAATCCTCGTAATAATAACAAACTATATGATAAAATGGAAGACTTAAAAAACATTTTTTTACGCATCGAACCCGACCCTATACTTAGGGAAAAATCCACCCCCGTCGGCAAGGACGAGTTCGACAAAGTCCCGGAGCTGTTCGCGCGGATGGAGGAGATAATGCGCTCCCGCGACGGCATAGGGATCGCCGCCCCGCAAGTGGGCGTGCTGAAGCGCGCCATAATCATAGACCGCGGCGCGATACTCTCGCGCGAGGGCGCGGAGGCGACCGGTGACATAATTCGCCTCGTCAATCCCGAGATTGTCGACGTCGCGACCGAGGATTGCATGTACGAGGAAGGCTGCCTTTCGGTTCCGACAATCTATAGCCACATATCCCGGCCGGAGTGGGTGAAAATCGAGTATCTCGACGAGTTCGGAGAGAAAAAATCCCTTCGCGCGGACAGGCTGTTCGGCCGCTGCATACTGCACGAAATGGATCATCTCGAGGGCAAACTTTTCATAGATTACCTAAGCTCGCTCAAGCGGCGTTTCGTGATGGCGAGGCTGAAAAAGCTAGAGGAAGGAACCGCGCTGTGAGGCTTGTATTCATGGGTTCTCCGGAATTTGCCGTGCCGTCTTTCGAGGCGTTGTCCGCCGCGTACGAAGTCGTAGCCGTCTATACCCGCGCGGCGAAACCTGCGGGGCGCAAGATGGAGCTCGCCCCCACCCCGGTCGAAACCTCCGCCAGAAAGCTGGGCATCCCCGTCTTTACCCCGAAGACATTCAAGAATTCCCCAGCCGACATAGCCGCGCTTAGTGGACTGAAGCCGGATTATATAATAGTATTCGCCTATGGGTTGATACTGCCGAAAGAGGTGCTCGAAATCGCCCCGTGCGTGTGCGTACACCCCTCTCTCCTGCCGTTGTGGCGGGGGCCAAATCCGATAATGCGCGCGGTGGAGTCTGGCGTCGACAAGTCAGGGATTTGCCTAATTCAAATGGACGAAGGCATGGACACCGGCCCCGTCCTCATGACGCGCGAATTCGATATATCCGATTTGACAGGAGGGGAAACGGAAACGAAAATCGCCGCACTCGCCCCGGAAATGCTGCTGGAATATCTGGCTAGACCGGCCGATTTTCCGCCCCGTGTCCAGACGGGAGAATCGACTTACGCCGCGAAATTGTCGCCCGATGAAACCAAGATTGACCTTGACTCGGATCCGGCCTCGATCTATCATAAGATACGGGCGTTGTCCCCCGCTCCCTGCGCATGGTTCGAGGCAGCGGACGGAAAACGCGTGAAAATTCTAGGAGCAAGACTTGCAGGGAGCAGGCTTGAGCTTTTGGAAGTGCAACCCGAGGGGAAGAGGCCCATGCCATACTCCGCGTATGCGAATGGGTTGAGAGGAAAAGGCTGACCGCGCATGCTGCACGTTAGAAACCCTTCTTATAAGCCGCATAATATGCATTATGCGACGGAGCAAACGCAAAATATAGACGCGGTGTTCACCGATGTGGACGACATACTTCTCGATTGGTGCGGGGCGTTCATGAAGTGGTACTCCAGAGCCGCGCCTGACATCAAAACCCTCGCGGACTTGTTCAAGGAATTTCCCAAGGGAAAGATTTCCCGCACTCTGGTTTACGAGTATCAAGATACTCCGGACTATAGATATTTGCCGCTGCTGCCCTATTCCCAGCAAGTCATGGCGAACTTCGCGCAAGCCGGGAAGCCGGTGATAGCGATTACCAGCTGCGGCAAGCACTACGTTGAAACGCGCAGCAAGCAGCTATTCGATATAAGGAATTTCAACACAAACATAAGTGGCGTATACATGCTCGACCACGGAGAAACCAAGGCCACCGCCTTCGAGGCGGCCTTTGAGGATTACAACCTCGACCCCAAGCGTGTGGCGTTCATAGACGATATGCACGGCAATTGCGTGTCCGCTGTCGATACCGGTATCGGCTGCGTGGCCTGGCAACCCATGGAACATCGCGACGACGTCGAGGATTTGCCCGCCGGGTACAGGCAAAACATACATATAGTCCGTGACCTCAACGAGTTCGAGGGGTTGGTGCACGGCGTCTAGACTTTTCGGGTGATCTTAACGCCGTCCTTACCGTCTTCGAGAACGTATCCCATAGCCTCTATTTCGGCGCGTATCGCGTCGGCCTTCGCATAATCCTTCGCGGCTTTCGCCCCCGCGCGGGCGTCGATTAGCTTCTGCAAATCGCCGTCGATTTTCACGTTCAGGGCCTTCGCGTCTTCGATAAGAGTCAACCCGAGAAGGTAATCCGCGAACTTCACCGCCGCGAGCTTGGTCTTGTCGTCGGTGCCCGGGTCCTTCAAAAACTCATGCAATACAGCTACGGCTTCGGCGGTACCAAGATCGTTCTCCGCGGCCTCCAGCATGCGCCTGCCCCACTCTCCGGCATCTCCTCCGGCCGATGAACCGAGCGAAGCCACGCGCTTCACCAGATTCTTGTAGGCCGCGGCGGCGGCGGAGAGAGCCCCGAACGAGAATTCCATCATCGTGCGGTAGCTCGCCAGCAATAGGAAGTATCTATACTCTATCGGGCGGTAGCCGCGCTTCTTCAGCGCGGACAGGGTCAAAAACTCTCCGCTCGATTTGCTCATTTTGCCGGTGGTGTCGTTCAGAAATTCTCCGTGCACCCAATAGTTGACCCATTTGTGCCCGAGTATCGGCTCGGACTGCGCGATTTCGTTGCTGTGGTGGATTTTTATATGATCCACCCCGCCAGAATGGATATCTATCCTGTCGCCGAGCCGCGCGATGGACATCGCGCTGCACTCTATATGCCAGCCCGGGAATCCTTTGCCCCAAGGGCTGTCCCACTCCATCTGCCGCTTCTCTCCCGGCCTGGAAAATTTCCAGAGAGCGAAGTCGGCCGGGTGGCGTTTGCCTTCGTTTTCGCCTATGCGTGCACCGGCCTTTATCTCGTCCAACGACTGCCGTCCCAGCTTCTCGTAGCCCGGGAATTTCGACACGTCGTAGTAGATCCCATCGCCTTCGATTTTATATGTATATCCAAGCTCTTCCAACTTAACAACTAAAGCAATTTGTTCCTTTATAAAATCCGTCGCTTTGGTGTATTCCGTCGGAGGGAGGATATTCAAGTCGTCCATATCGCGCATAAACGCCTCGGTATAAAATTTCGCGATGTCCCATGCGCTTTTTCCTTCACGCCGCGAGCCCTTCTCCATCTTGTCCTCGCCCGCGTCCGCATCGTCGGTCAAGTGCCCGACGTCCGTGATGTTTATGATATGCTTCACCTCGAACCCGCTTGCCAGGAACATGCGTTTTATCAAGTCGGCATTGACATAAGCGCGCATGTTTCCCACATGCGCGTCGAAATAGACCGTCGGGCCGCAGGAGTAGAAGCGCACCTTGCCCGGCTCCAAGGGTACAAATTCCTCGACGCTCCGCGACAGGGTGTTGTATAGCCTTATGGTCATTTCCTTCTCCTTTTTCCCGCTTCCAATTTATCCGAATCTATGCGGCCTTCCACGCGCCCGAGAAATCGGTACGTGTCGTCTTTCACGAATTTATACGCGCTTCCGGTTATGAAGCCGAACGGCGTGGACGCCCTGACTGGCACATTGCCCTCGACCGTGTTTGCGCCTATATCGACTTCCGCCTTGTCGGTCCGGATTTCCACGTCGTCGCCATCGACGACCCTGACATTGCCTGCAAGCACGAATTTCTGCAGGTTGCGGTTGTATATCCCGTCCCGACCGCTGATGTCGAGCCAGCTTTCATCGGGACGGATAAGGCGGCCAGACAGATCCTTGAAGAACATGGTCTCGTCTTTCCTGTTCTCGCGGAAATCGGAGGCCGTGATTTCGAACTTTTCGCCCTTCGCGCCCTGCCCGGCCACGCGGCCTTCGCTTACCGTGAAGGTAATGTCGTTCGCCTTGTCGAGCTTGGGCACGTTCACCTTGACCTTCAGTCCCGATACGCTCGGCCATATCATCACGAACGAGAACAGGGATACAGCGGCGACGGGGATTATAATCTTGAGCAGGAATACTATGCGGCTGTAGGGATTCAGGCGCGCATAGGCAGTCTTCGCAAGCCTCATGACTCTGACAACTCGTTTCTTGGCGTTCGATTTGCGGGCGGTCATTCTGCGAAGACCTTCAGTTCGGCCATGCCGTCCTTGAGCTCGTCCTTAATCGGCATCAACATTAGGCGTGAGTTATCAAATCCCGCGGAGAGCAAAGCCTTCTTCACGACCCTAAGGCGCTCCAACCCCAACGTCCGGTCGGAGCCGTAGAAGACGGACGCGGCAATCGTCTTGCCGTCGTTTGCGGCCGCGAAACGTTTCAAGTTTTCCATGTCGGACTCGGAAACCATGCTCGCGCCATCCGTGAAAAATATGGGCAACGGAACGTTGCGCCCGGCTTCGTAGGAGGCGGCGAAAAATTGTTTGGATCTAAACATTTCTGTGTTCTTTTTAGGTTCTTCAATATCAACACTTTTTATTTCCTTAGGGCCGTCCGCACGGAAGTCGTAGGCCGATATGGAAACCGGAAGTAGCAGGGCCGCGATTAGAAATTCCCGTTCGAGCATATGAGCAAGCCCTCCTTTTCGTCGGCCTTGCCCCCGGCTTCGCGGACGATGAGCGAGGCCGGAGTGTCGGTTCCCGCATACTTGTCTAGCATGCCTGCCGCGACATAGCACACGGCGAGCGCCGGACAGCCGAAATCGCGGGAAAGCGGGGACTCACGCCGCCGGCTCACCCTTATGCGCCGCGTCATGCGCGCCTCGAGCACGAACGCGCCGCCGTTCTTTTCGGCGAAGAAAAGTTTGTCGAGTATAGGGTTGTAGACCACGCAAGCGATGACCTTGCCCTGCTCCTCTATCGCCGCCGACAACGCGAAAAACGGCATCGCGCGCGAGAAGTTCTCGAACCCGTCCATGACGCCAAGCAGGAATTTGTGGGATATGTCCTGGCCCCTGACCTCGGGCAGACTTGCGTCCACCCCGAAGGAATATCCGAACCGGGGCCTTGCCTCCAAAAGGGAATCCAGCAGAGCCCGCGCCGTGCGTTCGCGCGCAGCGGCCGCGAATTTTTCCGTGCCGCCCATGGAACTCTGCAACTGCTCAAGCTCGCCGAAGTCACGCAGCAGGAACTTCCCCGCCGTAGCAAGGGCGTCCAACAGTATCCTAAGGTTGGGACTAAGCGCGTCCATCGGGGCCTCTCGATCGGGTTTTTACGCTTGGATTTTACCCCATTAGCGCCCGAAAGTCAACACTTGACGCGTCCGCTCCCCGCCTGTATAATTCCCGCAAACCGAAAGGATTTGGAAACATATGAGAATTGCAAGAACAGCGGTGTGGTTCAGGAGCAACCTCCGCTCGCTAGGGAGATTCCTCCACAGGAGCCTGACGCCTTCGCCCGAAAAAATAGACACGAGGAACCTAGAATTCGTAATCCTGGCTGCGGGCAAGTCCACGCGCAATTACCCTCACTCGAAGGGTCTGCCGCACAAATCGCTCGCTCCGTTCGGCAGCCGCAAGGTCATAGACCACGTAGTCAGCCAGATAATAGAAGCTGGCGGCCGCCACATCACCATAGTCGTGTCGAACGAAGCGGTCAAAAACGCATTCGAGGCCTGCTTCGTGCGCGAGCCGGAGATAGAGAATAAATTCCTAAAGAAGGGCGACACCATCGGACTCGAGCTTTTGAAATCCCTCTACGTTCCCGAGAACGTCGAGATCAAATACGTCATACAGCCCGAGCCCAAGGGCGTCGGGCATGCGGTCGGTCTCGCTTATTCCAAGATGAAGAACAAGGAGCGCAGCATAGTTATGATATGGCCGGACGACATAATCCTCTCCGACCGCTACACGACCTTTCCCGAGAACCGTGCCTCCATATACAAGCGCGCCGTCGAGCGCTATGTGCGCGAGGGCGGCCGCGGCAATCTCGTCATCACGCGCCGGGTCACGGATCCCGAGCGGTGGGGCGTGGTGCTGGATGGCTTCTACCGCGAAAAACCTAAAGGTCTCAAGAGCGCGGACGCCGGCGTCGGCTGCGTCATAATCGACCGCGACGTGTGTGCGGAACTCGCTAAGGAGGCCAAGGAGATGGACTCCGGTAAGAAAATCGACGGTCTGGTCGGAGGAGAGATGATTCCGTTCAACGCCATGAACCACGCGGTCGAACGGAATCCGAAACTCATGCGCGTCCGCTCGGAACCTATGCTCCCAAGCGACACCTATCTGGACTGCGGCACGCTCGAAGGATACGAGAAGTCTCTACTCTACACGCTCCTGACCGAGAGTAAGTTCAACCGCACCAATTTTAAATTCCTAAGAAAAATCATGCCGCGCATAGAGCGCTATATATCCAAGGAAGAGAAAAATGCCCGACGGAACGGACGGAATTGAATTCGTGATACTTGCCGCGGGCAAGGGCACGCGCAACTATCCGCACTCGAAGGGGCTGCCCTCGAAGGCGCTGCTGCCTATCGGGAGTGCGAAGATAATTGACAAGGTGATGAAGGAGCCTATCGAGGCGGGCATAAAACGCGTCGTCATAGTCGTTTCCTCCGAGGCGGCGAAACAGGCTTTCGAGGCCTGCTTCACCCGCGAAAAACAGATGGAGGACAAGTTCAAGAAAAGCGGCAACACAGACAATCTCGAGCTGCTCCAATCCCTCTACGTGCCTGAAGATGTCGAAATCCGGTACGTCATACAGAAAGAGCCGAAAGGGGTGGGCCACGCGGTCGGGCTTGTCGCGGCAGGCTCGCCGGGCAAATGCCTGGCTGTGCGGCTGCCCGACGACATAGTGATAAGCCGTCACGTGCGGCGCGACCAGATGAGGGGCAGCAAGCCTTTTGCCGCCCGCGTTATAGAATACTACGTCAAGAAAGGCGGACGGGGGAACCTTTTCGCCACGAAGAACACCAACCAGCCCTCGCGCTTCGGCATAATAAAGGACGGGCAATTCTTCGAGAAACCGAAGGGAATGAAGACCGGCGAGGCCAGCTTCGTGCTCGCCATATTCGACAAGGACTACGCGGCACTGCTCGCGGAGAGGGCCAAACTTGTCGATACCAAAGGCACTCCGGAGCACAAGCGCTGCGAGGACGGGGCCGAGTTCCACTACTGCGATTTGATAAACGATTTCGCGGCCAAGGATCCCGAACAGAGGATCCGCACGTTCCATCTGGGCGCCGACGACATACTGCTCGACTGCGGCACGATACAGGGCTACGAGGAGGCGATACTCTATTCGCTGCTCCACGAGTCCCGCTTCGCCCGCCACAACCGCAAGATCGCGAAGGCGCAATTCGGGCTTAGGAAATGGTTTTCCAGGCTCGGCCACAGGCGGAGGAAATAATGCCGGGGGAACGCTCAGGCGACATCGACGCACTTATAAAAGCCCTAAGCAAAATCCAGGGATTCGGCAGCCGCTCGGCCCTGCGCGCGACCATCAACCTTATCTCGAACCGCGACGAGAAGATGATCCCATTAATCTCCGCCCTCTCGGCTGTGGCGGAAAACATCAAAAAATGTCCCGTGTGTGGTAACTTCGACACCGTCTCCCCCTGCTCCATCTGCAACGACCAATCGCGCGAACCGACGCTCTGCGTAGTTTCGGACATATCGAGCGTGTGGGCGCTTGAGCGCGGAGGAATCTTCAAGGGCAAATACCACCTGCTTGGAGGAATCCTCTCCGCGATAAACGGTATAGAGCCCGAGGATCTAAACATCGCCGGAATCGCCAAGCGTGTAAGGCTCGAGGGATTTTCCGAGGTCATACTCGCCCTGCCCGCGACCATAGACGCGAAAATCACCGGACACTACATCGCCGGACTATTGGATGGAAGCGGCGCGAAGATCACCGAACTGGCGCACGGCGTGCCTATAGGCGGCGAACTGGATTTCCTCGACGACGGCACTATCGGCGAGGCCTTGAAGGGCCGGAAAGAGGTTTAGGCTATTCCCCGGATTTTTCCGCAGGAGCGGTTTCGCGGGCCTTAGATGCGGCGGCGAGGTCTTCCTGAATCCTCGCCTTCTTGCCGAACAGCTCGCGCAGGTAGTAGAGCTTGGCGCGGCGCACCTTACCGCGTTTTACAACCTCGATTTTCGCGATCGTCGGGGCGTATAGCGGGAAGCGTCTTTCGACACCCTCTCCGAACGAAATCTTGCGCACGGTGAATGCCGAGTTCGCGCCGGCGTTCTTGCGGGCGATGCACACGCCCTCGAACACCTGCACGCGCTCGTTCTTCTCGTCGATAATGCGGGTATGCACCTTCAATGTATCTCCGGCCTTGAAGTCGGGTATCTTGTGGGTCGCGGCCTTCTCGGCGCTGCGGTTTTCTACAACCTTCAAAAGATTTAGCATTTTATCGGCCTTTCTTAGTTTTTGTTTCTGCTATTAGATACAATTTCATAGAGGATTGCAAGGGTTTTGTTGTCCATGTGCCTTTCTTTCGTTGCAAGCGCCGCTATGTCGCCGAGCAGACAGGAAAAGAGAAGGTTTTGGGCCGCCTTGATTTTATCTCCGGCAAGCTCTATGGCGCCGAGAAGATCGTGCGGCAAGGACAGATGGGCAGTCTTCCCGCCTAGAACATAAAGCCCCTTATAGCCAGCGTTCGCCAGCTCGGTGCAGACGTCCCTCTCGTTATCGGACAGCAGCCGCTGCAATATCTTAATCGAAAATTCATACTCCGCATTATTGTGGAAATATACCTGCATATGCCTGGTTGCGCCGAGCATTTGGAAAAGCGGCGGCTCCACAATCTCCGCTACCTTATATTCCGGCGCCTTTTTATGTCCGGGCGTTTTCGTATTGCTTTTCCTTAGCATATCAACATTCCTCCTTTGTCAAATCCGGGCGGCGGGTGCGGGTCAATTTTCGAGATTGTTCACCCCTCCATTTTTCTATGTTGGCGTGGTGGCCTGAGAGCAGGACTTCGGGCACTTTGAGGCCGTTCCATTCATCCGGACGCGTGTATTGGGGATATTCCAGTCCGCCCCCTAACCCTTCGCCGAAACTTTCGCAAGAGAGGGATTGTTCGTTGCCGAGCACGCCGGGCAGAAGCCGCGCGATGGAGTCTATTACGGGTATGGCCGCCGCTTCGCCGCCAGAAAGGACGAAATCGCCGAGCGACAATTCTTCGAAGCCGTAGTATTCCAGCACGCGCTCGTCTATGCCTTCGTAGTGGCCGCAAAGGAACGTGATTGCGGGCAGCGCCGCCAATTCCGAGGCGATGGACTGCACGAATGTCCTGCCGCGGGGAGAGAGGAATATCATGCGGCCGCGTTTTGCGGGCTCTATGCTTTCCACAGCACGGCCTATTATGTCGGCGCGCATGACCTGCCCCGCACCGCCGCCGTAGGGCGTGTCATCGACCGATTTATAGTTGTCGGTCGCAAAATCGCGTATGTTTATCAGGTTGAGTTCGAGGGCGCCGAAGGACTGCGCGCGGCCGACTACCGAGTGCGAGAGCGCGTCGAACATTTCAGGGAAAAGACATAAGATATTGACCAGCATTGTCCGCCCCTACTCTACCAAAAAATCACGATTAATGACAATTTCGCGGGCGGGCGCGCGAATTTCCAAAAGCCCGTCGGAGTTCAGCAGCACGAGTGCGGTCTTGCCAGGAGCAAGTTCCACCTCGAGCGTGTCGCCGGAGCCGAAATTCTCCACCCGAAGCGCGGTTCCAACACGGGCGCCTTTGGCGTCCAGGACATTGAATCCGGCAAGCTCGGAGAGCAAAAGCTCGCCCTCTTTCAAGCCGAACGCAGTTCTGGGAACGAACAGTTCGGTGCCGGTCAGAGCCTCCGCCGCGTTGCGGTCGAGCACGCCCTCTATCCCGACGACCATGGGGTCGCCGGAGCCAATCTTTACGAGCTTGAATTCGCGACCGGCCGCGTCGCAAAGCGGCTTATATTTAAGTACGGATTCCGGGCGCTCGGTGAAGCATTTCAGCTTTACAAAGCCTTTAATGCCGTGGGCCCCCGCTATGCGAGCTATCAGGATTTCGTCGAGTATCGACATTTTTATGCTGCGGGAGCCTCCTCTGCGGCGGGCGCTTCGGGAGCAGCCTCGGGCGCGGGTTCCGGCGCAGCGGCAGGAGCGGGTTCGGCCTTTACAGGCTCCTCGAACGCCTTCTCCTCGGCTTCCTTCGCGGCTTTGGCGGCGGCTTCGGCCTCCTGCTTCTTGGCGGCAAGTGCCTTTACGCGTTCCTGGGCTTTCGCCTTGGGCGCGGACTTCTTGGGCTGGTTGGTTCTCACCGCATATTTTTCGCCAATTCCCGCTTCGGATATGAACCGGGCCACACGGTCCGACGCCTTTGCGCCGACCCCGAGCCAGTACTTTATGCGCTCGGCGTTCATCACGACGCGGTTGGGAGTTTCCTTCGACACCATCGGGTCGTATGTGCCGACCTTTTCTATATAGCTGCCGTCTCGGGCGTTGCGGCTGTTGGCGACCACTATGTGGTAGAAGGGGTGTTTTTTCGCGCCCTTGCGGGACATGCGTATGACTACTGCCATTTATTTGCCTTTCGTTATGGGGCGAGCCCCAAGGGATAAAAATTCGGCAAAGGGCGAAACTCGCCGTCTGCCGCGCGGGACTGTTCCCGCAATTATGGGCGCATTATAAGCGCGCTCGCCGGAAGAGTCAACCGATTTCTTATTTCGTGCCGGATGAGCCGAAACCGCCCGCCCCGCGTGAGGTGCTCTCAAACTCCTCCTCGCTCGCGACCGGCTCGAAATCGGCCTGGTAGATTGGCTCTATGACCGCCTGTCCTATCCTCATTCCCCGGGTTATCCGCACGGGCTCGCGGTCCAAGTTCACTAAAGAAATAAAGACCTCGCCTATGAAGCCGTTATCAATCGTGCCTATGCCGTTTGGCATGGAGAGGCCGAGCTTTAGCCCCGTGCTGGAGCGGTTGCGGATCGTCCAGCCGAAGCCGGGCTCCAACTGCATCTTGAAACCGCACGATATTTTGACACGCTGCATGGGTTGGATAAGCACATCCTCGCACGCGCGCAAGTCGAAGGCGGAGTCGGTGTCGTGCGCGTACGCCATATCACCCCACGCCTCGCGGTCATAGTTCGGTAAATACAATATTTTAGCGCGAACCTTGTTCATGGTGTCGCGCTCGACTAGAACGGAACTTCGTCGTCTATCGAGGTGGAAGCGGCGCTGTCGGACGTATCCCATCCGCCGCCGGAACCGGAGCCGGATGAGCCCTCGGCGCTGCTGCCGGAACCGCCGCTAGCGCGATCCAACATTATCATGTACGCGCCTATGCCCGAGAGCACTACTTCGGTCGAATAGCGATCGGCGCCTGATTGATCCTGCCATTTACGGGTGCGGAGCTGGCCTTCGACATAGACCTTGGAGCCCTTGCGGAGATACTTTTCGGCGACGTCGGCCAACCCCTGCGAGAATATGACTACGCGGTGCCATTCGGTCTTTTCCTTGCGCTCGCCGGATTTGTCTTTCCAGTTCTCGCTCGTCGCGAGGCTGAAGGTGACGATTTTGGAGCCGTCCTGCGAGTGGCGGACTTCCGGTTCGTTGCCGATGTTGCCGACCAGCATGACTTTGTTTAGCGAACCTGCCATAGATATTCTCCTTTCCCTGACAATGAGGTCTTTATACCCGCATATATCCTGAAAAGCAAGGGGTATTTTTATTGTAGATTTTTCAGTGTCTTCCTAGTTGGACCGGTACACCAGTAAGAGCAATCGCAGGTATACTCTTTTTTGCCTTTTTCGCTTTCTTCAAGACCTATACCGCCTCTGCAATAACCCTTAAAAGGTTTGCAAGTTGTTTTAGCATCGGCTTCTGTCATCGGGTTCATAGGACATTTGGGCGCGGCGGGGACAACGACTTGTACTATAGGCTTTGTTTCTACCACAGGGGCTGCGGGTTTCGGTTTTTCCTCCGGTTTTGCGGGAGTAGGCGTTGAAGTGGCCGCAGGCTTAGAGGTTTCTGCAGGTTTTGGCACGGGTGTAGGCGCAGGGGCGGTCGCGGGCGTCGAAGGTTTGGCTGCGGGAGCAGGAGCCGGTGCTGGCGGCGCGCATGGCGTTTGATAGTCATCTTTCTTGGCGTTCTTGCCGTTGCAGGCGCTGCATTTGCCAAGGAATGCGGCGGACATTACATTGCCTGAAGTATCTTTACATTGCTTCGCATCATAATAATTTCCGAGGTTGCATTTTATACTGCCTCCCTTTATCGCATTAAGCAATATTGTGCATTCCCTGCTCATAGTTATCTTAGGAGGTTCCGGGTTTTGGGCGGGCTCCGACGCCTTAGCTAGCGCTGGTGTTGCAGGCCCCGTCGCTTTAGCCGGCTCGGATTTTTCCGGATCCGGCTGATGCTCCGGGGCTTTGGCGGGCACCTGCTCGACAACCTCGACCGCGATCGGTTCGGGGTTCGTTTCTTCCGGCTCTTTCACGACCGGGGCACTTATCACGACGATCTCCGCCGCTTTAGGTTGAACCGCGGGTTCTTCCGCCGCTATCTTGAGCGGCGCGACAGGTTCTTCCCGCACCCCGGGCTCGTTGACGACCGCCTTAATCGTTTGAATCACAGGTTGCGGAGCAGGAGCGGACGGAGGCGGGTTCCCGCACAGTCCCGGATCCGATTTGACCTTTTCCGCATAATCTTTGAGCGTTTGCAACCTGGCGTCTATTTTCCCTTTAGAGGGAATAAAGCTGCGGCATTTGCCCGCGTAATACTCCTCGAAAGCGGTTGCTTCCGCCGCCACCCTATTCAGGGCCCTTTCGGTCTGGGTCTGCGCGGAAACAACGGCGGGCGCTAGGGACAACGCCATTGCGAAAAGCCCTAAACTTAATGGATTTCGTTCCGGCTCCTGTGTCAATTCCGTCCCAGTTTCCTTTTCGCCGCCTCGTTGGCGTTATGCTCGTCCACTATCGTCTGGAGGCGGGACTTGAGCGGAGTTATAGCCAGCTGCGCGTCGTCCTTGGCCTTGGCGAGCTTCTTGGAGAGGAAAACCTTGTAATCCTCGCAGCTTTTATCCTGAGAGGGATCCAGACGCACCCAGGCAGGCACGGCTCCGTCGAGCAGGTTCTCGCACCCGGCCAGTTCGGGGCGCGATACATCGGCGCAGGCCTTTTTGTCGGCCTTGAACCTCGCCTCGCCGTCGAACGCGGTAATCTTGTAATCCGCGAAAGGCAGCTGGGGTTTCGGGCCCTCGACGGAGGTCGTAATCCCCGCAATTTTCAACACGCCGGGATTAAGCTCGGTCACGGGTAGTTTTTTGGAAGCCACGTCGAGCGCGTTTTGGCGGAGGAAATTATAGTATTCTATCGAGTCCTTCTCTATCCTTTTCATGCCGTCGGAGCCCATGCCCACGGGCCCCAGGTTCGACAAGCCGAAGTAGAACCTCGTAAACAACTGCCTACCATCGAAGGTATAGGCGCATTTGAACGGAGGGGTCTTCATTCCCCCATAGACATCGGAAACCATGTCGTTATAGTCGTCGTAGAGGACATCGACTTCGAGAACCGCGGCCGTGAGCGCGTTATCCATGCACTCGGCCACTATCGCGCGGCAGCTTTCCTGCGTCTTCGGCGCTGGCTTCTCGGCCGCGGCGGCGGTTTCCGCGCCTGCACCGCGGTTCTGGCGCGTCGTCATCATGCCGCGGGAACGCGAAGCGGCGGTATTGCCCACCACTGCGGGACCCAGCTGCGCATGCGCGCCATCCGATAAAAACACCGCGAACAGAGCGGCAAGCGCCGCCCTTTTCTTAGAATTCGTCTTCATCATAGTTCTCCTCTTCGTCATAGTCGTAACTTTCTTCGGGCTTGCCGACGGGCCCGTCCTTGGGTTTGGCGGGGGCGTCTGAAAGCCTGATATGGGGAATATTGTAGCGATCCTCGTTGCCTGCGGCGGCAAACCGGGCATCCCTGTTGTCCTCGTCGAGATAATGGGGACGCTCGGGTTCCTTTTCGTACGCCTCCGGCAGTTCGTTGAACGCGGCGGTCTTGTCCAGCTCTCTCCCGCTCAAGCCCGCGAGCCTGCCGGGGGCAGCCAAAGCCTCTACGGACGACAAGGTCAAAATAAGCGCGACTCCTTTCCTCATAGTCCCTTCATTATACCATAAAACAGCTTGCAATTCAAATGAAATTGGCTATAGTTGGAGACCTACGGATGGCTAAAAGGCTGCGGGGACCTAAATCCCTGAGGAAAGTCCGGACACCACGTGGGCACACATGGGGTAACTCCCCTCCGGAGCGATCCGAGGATTAGAGCAACAGTGACGAACCGATTTAGTTCGGGTGAAACGGGCAATCTCTGTGTGGTGCAAGACCAAGAAAAACCTGTTTGACGCGCCCACGCTTAGGGTTTTGGTAGGACGCTCGAGGCCGACAGCAATGTCGGTCCTAGATTAATAGCCTTTCTCGACAGAATCCGGCTTATCGGCCGTCCGTAGGTTTACGCCGCTTTCACGAACGACGCTTTGGTGATTTTACCGATTTCGGTGGAGTGGGAACGGATGGGGAGCGAGTGGTCGTACCTTATGGCCTTTTCCCTTAACTCTTTCCACTTGGTTTCATCGATTATCTCGAACGCCAACATTGTGTAGATAGCCTCCAAGATCTTTTGGTCAGTTATACTTTTTGATATCTGGTGAGTTCCCCAGTAGCCAAAAGCTCCGGGGAGAGGGCCGGCCGCGGAGAGAACTCCGCCAACCCATAAAGGGGAAGTTGCCCCGGCTAAAGTTAACGAGGCGTTAACCCTAGGGCTTCCGGCTATTTTGTCGATAAAACTCATGGTTGCGTATTATAGTTGGGAACTTATTTTTTGTCAACTACTTTTTCCGCTTTTTTCTTGCAATCCTCTTCCGTCTATGTTAAATATGCGGCGTTAAACTATTGTTTTTACAAACAGGAAGGATACTGAAATGGCTGTGCCTAAGAAAAAAACCTCTCAATCGCGCCGCAACATGCGCCGAGCCCATGACGCACTCGCGCCCAACGCGGTCGCAACCTGCAAAAACTGCGGCGAAACCGTCGCGCCCCACACGCTCTGCAAGAAGTGCGGCAGCTACGGCGGCAAGAAGCTGGCCTAAATGGAATCCAAGTACACCATAGCCATAGACGCGATGGGGGGCGACAGGGCCCCCGCGATCGTAATAGACGGCCTTGGGAAAGTCGCGGATATGCTTGAAAAGCGCGGCATGTCCGTGCTGCTGTTCGGACAGGCCGGCGCCATAGCCCCCCTTATGGCTAAACACCCTAGGTTGACCCGGATAGCCTCGATAATCGACTCGAGAGACGTGGTGTCGGGCGACGACAAGCCGAGCAGGATAATCCGCTCCGGCCGCGAAACCTCCATGTGGAAGGCCATAGAAGCCGTGCGGGAAGACCGCGCCGACGCCGTAATCTCCGCAGGCAACACAGGCTGCTTTATGGCCATCTCAAAACTCCTTTTGAAGACAATAGAAGGCGTAAAGCGCCCCGCAATCACGACTATGGTTCCGAACGTCAACGGCGGCCGCACCACCCTCCTCGACCTTGGCGCAAACGCCGAATGCGACGAGGAAAACCTGTTCCAATTCGCTATTCTAGGCTCGCTCTACGCGCGCCTGGTGAACGGCATCGCAAAACCCAGGGTGGGAATAATGAACATCGGCAGCGAGGCTGGAAAAGGACTCGACTACATCACGCGCGCCAACGTCATAGTGCAGGCCAACGCCGAGAGGCTCGGCTTCAGCTATGTCGGATATGTCGAAGGCGACGAAATCTTCCAGGACAAGGCCGACGTGCTGGTAGCCGACGGGTTCACGGGCAACATGATATTGAAGACCATCGAGGGCACGGCGAAGTTCATGAAGTTCCTTTTGAAAAAACTCTTCAAGCACATAGTTGCCAAACTCGCCTACCTGCTTATGTTCCGCAGCCTAAGGGGGTTGAAAGACACCATCGACACCCGCAACTACAACGGCGCGGTGCTCCTCGGCTTGAATGGAGTGGCGGTGAAATCCCACGGCAGCGCCGACAAGAAGAGCTTCGCGAACGCTATCCGCTACGCCGCGGACATAGTCGCCGGAGGCTACACAAAGCACGTCAAGGAAGCTCTCCAAGCGCTCGAGATCGCCAAGGAGCAGGAAGAGGAAACCGGGGAGCGGCAGGATTGACGAACATATATTCCCGCATAGCAGGTACAGGCTCATACCTTCCAAAAAAGGTCCTCTCCAACGACGACCTCTCGAAAATGGTCGATACCAGCGACGAGTGGATTTTCTCGCGCACCGGAATGAAGGAGCGCCATATCGCGGCCGATAACGAGCCTGTTTCCGCCCTTGCGGAAAAGGCTTCCATAAAGGCGTTGGAAGCCGCGGGAATAAAGGCCGAAGACCTCGACCTTATAATCCTCGCGACTACCACGCCCGACAACACTTTCCCAGCGAGCGCCTGCCGGGTTCAGGCCTCGCTGGGAGCGAAATGCCCGGCATTCGACGTTCAGGCCGTATGCAGCGGCTTAACCTACGCGCTCACCATAGCCGACGCCATGATAAAATCGTGCGGGTACAAACGCGCGCTCGTAATAGGCGCCGAGACGATAAGCAAACTGATAGACTGGAAAGACCGCTCAACCTGCGTGCTTTTCGGCGACGGCGCGGGCGCGGTAGTGCTCGAGGCGACCGACAGGAAAACCGGAATCCTCTCGACCAGATTGGAAACCGACGGTTCCTACTACGACATACTCAAGACCTCGGGCGGTCCCGGCACCACCGGCGCGTCCGGCCACGTCCTCATGGACGGCAAGGAAGTGTTCCGCTTGGCCGTATCGCGTCTGCCGACGATAGCGAAAGCCACTCTCGAGGCCGCCGGAATAACGACCGAACAGCTTGACTGGTTCATTCCCCATCAGGCGAACATCCGCATAATCGACGCGGCCATGAAACATCTCAACATAGCCCCACGCAAGGTCGTAAAGACCATAGAGACGCAGGCGAACACAAGCGCGGCCTCGATAGGGGTATCGCTCGACATCGCCGTCCGCGAAGGCCGCATAAAGCGCGGCGACAAGGTTCTGCTCACCGCCATGGGCGGAGGATTTACCCTCGGCGCATTGGCATTAGAGTATTAACAATGGAGGTCTAAATGGACAAGACTCAACAAACCATAACAAAATCGTCTCTGGCGCAGACCATATCCGAGTTCTCGGGGCTGGCCGTCGCCTATTCGCTGGAACTTGTGGACATCTATTTTCACGAGATAGAGGACGGTCTGGTAAGGGACGGCGAGGTGAAGATAATGGGCCTCGGTACCTTCACGCTCCACCACAAGCGCGAGCGCATGGGGCGCAACCCGAAGACCGGAAAGCCGGCGGTGATAGCCCCCCGCAACGTGGTGTCGTTCCGGCCTTCCAAGAGCCTGAAAACGGGCATGAAATAGCGGTTGGAGGCGGAAGAGATGGCGGACGACAAACTTTTTTACTCGATCAGCGAAGCGGCGAACATGGTCGGCGTCGAGGAGTATGTTCTGCGCTTCTGGGAAAAGAATTTCCCCGCCGTGAAGCCAGCGCGCAAGGCCGGACGGCGTTATTTCCGCAAACGCGACATAGACACCCTGCTCCGCATAAAGGATTTGCTATACCGCCAGGGCTTCACGATAAAGGGCGCGAAGAAGGCACTCTCCGACAAAAAGGCGCGAAATTTCGAGCTGGAAGAAAACGACGATATTCCGATCATGGATACTTCCGCGCATGTGTTCGAGGAACCCCCTCCTCCCGCGCCGCCGGCTCCACCCAAGCGCCAAAGGGTGCTCGCACGTTTCTCGACCGGCACGAATAACGGCAATAATGACGTTCCGCAGGCGGCAAGACCCGCTTCCTCTGCTCAAATCCCCCTCGATAGTATAGTAAAGAAAATCGAGGAAATCGAGGATATGCTAAAATAACTTGACCTTGCGCGGAGGCGCGGGTTATACTCCCAAAATCGCGGCCTAGTAGCTCAATTGTATAGAGCAGATCCGTCCTAAGGATAAGGTTGGGGGTTAGAGTCCCTCCTGGGCCGCCAAGAAAATGGTGAGATAGATAAAGGATAGAAGACAAAATGGCGAAACGTATAAAACTAGAGCAATTAGTCATAGAATCCTATGATATTCTTATAGACGAACGCCGGTTGGCGTTGGCACATTATCTATTGACCGAACATATCAGGTCTTGCGGAAAGTGTATGGAAAAGCACAAGTCAGAGGCATGCCCCTACGAGGCGCAATGCTCCGACGATCCAAAGCATTGCAACCGCATGCATGCAGTAAAGTATTACTCGCTGATACTGCAGTACTACAATCTGCTAAAAGAAGAAGATTTAGAGGCCACGATGGTCGGTCAGGTAGAGAATAGCGATGCTTATTTCACAATAAAAGACTTGCAAAAAGAGCAAGATATCCTGATGGACCAAATCGCCAGAGAATATTATACCGTAATAGACACTAACAGGGAGATAGAAATAAAGGCAAGAAAATTAGCCCTTCAGAAGGCCCAAAAAGCAAAAGACAAAGCCACCACCTACTCTGCCAGAAAGACCTCGAATACCAAGAAAATTACGCACAATATCAGGGATACTCATAGAAAGAATAGGTAGCATGTTATGCGGGTAGGGGCGGTCAGAAATGCTATTATATCAATCGTATTCGCGTTTGTGCTTCCGCTGGCTTTGTCTGCGCAGGAATCCGCGCCTACCAGTACCGATCCGGAGCTTATAGCCGCCACCGCCCTGCTCCGCGACGGGCAGCTCGCCGCGGCTAAGGGACGCTTCCTTCTCCTCGTGGATTCCCAAGACTGGCATGTCCGCTTCGAGTCCAGGTTCCAGCTCGGAATGATAGCTTCGGTCGAGAAGGACTACCCCGCAGCTATAAAGCGCTTCCTGTCGATACTGGCCGAAAACCCGACGCTCGCCCGCGTGCGGCTAGAGTTGGCGAAAGCGTATTTCCTCTCCGGCAATTATTCCGAAGCGGCATACCATTTCCAGTTCGTGAAGGCCGACGGCTCCGCGCCCAAGGACGTGCTCGAGCGCGTGGACGAATTCATCGAGGCGGCGCGGAGACAGAAAAATTGGAGCGTGGCGTTCGCGGTAGGCATAGCGCCGGACACCAACCTCAATACAAGCGGCGGAGGGCGGCAATGCGTGCTGACGGTATTCGGCCAATTCTGCACGGAGCCGAACGAAAGGAACAGCGGATTCGGCCTTAGGGTGCTAAGCACCGTCAACTACTACCTGCGGCTTACGGAAGATTGGGGCATACGCTCGACAGTCGGACTCTCCGCCACAGATTATCCCATGTCGAGGTATGACGACTACATCCTTTCGCTCGCCTCCGGCCCGCGCTATATCTTCGGCTCGGGAGAGGTAAGCCTTCAGCCGACATACAGCCGACGCTGGCTCTACGGCAAGGAATTCAACCAAGCGGCCGGAGTGCGCTCGGACGCGAACTGGGACATAGCCCCGCAGTGGGTTCTCGGCATCGGCGCATCCGCCCTGCATAACCTCTACGACAACCCGCAAAACAGCGCATACCAAGGCAACACCTATGCGTTCTATATTACTCCCCGCTACGTGATAGACAACAGGAGCTTCGTCAACCTGGATATGGGCTATGCGAGGGATAGCCTGAACGCCTCGGAACACAGCGCCGACTCCTACACGCTGGGGGCGGGATATTTCATACAGAGCGCGTTCGGCCTGGCCTTCTCCGCAAACGTATCCGCGACGAGAGTGCTTCACGACGCGCCGAACCTTTCGTATGACGAGTTGTATCTGTACGATCAGGACACATGGGATTACATCGGCAATAGTTGCAAATGGCGCGGCGGCTTTATGTTATGGTGCTACAAGCCCAAACGCGATACCGTATGGCAGTCGAACTTCTCGATCATGAGCGAAAAGTGGAACTTGATGGGCCTGTTCCCAAGCCTGCGCTATACCTTCATCAAGCGCGAGTCGACCATAAATATGCACGAATACGAACGCCACCGTGTCGAGGTGCTGGCCAATATGAAGTTTTAGAACCAAAGGAGAACGCGGCCGCCTCCACGCTTGACAACCGGAGTAGGCTTCCTATAGAATATCACAATTATAAATAAAAAAGGAGCAAAATGCTTTTTCAAAAACGCGGGATCGCCGAACTCGTGGCCGAACTTACAGGACTTATGAACGAACACGGCCTCTCCGAGATAGAATACGAGAAGAACGGCACGCGCATCAAGGTTTCCGCCGCCGCGCCCGCTGCCCCCGTAATCGCCACCGGCACGACCGGAGTCGCCCATGCGCCCGTCGCGAAGGTCGAATCCCGGGAATCTCCGGCGGCCGCCCAGAATTTCGAGGGCGCCCTGACATCCCCAATGGTCGGCGTAGTTTATACGAAGCCCGAGCCCAGCGCGAAGGACTTCGTGTCCGAGGGCAGCGCCGTGAAGGAAGGCGACGTGCTCTGCCTTATAGAGGCTATGAAGACCTTCAACCAGATAAAAGCGGATCGCTCCGGCAAGATAAAAAAGATATTCGTGAAGGACGGCGAGACCGTCGAGTTTGGCCATCCCCTCTTCATGATAGGGTAAGCGCATGTTCAAGAAAATCCTCATCGCCAACCGCGGAGAAATCGCACTGCGCATCATACGCGCCTGCCGCGAGATGGGCATAAAGACCGTCGCCGTGCACTCCACCGCGGATTCCGACGCGATGTTTGTCAAAATGGCCGACGAGTCCGTATGCATAGGCCCGGCGTCCGCCGCGGATTCCTACCTCAACAAGGCGGCCGTGATTTCCGCCGCGGTCGTATCCAACGCCGACGCGGTGCACCCCGGCTACGGCTTCCTATCCGAGAACTACGAATTCGCCGAAATGCTCGAGGCCCACGGCATAGAGTTCATAGGCCCCACGCCCGAGCATATCCGGCGCATGGGCGACAAGGTCGAGGCCAAGCGCACGGCGAAATCGCTCGGCATTCCCGTAATCCCCGGATCGGAAGGCGAAATCCCGACGCTCGCCGACGCCCTCAAGGCCGCGAAAAAGATCGGCTATCCGGTCATATTGAAGGCGGCCTCCGGCGGCGGCGGCAAGGGCATGAAAATCGCCTTTTCCGACGCCGAGATGAAGTCCCTTTTCCCCATAGCCAAAGCCGAGGCGAAGGCCAGCTTCGCCGACGACCGCGTATATATGGAGAAGTATCTCGTGAATCCCAAGCACATAGAGATACAAGTCTTGGGCGACAAGTTCGGTTCGGTCGTGACGCTCGGCGAGCGCGACTGCTCCGTACAGCGGAAAAACCAGAAGCTCATAGAGGAAGCCCCGGCCCCGACCCTCACCCCCAAGCAGTCCAAATCCATACAGGACACGGTCAGGAAAGCCATGGCGAAGATGAAATATCGCGGCCTCGGCACCATAGAATTTCTGTTCGAGAACGACAAATTCTTCTTCATGGAGATGAACACGCGCCTCCAAGTGGAGCACCCGGTGACCGAGCAGGTGTATTGCGTGGATTTGGTGAAAGCCCAAATAAATGTCGCCGCGGGCAAAAAGCTCGCCCTCAAGCAGAGCGACCTCACGCCGAAATGCCATGCGATAGAATGCCGCATAAATGCCGAGGATCCGGCGACCTTCGCCCCCAGCCCGGGAACAATCACCTCGTATCACGCTCCGGGCGGCATGGGCGTGCGCGTGGATTCGGGCCTGTATGACGGATACAAAATCCCCTCCGCCTACGACTCGATGATAGCCAAGCTCATCTGCTTCGCGCCCACGCGCGCGGAGTGCATAATCCGCATGCGCCACGCGCTGAAGGAATACGTCATAGACGGGATAAAGACCTCCATACCCCTGCTCGAAGAAATACTGGAGCAGCCGGAATTCGAGGCCGGAAGCTATCCGATACATTGGCTCGAAGATTTCCTAAAAGGAAAGAAATAAATGCAGGAAAGCCCATCTTCCAACGGCGAAGAATCGCATCATTTCGACCATTTCACGGCGGCGACGATATCCCAAGTGTTCGCCGATATGTGGCATAGAAGCGAAGACCTCTACCCCGACCTCAAACTACGCTGCAATAAAGATTGCGCCAAACCAGGGGAGCAATTGACCGGCTTCGCCGTAGTCAAATGTCCCAATCCCACAAAGGGCTGCCACCTATTCTACTCCAATATAGAGTTCCATCTCATAAACGATTTGCAGGACAAAGTTTCGCGCGACGTCATGACGCCTTACGAAGCGGCCTCGGTTTATTATGCCACCTTCTACCTTAATCGCCACTTAAAATAAGGTTGCCTTTTCGTTCCGTGTGCGCTAGGATATGAGCATGGAACTTTTTGAAAGCAAGATTGGCACCCCTTTGGCCGAGTTGCTCCGCGCGGACAGCCTGGCCGACGTAGTGGGGCAGGAACACGTTCTGGGCGACGACGGGATTCTGACGCGCCAGTTGAAATCCGGCAACGTGAAATCCATGATACTCTGGGGGCCGCCCGGCTGCGGCAAGACCACGATAGCCAAGCTCGTCGCGAAATACTCCGACGCCGAATTCATATCCACGAGCGCGGTGTTCTCGGGTGTCGCGGATCTGAAGAAGTGTTTCGCGGAAGCATACGACCGGCGTCTGGCCGGCAAGCGCACAATACTCTTCGTCGATGAAATCCACCGCTTCAACAAGGCGCAGCAGGACGCGTTCCTGCCCTATGTAGAGGACGGCACCATAACCCTCGTCGGCGCAACCACCGAAAACCCCAGCTTCGAACTGAACTCCGCGCTGCTTTCCCGCTGCCAGGTCGTAGTGCTGAAACGCCTCGACGAGGACGCGCTCGAGAAACTGGCCAAGCGCGCGGAAGAGCGGCTCGGCAAGCCCCTGCCAATAACGTCCGCCGCGCGCGCGAAGATGATAGGCGTTTCCGACGGCGATGGCCGCTATCTCCTCAACCTTATCGAGATGGTGTTCGACTTCTCGGAGGGCAAAACCGTGGACGAGGACGCGCTCGGTAAGATGATACAAATGCGTTTTCCGAACTACGACAAGGGCGGCGACGCGCACTATAACCTCATCAGCGCTCTGCACAAGTCCGTCCGCGGCAGCGACCCCGACGCCGCACTCTATTGGGTCAGCCGCATGATCGCCGGCGGCGAGGACATGAAATACCTGCTCCGCCGCCTCGCGCGCATGAGCATAGAGGACATAGGCCTGGCCGAACCCGCCGCGCTTTCCCGCTCCATCGCCGCGTGGCAGACGTACGAGCGCCTCGGCAGCCCCGAGGGGGATTTGGCGATCGCGGAGTTGGTGATTTACCTCGCCACCTGTCCCAAATCCATCGCCGCATATAAGGCGTACGGAGAGGCAATGGGAGCGGCGCGCACGACCGGCTCACTATCTCCGCCCGCGCATATCCTCAACGCGCCCACAAAACTGATGAAGGAAATCGGGTATGGCAAAGATTATGTTTACGACCCCGAGGCCGAGGACGGCTTCTCAGGGCAAAATTATTTCCCCGACGACATGAAACGGCGCGAGTTCTACAAGCCGGATGGCAAGGGCTTCGAGGCCGAACTCAAGAAACGTATGGAGTATTGGAAAGATCTGCGCAAGAAAAAGGGCGGCAACAAGCCATAACGACTAAATATCCAGATTCACGCCGAACTTGGCGCCTTCCTGGATAAAGCGGAAGCGGAACTCGGGGTTTTTCCCCATGAGGTTCGCAACCAGCTGCGCGGTGGCGCGCCTGTCCTCCATGCCCTCTTCCGTGTGCGGAGGAATCTCCACGCGGAGCAGAATGCGGGTCTTCGGATCCATGGTAGTTTCCTTCAACTGGGCGGGCATCATCTCGCCCAAGCCCTTGAAGCGGCTGACCTCGACCTTCTTGCCCTTGAACTGCTTCGCGGAGATTTTCTCGCGCTCCTCATCGTCCATGGCGTAGGCGTAATTCTTGCCGTCGGAGATTCTATACAGCGGCGGCAGGGCGAGGAACAGGTGCCCGTTTTCGATAAGCTGCGGCATCTGCTCGAAGAAGAACGTCATCAAGAGCGAGGCTATGTGCGCGCCGTCCACGTCGGCGTCGGTCATGATTATGATTTTTTCATAGCGGAGCCGGCTCTCGTCGTAATTCGAGGAGAGGCCGGTGCCTATGGCCTCGGCTATGTCCTGGATTTCCTTGTTGTCGCCGAGCTTCTCGCTTGAGGCCGAGGCGACGTTGAGTATTTTGCCGCGTAGGGGCAATATGGCCTGGGTCAGGCGATTGCGCGCCTGTTTCGCGCTGCCGCCTGCGGAATCTCCTTCCACTATGAAGAGCTCCGTATCCGTCCGGTCGCGGCTGCCGCAGTCGGCTAGCTTGCCGGGCAGACGCAACTTTTTCGTCGGCGTCTTTCTTATGGTTTCCTTCAGCTTTTTGAGCTTCAGCCTGGCCTCGGCCTTGTCGGAGATGTAGTCGAGCAGAGCGTTGGCGCGCGAGGGATTGCCTGCCAGATAATTGTCGAACGAAGCCTTGAGGGCGTTCTCCACAAGTTTCTGCGCGCCCTCTGAGCTGAACTTCTCCTTGGTCTGCCCCTGGAACTGCGGGTTCTTGTAGAAAAGCGAGAGTATGACCGCCGCGTCGTCGAATATGTCGTCGTTCACCACCTGCGCATAGCGCTTGTTCCCCACGAGGTCGGCAAAGGCCTTCAGCGACTTCGATATGCAGCTCCTTAGTCCGGCCTCGTGCGTGCCGCCTTCGATTGTGGGAATCGTATTCACATACGAATTGAAAAATCCGCCTTCGTTTCCCGCCTCGAGCGGAGTGTTAATCCATGCGAGCGCGACTTCCACGCGCCCCTCTTCGTCGGCCAAATCCTGGTCGGCGTTGAAAATCTCCGCCGCCACTTTCGGCCGGTCCGCGATTATCTCGTTCAAGAAGTCGCATATGCCGTTCGGGAAAACAAGCCTCGCTTCCGCGGGAACTTTTTCGTCGGGATTCAACAAGCCCTCGTCGCACTTCCAGTTGATCACCACTCCCTTGAACAGGAACGCCTTCGAGCGCACAAGGCGGAACAGCAAGCGCGGCTTGAAGAGCACATTGTCGCCGAAAATCTTCACGTCGGGAGTGAAGGTTATGGCCGTGCCCGTGCCCTCGGCGCCCTTGAATACCTCGAGCTTGCTTGTCGGAATTCCGCGGGCGTAAGTCTGGACATAAGCCTTGCCATCGCGAAAAACCTCGGCTTTCATGTGGCTCGAGAGGGCGTTCACGACGCTGGAGCCTACTCCGTGCAGGCCTCCGGAGGTCTTATAGACCTTGTCGCTGAACTTGCCGCCGGAGTGGAGCGTGGTCAGTATCACCTCCAAGGCCGACTTGCCCGGATATTTCGGGTGCGCATCGACCGGAATTCCCCGACCGTTGTCGGTAATCGTGAGCGTGTTGCCATGCTTCAGTTCGACCCAGATTTCCGTCGCGAACCCCGCGCCCACCTCGTCCATCGAGTTGTCGATTATTTCGCTGGCGAGATGGTGCAGCGCGGTGGAATCCGTGCCGCCTATATACATTCCCGGGCGCCTGCGCACAGGCTCGAGACCCTCGAGAATCTCTATATCCTTCGCCGAATAGTTCGATTGAGCCATTTTTTCCTCAAGCAAACAGGATACAGGAAGCCGGGCGGATTGTCAACTGCTCGGTTTTAATTCGCTTTTATAATCTGCACGACTTCGGCGACGCACCGCTCGAAATCGTCGTTCATGACGCGGTATTCGAAGTCGAAACGGGCGGCCATTTCCTTGCGATAGCTCTCTGTGCGCGCGGCCAGATCCGCCGGGTTTATGGGATCTCCGCGTCTCTTCCACCTGTCCAGCAGCACGTCGAATGACAGCGCCTCGAGGAATATACCTATGACTTTATACTCGTCGGAAGGAAGGACGCGCTTGAAAGTGGCATATCCCTGGATATCCAGTACTATGACCATCCGTCCTCCGTCCGGGCAGGCATTGGCAAGAGCCGCTTTTTCCACGCCGTACAAATTGTCGCCATGGACTTGCGCCCACTCCGCGAATTCCCCGGCTTTTATCATGTCTTCGAACTTGCCTCTGGCAACGAAATGAAAGTCCTTGCCATCGACTTCCCCGGGACGCGGAGGACGCGAAGTCGTGTTTACGACCAGGCGCAGCTCCAACTCGGGCATTGCCATAAGCCTCGCCACGAGGGTTGTCTTGCCTCCGTTCGTCGGAGCCGTTATGACGAAAATTTTACGCAAACCAGCACCCTTTTAACCTATTCTTTTTACTTGCAATCGGTTAGGTTTATACTATAATGGCTGGGTTAGTTTGTCAACCAAGGATTGGAAAAATGCAAAAAGGCATACACCCTCAATATAACGAATATGACGTAGTGCTGACCACCGGCGAGAAAGTAAAAATGCGCTCGACGCTCAAAAGAACCGAGGCCCTAAAGCTCGACATAGACCCTTCGACCCACCCGGCTTGGACGGGCAAGAGGAACGTCAACGACCTGGGTGGCGGCAAGGTTGACAAGTTCAACAAGAAGTTCGCGAAATTCGGCGCGAAGAAGGCGGCCTGACATGACGAAGGAGAGAAAAAACTTCGGGGAACAGAAAATCCCGGATTTATCCATACGTGCCTTCCTTCTTCCCAAGATCAGCGCGGAAGGGCTTGAGATCGTCGTAGTCATGGCGTTGGTATCGGCGCTTTTGGGCGTGATGTCCAACTTCCTCGGCACGATAGCGTTCGCGCTGACCGCATTCGCATACTACTTCTTCCGCGATCCGGAGCGCGTATCCCCCGAGGGCAAGAACCTGGTGCTCGCCCCCGCGGACGGCATGATAATGCCGATCAAATACTCCAAATTACCGGCAGAGCTCGCGGACTCAGACAAGGGCGACTACATCAAAATCTCCATCTTCATGTCCGTTTTCGACGTGCACGTGAACCGGAACCCCATCTCCGGCAAGGTGATTAAAACCCGCTACATACAGAACGGAAAGTTCATTGACGTGAGGAGCGACAAGGACAGCGACGCCAACGAGCGTTCCCTGACACTTGTCAAGACCGCCTACGGCAACGTCGCTATAGTTCAAATTGCGGGGCTCGTGGCGCGGCGCATAGTCAGCCGTCTGCACGAGGGCGACGAGATAACCGTCGGCGAGCGGTTCGGGCTTATAAAGTTCGGAAGCCGCCTCGACCTCTATCTCCCCGCCGACAAGTTCAGCGTTCGCGCGAGCTCCGGACAGACCGCGGTCGGCGGCGAAACCATATTAGCGGAGGCCACAGGTGCCAAAACGAATAAGTCTTAAAGGCCGGCTTAAAAACCTGCGGATACAAAAGCCCGCGTACCTGAATATCGGGCACATGCTTCCGGCGTTCGTGACCCTATGCAGCGCGGCGTGCGGCATGACCGCGATATTATGGGCGATCCGGGGCAGCTTCCCCGCCGCCACAATGCTCGTGATAATCGCCGCCCTCCTCGACACAATGGACGGACGCCTGGCAAGACGCTTCGGCACCAGTTCGCAGTTCGGGGTAGAGCTCGACAGCCTGGCCGACAGCATATCGTTCGGCATAGCTCCCGCGTTCATAATGTTCTTTTGGATCGGCTCGCCGAGCGGCCCTGCATGGGCGATAAGTATAATCTTCGCCATGGCGGTCGTGCTGCGCTTGGCCCGCTTCAACGCGGCGACCTCGGACAGCCGCATTCCGGAATACTGGAAAGACTTCTTTACGGGAGTGCCCGCCCCTGCGGGCGGAATGCTCGCCCTGCTCCCGATCGCCCTATACAACGTGAGCGGCAACGCGGTTTTCCAAAATCCCCTCGTCGGCCTATCCACGATGTCGGTAGTATCGCTGCTACTAATAAGCCGCATACCGACGCTATCCTTGAAGAAAATCCACATAACCAACGAGTGGAGCGCGGTGGTGCTGATGACGCTGTTCATAGCTACGCTTTGCATGATACTCTTTTTCTGGCAGACCTACGCCGTGGTTTGGGTCGGATATCTGCTGACAATCCCTTTTTCAACAATATCGTTCCTCAAAAAGAGGGCGGCAACAAAGGAGAAGTAAAATGGCAAAAAAAACTGTAGTTGCAGGCAACGAATACGAAGTCCTGAAAACCAAATCGCGCGCGGCGAAGATATTCATGACATTCACGCTCGTCTGGGTTCTGCTAGTAGTGGCCCCGCTCGCATGGATATTGTATAGGAACGCGTCGGCGGTGCAGAGGTTCGCCATAGTGTCCGCCGTGTCGGAGATGAACGGCTTCGTGCTCGAGCAGACCGCGGCGCTAGAAGACAGGCTCCTGAAAGCCGTCGACGTGAACAAGTTCGCTAGCAAGATAAAAGTTCCGTCCATAGACGCGAGCGGTCTAGTCGCGGCGGCGGACAAGGCAAGTGCCCAAGTTTCGGCCCTCACCAAACAAGTCGAAGGCCTCAACGCCTCCGTCGGTAGAATCCAAGCCGCGGCGAAGCTGGTTCGGGTCGATGTGTCCCCCATAAACCTCGGCAGCGTGATGGGCTCCATGGGCGAAGTCAGCAACGCGACCAACAACGTGAAAGCGCAGATCAACAAGGCGAACGAGCAGATGAAATCCTCGCTCGACCAAGCCGCCAAAACCCTCGCCACCGACTTCAACGAGCAGATACGGAAGGAAGTTTCCGGCGTGGGCGCGAAAAACATGCAGAAGGCGCTAAACCTGTCCGACGCGTCGTTCGCCCTGCTCGTCCGCGGCGACTACGGCGTGTTTACGGATAAGGCACGCGCGAACACCGCCAGAATCTACGCCGAGTTCGAGAGAACCTCCGTCCCCGTCGTAAAGCAGATAATGTCCGCGGTGCGCGCCTATTGGAGTTGGATTTCCTTAGTGCTGACCCTGGTCTTTATCGGAGTGATGATAATTCCCGTCATCATAGCCGCGAAAATCAAGAAGATGTTCACCGACTTCCTCGACCGCTGCCCCTACTGCGGCAAGGTATTCATAGCCAAGCGCGCGAAGACGAACATCTTCAAGTACATAAAGTTCTGGTAAACTTTATATGGCGAAGAAGGAAAACATACGCAACTTCTCTATAGTCGCGCATATAGACCATGGCAAATCCACGCTCGCCGACCGCCTGATACAGATGACCGGCGCGGTGCCCGAGCGGGAGATGAAGGAGCAACTCCTCGACAACATGGACATAGAGCGCGAGCGCGGGATTACAATCAAAGCCCAGACTGTGCGCCTCAACTACAAAGGCCATGTCCTCAACATCATAGACACGCCCGGACATGTCGATTTCGGGTATGAGGTAAGCCGGAGTTTGGCGGCTTGCGAAGGCGCGCTCCTTGTGGTGGACGCTACGCAGGGCGTCGAAGCGCAGACCATCGCGAACGTCTACAAGGCCATCGACGCCAACCTCCACATAGAGGTTGTGCTCAACAAAATCGACCTGCCGAGCGCCGAGCCGGAAAAATGCAAGCAGCAGATAGAGGACACCATCGGCATAGACGCATCGCGCGCGATGCTTATCTCCGCCAAGACCGGCGAAGGCGTGCACGATGTGCTGGACGCGATTATAGAGCGCCTGCCTCCGCCCGAGGACAACGACGCGAAGCCTCTCCGCGCGCTCCTAGTCGATAGCTGGTACGACGCCTATCTCGGCGTGGTCATGCTGATCCGCATAGTCGATGGCGTGATGAAAAAGGGCGAAGCGATAAAAATGTTCTCGAACGGAGCCAACTACAAGGTCGAACAAATCGGCGTCTTCTCGCCGAAAATGACCCAGATGGAGGAACTGCGCTCCGGCGAGGTCGGCTATCTGATAGGCGGAGTGAAGCTGCTCTCCGACTGCCGCGTGGGCGACACGATAACTGCGGCTGCCGCGCCCGCCACCGAGCCGCTCGAAGGATTCAAGCCAAGCGTGCCCGTCGTGTTCTCGAGTATGTTTCCGGTCGATGCTAGCGACTATCCCCAACTCAAGGACGCGGTCGCCAAGCTCTCCCTCAACGACGCCAGCTTCACGTTCGAGGTAGAGAGCTCGCCCGCGCTCGGATTCGGCTTCCGCTGCGGCTTCCTCGGCCTCCTCCATATGGAGATAATCCAGGAACGCCTGACCCGAGAGTTCGACCTAGACATCATAAACACTGCGCCCAGCGTCGCGTACAAGCTCATGCTCTCCGGCGGTAGGGAAATCACGATAATGAATCCCGCCGACTGGCCCGACCCTTCGCGCATAGAAACCATGCAGGAGCCGCTCGTGCGCGCTACGATAATGACACCCGACGAGTACCTCGGCAAAATCCTCGACCTTTGCACCAGTCGGCGCGGAGTGCAGGACAACCTAACATATGTCGGTTCGCGCGCAATGCTGGTATATACCCTGCCCCTAAACGAAATCGTGTTCGACTTCTACGACCGGCTAAAATCCGTATCGAGCGGATACGCCAGCTTCGACTACGAACTTGTCGGCTATACCGAGAGCGAGCTCGCGAAGGTAAGCATACTGGTCAACGAAGAACCGGTCGAGGCGCTCTCGTTTATCGCGCACAAGACCGATGTGGAAAAGCGCGGGCGGGCGATATGCGAAAAACTCAAGGAACTAATCCCGCGTCAGATGTTCAAAATCCCCATACAGGCGGCTATAGGTGCGAAGGTAATCGCCCGCGAAACAATCGCCCCGTTCAGGAAAGACGTCACGGCGAAATGCTACGGCGGCGACATTACGCGCAAGCGCAAGCTATTGGAAAAACAGAAAAAAGGCAAGAAAAAGGCGCGCATGTTCGGCCGTGTCGAAATCCCACAAGAAGCGTTCATACAGGCGCTCAAGACCGACGCATAGAAATCCCCCTGCCGGATCCGACTCGCTTTGTTTTTAGAGCTTCGAGCCGGACGGAGGCCCATATTATGTATGGGTGGCAGGGGGAAACTTGCAAGTCGCGACGTCAAAAGACAGACGCGGGGCGCCAAGCCGTATTACTCGAGCAAAGGCCGGCGCAATCATTCGTGCAATTGCCGTTGCCGAAGAAGCTGTCGAGGACGTAGCCGCGGAGGAACACCCAGGCGGAGTATCTGGTAATACCACAAGCCTTCCCGCTTATAATCTTCGTAAAATCATTTTTTTTATAACGACACCAGCAATAAGTACCACCGCCCGAGGACGGATTACCTGCTATATTTGCAGTGCCGCTAGTTGAGGAACATCTCGATTCTATAGTGCCGCTGCCAGGTGTGCCAGCAACTGGTAGGTTACAAGGTTCCGATTCCAACACAGTTAATAATTGTTCCAACGTTATATCCTCCGACAGAGAGAGCCCCGCTATGGTTCGAGTCGTCGGAACCGCGATCTCAGCGACATGCCTCCACTCGGTTTTGTCCGCTGTGCGGGTCAGCACCTGCCCCATCGTACCGTCCAGCACGGGCGTGCTAGTGGAACAATCGTATCCGGGCGGGCAGACTATGCACACTCCGGACGCGAATGCGGGGGTGGACAGCAGCATTGCTGCGGTTAAAATTTTGAGATTCATTCTTTCCTCCTTGTTCTTACAATTCCAAGAACAAGCGGGGAGTTTGCAAATCACTTTGAGATGATTTTTCCTGTCTTTAGGGACAAAGCCCCTGGACATACACAGGAAACTCCCCCTTTACAGGCTCTTTGCATGCTATACAAAAAACGTATATGGCATGTCTATTCTCAAAGCGGGTTTGCAACAACCCAGCGTCCTCTTGGACACGCGAGAATTATAGCACAGCTTCCAGAAACTTGCAATGTTTTTATTGATGGCGCGAAATAACCCTAAAACTCGACCTGGACGGCAAGGCGTTTGCGCCCCTTGGCGCGGCGCGCGGACAGGACTTTGCGGCCGCCGACCGTGGCCATGCGCGCGCGGAATCCGTGCCTGCGGCTTCTCACTATCTTGCTCGGCTGCCATGTGCGCTTCATTTTCAATAATCCTTTTTTAAGTTGCTGAATTATAGGGGTGAACCCCTGTAGAGTCAAGGCATAATTTCAACTGATTACTTCAATAACCGAGAGCTGTCGGCCGGAGTCGAACGCGTCCTTTCCGAAATCACCTGTCTTCAAGCTCCGGCGATAGCTGAAAAATTCGCCTTCCCCAGCAAAGGTATCCATGGATAGCACCTCCATATTGCCGCGCTTACAGCCCGCCTCGACGAACTTTGCGGTCGCGAATACTGCGCAATCAAACAGGAGTTTTTCTCCGCACGGCTTGAAAAATGATTCATAAGAGGCGTTATCAGCGACAATTTTCTTCATAAAATCAACATCTACCTCGTATGACTTCCGTTTCATGCAAGGGCCGAAAGCTAGCACCAAATCCTCTGGCCGCGAGCCAAGCTTCTTCATCTCCTCAATCGTCGCCTTTGCAATGCCCGCATAAATCCCCTTCCAACCGCAATGCACCGCCGCGACAATTTTCCCCGCAGGGTCGGCGATCAGGACGGGAACGCAGTCTGCGGTCAGCACGCCTACGGCAAGCCTGGGCTTGGCCGCTATAAGCGCGTCGGCCTCCACCTCAAGATAATCGCGCGGGAGCGCCGCCTCGTCGGTCAAGACCACGACCTTCGCCGTGTGATTTTGCCGGAGAGTGAATAGCGAAGTATCGGCGTTCGAACCGATAGTCGCCATAAGGCGGCGGCGGTTTCCCGCCACGTTTTCCCGGGCGTCACTGGTCTCGAACCTGCAATTCGCCGACTTGAACGGACCCTTGCTGACACCGCCATTCCTTGTGAAAAACCTATGCTTGGCGAACGCCGCGCTTCCCAACCTCGGAGAAAATGCGAACTTGGCGGGATTCAGTTTGGCGCGCCACAACTTCGCGAACGCATAGCCTCCGGCCAAAACCATCGGCAGAGAGAGCCATTGACCCATAGAAAACCCCAACCCGAGCAAGCCCAGGTTCGCATCAGGCTCGCGCACGAACTCCACGACGAACCGTGCGATACCGTATAGCGCGATGAACGCGGCGGAAAGCACTCCGCGCCCCGCCCTCGCCCGGGGCAAACGCGCGAGCCACGCCAGCGCGACGAACAAAACCACGCCCTCCAAAAACGCCTCGTAAAGCTGGCTCGGGTGGCGCGGCAACCCATCCGAATTCGGAAAAACAACTCCAAATGGCAGGCCGGTCGGACGGCCGTATAGCTCGGCGTTCACGAAGTTGGCAAGCCTTCCTAAGAACAACCCTATCGGAGCGGCGGGAGCGAACAGGTCGGACACCATCGCAAGGCTCTTGCCGCGGCGCCAACTCCACCATATCATCGCGAACGCCGCGCCCGCGAGCCCGCCGTGGAACGACATGCCGCCGCTCCACACCATGAATATTTCGAGCGGATTCTGAAAATAGTGGCTAAAATTATAGAACAGGCAGTAGCCCAACCGGCCGCCGACAATCACTCCGAGAACGCCATAACCGAGCAAATCGTCCAGCTCGGCACCGCTCAGGTCTGCGTCGAACGAACGCCTCAGCCTCCATTGCGCCAACATCATCGCAAGCAGGAATCCTGCTATATACGCAAGCGCATACCACCTTATCGGAAAGCCCAAAAGAACGAACGCGACCGGGGATATGTCAGGAAAGCTCATGCCTTCAGCGCCTTGCCGAGCGTATGCCAGAATTTTTCCGGCTTCAACGCGTTTGCCAGCAGATACCCGGAGAACAGCGAGAAGAACAGCAGCACCGGCCACCACATAATCGCAGCGCCGAGCGTTGCGGCCGAGAATGCCGCGAGGAACGGGAAGAGCCCCGCGAGATCCTTTTCCAACTCTGACAGCTCCAACTTAGCGAACGAGAAGTACGCATACGCGAACACCGTCAGGCAGAATATCCACACGGAGAGCATGGACTCCGTGAAACCAAGGAAAATCAACGAGCTGGCTATCAGCGCCATCAGCCCCAAACTCAGATATTTATTGCCGGGCAATACAAGCGGGGCGGGGGCGAGCAGCACGCTGTTCTTCTTCGAGAGCACGACCACCAGAAGGCCCAGCGCGAACGAAGCGCAGGCCAAGGCATCCATGAACGAAAGGATTTGGAAGCCCGACAACCTTACGCCTTCTCCGAAGACCAGGCTGTTCGGAAACTTGAAAGCAACCAGAGCGAACACCAGCGCCGCCAAGGCCGAGGCGAGCTTGTTCTCTATCAACAATTTTTCGAAATACTTCAGCGCCTTGCCGAACGACTGCGAGCGGAGCGCGAACGCCAGCACCAAAAACAGGACGGAGAACAATGCGGCGCTACCCGCAAATGATGCGGAGGTAATGCGGCTAAACGCCCCTCCGCCTATGGAGGGTATCTCGATGTATCCGGTAGTATCGGCGATTGCGCCTTCCAACCCCTGGCCTTCCATCGGAGGTATTTTATCCATTTCGGAAGCGGTGGGCAAATGCGATAAAGGGGTCGATGGAACTTCCTCGCGCATACCCGCTTCAAGGAACGGATTTTTCTCTTTTGTCTCGTTCATTTTTATCCTTTATATTCTCTCCCGCCATGCTATAATAACGTCCATGGAAAATCAAGAGTTTAATTACGCGAAGGCGTCCACCGATTCCCTTTTGCTGGCGGCCTCCGCCAACTCCGACAAAAAGATGCGCCTGCTCGACGCGGGTTGCGGCCCTGGAACAGTCGCCCTCAGGATACTGGCACGAAACAAAAATGCCGTCGCTCTCGGCGTGGATATTTCAAAAGACGCCATAAAAGCATGCGGAACTCCGGACAGATTCACTGCCCGCACGGAGGATATTTTCAACCCGAGCGCGTGGCTCAAAGGACAGACTTTCGATTTCGTTCTTACAAATCCGCCGTACCATAAAGGCCGCCCTCCGCCGAACAAATCCCGCGCGACTGCGAGATTTGAAGACAGACCCCTTGCCGACTGGATAGAGGCCTGCGCCAGACGGGTGAGCTCGAAAGGGAAGTTCGCGATAGTGCATAAAACCGAACGCCTTGGCGAGATTCTTAGCACGCTCGAATGGCTCGGATTCGGGGCCATGGAGGTTTTCCCATACTCTTCGTTTGTCGGCGAGGCGGCCTCGCGCATAGTGGTGCGCGCCATAAAATCCTCGAAATCTCCACTGAAACTCCATGCGCCCGTCGCGCTCCACAATCAGGACGGGAGCTGGACGGCCGAGGCCTTAAATATATTCCTTCGCACGCGCGCCGAGTAGGTATTCATAGAAAGCCGAATAGGTCTCCCTGTTCTTCTCGAATGTCTCTTTGCCTTTAACTATGTTTGCCAGCAACTCCAGCATATCCTCCGGCACATAGTCCAGGTTAGACAGCGCCATGCCGAGCTCCTGCACAAGCTTCGGATCAGGGTTATAGTGGCATATCTTGCCATTGCCGCCCGGCACGTATCTTTTTGCGATGTCTTCTATGGCGTTGCAGTATATTATGGGGCTGCCGTCTATGGACGGCTCGTTCGGGAAAAAGACGCAAAAAGTATCCAGCCTGCCTGCCGAAGGATACGTATCGAACGAGGCCTCGAGACGCAACGTATTGTCTTTATAGAACACAAGTCCGGTTTCCCCTCTTCCCTGACTATAGAATGTCGATTCCCATACATGGTCGTCTTTCCCGCCATCACCACAAACAGCGCGAATCGATTGCTCCTTCACAACATGTCCGTCAAGAAAAATGGAAAACGGACATTGAGCATAGGGATCTCCGATCACGTGGGCGCATTCTTTCCATTCCGAGCACGATATGGCTACAGAGCTTTTATTCCTCCGAGCTTCTTTGACGGCATGCTTATACCCGAACCAAGTAGGAACCGTTATTCTTCCAATCTCCTCGAATTTGCCATTTTCACATTTCATAACTACGCCTTTTTGCCATTGACGACAGCCAATTATAACAAATACGATATTTTTGTCAATTTAATAATCCCCTTGCAAATCCGCACACGGCGGAGTATAATCGTGCTGTCAATTACGGAAGAAAAGAGGCAAAATGGAATCCACTTTCTCGCTATTATGGCTTTTTACGGGCGCGGACCTCATGACCCGATTCATATCCATAGTCCTCGCCATAGCGTCGATCACGTCGTGGGCGATTATGATCGAAAAATCGCTCGCGCTCCGCGCCGCCAAGCTGGCCAGCGCCCTGTTCGAGCGCCGGTTCTGGAGCGGAGGCTCGCTCGACGCGCTCTACTCCGAAATGGAGGGTGAGAAATCGCTCGACCCGATGAGCGCGATATTCGCGAGCGCCATGCGCGAGTGGAGGAAGTCGAGCTCGATCTTGAAAAAGAAGGGCGGGGCAAAGTCGGCCTCGCTCCTCGAGCGCCTCCGCTCGATTATGGAAATCACCGAAGATAGGGAAATCTCAATGCTCGAAGAACGCCTGAACCTGCTCGCGATAGTGGGCTCCACATCCCCCCTCCTGGGCCTGTTCGGCACGGTATGGGGCATAATGGAGAGCTTCGGAGCCATAGGCGCCTCGGGCGGAAACTCGCTAAATGTCATAGCCCCGGGCGTCGCGGTGGCACTCTCCACGACCGCGCTCGGCCTTATCGCCGCCATTCCCGCGGTCATAGGATACAATAAAATCTACGGCGACATAGGCCGCTACAGCGCGAAGCTGGAAGCGTTCCAAGCGGAATTTTCGGCCATAATCTCGCGCCAGATAGACGAGAACGCGAATGGCTAGGAACAGGCACCGCTTCAACCGCCCACCCGAGATAAACATGACGTCGATGATAGACGTCATGAGCCTCCTGATGTGCGTGACGCTGGTCACTGCCCCGCTCCTCTCCACGGGCGTGGACGTCAATTTGCCGAGGGGCGGGAGGCAGGCGCTCTCCGGCCCGGACAAGGGCCTCGACATCGCAATAGACAAGGACGGCTCCATATATATAGGGCGGGAAAAAGTAGAGCTCAGGGACCTCGGCGCGCGCTTGAAAGACATATCGAAGGCGAACCCCGACATTTCCATAGTGCTTTCCGGCGACGCGGCTGGCAGGTATGGCCGCGTGGTCGAAGTCATGGCCGAGCTGAAAGCAATGGGTTTCTCCAAAGTCGGGCTCAAGATGGAGCCGGCTACGGGGGCACGATGAGGGAGGCTCCGTTTTTCGAGGACGGGATGGCCGTGTCGTTCTTCCTGCACTCGTTCGCGATATTCCTGGTTTTGGCGATACCCGCGCGGCACACGATAATCAAGCCCAACAACCAAAACATGAAGCCGATTATCGTGGATTTGACACAGGTCGAGATAGGCAAAAAAACGGAGCTGCCGAAGATCGCAGAACCGGAAAAGGCCATGCCGCCTCCGGCACCCAAACCGCCAGCGCCGAAACAGGCTGAACCGAAGCCCGTGCCCGCTCCTGCTCCTCTGCCTCCGGCACCAAATGTAACGCCGAGCGTACCCGAGCTTGCCCTAGACACCACCGCCGAACCCGTGTCGGCTCCGGTTGAAGAAACTCCGGCGGTGCCCGAGGAAGCCCCCGTTCCGACACCTGCCGAGCCTCCCGCGCCGACGCCCCAACCTGTCGACAGGGCAAAGCAACTAGATGATTTATTAAACTCGATCGACATGACGGAGTACAAGCAAGGAGTGGTCGCCAGCGACAACCTCTCCGACCGGATAGCGCGACCTATGGCAAGCGACCGGCTGGCAGTATCCTACGTCGACGCGCTGCGCGTGAAGCTGCGTGGATGTTGGAACATAGACGCGGGCGCGCGCGATCTTAAGGATATGAGAATCCCCGTACGCACCGAACTGGCGAATGACGGTTCCGTATTGTGGGTGGAAATCCTCGACCAAAGGAACTATGAAAATTCCCCGTGGTACCGCGCCGCGGCGGACAGCGCGCGCCGGGCAATCCTCGTCTGCTCGCCCTTCGCCAACCTCCCGCCCGAGTATTTCAACGAGTGGCGCTTCATAACCTTCACATTCTATCCAGGAAGAGGCTTGATACAATGATTTACGACGCGAAAGATTTCGAGGGATTGCGGGTGGCGGGCAAAATGGCCGCCGACACGCTCAACTACATAGAGCAATTCATAAAGTCCGGAATATCCACGCTAGAGCTGGACAATCTAATCGCCGAGCATACGAAAAAACAAGGCGGCATATGCGCGACGCTCGGCTATAGGGGCTATCCGAAGTCGTGCTGCATAAGCCTCAACGACGTGATATGCCACGGCATTCCGAACAAATCCGAGATACTAAAAGACGGCGACATACTCAACATCGACATCACCACCACATACGGCGGCTACTACGGCGACACCAGCCGGATGTTTACTGTCGGCGAGCCTTCGGAAAAGGCAAAGCGATTAATCTCCATCACCAGACAGGCGCTCGACGCGGCGATTGCCGTATGTCGCCCCGGCGCGCCCCACTCCGCCATCGGTGAGGCCATAGAGCAAGTGATTGCCCCGACGGGCTTCTCCATAGTCCGGGAATTCTGCGGCCACGGCATAGGCAAAATCTTCCATGAGCCGCCGGAAATCTGCCATTTCCGCAACAACCTTCGTAGCTCCATGCGCGAGGGGGAAGTTTTCACCATAGAACCGATGATAAATACGGGCGGTTGGAGGGCGAAGTTCGACGCCGACGGCTGGACGGCGCGCACCGCGGACGGCAGCCTCTCGGCCCAGTTCGAGCATACTATCGGGATCACCGCCGACGGCGCGGAGATATTTACCGCGTAGGGGCTTGCGGTTTGTCGTCTGTCACAGGAGGCGCAGGATTCTCCACGGCGGCGGCCGCAGGTCTATCGCGCGAGGCCATTGTTTGAATGAAACTTTTCGTCTGTCCGTTATGTTGCGCCACTAGGAACGCCAATATCATGCATAGCGCGAAAAATATTCCGCCGAGCCAATATGTAATCTTGGTCATGAGGTTGCCTGCGCCGCGAGCCGTGAAGAGCGCGCCCTTGCCTCCGCCGCCCATGCCGAGCACTCCGCCCTGCGATTTCTGAATCAGTATGACGGCGATTAAAAGAAGCACTACGACTATGTTCGCGACGAATAATACGTTTATCATTTGAAACTCCTTTATGCCGCGCAATTATACACGCCTTTGCCCCAGAGTCAAACAGAACATTTTTCCCCTTGCCTTCCGCGGACGGGTGGGTTAAAATCACTCTTCAGAAAAGAAAGGAGATTGCATGTCGATCCTAAAATTATCATTGATCAGCGCGTTGCTGGCTCCTATCCAGGCGCTCGCCAATCCCGCCTGCGTAGTATGCGCCGTAGCGATCGGAGCCGGCGTCGAAGTGGCCGAGCGATACAACATGCCCCGCCCCGTCACCGCCGTCTGGATAGGCGCTTTCCTGCTTATGTCATATTACATGCTCGTTAAGTTGCTCGAAAAGATGAAGTGGGACTTCACCGGGCACAAGATAGCCGTCGCGGCGCTGACCGTAGCGACTATCCCTCTTCTCTACCAACAGCTTAGAATGCCCTTGGAGCTCAACGCGTTCGGCTGGGCGCTCATAGCCGGGGCCCTTGCGTTCGAGGGCTCGCAGGCGTTCTACGAGCGAGCAAAAGCTAGGCGCAAGGGCAAGGCGCTATTCCCGTTCGAGAAGGTGGTGCTGGCGCTGCTCGCGCTCATCATAGTGTCGCTCGGGTTCTACTTCGTATAGGAGCTAAACATGGCGAGGAACAAAGAAAAAGACTTGAAGCAGTTCGTCGAGAAAATCGACAACCTGAAGAAGATGAACCCCAAGGACATCTCGAGCGACCAGGATTTATCCATAGCGGTGATGAACCTTATCGAGATAGAAACCCATCTCATATTCACCGGCGCGAAGACCGGGAAAACCTCGTACTACGACATAATAAGCGAGGTGCGGAGCATACGGAAAAACCTCATGCAGAAGCTAATCCCCCACTACGAGGGCGAAGTGTGGTGTACGTCCAAGCACCTGCTCGCGGCCTCGATGCGCCTGATGGAAGTCGGCTCGAAACAGCAAGACATGGGGAATTCCGCCGAGGCGCACAAGTTGTTCGACACTGCGTACGAGCTATACTGCCTCTTCTGGGGGCTCAACATGGGCGCAGTGAACCTGACCGACGTGAAGTGGGCAAACGACGCGGGCGTCGACGTGAAAGAGATACAGAAGAAGGTCGCGAACTTGTCCTCCGCCTCCGCCGCCACGGCGGAAGAGAAAAGCTCCGGCAGCTTGCTCGGCAAGCTGAAGAACGCGGTCAGCACCGCCGTAAACTGCTGCAAAGAATAGCAAGCCTTGCTCGGGTATCTTAGGACAAACCTCGGGATAGAATAGGGGAACAGGCTTCTATTCATACCCGTATTTATGGGGGCAAAATCTTCTACGATACGCTACGATAGGTGGCGCTTCGTGTGCGGCTATGTCGGCGACCGCCCATGGGCCCGCATCCCGCAAAATAATCCCCCCTGCCGGATCCGACTCGCTTTGTTTTTAGAGCTTCGAGCCGGACGGAGGCCCATATTATGTATGGGTGGCAGGGGGAAACTTGCTAGGGACTACAGCCAGACAGACGCGGCGCGCCAATCCGTAGCATTCGAGCAACTGAGGGCGCAACCAGCCGCGCAATGGCTGTCGTCGGAGGGGTCGTAGCGGAACACCCAAGAGGAGTATTTGGTAACACCACAAGCTGTCCCAGTTAAAATCTTCGTGAAATCACTTTTTCTATAACGGCACCAACAATATCGACCGGCGGTCTCAGACGGATTACCTGCTACACCTACAGTGCCGTTAGTTGTTGAACATTTCGATTCTATAGTGCCGGAACCAGCTGTGCCAGGAATTGGCAGGTTACAAACGTCCAGCACATCTCTTAATTGTTCCAACGTTATATCCTCCGACAGAGAGAGCCCCGCTATGGTTCGAGTCGTCGGAACCGCGATCTCAGCGACATGCCTCCACTCGGTTTTGTC